>LULO01000105.1_pt1 | contig 79022 bp, 122 predicted proteins | sample 728121 | NCBI WGS metagenome assembly LULO01 (sample SAMN03860287, study PRJNA289734) | marine metagenome | biome: seawater column; feature: ocean; material: water; isolation source: Red Sea water column Station 149 - depth 50m | place: Saudi Arabia: Red Sea | collected 2011-10-15 | depth 50 m | reverse complement strand
CCTCTGCTTCCACTTTTTCTTTAGCGGCCTCTTCTGCTTCTTTTTCTGTTTCTCTTAATTTCTTAGTTTTTTTAGTTGTGGCTATCGTTTTCGCAAACTTTTTAAGCACAATCTCTTTTGGCAGTATCACAGGCACAGTTGGTGGTTGTAGAGCCGTTGCTATGGTTGTGGCCTGAAATGCTTCTGTCAATAAAACAGATCCAGATTGGTTTGTTATCATGACCTGTCCAACAGTGCCGTCTTCGTTTGGAAGTAAAACTATTTCGTTTTCTTCTCCGTCTTGGTTGGCTTTACCTGCCACATTTGTTCCCCTAACACCTATGGTCAAAACAGGAGTTGTGACCTGCATGGCATCGTTGCCAGTCTTGGCAATCTGTCCTGATATGAAAGAAAAGTTTCCTGTGATAATATTGGCATTCATGGATCCTGTTGTGGGTTCAGCAGGATCATACACAAAGTCGTCTATGACCATTTTGGCACCGGGGTCAACAGATATTGAACTGTCGTCTTTGAATGCAACACCCACACTGCCGTCTTTGGCATCTATCACATCGTTGAGATATATTAGATCGCCTTTTTGTAATTCTATGAATTGGTCCGCACGTTGTACTATGACCGGCAAATCAGCGGTTGTAATTTTACCTATGGCATTGGGATCCTCAAAAGCAACATTAGATGTATCGGGTTGACTGTCTACAGCCAAGAGGTTAACAATGTTGCCTTTGAGAGTGGATCCTTTTAAAGTGACGAGGTCGGGAGATGTTTCAAAATAGTTTTTGAGCAGAACCGTTTTGGCTTCTCCCCATAGGTCATGAGTAGTAATTGAAAGGTCATCACCATTACGCACATACTTGCCTTGCGACAACTGTTCGTAAGATATTTGTATAGATTCTGTGTGACCTGCCATTTAGTACGTTAACCTCGCTCATGATTATTTACAGAGCAGTTTACTAAATTAATAATATACTATTATTATATAGGTGTTTATTCTAAGTTCTTATCGGATTAAATATGCGTATATTATGAAGTCAGTGATTGCGTTCATGCTCCTTTGGATTGGAGCAAATACAAACTACAACGTTGACCTTCCACACCCTCAAGTGATCATGTTACCGCAGGCACAGTTGGAAGAAATATACGGAGAAACCACGACCGGTGGTGGAAATCTAAAAGGTTTTTACAGCACAAAAAAAGATATCATCTATATCAGGGACGATTTTGATATCCATGACCCATGGAAGAAAAGTGTGTTGTTCCACGAACTGTTTCATTATGTGCAGGACCAGAACGGATTCAAAGGTGAATGCGTACAAGAGTGGGAAAAAGATGTGTATCCTCTACAGAAAAAATACATGTTGGAAGTTCACGGACTGAATTGGGAATATGATGAACTTTGGTACAAACTTATTAGTACCTGTCCAGTAAATTAATTTTTAAAAACTTTGTCTGTGAAGTCTTTGGTTGTGTTTTCAACACACCTAAAAACACAATCTGACCAAAGGGACTGTAGTTTGGGTCCAAAAACTATTTCTTTGTCGTAATTGATTGAGAGCCAAGAACCTGTTTTTTGTCTCGGTGGTAGCGCATCGATTTCAGACTCCAGTTGTCCTGCTTCCCAACTAGAGATCTATTCTATAATCCAAGGTGTGTAAGCAACCAATCAGATTGGTCATAACTGGGCCGCCATAAAAAATTGTGGGGTTTACACTTGGATCTTTTTTGATATGGCCTGTTTTGCAAACAGTGTCAAAGGTGGGCACACTAACTTTTTTATTTACTATGATCCCGCCCGCACCACTGACGTCATGTTTGAAGATATAAACCACACTTCTGGCAAATCTCCAATCTTTCATTTTTGGAGGAGCAACCAAAAGTTTTCCATCTAGATAAGTGCTCATACACTTTTACTTATGGTGTCATAGGTGTTTAAAACTTGTAGGTGGTCTGTGGAAATAAATCTGCTTGGTCTGGTGATGCAACGTACACCGTGCCAACTGCAACGTTCTGTATCAACTGGTCAATATTTGTCACGACATTTGACCATTTTTTAGCACCACTCATGAAAATTATTCCAACAAAGGTGTCATCACCTTGCGCTGTCATATTTTGATAATTTTGGTATGCCAGTTTTGTGTGTTCTAGTTTTGCGGCACCCTCGTCCTTTTTCATAATTGCATTTACAAATGGTGTGATGTTATCAACATGTCTAAATATTGCTTTTGTCAATGAAGCCACTTGTTGTTGATTTGGATTGGCCGCTATAAGGTCTTTCAAGTTGACTCTAGGCTTATCAATCTTCAGTTGATCTCTTACATTCTGTATTGTGTTCATGTCAACCTTTGCTTTTCTTCCATCAAATAGTCTACCTGGTTTAGCCACACTGGCTTTTATTTCAAAATGACCTTGGCCCTCAACAAAGATATCTCCCGCTCCTGGTTTTGATCCACTATGGAATATTTGAGGACTCAATACAGAAAGGCATACTTCACCTGGACCTATTCCTTGATTTTTTAGTCCATACAATCTTTCTACCACTCTACTCATAAAATTTTGGCCATCATATCCAACAAATATGTCTCCCCAACTTTTAGCACCTGGTGATGTTAATGCATCAATTTTAACCATTCCTTGTGGATATTGTTTTATAAATTGATCAATTTCTTCTGTGGTTCCTTTGGCCTGTAAAATTGTTTCTGTAACTTTTTCTAGTATCCTTTTTGCATCTGGGTCGTTTTCTAAAACATTTTGTAATCTTTTTGTTAGGCCACCACCTTCAAGAGCAAATAACACTTTTTGTAAAGTTTCAGTGTCGATATTTGGATCTTTTAGTCTTGCTTTGATAACACTCATAATGCCACGGTCGTCTAATTCTTTTAAGAACCATGGTTTGTCCGCAGACTCCCTTTGCAGTCTAAATCTGTTTATTAGGTCAGTGTATAGTTTGTTGTAACTGTCTGTTGATATGGTTTTGTCTTTGAGTTTGGCCTGTAGATCACGCACACCTGTGATAAAGTCTGGATAACTGTTAACATTGGGCATTGTGACCACATTGCTTTTTTTCGTAGGAAATTTGATTATTTCTGCTTCGTCTATAAACCACGGTTTCATAACACTATTTAATCGTTTAGGACTGGTTCTTTTTCCTTAACTTGTCGTTGATTTCAATACTAGTTTCTAGTTGTGTAAATGGCGTGTTCAGTATCTCTCTGGCAAAATAGGCCAGTGCGGCAGTGTCCTTGGGAAAGCATGACCCGGCGTAACCTCTGACTCCGTCATTGCCTGGAACCCTCATATGTGTCTTGCCTATCCTTGGGTCGCTGTTGATTATTTTGACAAACTCACTCCAATCAGTTCCTTTGGCCGCTTTCAGCACGTCATACATCTCGTTCATGAACGTGACCTTCGTGGCAAGGAAACTGTTAATGCAGTACTTGACCATAGACGCTGACACGATGTCTGTATGGAAAACAGGACACTTTTTACAACTGCTGTACTCCTTGTACAGCGCCTCAACTTGTTCTGTGTCTGTGATTGCTCCTCCAAAAACATGCATGGGAGGACTTTTAAAATCCTGGAGATAATTCTTTTCAGTTAGGAATTCTGGATTGTACACTATTCTCAAATTTATACACTGTTCTTTGATCGCTTGTAGTTTATATGCGGGCACTGTGGACTTGATGATGACTAAAAGGGCCTTTGCCTGATTCAGTTCTTGCAACACTGAATCCAATATTTCTGTGTTACACTCTCCTGTTTCAAGTTGTGGAGTTGGAACCGCAACAAACACTGCGTCGGGTTTGAATTTTATAAGTTGTTGAATTGTGTTGCCACTGAACTTGTTTGGATCAACAATGTATTTCTGTATGTTTTTGGTAAAGCCTTGATTGATAGCAGATCCCACAAAGCCATGTCCAACAATACCCAATCTTTTCATAAAAGTATTTTATTGGGTATTGCGAACAATGTCTATCTATTTGGTTCTGCTTACCATTTCCTTGTAGGTTGCTTTGTCCAAAGGCACTAGTCCTCTGTCAATCAAGTAACCTTTTGGACCCATGGTCTTTTTACTGACATACATCTTAACGAACTTGTTCAGTCCTGGAACAGTACCTATGTGTTCTTTTTTGATGTATATGAATAAAGGTCTAGCCACCGGATAAGAATAGTCCTGAATAGAATCAAGACTTATTTCTGCATCTTCAATTGTTGCCGCTTTTACTTTGTCTCTTGCATTGTCTAGATAACTGAATCCAAATATTGCAAAATAATTGGGATCTGCCACAAGTTTTTGTATTAACAAAGTGTCATTTTCTCCTGCTTCAACCATTGCTCCATCTTCTCTCAAAAGATAGCATTTCTTTTTGCCTTGTGCTTCAAGTATGTCTTTAGGACATCCTTTTTTCATTACAAGACTGTTCCATGCATCTCTGGTTCCTGATGTTGGAGGTGGTACCATCACTTTGATTTCTTGGTCTGGTAGACTTGCGTCTATGTCTGACCATTTCTTAGGATGTGATCCAAGAGCACCCATGGCTTCCCATAACTGCTTCTTTGTGATGTTTATCTTTGGTCCGTCGTTTGAATTGGCAAAAGCAATACCGTCATTGCCCACTGCGATCTCAATCCATGATACTCCGTTCTTTTCACACAATGCTTTCTCTTTGCTTTTAATTGCTCTGGAGGCATTGGTCACAGAAGGAGTGTTTGTGTTTACCCCTGCACAGAATAGTTTCATTCCGCCACCTGTACCTGTAGACTCAACAACCGGTGTAGGATATTTTGTCTCCTGTCCAAATCTTTCTGCCACTACTGTGGTGAAAGGATAGACAGTTGAACTACCTACAATTTTGATTGCTGGAGTTTTTGCCGATACTGTGGTTGAGAATAAAAACACTGCACAAAGGATTTGTGTTATGTGTTTCATTTATTGTCCTTTTGTTTTAATGTTTTCATTGGTTATAAAACAGTAATATTTAAACACACAAATGTTACAACAATGTTACAGAAATATTATTTTTTTGTGACTACCGAAAATGTTTTTTGAAGGCATCTATGATGCTGTCTTTTATATTAGGTGATTGCAAATTTGCAGACACATCGAGGACTATCCTGTTTTCATCGCTTCCATTGTAGACCCAATGAGGCAAAGTGTAATTGTTTACCAATAGGACATCACCCTGTTTGATTGGTATATCGCCACAGCCATACATTCCAAAAATATTTCCTTTTTTCCATTGTACAGCAACATATATTTTTGCCAATCCAAACCCATCTATTGCGTAATCTCTATGTGGAAAGATATAGCCGCCAGGAGGAAGCACGTAAGAATTCACCAAATTAAGATCTTCGTCAGGTATCAACTTTTGTATTTTTTGTTTAATGACACTTTCAGTTGCCCAACCATACTCCATTTTTTTCCTAAAAAGTCTGCACTTACTATCCTCGTCGTGGTCGTGTTGGTGGCTTTTAGACAGGTCTAGAAATTTAGAGAAGTCTCTTGGCCCAAAAAATATTTTTCCGTTCCAGTTTTTGACCTGATAAGAGTTGTCTTCTAAACTAGGAAAGTTCCATTTTGTTCTCCAATCCTCTTGGCTCATCAGTTGATCGTGATCATTTTCGTCCAGACCAAAATCAAGATCTAATTTTAGCCATGGAAGTTTTAGATGTTTTGTGATCACATTGATGTCGTATTCATTGGACTTGATTGCGTCTTGTAACAATCGTGGTAAATTATCTATTGTCATGCAACCATTTCTCCATTATCATCTTCCATATTGGCGTAGTTATTTTTAGTTCCCATTTTCCTTTTAGTCTTAGTTCCGTGCAAGGCCTATAAAAATTAGGGGGAGTCACAGTCTGTTTCTCAAGCCAGTCCTTGTCATACTCAGGAAAAAATGTTCCGTCATATATGTAGTGTTGTAAATTTATCCCGTCTATTTCTATGCTTTTTATGAAAACTATGTTGTCGTCGACTCCATCTTTGTTAAGGAACTCGATCATGAGATTGTCATCCTTTAGTATATCAAATTCATTTTCAAAATCCATTGTGCCTGGTATGTGCGTATCAACAGAAGTATTTGTTGTTGATACACGTATTTTGGGTTTGGTTTTATTGTATTTGGAATGGAAATTTATTTTAACCTTCATTTTGTCACCGCCTTATAAAGGTCATCGATTGTCACGTTGTCTTTCTTTTCACTGTCAACAAGTTCACCATTGAACTCAAAACTCTCTATTTCCTTACCGGATGGAAGTTGCACTATTTTTTTGTTGTTAATGTTTGCCAGACTCTCTTTCTCCAAGAGGTTGTTAAAATACATCTTCTTTGCATCGTTTATAAACTCTAGTCTATAAGTGCCATTGAAACCAAAATACAAATTGTTTTTAATGTATTCAGGCTGGTCAGGCCAATCCGGAAAAAATTTATTTTCATACAACAGCACTTCAGGAACAGCATAGTTGTCGAACTCGATAGATTTCAAAATTATTGCTCTGTCATCAATAACGTTTCCTTCTTTGTCAACAACAGTATCATCTCCGCTTTTGCCATGATGAATAATTTCCAAATGATTTAACTCATTCATATTCTCCAGCGAAGTGTCATAGACAAAATACTTTTCTTTGTTTGGCATACAAACATCATCGAACATTGTTTTGCTGTTTACTTTTATCTTAAGGTTAGGCCACTTTTTACTGAACTTAGGTTCTATTATAATCTTTATTTGCATTAGTAAGTCCTCAATGGATCAAAATCCTTTTGTTCTTCCAGTATGCCTTTTTCTCTGTCAAACTTGACCTTACTGGCATCAAACTTTGTTATATTTTTGTTTTTTATATTGCTTACTTCATTCCATGCTATCGCAAGTGCCCGCAAATAATTTTTTGACTCAAAAACTTTGTATCCTAACTTTTCTACATGATGTTGGGCAATTATTCTTCTTTTTAATCTTTCTTTGAAATCAAGGGTAGGATTTTGTAAACATATCCAGTCATTGATATGGTTCTTAGTTGTCTCTAGGCCATGTGTCTCGGCATTGTCATACAACGGAGTGTTTGGCAGTAAATTTAAAGTAAGGCCTAAATTTATTTCTTCCACTAAACCTTTTTTTCCATAGTGTGCGTATCGGTCAAAAAAATCAAGAGTCAATTTGAAATCTTCTTCGGTCTCTACTGGATATCCAATGATCATTAAGAATCTAACTTTGATCTTGTTCTTGAAAAGTTGGCTGAGACTATAGTGTAGGTCCTCATCACTGTATCCTTTTTTCATGTGGTCACGCACTTTTGGTGATCCGGACTCGACTCCAATAAGCATAGTGCCTGCACCACTCTGCGCCATTTTTTCAAAATCTTCTGGAGGCATCTGTTTTTTAGATCTAACGATAAAATGACTATCCCAAATGAACCTATCCTCAGGTTTAAGTTTCATACGATACTCCGATAATTCATATGTCATGTCTCGGAATGCTTTCATTGATCCGTTTATCAAACTATCTGTAAATCTAAATGCTTTTGCTCCATATCTTGATACTTGCGTTTTTATCTCCTCAGCAATACTATGTCCCGACCTAAATTTATATTTCGGCCACATGCTGGCAATATCACAAAAAGTACAGGCCCTTACACACCCTCTGGATCCTGTTATAGGTAAAGCGACAAGTCCTTTTTTATTTGTATAAGATGCTAGTTCATAGTCACTGTAGTCAGGAAATTCAAGGTCATCAATGTTATCTATCTGTTTTGGTGGGATGCCATTAAGGCCAGGATGGGACATATCCCCATTAAGGTAAGCAGGCACAGATAGTTCTCCTTCACCCCGAATCCAACAGTCCATTATGCCTTGCTCCAAACAATATGGCCCAAAATTATTATCAGTGTTTAGGCCAGCGCCTCCCATAAACAATGGTATATCTGGTTTTCTCGATTTGATCATAGTCGACAACAGAATAGTTGCCCTTTGTGAATTGTATGAAAAGACTGATATGCCAACGTCTGTTGGGTCATATTCAAAAACTTCATCTATCCATTTTTGTGCCAAGCCAATAATTTTAGTATAAACTTTTTCAGAATAAAAATTGTGATTAAGGAACCAGTTGTCTATTGGGACCAGTTCTTCCCTTTTGTTCATAAAACTTTTTTCTAGTTCTGCATTAAAATCAAAAATTTTACATTCATGACCGGCTTTAACTATGGCGGCCTTGACCAATGATGCACCTGCAGGCGTGTAACCAAAATCGTCTTGAATACGAGGAGCGATCAGTAAGGCTATTCTCTTTTTCATTTTTTTAAATATTTCCAACTAATAGGAAAGTGTTCGGCGCAGAGTTCACTGATTTGGTCAGCAATCTCTCTTGTTTCTTCCTGTGTATCTTTGGCACATCTAAGTTGACAAACTCTAGCAAATGCATACAGAGTGCCGGACCAATACCATTCGGTCATCATACTTTGAGGGAGAACCATCCTTGCCTGCTCTGGTGCCACGTTCATTTCTATAAGTGAATTGTATATGATCAAACACTGCTCCATGGTGTTTTTCAATCTAAACTGTTCGTTTTTATCAAGTTCAATTTCACCGTCCGATCCTTGTTTACTATTTTTGGGCCTACCTCTCCATTGCTTTGGTTCATACAGTTCAGGTTGATAATCAACGTATCTTCTTGAAACTTCGTTCCAAACCAATCCCACTTGGTGTTTAACAAGTTGTCTTGCAACAAAAATTGGTGCCTTGATACGAAACTGTATAGATGCATGTCCAAAAGGTGACCAATGGTTGTGTTCTGCCAGAAACTTGATAAGTTTCTCATCCTTGGCGTCCATTAGTTCTTTTGTTTTTGCGTAACTGACTCTGGCGGCGTTCACCACGGTGAGATCACTGCCCATTTTGTCTATGTAATCAACTTGCATCAAAACCTACGTTTAAGTATAAAATTAATTTTTCTTCCATCCTGACTAAATCCATGTGGTTGTTCATAGTCTTGGTCGAAAACATTGCTAATACTTAAACCTAAATCGATTCCATAGTAATTTTTTGTTATACCTATATCAAGCAAGTGGGTGTCGGGCATGGTAATTGTGCTCCAATTACTGTTGTGTATGTCATGGTGTTCGCCTGTAAAGTTGTAGTTTGCATAGTAACTCCATGTGTTGGTGACTACCCTTTCATAATTGAAACCAATGCTATGCTCAGGTCTCCTCAACTGCGCTGAATTGTTGCCTTTCTCACTACTGAGACTGTTTGCCCAAATGGTGAAATTATTTTTATCTCCGTTGTAGGAGTAGGACAATTCGATTCCGCTTTGGTCCAGAGAGTCAGTGCTATTGTTTTTGTATGTTGGATAACTGTATTCGATCATGTTTGTTATTTGATTTCTAAACAATGTCAAAGAGTATTTGCTTTTGTCAATACCATAGTCGAACGTGACTTCGTTGAGGATACTGTTTTCTGCTGTCAAATCCATGTTGCCTTTGTATCCGTAGTTGTCAGCACCAAACATTTCATACAGACTAGGATTTTTAAACCCTTCTGCACGACTGAAACTTACATCGAGATTTGGCAATATGTCCTGTCTTAATATCCCAAATTTGTAACTGTCGTTGTTACCTATGAGGTTGTTGTCATCTGTTCTTAGATTCAACGTGGTTGCCCAGTTGTCGAACTCATATCCAAAATTAACAAATAGTCCTATGTTATCATAGTCCCCATCCAATGTGCTGTTGTATGATCCGTTGTTGGTGAACGTGGCCACATCGTATTTGTATTCAAATCCTAGTCCATACTTGAAAGGCCCATCTTTGTATTTTTTATGTTCTGCTCTTAATACGTAGGCGTCAGATTCATAGTTGTCGAACTCGTTGCCTGGACTATTGTACTCTCTGTCATATCCATGGGTGTGCAGTGTGACATAACTGAGACTGTCTTTAGTGTAGTAGTCAAACCCAGTTTGGAAGGCATAAAGATTGTTGTCGCTGTCATATCCATTTTGCAGGGCCAATGAATGGCCATCCAGATCACTAAAAGTATTTCTTGTAAAGAGGTTCGATCTAAATTTTAATTTTTCGTTGAACCATTTAACTACACTTGCGGTCCATGATTTATTTTTTGTCCCGTCAAGATCAGTTCCTCCCTTTAGAGCCGACTGTGTTTCAGACTGATGCAATCCACCTTTGACGTTAAACTGCCAACCATTGTATTCAGAGGCATAGTTTCCTTCTATGGTCTTACTATTGTTATGTCCTGTTATTGAAAAGTTATTTTGATAGTCGATGTCAGTTATTAAATTTATTGCACCTCCTATAGCGTCAGCGCCAAAGTGTGCGCCAGCGGCACCTTTGTATACTTCTATTCTTTGCACGTTGAAAAGGAAGTCTTGTCCAAAATCAAAGGCACCATTGGTGGTGCTTTGATCGTTGATAGGTATTCCGTTCAATAACACTAGTGTGTGGTTGCTGTTTGTACCTCGCATGAAAACTGATGCCTGTTGTCCAGTAGGTCCTGACTGCACGGCAATTGTGTTGTTGAGGAACTTGAAAACACTTTTAAGGTCCAAAAGATTATGTTTTTTGATTTGTTCTTGTGTGATCACCGTGCTGGGTGACACCTTTTCATTTATTAAATTTGTATTTGGTTTGGATATTACGACACATGGAACGTCGTTGTCCCAACTGCAACTTTCCGTTTTGGCGTGTGCGATAGATGTCCACACCAAGATTAACATAAGAACTAATCTCATCATTCGAGTCTCCTTGCTCTGTCCTGTGCTAGGTGGCATTCGGACTATGACCGTATCAAGTAATGTGGACGAATTTCACGTCACTTTCCCACTATGCTTTTAGCACAGTCTTACTATGTATTATATGACATAAGTTGGATAGTGTCAATTAAGTATTATGTTTCAACACCGTTGTCTGCTAAAAATTTTGTGCATGACTTATCATGATTAAAATATGGAACCAACGAAAATAAATTAAGTGGGTTTATGTGTTTTGCTCCGTAGTCCTTTAATGTGTTATCATTTCCAAGACATCCAGCAATTACGACTTCGTGTTTTTCCAAACCAAAGATCTTGCACCACTTTTCTTGTAGTTGGACATGTGAGTCTCTAACATGCCAATAACCTTTTTGTTTTATCAATTCATCCAGATAATAGGCACCAATTTTTCCATGTATTTCGTTATGCCTCATTTCTATTGGTAAGGGTTTTTTGTAAAAAGCAAATCCCCCTTTTATACCAGCCAATGGTAACATCTTAGTTACACTGTGAGTGATCAGTTCAATACAATCGGTGTTTCTCAAAGATATCTTTTCATGTGTTAGCGGCAACCATATACAGTCCATAAGCACAGGAATACCAAGTTCACAACATCTTTGTAATATATCATTCATATCTGTTTTAACTTGCAGGCGTTCCATGAATGGACAACTTATTATGAGAACTGAATCTTTTGTGAGTTCGTCCAGTCGAGTAATTTTATTTTCTATGATTTTATCAAAGTACCAAAATTCTCCTTTGAATATTACAGGCTTACGTTCTCTATGTTTTTGCAGGAACTCGTACACGCAATGAACCGTGTCTGACATGGCGGTCATTTCGTATTCTGACCATCTGATACCAATATCAGGCATGTTGTCTATCTGTGTTTTTACAATCCATCTATCTATGTTTAATATGTCTACTGGAACAGAACTGATCCAAGTTAGTATTGATTCGGTCCGCGGAGGAGAAAATCCAAGGTGGAGGCCTGATACTCTGGTGTGAATATCTATTATTGAATCAGATTTTGGTCTTTGAAAACTAAAAGATCCTGTAGTGTCTGGTTTAACCAGTTCGTTTTTTGCAACTAACCATTTTAATTTAAAAAAAAGTTCCTTATCCAACATACTTCTGTGTTTCTTTATCTATCTGTTTAAGTTGATCAACGTTGGACCAATGCAACCTATCATAGACAAGTTTCCATTCTGGCATGATTTCTTTTATATCGGTGTTCCAAAAATTGTCTAACTTCCTTATAAAATTAAGACTATCAGCATTTATTGGATTATCCAAAAACTTTTTGAATTTTTTTGGTACCAGACTGTGTAAGGCAGTAGGCAAGTTGTGTGGCGCCATCTCCACAGGAAACTCAACAATGCTCGGTTGTGAGATTCCTATCTTGTTCTCTTTACACCAGTTTTCTAAATCTTCAAAGGTACATATATTGAGCACACTTAGACTCGGAGAAATCATCATGTCAAATTTTTCTTTCTTTAACAACTTAATATTTTTTTCAAACAACTTCCAATTGAGTCCGGGACGTATGTACTCCTGCCTTTTGCCTATACCATCGATGCTGATTCTCAGTACAACTTTCTTAAATTGATTTAGTAATTTTATTATCTCATCATTTATTATTGTTAAATTTGTTTGGATGTATAGTGTTATGTTTTTAGCAGTATTTTTGCTAATAAGAAAATTTAACATCTGCTTTGTATTTTTATGATAAAAAGGTTCACCGCCAGTGATATCCAAATACTTTATTGAGTCAAAATTTTCAATTACGTAGGAATACCAGTCAAAATCATCGATAGCAAGTTTATCTTCTATTTGGAGTGTGTCCCATACTTTTTTAACTTTGCTACTTGAATTTGGCACACACATTCTACACGCCAGATTACACTGATTCCCAACAGTGTATTTGACCTGTGCCGGCATATCTTCACATGTGGTAGTATCTGTTCTTGTTATAAACTCTTCTAACCTGCTCTCGTTTACTGACTGCCTTAGACTTTTTATTCCTTTGTCCTCAGCATTCCAACACTGATTACAACCGGGATGTCTTTTATCTTCGATAAAATATTGGCGCAGTTCTTTGATTTCATCACTGTTCCAATATTCTGCAACAGACCTATATTTCTTAGAGGTGTCAAAAAAGCAACAAGGAGAAAATGTGATTTTTCCTTTTTGGGTCTTAGGATTACGGTCTACTGCTATCCACGGTAAAATACATTTATTATTAGCCATCCAACATTTCTTTTAATTCGCTGAAACCACCCACATATTTGTCGTCAACAAATATTTGTGGCACTGTTCTAGCACCTGGCACTGCTTCTTGCAACTGCTGAACAGTCCAAGTTCCAAGAGCAATATTTCTCTCCTCGACTTCTATATTTTTTGATTTCAATAGATTTTTTGCCTGTTCACAATATGAACACCCAGCATTACTCCATACGATCGCCTTCATCCTTGTCCTTTCCTTTAGTTTTTTGTATAGTTATTCTTACTTTGTACCATATGTAAAAAACAAAGTCGAACCATAGGAAGTTAACCAGCCAGCCAAAAGTAGTAAACGTTATACCAAAAACAAAAAGTGGCATTATGAACATGGCCAAGAACAACGTTATAATGTATGTGGGACAATATTCTACTGGCACTGCCCATGTGATCCATTTATCTTTTGTCATCTGTTTTTTTACATATGGCCTTGTAAGTCGCTTTAATTTTTGGAATATGTTTTACTCCAATTCTTTTGAGTCGCCATTTAAAAAATGGAATAAAAATCTTTGGCCAAGTTCTTAACTTCAAAGTAGTGCGGAAAAATTTATTCAATATTTCGTTGCAAATTTTTACGTCCTGTTCATATTCACTTTTTAGTAAAGGATGTTCTGATAGTCTTAATAAAATTGAATTTAACCTTGCTGATGCTATGTCCAGTGTGCCAACGTATGGCGTTAGTAAAAGATCTTTCTTTATATGGAAAGGTTGTGTTCTGCCGGGCCAGGCATTTACAAAGTCTATAATTTGCCTATTGTTTTTGACAATATCATTAAAGTTCATTTTAACCGTGCCTTTGAACTTTTACCTGTAATGGATATCCTTCGTCTCTGGCAAGGACAGTTGTTTCTATACCTTTTTGTTCTGCAATTTCGTACAGGTATGTGCCAACAACACCTTTGCCTTTTTCGTGAATGTGTGTTGTTAATGCAACTGCTTGTTCTGTTGTTTTATGAAATATATTTTTTAGAACTTTAATAACAAATTCTACAGTGGTCACATCATCATTAACGAATACCACATCGTATTTGTCTGGTTCTTTTAATTCTAGTTTGTCTTTTGTTAGTGTTTTAACACCTAAATCTGCCATTGCCATACTCCAATTATAACATATTTAAAACATATGTCTATTGAATTAAGTAGGGCGATGTGACCACCGCCCTATCTATTGTTGCCTTATTTGATGTCGATAGTTCTTGCTTTTTTGGCTTCTGGAACAATTCTTTCCATAGAAACCTTCAATAAACCATCTTTCAATTCGGCGCCCTTGATCTCCACATCATCCGCTATCGTGAATGATTTTGAGAAAAATCTTTTGGAAATTCCTCTGTGGATAACGTTTCCGTCCTCGTCCTTTTCTTCTGACTTATCAGACTTTTTGGACTTCACAGTCAACATGTTGTCTTCATACTGCACTTCTATGTCGTCTTTACCGAAACCTGCTACTGCAAGTTCAACGTCATAAGTGTTTGTCCCAGTCTTTACAATGTTGTAAGGTGGGAAGTTTGAAGTTGTTGGCAATCTGAAAAAATCGTCTTCAAACATTCTTTCGAAATGATCGAATACGTTATCAAACCCAACAGTTACGGGTCTTAATTGATTAAAGATAGATAGTGCTTTATTGTTTGTCATGTGCTTTGCCTCCTATTGTTAAGCGAGTTAAGTTTTTGTACGACCTATCTATTAGCATCGTATGTAGATATTTATCACCTACACTATACATATAGTCATTAATTTTAGGATTACGACCTATTTTACCAATTATCTTTGTCTTACTTTACTTGGATCTGCCCAATTACTTTTGGCTTGGTTTCTCTTTATTGTGATACGTGCTCTCTTTTGTTTCTCACGTTTTAATTCGGAAGGTTTACGGTAATATTGTCTATCACGTAGTTCCTCAATGAACCTGTCTTGTTTGATCTTTCTTTTGATTTTTCTATAGGCTCGAACAGCATCTCCGCCAGATTTTGTAACATCCACGTAGTATGCCATTAATTTTTCGCCTTTTGTTTTTTCATTTCGTTTACCGGTGTTTTAAAATGTAACACAGGATCTTGGTTTTTGTCAACACACTCTTCTGTGATTGATACTTTTGTGACTCCTTTTTTATGCATCTCAGCAGAGTCAAACTGGTAAGGCAGGAGAAGAGTATCCAAGATGTTTCTTAATCCTCTTGCATTTGTGCCTAATTTTTTAGCCTTTTTAGCAACAGCCAACTGGGCCTTTTTGTCTATCTCTAAATTAATATGATCAAGACTAAACAAGTAGGAATATTGTTTCAGTAAACTATTTTTTGGTTCATTTAAAACTTTTACTAATTGAAGTTCTGTCAATGGATCCACGTGAGTAAGCATACTAAATCTGCCAACAAACTCCGGTATCAGTCCAAATTTAATTAGGTCCTCTGGTTGAGATTCTGCCAAGTAGTTTTTTTGTTCGCTTGATATCAATTCAGAGTTAAAACCCATTCCTGTGCTTTTTCTAGATTTAATTTGTCGTTCCAGGTCTGTAAAAGCACCACCAACGACAAACAAAATGTTTGAGGTGTCGATCTCAACGTGTTGATGTTCAGGGTGTTTCCTTCCTCCGTGTGGTGGAACCCTACAAATTGTGCCCTCGACTATTTTAAGTAAACCTTGTTGAACTCCTTCTCCGGATACGTCTCTGGTTATACTGGTGCTTTCTGATTTCTTACAAATTTTATCAATTTCGTCTATGAACACAATGCCTCTTTCAGTCATGTATTTGTCTCCCTTGGCGTTTTGATAAAGTTTAGTGATTACATTTTCAACGTCATCACCAACATATCCAGCCTCGGTCAAACTTGTAGCATCTGCCATAGCAAAAGGCACATCCAAATATTTGGCAATGGTTCGTGCCATAAGTGTTTTTCCGGAACCACTTGCACCAAGTATAAGAACGTTTGATTTTTCTAATTCAAAGTCCTTTGGTGGATTTAAAATTCTTTTATAGTGATTAGACACAGCAACACTAAGAACAGTTTTTGCAGAGTCTTGCCCAACAACATATTGATCAAGATATTCTTTTATGTCCACAGGATTTAAATTTTGTTTCTCACCAGTTTTGATTTGCTCACTGCTAACCTTTTGGTTATCCTCCACAATGATCTCTGTGCATAATTTTATACACTCATTACAAATTGTAACTTTATCAGCACCAACGATCATTTTTGAGACATCTTTCCTGCCCTTACCACAGAAAGAACAATTAAGATTTTGATCTGTATCACTCATTGAATATCGCCTCCAAGTCAATTATTGTTTCGTTTTTCAAAACTTTAAAATTATTTTGTGATTTAACTATAACAGTTTTAGACTTTTCTAGTATGTTTGTCAACCATGGCAAAGTTAATTCAGTGTCCTTGGCACTGTCTACAACGTAAACAACAACATCATCATTTGCTAGATGCCTGTTTAGATAATTGGCAAACTTGTCTTGATCTTCTGTTTTGAAGTTTATTATACAAAAACTGTTTTTGTTATCTTCTAAGATACTGGGTGGTGTAACCAAAGTCAGTTTGCCTAGTCTAGTCGTTTCCATTATCCATCGCTTGTTTGACTAATTTTTGATCTTCCTCGGCAAGGTCTTCCAATTTCATTTCTCCAGTTTTTACTTTGATGATTAAATCATTTATTCTTGATTCAATTTTTTGTCTATATGTCTCTTCGTCAATAAGACGCTTTTCGTTAATCTTACTCCAGTTACCAGATTCATTTTGCTCAGAGTTTTGTGTGTAAGCAGGTTGTTGTTTAATCACCTTGCCTTTATCAACCAACACTGTGCCTAGGGCACCCACTTTTGGTTTTTTAATTTGGCTTTCAGGCTCTATCACTTCTGTAAAGTCAGGCTTTATTCTTGCTTGTACACCTTCCATTGCCTTTTCTATCTGCTTGGCTATGCCTGGCTCTTCGTCTGTTTTTTTAACTTCTGTGTCTACATCATATTTTATTTCATCTTCAAAATTATAGTCTTCAACTGGTTTGCTAGTTTCTTCTATCCTCTCAATATCTGCTTTTGTTTCTGCCGCGACTCTTTCAAGTTCTGCCTCTTCTGCTCTCAATCTTTCATCAAAGGCCTCTATTTTTTGTTCCTTAGTCGGTTCTTTCTTTGGTTGCTCAACTATAACTTCTACAGGCTTGTCTTCTGGTTTTGGAGCCTTTTCATTAAATTTTTTAAGTTTTTGTTGCCATTCATCTACTTGCTGTTTAATTTTGATTTGTTTTTCTTGGGCGTTTTTTTTACTAGCCTGCTCCGCCATTTCTCTCCATTTTAGAATAATACTTTCATCATCTGGTTTTTCCAAGTCTATAATCTCTTGAGGCTTAGGTGGTTTAACAGGAAATCTTCTAACCAGACTTTGGTTCGCGGCAATTAAAAGTAAAACTGCAAGTGGATCAAAAACAACAATTATAATCAATATCACCCATCTTACTGCTTTGGATAAATTTACTTCTTCGGCAAACCCCCAGTCAACCGCAAGAGCGGCTATGTATTTCACTGGACCTACTTCTGCCTCTAAATTAATTAATTTTTTTTCTAACGGCTGTCTTTCGATAATAAGATCATCAATCTTATTTTGGGCAACTATGATATTTTCTTCTGCTTCTTTAATTGTAGTTTTGTTATTATCTCCTGCGATCCTGCCTTCATTCCTATATTTCTCTATCTTTGCCTTGGCCTCTTTTATTTCTGCATTTAGTTGATCACGTTCAGGTTTTTGTTGTTTCCTTAGTTCCACACCTTTGGCAATGTTGTCACCCTTCCAAAAACCTTTTCCTTGATCTGTGTATGCCTTTACGTCTGCGTCAAGCACTTGTAGTCTTAGATAGGCAGAATTGATAATGTTTTCCTGCACCGCAATGTCCTGTGTGAAATCTTTTCCTGTTCGATCAATTGCTTTTTCAGAACGTGTGATGACTGCCTTTTGCCTTTCAATATAGATAGTCTGGCTTTCTATCTTGTCGTTAATAATATCAACCCTTTGCACCAAGGTATCACTGGCTAAGTTTTGTTCAAGGTGTGCCTTAGATAAGAATCCAAAAATACCCATTGAAGTTATTATTGACAGTATTATGACCGCAATAGTAAGATAAGTTTTGAGAAGGAATGGTGTAAACTTCCATTGCCGATATAGCCAACTGGCTGTAATTAATTTTCCAACCTCAAGAACTGACCCCATTATAACCACAGGCCAAAATGCTCCAGGGAAGATTGTGGCGAGTCCTATCACAGAATAGAAAATTGCAACACCCGAGATGGATAATGCAGATAAAAGTGTAAGAATTGCTATAAACATTATAGATTATTTACTATAACAGAAACTTCGTTTTACTGCTACTGAATTATTTGGTAAAGTGATTACTCTGCTGAGTATGTCAATGAGTTGTCAGTTGGCAATTGGTTGCTAGTGTTTGGTGCAAAACCAGTAACTTCTGTAACTGTGATTGCTTCTACTATTTCACCAATTGATGCTGTCAACACCGGACCGGCTGTTACTTCAATTGTTCTTAATTGCTGTGGATTGCCAGTACCAGTTGGATCAAAAATACTCATGTTCTCAGTTCTTGTAGTGTTCAATGCTTCAGCAATTTTGTCTTGAAGATATAATGCTCTTGTTGTAGTAGTTGTTGATCCGTCGATTGTTGTACCTGTTGTTGGAACAAAGTTTGGCGTATCAAAAACAAGTCCAAATGCCAAGTTAGTAATCGGTGAGTCACCTTCGTCAGCGGCATAAGTTGTAACAATATTGCACACTCTAAAATTGGATCTTACTGCTAGAGCCTCCATCATCATTTTCCATCTTAAGTTCCCTCTTGATACCAATAATGATTGTGCTAGTGTTGTAGGCTTAGTTGCAAAGTCATTCGCTATGCACGGAGACACTCTTCCACCATTTACTGTCTCAGTGTCTAAAAAGCCTGAAGTGTTTATTGCCACTGTGAAATACGTTATTTGTGGTTCGTATATAACTCTGATAAACACGGCAGTAGCCATCTGACGTAGGAAAGTGACTTATAACCCTGATCTTGCCATTTGCTAGACGTTTTTTACTATACCAAGCAGTTATTTCACCAATTTGTGCGTTGTTTAAACTATGATATACCGCTTGTTGATGTTGTTGCTTCTCTGCCTTGTTAAGATTAAATCTAATGTATTGTGCACCGTTCCATAACATTCCTGGCGCACTCCATATCTCACCTTCTCCAAGCATAACCGGATATGGCATCTGTGCCAATGCGCCATCGGTTTCTTTAGGCACAACTGATACTTTCTGCACATTGGATGACGTGCAATTAGTTAGAAGCACCAGACTAATTAATACTGTGATAACCTTGAACAATTTCATATCCTCCATCCAATCTCTTACAAGCAATACCTCTCTGCTCTACTAACTTTTCTCCCATCGGCATCTGCCAAGTAAAGAACTTACAACTTTCCGCAATTTTCATTCCGTGTAGAAAGTCCATTACACCGTCTTCGCACTTGACTTTTTCTTTGGTTACTTTATCGATGATCTCTCCCTTTTCATTTTTTGTGATCACAGTCTCATGGCTAATGTCACAGTATTGATCCGACCATGGACCTCCGGCCTTTGCCACACCAACTAATCCAAAGATTAGAAGTGCTACAACTAGGGCAATAAGTTTGTAAATGTAGTTCATATTGCCCTACTTGTTTAAGATGCTTTTAGCACTTTTTTCAAGTTTGCTAGTATCAATGAATGCAACTTTTTTCTTATTAACTTCTTCGATAATGGCTTTTACTTCTTTCTTAGAAAGTTCAACCATCACATAAGATCTATAAGATTTGTTGTTTGTCATAAAAACAACCTGTTTTGTTACCTCATATCCTCTGGCTAAAGTATCTTCAATCACGTTTACGATAATGTCCTGCGAACCTGACTGTACCGTAAGTGTTTCATTAGTACCAACTTCATCCTTCTTGATAGTAGTCTGATTGTTCATTAGACCATTTATTCTATCAACAAGTTTAGCCTTTGCTAATAAAATACTTTTCTTCACAGCAAGTTCTAAGTCAGGAGATACAGCAGTTGCCGCCTCTTGATACTTAAACATTGTTTCGTGATCGTATTTGACATACCATTTAGGAGTCTTGTTAACAACTCCATCCTTTGTCATGTCCGGCTTAATTTTGTAGGTTGAACATTGCGCCAACAACAAACCTGCAAATAAAACCAATGCTAGTTTTTTCATACTCATTTTCCTTATAGTTAAGATTGCAACCTATCTACAGTTTCACTCATCCAAGCAATAAGATTTGAAAAGATATTACCAATTCCATCTAAATTAAAATCAGACAAAAATTGATCATAGCCTTCACCTATCATCGGATAAACTGCAAAAAATATCGCAATCAATATTATCAATCTAATCATGTGTAAATTATAGCATATTTTCCAAATACGTCAACCAAGTTGATCTGGTTAAAAAGTGTTGATTTTACTGGCTTTTTATGAGAGAAACTTGAACTTTTTTCCAGAAATTGCTAAAAGCACATATCTTTCAAACAAATTCATATCGCTATTTTGATAATTGTAGGATCTAGTTTTTAGGCATTTATTGAAAATATCACTAGGAATATATTTCTGGTTTAGTTTTAACCAGTTTTTATACAATTTGTTATTAAAGTCTATTTCAATATTTCTATCTGCGAAAAAATCTTTAATACTTTGTTGGTTATAGAACATATCGCTGATTTGAATACTACTCTTATCCAAATTAAAATCGTTCATATAATCTATTGCTGACTTGATAACATTCCAAATTACTAGTTTGGTTTTTTGGTCTTGGTTTAATTTTTTGGTAATATCAAGCAGAACTAGGTCTTTTTTATATTTGGATAAGTTGTTCTTGGTAAAATAGTATTTTATTGTCTTTGTTTTGGTTAAATTAGTCTGCACCAAAAATGGTAAAAAAGAATAATCATAACCTATGCTAACAATCTCCATATAGTCTGAAACAACATTATCTAATGATTTTGTAAAATTCATAGACTTTATTAAAAACTTTTTATTTGAATTCTTTAATTTACTGAGATCTTTTTCTGCCTTTTTCAATTCAATTCCTGCATTCCAACTTATACCAAATCTATAAAGTGTTGGATATTCAGGATCTTTGAACTGATGTGTGTTTGTTTTTCCATTGGCCCTGCTGTTATATTTGCAAGTGAAGTTAGTGTACAGATCCTTTTCGGCCATGTCTATTAGTGTGCATATGGTGTCACCTCCTGATCCACCGAACCAACGCAACATCAAGCCTTTACTATTCATGTTTTAGCCTACGGAACCTTCCATACTAATTTCTAGTAGTTTATTTGCCTCCGCGGCAAACTCCATTGGTAGTTTCTGGAAAACTTCTTTACAAAATCCACTGACCAACATATTGATTGTGTCTTCGGTTGGTATGCCTCTCTGCATACAGTAAAACATCTGTTCATCACTTAATTTGCTAGTGGTGGCTTCGTGTTCGCAGGTTGAACTGCTATTCCTATTTTGTATCACAGGCACAGTTGAAGCACTACATCCGGATCCCATCATCAAACTATCACACTGAGTGAAGTTTCTACTGTTAATTGCCCTCTTCATTATGCTGACCTGTCCTCGATATGTGTTGGAACTTTTACCTGCACTAATGCCTTTTGATATGATTGTGCTTTTAGTGTTTTTACCTATGTGTATCATTTTGGTTCCTGTGTCGGCCTGTTGTCGGCCATTAGTAAGAGCCACACTGTAAAATTCACCAATGCTGTTGTCACCCATCAAAATACAACTTGGATATTTCCAAGTTAATCTCGAACCTGTTTCAAATTGGGTCCATGTAATCTTTGAATGCTTTCCAATACATTTTCCCCTTTTTGTAACAAAGTTATAGATACCACCCTTGCCTGTTTCAGGATCTCCTGGATACCAATTCTGTATGGTTGAATACTTTATTTCTGCGTTGTCCAAAGCAACCAGTTCCACATTGGCCGCATGTAATTGGTTCTCATCTCTCATAGGTGCTGTACATCCTTCTAGATAACTTACATAACTGTCTCGATCTGCTATTATAAGTGTTCGTTCAAATTGTCCAGTGTTGGCCGCATTTATTCTAAAATACGTTGACAGTTCCATAGGACATCTCACACCTGGTGGAATATACACAAATGATCCATCTGTAAATACTGCACTGTTCAAGGCCGCAAAACTATGGTCACTGATTGGAATAACCGAACCCAAATACTTTTTCACAAGTTCAGGATGGTTCTGTACCGCTTCACTAAAACTGCAGAAGATTATACCTAATTTTTTCAATTCTTCTGAAAACGTTGTAGCCACAGACACAGAATCAAAAACTGCATCTACCGCCACCCCTGCTAGTTTTTCTCTTTCATGGAGAGGTATTCCTAATTTTTCAAAGTCCTTTTTGATCTCTGGATCAACTTCATCGTATGATGCTGGTCCTTTTTTTGGTGCTGAATAGTAACTAATTGCTTGATAGTCTATTGGTTCTATTTCTAAATTTGCCCAATCAGGCTTTTTTAAAATTTTCCACCTGTCAAATGCTTTCAATCTAAACTTTAGCAACCACTCCGGTTCATTTTTGATCTTGCTAATCTTTCTTACTGTATTTTCATCTAGACCTGGTGGTAAAGTTTCCGACTCCACATTGGTGGTAAACCCTGCTTGGTATTTTTTATCTAGTGTTTTTTGAAGTACGTCCTGCATCGTAGTACTTATTTTACTACAATTTCAACTCTTTCATTCTTCTCAGAATGATATTACCGTACTCAGGGTTGGTGCTCCATGGTGCAAGTAAAGGAACCAGTTTCTTATAGTCCCAATATGCGTCTTTAAGTTGTTTGTTTCTTTCTGCCCTAAAATCTTTGTAAGCAGGATGCCTGTTTAATATGTCTATTACATCTGCAACACTGGCACATTTATTCTTATACTTCTTCACACCAAAACTTGCATTTGGTATTGCACCAGGTTTCATGTGTGGAACGTTTACTAGGTCCCAAGTTCTAACACCAAACAAGGCGTTTCCTTCAGTTGCAAAACGACTAGTGCCACTTGCACTTTCCACATCGGCCATTGCAATTATTATTTTGTCAGGTATTCTTTTATGGACTTCAGTTGTAAGGTTCAAGTAGTTTACACAGTTTTGAACGTTTTCAACAAACTGTTTTGTATTTTTAAATTTAAACAAAGGTGCATGTAAACCAAATTTTTTAAGGTTATTAATTGTTTTTTGTTCTTGATCAAGTTTTATGTTGTTTACTACATGTTTGTTCGGTTTAAATGTGCCCAAAGTAAATGTAATGAATAAAACCACTGCACCAATGATGAACAGTTTACCACCGTTCCAAATTCTATTTAGATGCCTCTCCCAATTTTCCATATTGTTATTTGGTGCCCCGAAGGGCACCGTTTTGTTTATGCTACTTTAGTTTCTAGTTTATTGTCTTCTCCAGCATTAGTCAACGACTTTTTGTATTCTGCTTCTGCAGAATTCATGTAGTTGTTCCAATCTGCTTTTGATAAACCAGTAAATCTTGTGATGATACCATCAGCAAGTATTTTAAATGAACCGGCTAATTTGTGTGAGCCATCTGGTTGATATTTGTGTACCACACCAGTTGCCTTACCATCAGCATTTTCTCTGCCCATGATAAACATGTATTTCCCACTTTTACCTGTCCAAGTATTTTTAGTTTCAGTATCTTTTTGACATCTTGCAGTCACTTGATCCAAAACCAACTGTGCTTGTGCTGAACATTTATACATATATTCTCCTAAGTTACCATTATTATAACACGATTTGGTATTGTGTCAAGTGGTAATAATTTCCAATTTCCAACGGTTATACGTCATGCCCTCTACAAATCAATGTATTTTCTACATATTCAAACATCTGAGAATAACGTTCGACTGTTTTAACAAATGTTCCATCTGACTGCACAGCATGATTAGTGTTTTTGTATTCATTATTAATATGTTCGTGTAAATTAAAAATTTTATCTAGTATTTGCCTGTGTCCATATTTTTCTAATGAATCAATTATGCCTTTATTCTTGTAGTTGTGATGAGTACCCCAATTTGGCTTTTGAGTAAACTTAACTGATTCTTGATTAATAAATTCCAAGCCTAATGACTCATAAAATTTTTTAGTTTCCGCCAAAGGAATCTTCCAAAAGAAATCATATCTGTCTCCTATTTGGGTGAAATAATTTAGTTTACCTTTCAGTTGATCTCTTAACACATATGCATATGAGACAACAATTTCCGGATCAAGAAAAAATGGAAATGCGTTTCTTATAATTTTGTGTTCTGTTGTTCCTGTGTCAGTCACAAACCAATAAAATTTATTGTTTTTAAATCGTACTCCTGGTTTTTCGTGTCCGGTAATTATTACTCCATCTAGGTCATTGTAATGTTTTGCCATATACACTTTAACACAAGGACGAACCTTAATTTTGTTATGCTGATAAAATTTAGGATTTTTATACCAACCTGCATGGTTTAAGTATTCATAATCCTTCTCGGTCCATTTGATAACAGTGACCTTGCCTATACTTTTTCCAATATGCCTGTTTACAAATTCAAGCGCCATGATTTGTTCTGCGTTGATGATTTGGTCATTTGCCGCTTCCATTACTCCAGGATATTCAATGATAACTTCATCAAAATAAATGTCATTATCGATTGCAATTTTTAGTATGGTATGACTGTCAGAGCCACCACTGTAAGCGAGCACAAGTTTATTATGGTTTTGTCTTAGATGTTTTAATTTTTTTAAGTATAGGACTTGAAGTGATTGCCTGTTTGGTTTTGGTAATGAATATGTCCGCTCCAATGCATTGATCCAGTCTTTGTGAATATTGAAGTAACAAAATTTTTGAGTCTGATTCGCGTGATCTAGTGCTTGGAAGACGTTGGCGAATTGATTTCCACCAACGTCATAATAAGAATCATATACTACTGTTTCCAAAGTTCTTGCCCTTCCATGGCAAGTCTAAGTTCTTCTTGTCGAGTGTCCTGACCAACTATCTCCGGCAGGCCTTTACTTGCTCTCCATTGCACAAATAATTCGTCTTTGTTTGCCTCAATAAGAATACTTCTAAGTTTTTCGGATGTGTTGTTTGAAATAACAGGGTATTCCATCACAGGAAATTTTGTTCCATCCTTAACTATGGTGTAAACAGATGGTATGTCATGTATTACTTCACTGCTTGTATTGGCAATGCAAGACCCTTGGTTATTTTTCACAAGTTTAAGTGACTTACCTTGGTTAGTAAACATGGCATCTATGTCTCCTGCCGTAATGGCATTGTAGAGTGCACCACTGTTTTTATATCTTAGATAGATTACTTCTTTACCCAAGGTACCAAAAAGTTTATCAGAAAACTTTTGGTTCATGTTTTTATCCAATCCAACCTTTAACACGTCTTTGTTGACGGCCTCATTTGATTGGCACCAGAAGTATGGAGCGAAATATTCTTTCAACACAAAGTTGTTTTCAGTGATGTCGTAGCCAATCTGAGAAGGTTGATTGGTTGGGTACATCATTATTACTGTTTCCTTGCCCCTTGTTTTTTCTAAATATTTTGCACCCTCCTTGGTGGAACTTATGTTTTCAAACTTTACATCGTGTCCCATCTTTGTTAGCACTTCCTTATACATTGTTGCTCTGGCGAAACTAGACCCGCCCGGCTTACCACCTGGAACAACAGTAATCGATTCTGCCAATGCACTTGTCATTAACAAAATTGTAGATAATAAAAAAAGATATATTTTTTTCATATCAGTCTTTCTCCTTGTTTAATGAGTCCATAATGTGATGTATCGGGAAATGACGAACTCTAATTCATTTCCTAATATAAAAGAGAACAAAATCGGCATGAGATTGATCTCTTTAAATTTTATTGCAATTAAAGAAACTACAACTAAACATGTAATATAAAACACTAACTGATAGTTGTCAATACCCAAGTACACGCAAGTGGTAAAGCACACTAATGCAATAAAAATATTCAAAACTTTTTTCAATTTTTGCATGAGGACTATGATAAACTTTGCAAGAGGCCATGCAATTAGTAGTGCTATAAAATTAATAAAAACGAACCAAGGCACTAGAGTTTGCATCAGCATAAGGCCATTTTGTTCCAGGTTCTCAAACTGATACGGAGACCATCCTGCTTCTATGAGATAGTTGAAAAGAATAAATTCACTTGAAGTCAAAGGTATGCCTAATAACACAAGAGGTAACAACATTCCAAATCCACCGCTGTTGTTAGCAGTCTCGGCGGCCACTAATTTTTTACTAGGATAATTTTTGTTTAACTTTGACTCAACCGCATATGAAAGATTGGTGCTAAGGAGTGTGCCAAAGCCAGGTGACATCGCCGCAAAGAATCCTATCACTGCCCCTCTTATGCTGGCACCTATGTTTCTTAGAAATAAAAAGAAAACCCGTGTAAATGAGGATAGTTTTTCTTTAATAAAACTTAATCTTATATCACGATGCACAGACGTGAACAACGCAGGTGCAACAATGAGTCCTAGTATCAATGGATAAAAAGGAATGCCTTCCTCCATTGCTTCAATACCAAATGTGTATCTGAATGTGCCTCCTTGTAGGTCAGGACCTATCATAGATAAGAAGTAGCCAATAGAAAGTAACGCAAAATTTAAAATATATCTTTTATTATTGAAAGCAAAAATGCTTGCCAATAGCACCACTGCATATAAAACAATTTTAAAACTGTCTTTTAGAAACACTGTGAAAAAATCTATAACGTATGGCAAACCAAAGAAAGTAATGACAACTGCAATTAAACTTCCGAATAAACTACCTACAGCACATAGACCTATGGCAAGGCTATTAAGATTTTTCTTTCTAAATTTTGATCCTTCTACAACTGTGGGTAAACTATTTGCCTCACCTGGCACCTGTAAAAACACACTTGGGATGGTGCCTGTAAATTGCGCAGTGCTTAGTATTGCCATATAGAATAAAAATAATTGAATAATGTCCAACTGCAATAACACAGGTGTTGCTACTATCAACGCGATAGTAGTACCTATTCCAGGCAACACGCCACTGGCTGTGCCAATAAGGATTCCACCCATAACAATCAGTAAGTGTTCTAACATAATCACAGTATTAATTTTTCGAAGGCTGGTGTTGTTTCTCCTGTAATTTGTAACATCATTCTATTGGTTCTGCTAAAATTGGCGGTGCCATGTGGCACATGGTACCAATCGAACCAAAATACGTCACCTTTTTTCCAGCCTGTGATAATTTTTGTGCCAGCCATTATCACTTGGCCTGCTGTCCAATCGTTAAGGAAAACAAACACACGTTTGACTTTTGTTTTTTTATCTTTGGGATCGGCAATATAATTGTTATAACTATTGATTACATCCATATGAAATGTGTGTGCTTGACCTGGTTGCTGATTATGGATCTGTCCTATAGGATTTTTAAGATGCCAAGAATGCATCCAATCGTATAGAGTTTTGTATCTCTCTTTTGTAATGACTGACAGGTCATAACTTTTGTGTATGTCCAGGCCTAATTCATTCTGTTGATCAAACGATGGTCCGCTGTGCTTGTGTTTATTATTATCCAACTCTATTTTTTCTTTTGGATAAAGATCATCTTTAATATTACAGAGAGGAAATTTAAAATACTTTTGCGGCAAAGGTTGTTTATTATAAAATCCATCTTTGAAATCAGACCTTTCAATTAATTTTTCAAATGTTTTCTGCACTACTTTCCTCCTTGATTAAATTTTCAAACTCACGTGTGGTTTCACCTGTAACCTGTAATAACATCCGGTCACTGCGACTGAAGTTAGCGGTTCCGTGTGGCACATTATACCAATCAAACCATAGCACGTCTCCTTTGTTCCATTCTACGATTAGTTGGTTTCCAAGCATGATAATTTGCCCGGGTAACCAATCTTCTAGAAAAACAAACACCCTTTTCACTTTGTTTTTAAGGTAGGCAACAACTTCATTATTGGTTTGTGTATTTGGAAGTGTAACCCCATAATACTTAGAAACATATTTCACATAACTGCTTATCATGTCCATATGGAAAGGATGTGACTGCCCAGGCTTTTGATTATGCAAAATAGATACAGTGTTCTTAAGATGCCATCCTTGTAACCAATTCCATATCCTTGTATTTTGATCCGGGGTCACCAGAGAAAAATCAAAAGTTTCACTCACAGGATATCCTAGTTCTGTGGCCTGTGTGCTGGCAATACCATCACGCTTGTAGGTTGAGTTATCAACCTTTATGTCATCACCAACACTGTATAAATTTTCAGAAACGTTAGTGATTGGAAATTTATAAAAATTTTTGGGTAATACTTTATTGTTTAAAAAATCATCTCGGTATGAGGATCTTTGCAACAATTCATCAAACAATGTTTTCATATCTAAATTATACACTAAAGCAAGGTTACAAGCAACATGGCTTGGTAATCTCACTATCATTTAAATTGAACTAGATACAGATCTGTATCACACGGAGGGGCCCTTAACTCTAGTAAACTAGCCTTTGGCCTTTTCAGGCTACTTGGAGGTCCTTTTTGTTCCGACGTCACTGTGTGGCGTTGTTACAAGTATATTTATTTCTAGTTAAGTTTGTTGAATTTTTTAAGGAGATATCGATAAACGTTTTCCCAATATTCCTTGAACCATGGATCTCTAGCATTCAGCATTGCCATTCGTGCGTTGCTCAATAGTCTAGGTTGTTGGTCTCTGTTTACTTTGATCATTTCAGTTTACTCAAAAAATCCTTTTCAATCTGAATCTTTTCGTCAGCGGTCAATTCGGTCTTTTGCACCTCTATGGTTGTTTCTTGTGGCACATCCTTCAAAATGGATTTTTGTTTAGGCTTATCTATAGGCATTCCTGCCCTATCGAACCAACGGCCGTCTTGTGTTTCATATGCGTATGACCTAAAATTGTTTCCGTCCATTCCTTTCACAGTTATTGATCTTTTAAAAATTTTTCCTTTATATTGTGTGCAGTTTTTGTTTATTAAATTCACCTGTCCATAAATGCCGCCATATATTCTATCTATGTATATTGGTCTGCCTTTACTGTCTTCACCATACCTATTTGATATCACGTCCACCTTCGGCTCACGTTTTTTAGGTTTTGTAATTTGCTTAAGATTGTCTAAAAGTTTTTGTGTTTTGCTTTCCATAATTTATAAGTGTTGTGCACCAATCTCGCCGGTTACCCGGACCAAAATGCGTACCCTAGATGGGGTGTAAGTTGCGTTGACACAAGAGGTATGTGGACACAACACTTTACCATATTATAGCATAAACTTGGAAATAGTCAACCTATTCCGAATCATCAAGTAAACCACTCCTTTTAAGCACCTCATTGTCTTCAGGATCTGGCTTTTTTTTTGGCTCTTGTATTTTTATCCATACACAAAAGAACACAATTGTGGCAATTGTACCTAACAACAACATACCTAAACCATATATCAGTTCCATACTACTCCTTTATTTCTATTCCTAACATTTCAAAATGATCTTTGATAGTCCATTTTGTAAAATCTATTAAATCACCTCTAAGATTTTTTATGGGCACACGTAGTCCGGCTAATTTATATCTCATGAAAGGCAGTTCCCAGGTCGCGTTTTGTTCCCACTCTCCTTGTAGATAGTGTTTGTCAAAGTCACTTAAAAGACATAACGGCATATGGATTGCTTCTAAGGCACTTATATTTCCATCTAAGTAGGCCTGTAGTATCCTGTTCTGAGGTATCGGATGTTCTAAATGTTTTTTATCTGGCAAATCCACTGCGTAGTAATGTGCCTGGTGAGGCTTACATTTTTCTTTCTGAGTGTCTCTAAGATATCTTTGTAAGAAATAAAAGTATTTGCCCTTGACATCTCTTTCTGTGTTTTCACTTAACAGTTCACTTTTAAATTTGTCAAGGATAGCACAATCTGATTCAATACTTGTCTTGGTTGATTTTATAGTAAGTTTGCCTTTGACCTTTGTGTCAAGTATTTTATATCTTTGCAACATTCTTATAAAAAGGTTTGAATTCTGCACACACGTCATTTTGCATCAATCCCATATTAACCTTTGGTTCGTGTGGTGGGTTGAACTGATCTTCTTCAGGTGCCTGTAGTAGGTATGCTTCACGCATCAGTGTGCTCATGGCCACTGGTGCGTCCCAACTAGTACCTCGTGTGTGTTGCCATTGTTTCTTGCTGGCGGAATGGATACCCTGCGCATTTCTTCCACACACTTTGATTAGTGCGGATAGTATTCTTTCAATCCAATCCTTTGGCAAGAACTTGGTTGACCCATCTTCTTTTGCGAGAGTGTACATTTTGACCAAACCTATATAGATACCTTGATTGATTTCTCCACCGTCCTCATCGCCATAAAATGTTTTGATTCCATTCAGTATGTTTTCTAAAACTTCTACATTTCCAGTCATGTCAATTCCTTTATATGCATAATCAAAATGTGAGAAGTAATGTTTATTAGGGCCACATTTTCCTGGCGACTTCCTGACACGTTTTGGCTCTAGGTCTATTTGGCACTTTTTGAAAAGTGTGTCCACCGTGTAAGCAGTTTTTACCCTAGGTTGCATACGATCGTTCTCGTCAGTGTGCCATCTATGTAAGAGGCCTCTGTGTATTTCTTCTGTGCCTGCCCGTAGGATTCCTGTATCGTTGAGTATTTCAAATGCTATGGCGTCAAATGCCTTTGCCTCTGTTTCAACCCAGGTCATTGGCACCGCTTTATATCCTAGCACTGCCAAAGCAACAGAAGTGTGTTGCCCGTCAAAGAGATAGTATTTGCCATCTCTTTTCACTGCAGACGCTGGCCTTACTACTCTTGGATCAAATTTTTCACAAATCCTTACAACATGGGATGGCCTTAAGTCTCTCTGCACACTGTAATTGAAACACAGATCATCATTTATCTCTACCTGCGTAATGCCTTGTGGCAGTAGCATTTGTTGATCTTGTTGTAAATCTTTGAGTCTATCTTTGGCTGTTTGTATTCTTGTTTTGAAGTTTGCGACTTCTTCCTCTCCGTCTTTGTAGAATTCTTCAACAACTTGATTGAGAGTTTTAACTTTGTTATCGGTCATGTATATCCATTAGTGTTATTGTTTCCTAAAGTTGAGAATATTATACTCAAAGAGTATGTTCTCAAATTACTTACTATTATAACACTTTTTGGATATTTGTCAATCTATGTATTTCTTACATAGTTCTTTGGCAGTATCATGCCAAAAAATGCCACTATCTCTGAGTTTTTCGTTGGAGTTTCTTAGCCTCTCCATTATTCTTTCGAGTTTATTATATGTCCTTTTACTCATGATTTTTTTGTCGTGCCAATGAGCCTCAATGACTTTAATAACCTCGTCTATGTCTGGACAAGTTATGTCAGGAACCTTTGGTGCCTTTTTTCTTACTTCGTTCCATTTTGAACGACTGTTTTGTCTTTGATATTTCCACACAGTAAGTTTATTTAGATATGCTTTTCTGTTTGCATTTAAAACATGAACGTATGCTCGTGTCTACTGCGTAAACTCCATTGGACTTTCATAACACGTCGATTCCAGGTCACCCCCGAAAGGGATTACATAAGCCACCAATCCTAGTATGGTGGAGGTGGTGGGAATTGAACCCACGTCCGTCGAAACTATTTTCCAACTTCAACATCTACGTTTTAATTATATACTGTTACCAATTTAGTGTCAAATACAACTTGACTATATTGGCACAATCATTAAACTAGTATTATGCGTTGGGTAATACTATTTTTAGTATTAGTTTCATGTGCTGGACAGCACAGTTCTCCTACCTATGATAATTTTAACAAGAAGTGCCTCACGTACCTGCTAGAACACAAGATACATTGGAACAACTGTGAGGACAAATTGAAAGCCTTGGAAGATATCCACAATAACGAAATAGACATTTGGCGTTACAAAAAGACTTTCTAACATAGTTGACAAAAAATATAGGTTGCTATATAATGATAGCATGAGTCAAGAATTAATTAACAAGGCATTTCAACCACTAATAGACGCCAAAAGCAAAAGAAAATTATCAATAAGGATAACTGATCTTAAGGAATTTGATGAGACCAAGGAAGGCCTATCTTTTAAAAAGATCATAAAGTCGGTTCAGAGCAACTTACCAAAAGGAACAACTGAAGTCAGTGTTGAATACACGAACAGAAAAGGTAACAAGATTGCAAGAATGGTCAAGGTGCCTTTAGGACGTAAAAAGAAACTTTCGAGATAAATTAGTTATATGCTATTAAAAAGATTAATTGTAAGACTAAGAATGTGGTATGCTGATATCAGAGGGCATCATGGTAAAAAATGGAACTATGAGCCAGGAGATTGGTACATGGGCAGACACAGAAAAGGAAAATAATGGCCGATATTAATGCTTTAGTTGAACAGTTAGGCAAATTGACTCTGCAAGAAGCGGCGGATTTAGCAAACAAATTAGAGAAAGAGTGGGGTGTAACAGCAACAGCAGGCATGGTTGCGGCTCCAACAGCCGAGGCACCAGCAGAAGCAAAATCTACTGCCTCTGTTGTGCTAACAGGATTTGAGGATGGTAAAAAAATCTCTGTTCTAAAGAAAGTAAAAGAAATACTTGGACTTGGCCTATTAGAAGCCAAAAACTTTGTCGAAGGTCTACCTAAAGCAGTCAAAGAAGATATCGATAAAAGCGAAGCAGAAGAAATCAAGAAAGCACTTATAGAACAAGGTGCAACCGTCCAAATAAAATAATTAACTAAGTGTATCTATTTGCTGATTAAGATTTAGTTGAGTCTTGATAGTTTCTCTATCATGCCTATTCATGTTCTCAAGAAGTGTTTTACTCAAGGCATTGATGTTTTTTGTTTCCTTATTAATTTGTAAAGTATCACACGCCAAAATAATAATTTCTTCTGTGTTTTTTCCTGTAAAACTTACCGTTGTTTTAAGTCTATCATCTCTTGTTGCCTTGGCCGCCACAGCATCGAGGTCTAAAAAATCTGTAACGTCAGGTAGGCCTCTAAGTTGCAATATTTCATTTATTGCGGTTTCCTCAGAACTATCATCAAGTACGCCTTCATAGAGAGGATTCCTGTTGGAGTTTCTCGTTGCATACTGCTGGAAGTAACTTTTAAAATTAGTATTTGCACTATTACGAACTATTAGGTTACGCACATCTTGATCATCAGTCAATGTTAGATACGAATTCACATTATCTAAAGTGGTGCTGTAAGTGTCTAATGCACCAAGATTCAAAACTTCTAATGCTATTTGATCAACAATAGTTTTTCTTGAATTAATTAAGTTTGTTCTAAAGGTTGCATATTCTCCAGTTTGTAGAGTAGTATCAAATTCGTTAGCGGCAGTTTGGAAAGCGGACTGTAAACTGTTAAATGTGCTTTCGTCAAATGATGTGCTGTCTCCTAATGCATCTAAAAAATTAATAATGTTTTGCGTTGCTGTTTGGAATAAACCATTCTTTAGTGATTGTTGATCTGAGAGTAGATCCGACCTTTCGGTTATGTGAACAACTGCTTCTTTAAGTGTGGCCATTGCCGCATCTATTGATCCACTCACTGTGCCGAAATGTCCTTCTACGCCTTTTCTAATAAAGTCAGCAGTGTGGCCAAATAGAGAAGGAACGGTTGTAACAAAACTTTGCACTGATTGTACATGTTCCAAAAATGTTCCAGTGCTACCATCTTCCCTTGCTTCTCCAAGTGCTCCAGTAAAAATTTTGGCTGTGTGTAGATCTAGATCTTCCAAAGTTCTTCCTAGGTTGAGATAAGGTTGTGTGTCTAATGTGTCATTGAGGTCATTTTTTTGACTCACTGTTAACACTGTGCTGGCATCAACTTTTTGAGCCAGTGTCCTTGTTTTTTCTACCCATCCTGTGTTGACCAGGTTGATCATATTTTGAACTGATTGATTGTCAAAGTCCGGTGTTGATTCTGCAAATGCTTTTAAGCCTTGATTGATTGGCATCTAACCTCCTACAAACACATTAGGTGATCCTTGCACAACCACTGTGCAGGTTGGGTCTCCTACTCTTCCTACTCTACGTCCTTCAGCAAAAACTGAACTTGTTGTTGCTTTCAATCTTGCCGAATGTCCAACACACGGCGGTGGAGGACTTGGATTAGGTAATAAGTGTGGAGTGTTTCTATGCCTGTCTCCAGAAATAGGAATGTTGTTTGCAAATACTGTTTTGAAATGTCCTTTCCTAAAAGGAGTTGAACAGTGTGTTGCTTCTCTGTCGCCTTTTCTTGCAATGGGTCTGGTCATACCAATATTTATGGATAATAATAATGTGCTACTATAATGAAGTTGGTCTAACGTTACAGTTTAAATTTACTAAACTGTCCTTGCTTCACGTCTTGTTTTATACCACCAACAATGTAAGATTCTACTTCTGTTTCTTGTGGGGCCACCTGCATACCTTTAGAACTTAACCAGTGTTGTGTCCATGGTAGAGGATTTGCACTTGCTGGTATGTCGTAGATAGGATCATATCCAAGTGCCTTCAGTCTTTTGTTAGCAATAAATTCAACGTATTGACCTAGTAATTTTTCATTTAGTCCAATGATTGAGCCATCTTTGAACAAGTGTCTTGCCCATGCCTTTTCTTCTTCAACACAGTCTTTGAACATCTGTAATACCAATTTGTCTTGTCCTTTCATGGCTTTTGTCATTTCTTTATCGTCACCTTTTTGCCATGCCTTGATCACGTGTGTCGATAGGTTCAAGTGTGTGGCTTCGTCTCTTGCGATCAATGAAAGTATTTTTGCTGAACCTTCCATAAGTTTTAGTTCACCAAAAGCAAAAGTACATGCAAATGAAACATAAAATCGTAAACCTTCTAGCAGGTTAACATTTATCATTGCTAGATATAGTTTTCTTTTTACATCTAGTATATCACCTTTGCCTTTAATAAAGTAATCTTCTGCGGCTGTGCCAAACACGTCATAGTTTTTGGTTACAGACTTTGCTCTCTTTAATATTTCTTCATCGTTCAATATGGTATCAAACACTTCTGCTGGATCTGGGTAAACATTTTTGATAATGTGTGTGTATGATCTGCTGTGAATAGTTTCAAAAAAGTCCCAAGTCACAATACAACCTTCAAGTTCTGGACTAGAAACGTATGGTAAAAACATAAGACTTGGTCCTCTGCCTTGCACACTGTCCAATAGTGTTTGATATTTTAAGTTGGAAGTGAATATGTGTTTTTGTTCTGGTCTGAAGTTTTGGAAGTCTGCTCTGTCTTTCTGTAGAGATACCTCTTCTGGACGCCAAAAGTATCCTATCATTGTTTGATTCAATTTATCAAACTGTGGATACTTGAACACATCATATCTCTGAACGTTCTGTCCTTCACCAAAGAACATCGGCTCTTTTGTAAAATCAATATCTTCTCTGTTAAAAACTGTTTTTGTCATAGTTGTTATATGGTACAGGCCTCACACTCTCCAGCGTCATCACCAGTGGTGCTATTTATTTTTGTACTGCCATTTACTTGGTCTAAGTCATGTGGCAGTTCAACGTCCTCTCCTTCGTCTTCTGTGCTTACTGCTCCTATGCCTGCAGGTTGCACCTCTTCTTCTTCACCTTTGAAGTCATACGTGTTCTGATAATAACTTGTCTTCCACCCGTATTTGTAAGTTGTTAGTAAGTCAGTAGCCATAGCACTTAAAGGCACTTCATTATTCGTGTACTGTAGAGGATTGTAACTCCAGTTGCCCGATATGGCTTGGTCGAAGTATTTTTGCATTACTGATACAACATTAATGTAACCTTCATTGCCCTTCATTTCCCAAAGCAAAGTGTAATCATTTTTTAATTTTGGAAACCCAGGTACAATTTGTTTTAGTGGACCTTTTTTACTTTTCTTAATTGATAGCAAGGCTCTTGGTGGCTCAATACCATTCGTTGCATTTGACACAACTGAACTTGATTCGGACGGCATTTGTGCTGACAGTGTTGAATGTCTCAAACCATGTTTTGCAATATCTCTTCTTAGGGCCTCCCATGCGTATCTTTGTTTGTGTGGAACTATTTCATCAACTTCTTTCTTGTAGTGATCTATAGGTAATTGTCCATCAGCATATTTTGTTCTGTCAAAACCTGTGCATTTGCCTTTTTCCTTTGCAAGGTCATTCGAGGCTGATAATAGATAATATTGAAATGCTTCTGTCAATCTGTCTACAGAGTCCCATGCGCCTTTGTCTGAATACTTGAAGCCTTGTTTTGCTAGATAGTGCGCCAACCCAATATAACCAATGCCTAATGATCGTCTTGCTTTGGTTGATACTTCTGCGGCCTTCACAGGATAGTCTTGGTAGTCGATTATTTCATCTAATGCTCTCACGCTTAGATCACACAAGTTTTCAAGTTCATCCGGATTGTTGATTGCCCCAACATTGATTGCAGACAATATACAGAGAGCAATTTCTCCCTTGTCATCATCAACATGTTGTATTGGAGTTGTAGGCAATGTTATCTCCTGACACAAATTACTCATTGATACCCTGTCTTTGAAACTTGAATGTGAGTTTGCGTGGTCGATGTTCATTATATAGATTCGTCCAGTCTCTGCTCTTTCTTTCAACAGATCAAAAAATAAATCTTGTGCTTTTATTTTTTTCTTAGGAATAGTTTTATCTTTCTCATATTTTATATAAAGTTCATCAAATTCTGGCATACCAAACGCATCATATAGTCCAGGCACTTGGTGTGGAGAGAACAAAGTGATTTCTTCGTCATTGATAAATCTCTCGTAGAACAATTTACTAATTTGTATAGAGTAGTCCATACGTCTTACTCTGTTGTCTTCTGTGCCTTTGTTGTTTTTTAAAACTAATATGTCTTCTATCTCTTGGTGCCATATTGGAAAGTGTACGGTTGCATTACCGCCACGCACACCATTCTGTGTGCAACATCTCACAGTTGATTCGAACTTCTTAAGGAACGGAACCACTCCTGTGTGTTGGACCTCACCACCTCTTATTTTCGAATTGATGCCTCTGATCCTACCAGCGTTGATACCAATCCCTGCCCTACGAGCCACATAAAGACCAATGGCCATATCGCTAGAAAAAATGCTAGGCAAAGTGTCGTCGCTGTCAACGAGTACGCAACTTGCAAATTGTCTGATAGGCGTTCTAACCCCCGCCATAACCGGAGTTGGAATGTTGATCTTATGTAATGAAATTGCGTCATAATATTTTTTAACATAACTCATCCTTGTTTTTGTTGGGTAATCGGCAAACAATGTTGCCGCGATCATCATATACATGTCTTGTGGAGTTTCATAAAGTTGTCCAGAACTTCTGTCCTGCACAAGATATTTGTCCACAACTTGTCTTAAACCTGCATATGTAAATTTAAGATCTCTGTCTCTTTTTATCCATGTATTGAATTTCTTTAATTCTGTCTTTGTATATTTTTCAACGATGCCTTTGTCATAAACACCTAGTCTAATATTTCTTAGAATAACTTTTACCAAAGGCTCATATTCATATTGTCCGTGTGCTTCTTTCCTTACATCATACAATAACAATCTGGCCGCGGCATATTGATAATTTGGAGACTCCAAACTGATAAGATCATTTGCTGACCTTACCAAAACATTTTGAATGTCTTTAGTTGTCATGCCATCATAGAATTGTATGTTGGCATTCATTTCAATCAATGATGCAGACACACCTGACAAACCTTCACAGGCTTCTTCCACCACGAAATGAATTTTATTAATATCTAAAAGTTCTTTTCTGCCATCCCTTTTTTTGACTTGAATAGTTGCAGTATTGGTCGATGGCATAATAATTTTATTTGTTCCGTTGATTTTCTTTTTTTGAATATGGGTATTTATCGTATTTTTTTTATTAAGGGCGATTTCGGTCTTCATAAATTTTTTCTAATCCTATTCGTATTAATCTTTTATAAAGTGCTATTATAAAACAAATACAAAACGATGTCTAGTAAAGATAATATGAGTAGTTTATATTTTTATACAACTAATGGTTATACCATTTCGGTAACAACATAGTCCATTGTAACGGCAGAACTGTCATTGGTAGATGTGTATTGGACCTCAACAGTTTCGTTACCAGCGGTAGAATCAAGATTTGAAAGGACAGCGGATAAAGTTACACCTACATCTCCATCTGATTCTATAAAGTCATCATGGAAAGCAACACCACTTGTTGATGCACTAATACAAAATGTTCCTGTTCTTAAGTTTCCGCTACGTTCCATTTTATATTTTATCTCAATGCTTTTACCTGCCAACGCTGGCAACTGTAAAAGTCTGGTGGCCGACGAGGCATCATCCGCGAGTGTTATTTGTCTTATTGGTCTTGTGTTTACTCCGATCCCTTGTAATTCTGGGATAGGATTTATTTCGTGATGTCTTCTTTGTGTTCCATCAAAATAATCAGCAATAGACTGACATTCATCAGTATCAAATTGAATTGCTGGTGAAAAGTTTACTGTGGAATCAACTGTGTCAAAATTTGTACCTACGTCTTGTGCAAAATAATTTGCAAAACTTACAAAGTTTCTAACCTCACCAACAGAGCCGTCAGCGGCAGAAGACTGTGCTTTTACCAATATGGCATTTTGTCCTATAGTTGCAAACTGACTGTTGGACACTTTAACATCTTTCGGTCCAATAGTTTTTCCTGATGTGGAACCGTCCAATTGTTCACCAACTATTATACCATAGTATGCAATCTTGAAGTCACAGTTTACAAATTTAACACTGGTTGAATCATCTGTTATATCAGCCAATCTGGCAAATTTTTGAAATATACAAGCATCAAATATTATGTCTCTACATGGTAAAGCGGTTGTTGATCTTACTGTTATACCTTTTGAAACTGAATTGTCTGCACCATCAGACACGTATGCGCCTTTAAATTCACATCTTTCAAATCTTACATTGGTTGCATTATCAATACTGACTCCGCCATAACTTGATCCATTATTGAAAGTTATACCTTCTATGTTAATGTTGGTAGGAGTTGTTGCGGCACTTCCTCCTATTGATCCATAAGTTTGTTTTTCGTCATCTTGAAATACAGCCACAGGAGCACTGGCAGATTGTACAATAACAGTCTTACCTGGTCCTTCTCCTCTTAAATTTGCGAATGGTGGTATTTTTAAACTTGCATTAATTCGGTAATCACCTGCCGGAAAATATAAAACTCTTCTTGCTCTCTCGTCGTCCTTATCGGTGTCGCAATAAAGTTCATCTAGTGCTCTTTGGATAGCAGATACATCTGCAGTGGATCCATCTCCAAGTGCACCAAAGTCTTTCACAGATACAAAGTCATCTAATTTTGCTTGTGCAGTTCTTGTGAAGTCTCCACTGGCACCAGTTGTGATGACTGTGCTTGATCCAAGATAGCCTTTGTAGACATAACTTAACGCTGTCGTAAAACTAGATGATCCAGAAGTGATAATTTCTGTGTTGCCAACTGCAGGGGCCCCATCAGCAACTGTTCCGTTTCCTATGTACAATTTTTGATCGTCTATAGACCAACCTAATTCTCCTGCCGCTAATTGCGGGAGATCTGTTGCTAGACCACGTCTGTGTTGTATTCTTGATATTTGAACTACTGCCATAAATTTATAAATTTAGTGTTATTTATTAAAGGACAGACTTGTAATATTGTTCTAATTTACTATACCATTTGCCTGCCCACTGGTCATAGTTTTCTAGTTCAAACGTTTGGAATTCATTTTTTTGCGTACATATAAAAATACGCCCTGTTTTTATGTCTGTGCCGTATTGTTTGTTATGTGCTTCTGCGTAGGCTACTAACTGTAAAAAATAGTCCTCTACCCATTCTTTTTTCTTTAATTTACGGGCCTGTTTGAAATCCATTATTGCAGGAGCATCTTTGTAGATGCCAATTAAGTCGGTGGTACCTGCGTATAGTTCTGGATAGTATAAAGATATTTCTGATCCCCAAACTTCGGACACGTCATTGAGACCTTGATCTATAATAATGTTTGCCATCGCAAATCCTTTTTGCTGAATCAAATTAGAGCCTGGTGTTCTGTCTTGTCCCTTAACATGTTTCTCAAGACTGCGATGCATCACTGTGCCTATGTTTGCAGATTCAGTTGCAATTTGTTGTGCCTTTTGCTCACCTACCCTTTTCTTCCAAGCATTTAGATGGGTCATGTCCTTGGTTGCTGATAACACTGTGGTCACACTTGGCACTGCTCTCCCGTCAGGAGTCTCATAGTGCCTTTTTCCTCCTTTGGAAGTTTTAGAGATGTCTTCGTAAGGATATTTTTTTATATAGGAAATGCCTTTGTCCTTTAGAACATCTTCAGATATCTTCATCATGTTATTATATAAGCCTTTGTTGGTGGTGTCAATTACTTACGTTTATTCATGGCAGACTTAGCCATTTTTTTTACTACGTCGGTAGAGCCTTGCTTGTCAAAGTCCATGGCAGGATCTTTTTCTGCCTGTTTATCTGTCTTAACTATTATCTTTTCTTGGTCAAAATCGTCCACTACATTTTTAAGTGTTTCGCTTCTGTCGTAAATTGTTTTAAAAAGTTGGTAATTGAATGTTGGGTAACCTGTGTTCTTCATTATTTGATCTAACGCAGGAAAACTTATTTCAGCAGTGTCTTTATCGTCATCGGCATCACCTCTCATATTTGTCAAGGTGTTAACCAATGCTGACTCTATTTCAGTGTCTGGTGATTTGAATTCTGTGAAACGCATGGAATTACTTCCCTGCTAGTTTGGCGTAGATCCTATTTGACTGTTCGAAAACTTCTTTGGATTCTCTCTGTTCTCTGCCTTCTGGCTCGGTTCCGCCTGCTTCAGCGTCAGTGGCTCCGAACTCATCATCTTCCTCAGGACTTTCTAAACTGTCTAGGTCAGCGTCAGTGTTCATGGTGTCAGCGCCGATGGTGTCAGTTGCTGTCTCTTCACCTGTTAATATTCTCACGCCTTGGTCTAGATCCTGTCTAGTTTGAGTAAGTGTTGATTCTGCTTGTTCTATTGCTGGTTGGATTTTTTGTAGGAATGCATCTGCCTTGTCAGCACCCATTTCATCTCTTATTCTGTCTGCTAGTTCTAACATGCCTTCTGTCTTCATTGATGCTAGATCTTCTAGGTAACCTGTGACTTTGTCCATCATGTCTTTGGCCGCTAAAATTAATTCTGATTGTTCTTCAACGCCCTCTGTCTTCATTGCCTGGGCCGCCGCTTTTCTATCTGCTGGACTTACTGCTTGTCCTTTTGAAAGTTTATCTTTAATCTCACCTGTTGCTTTGCCAATTATTGAACTTGCCATGCCACCACCATATTCATTTATTGCTTGATTTAAGATATCTAACATCATTTGACTTTTTTGATATTCATTATCTTTAAGTTCCTTGCCAAAGTGCAAGTTGTCTGTTATTGTGTGTATTTTAGTTCTTACACTGTTTGCTAAATCTTCTAATTGTGTTTTGTCTAGTCCTTGTAGATTCATAGTTTGGCCGAATCTCGATTCAAACTGCTTCAATAATATGGCACTAGATACTGGTTGTGTAAGTTCAAATGATTGCATATGTTATATTTAGCGTCTCCTTAACTGAACAGGCTGTTAAAATTTGTTTGGATTGTGTGTTTAAGTTCATCGGCCGCCCTGTTTGCTTCAACAAACTTGTTTTCATACACAAATTCAAGTTCCTCGTCTCCTTGCTTATGGGCGTCTTTTTGCATTCTTTTGAAGTTTGATATGTCAAATATTTTTGATGCAAATGCAGTATCTTGCTCGATCAGATGATCCGGAGCAGGCTGTCCTTCCGCCAAGTAATGAGCAATCATAATGGCTGTCTGTTTTAGACTAATATTGTCATGTAACACTTTTGCTTCGATCATGTCTGCTATGACGTAAACGTATCGGGTGTCGGTAGATTTCTTTGGAACTATCGCTATGTTGCCAATCAATATGCCTTTTGAAAACTGCTTGGGTAAGTGTCGAAACGGCCTTTTCTTTTGATCATTTTCAGCAAGTGTCTTAAGTTTGCTGGAAAGATTATAATGATGTATCTGCTTTAATAGTTCGTTTTTATTCATACAAAAATTTTACATTCTTATTTAAATTATATTGGGTAGTGTTGACAAGTTTTTTCCTCACAAAAATAGTTTTGTCTCCTAGTCTTTGTGCGATAGGTTGTTGCTCGATTGGTAAATTAGAAATAATAAATGGAGTTTTGCCTTGCATTGACAAGACAAAGTCGTATTCTTCTTTGGTAATAAAGACTCGAACTCCTCGAGCGATTTGGCATTTCATTTGGATAAGGTTATATTAAAATTTCATTAACACAACAACCATTGTGGATAGTAGACCTGCTATCACTGTGCCTGCTGTGGCTATAATTGTTTTTGATTGTGATTTGTGTCCAGCAGTCATGTCTTCATTCATCTTGGCTAGTCTTAGTTCTATTGCTGACAAACGATCGTGCAGACGAGTATAACGTTCACTACAAAGGTCAACGTGTGCTTCTAAATTCTGTTTTTCTAGTTCTGTTGTATTACTCATAATTTTTAATTCCTTTTTTACATCGCTCAGATGTTGGTATAAAGCCTGGAACTGTGCCTGAGTAGTCATGCCTGTGTAAGCCTAGTGTGCCGTAATTGCAGTTATTTATTTTCATCAGGAACAAACGTAAAGTATGTGTTTATGGTTTTTGGGTCATCAGTAATGAATGCACTTGCCGGAAAAGTGGCAGTCTCTTTACAAAAACTTAACACCGGGATCATGTTAAAATCCTCCCGCAGTTGAGCATATCTGTCCACTCCTTGGCTGTATATGTCAGGTTGTTCAACTTGCCACATGAAGTTCCATATGAAATGCTTACCTTCATATGCTTCACCAAAACGCATGTTAGCAATATTTTCATGGATCTTCACTGGTGTGTGTTCCCAAACAATGTTACCCCGTAGTTGTAAAGTTTGTATCAGTGTAATAAAATTGGACTGCTGATTTTTAGCGATGTCTAACGTTGGTTTATCATGTACTATTTCACCACTCTTCGTCTTGAAAGGAAATTCTTTTTTCAACATTCCGTTTTCTGTTATATCTACCAGGGTGTGTATGCAAAAAGTATGCATTATAATTTTCTATACTTTCCGGCCTTGTCCACCATCCTAAAAAAATTCGATTCGATGACACAGTCAACGTGTGTGTAACCCAGTTCTTTGGCCAATTGGAATCTCTGTCTGCCGCTCCAGATCACATGAATCTTAGGTTCAAAGTATTGGTGCCCGGCACGTATTATTTCTGTTTCTAGTACTGGAGCCTTCTTTGGAAGTTCTGGACTGTTAGATTCGTAAAGTGGCAAATGGTTCTTGGTCCAGTATTCTTGTTCTGCTTGGTACACCAGTAAAGGATACAGTAATTCTCCTTTTTGTATGCTGTCAAAAAGTTTTTCTCTGTCCGGTACTTTTTTGTAAACACTGGCAGGCACTAGATATTTCATCTCCATGGTCACTGTCTTGTAATCTTCGAATTTATTTTGTGCTTTAAGATGCTTCATGTTGATATTTACATAATAGAAAAAGGGCGAACCTAATTAAAGATCCGCCCTTTTTGGTAATTAACCTAATTAAAGATTATGCATCGCCTCTTTGGTCGAACATACCGTAAACGGCACTTCCGCCTGAAGAACCAACTCCATCAGATGGTAAAAATCTGATTTTAACATGCACGTTACCAGCAGAGTCAGATACATCAATTCTTGATAGAATATCTGCTTCTAGATCTGCTTCAGCACTTGAAATTAAAGTTGCTGTGTCGTCTGCAGTTTGAGTTGCAACGGCCACACCAGCGTTTGGTGAGCCGGTCGAGTCAGCAGTTTGAATCGCATCAGGCGAACCTTCTACGATAAACTGATATGAATCGATTGAGTCGTCAGCGTCGATCGCCGCCGCCTCAGATGCATCATCGTCAGTTGCCTTTGCCGCTAATCTGTAAGATTGTGCTAACAAAGTTGTTCCTGACACAACGCCGCCTAATACTGCATCTCTAACTTTTTGGAAAGTTGAGTCTTTTGTATCAGGAGTAGTTGCTGTCGCTGTAATGGCATTGTCAAAAATCACTTCGATAAAAGTTAAACCTTTACCATTGAAAGATTGTCTTCTTGACATAATACCTGTATTGTTACTTGCTATTGGCATTTGTTATCCTCCTATACCTTATTAAGCGTTAACACCCGTATCAGACATTCCTGCTGATTGGATTGTTACTGTTGCCGCACTAAAGTTTGCAGTGTTTCTTGGTGTTGCCGAAGCGGCTCTACCTGCTGTGTCAACTGCTCTTATGGCGTCTCTTATTGTGTTGTCGGATGCTGTTGCTAATAGAGTAGCATCTACTGAGTCTGTTCTTACCATGTAAGTCATCTCAGTGCTTGATACTGCTAAAGCACCATTTCCGATTATGTTAAACCCTAAGTTTTCTAGAGCCTGTCTCACTAACGCCAAGCCTGCAACAGTGGAGTTCGCTTGTGGATCTCCTGTTTCTGCCGCCATTGAGTTAATGAAATCAACTGTTAGGAAACTTACGTCCACGCCTTCGAATTCAGCCGCTGTGGCTAACGAAGCGAAATTATTTCTTGCTATTGGCATTTGTTATTCCTCCCAGTTATTATACAAGTGTATCAGCGGTTACAGTCGTACCTGCAATGTCAGCCACACCGTCTTCTGTTGTAGAAGAAGCAGTTGCTCTGAATTTAACAGATAAGTTGCTAGAACCGTCTGAGTTATCAAAAGCAGATGCTAGGTTAGTTGCTGTTCCAAACTCACCTTCCATTCCGATTGTGATAGTTCCACTGTTATCGTTTTTTACGTTAAAGTACACAATGGTGCCTCTTGTTTGGGCGATTTGTAAAACTCTGTCTACAAGACCGTCCTTATGGAATTTTCCATCTGAGTCATCATGTGCTCTTAGGTCCATTGCAGTTGCTGAACTGTCTTTTACGACTACTGTAAAGAACTTGGATTCTACTCCATGTCCTGTGTACAAGTTCCCAATTGTTGTACCTAGATTGTTGTTGTTTGTTGCTATTGGCATTATTAATCCTCCTTTTTCTCTGATTTACAATGCTATGTCACCGCTCAGGTGACAGTTGTTTTTATTTATGGTAAAGGTTGGTAAATTTTACTATAATATATAAAAAATGCTACTTTTTGCTTCTTTTGGCTCGGTCTGCTATTGTTTGAAACAACTTAACAAAAGTGTAACCACCTTTTGCGATGTCGTCCATCATTTTCATTATTGGATAGTAAGATGCCGCCAACGGGCCTGCAAGTCCTTTTCCCTGTCTTGCTTGGTCCACTGCTATCTTGGCTCGTCTCACATTGGTTGGACCAACTAGTATTCTATATGCGTTTAATTCATCTGCTGTCATCTCAGTGGGCGCCGTGGTCCTTTCAGCGTCAACAACATTATCTAGACAGTCTTGTCACTGTGACTTTTTTCCTCCTTGAGTCTAGATTGTTGAAGTCGGACACAGCGGTGCGTAAATTTTTATAGTCTAGATTATTAATTGCTAATGATCTTTCTATTGTTGTCAAAAATTTATAATCATCATCGAAGGTCCGAAGATATCTCTTGATCGCCATCGTAGGAAGTATGTGCCTTTGCCTCAGGGCCTTGGCTTGTTGTTTGTTCGACAGTTTGTCTAACAAATTTTTGTCTCCATCAAGGACAGCCAGCATGTTGTGAAGGTCATTGGCAGTTGTTCTTACTCTTTCAAATCCACCATAGGTCATTGTTGCGTTGGCGTACTGTTTAGCAAATGATTTTGAACTGTTGAACATCTTTAAAAAGGCAAGAGCCAGAAAAGATAGGAACACTCTTTCTTCGATCTCTTGGTAAGTGTACCTTGACAAGTCATCTTGCCGTCTTACTATTCTTGCTTCAGATACATACTGTAAAAAGGGTGTTAACATACACATATTTACCGTATGAAACAGAGCAATTTTATTCTATCAGATGTCATGAAAACAGGTGATCATGTCAGGTTTGAAAGTTATATTGACTATAATAGTCTTACTGAGCAAAGTTTCGTAATGGAAAATGAATACTATGCTTTACACACACATGATCTCACACATTTCGATCGCAAGTTTGCAATGGTAGATATGCGTCAGATAAACAAATGGCGATTTGACTGCGAAGACTTCAAAGCAGATTTTAGCAACAGAATAAAGAAATTGAAATCATTAGGCTTTGGAATCATATATGCTACCCCATGGGAATCTAAAGATAACTTTACAAACACAAGGCAATCATATTTTCCTTTACCCAGCAATGATGATTACATTTGGTATGGCGGGGTAAGTTGGTTTTGGGTTTACATGCTGATGAAACACAATAAAAACTACAAGACAAAACATACAGACAAACATTTTGATTTCTTGTATCTAAACAAACAACCAAGACCGCATAGGTTGAAGTTGTATGACAAACTACAGAACGAAGATGTTTTATCCAATTCATTGACCAGTTTTGTCAGTCATCCAACCAAACCATATGACCTTGATAAAAGATATGAACTGCCATGGCTTGACAACACAAAACATTATCCTCATAACGGAATGGACCAGGACATCTATGCACTACCTTATGAGAAAACCAAAGTCAGCATTATTTCAGAGACCAATGATAATAATTTTGAAGTTTTCATAACTGAAAAATTATGGAAGCCTGTGTTGATGCATCATCCTTTTGTTGTTCATGGTAACCTGCACTATTTGAAAAAAATTAAAGAACTAGGATTTAAAACTTTTGACAATGTTTTTGATGAGTCATATGATAACGAACAAGATCCAAATGAAAGGATAAACAAACTTGTAGGCACTTGCCGGGACATCAAGAAATCTATGTTAGACATTTACGAGTTGACCAAAGAAGCCAGGACGCACAACTACAAACAATTTTTCAACACAAAAAGTCTTGCGTCAGTTGTAAATCAAGAAATACTATCGTGGTTTGAATTTTTTGATAGCGGTAAGATTTCTTCTGCTAAATCCTAATCTATCTACCAGTTTCACAGCGCCGCCTTGCTTATCGACTGCAACAAATCCTTCTGGCTCAGTCACTTCAAGTCCATTTTCGGTTTGACTAAATGATCCTATGGCCATCGCCTGGTTCATTTTCCTTAGAACAAATATCTTCATGGCCTGTGTCATCTTGTAAAAACTCAACATCGCTTGTAGTGGTCTCTTGATCCTGTTTAGAAACTGCGGCATGTTTTTAATTTTTTCCTGCCTTAATGCCAGGGCCTTCTGTGCTTTGAGTCCTGCTATCTGCTGTTGCATTCTATCTGTGTAGAATTTCCTAAAGTCATTTATAAATTGATTTGCATTTGTTGGCAGTTTGCCTTGCTTGACTTGATCGTTTATAAACATTTGGAAGAATGGGACAAAGTCTTGGTTGCCTCGAAACATGTCGCTAAGATTACGAGGTACAGATTGTAACAGTTTTTCAAGGTTATCAATCTGTTGCATGAAGTTCGCTGTCTCATCCTTGGTAAACTTTGCACTGCCAGATACATCTTTATATGTTGCGTTGTCGAAAAACACGTCCGGTGACTTGGAGAAACTTGCTACATCTACGCCTGCTGATGCATTCATGTCTGCAAGTCCATCTCCTTCATATGAAGTGTGAAAAATAATTCCAACCTTTGCGGCATCTATCTGCTTGGCAATGTCGGTGCCTTCCTCTACAGCGTAGGTGATCGTGTTGGGTGTAAATGTAATATGCTGTTTGCCTCCAATTGGTTTTCTGGATAAGTCTTCGTCAGTGAACAAAAGATCTCCTTGCACGACGCCTTGTATGTTTAGTTTTTTCAAATGCACTAAACACTTTAGAAGTTTTTGTCCAAGATCTTCTGTGCCGTGATTTTTGGCAATATCGCTCTTAGTGTAATTTATTTTAGGTGACTGAGAAAACACAGACTTGGTCCCTACGAAAAATCTTCCATTGTCAGGATTGGTGCCACAAACCACAGCAGGAGCACCGTCCCACTTTACACTGACTTTTAAAGGTTCAACAGATGTGCCTTGCAGTGTAACTAAGAGTCCTCTGTAATAATCTATAACAGCCTGTCCTCCCTCGTACCCTTGAGTGAGAATGATATCTTCAATGTGCTCAAGGTGTGTTCTTTTAAATTCGTTTAATACATCTTCTATTAGCATATCAATATTTAACTATATGTTGTTGAATTAATTCGCCCCAATACTTTGATGCTTCTAGTCCTGGGTGGCCATCCTTCAATAAAGGAAAGTTTTTATCTTTTACTAACTTTTCATATGCGAATCCAACGGTGTTTTGCACCCAATTTTTTGGATCTATTTTTTCTATTAAATTGTTTAATATATTAGTGTTGTAAATTGTGCCTGCTTGTTCTAAATCTTTTGACGAACGATTCATATATGCCAATTTGGCAATATTTTTTATTTGTTTAGTATTGGGGAAAGAATCCATTGATAAAAAATTAATGAATTTAATTTTTTTGATGTCACAATAGTCTTGTAGATGTAGGTAAAAATTTAAAAAGCGTTGAAAGTTTAAAAAAGTGTTGTGGCAGTTTTTGTAATAAAAATCATGATAATGTATATACGCATCTTTATCCTGTTCAAGAAATCCAAATAAATTATCGTCAGCGGCTCCACCAGGTGTCAAATGAAGATTACGTCCTTTACTTAAAGGTAAACTGTAACGTTCAAAACTAGTCCAGCCAATAATCAAAACATCAACAAAATTTTTGTTCAAATATTCTATTGTAGAATAAAAAATTCTGTCATTTGAACATCCGCCCAATGCTATATTATTTGCTCCTATACTATAGGCCCAAGTCTTTTCAACATAAGATTCGTCTATAGCAAAATGTCTTTCATGACTGAAAGAGTCACCATTAACTAAAATATTAGGCATTTATTATGCGTCCTCGTCTTTGAATTCGCCTTGTTTAATGGTGAACGACTTCTTTACGTCCTTTAGTTCTTTGATACGTGAAACGCCTTTATGAAATTTATTACTGTCAAGATTCTTTATTGCCGAGTTGAATTTTTTTTCTAATGTGTATGCAGTTTGTTGGTCAAAGTTTTCTCTAATGTAATGTACAAGGTTAATTGCACTATCAATGATGTGACTTGCACGATGTTCCACAAAGTTTTCTGGGTCTTTGTTTAACCTAACGTTTGCTAGTTCTTCTAGGATACTATTGGTTTTTTTCTGCATTTGTTGTATTTACATTTATTGTAACACAGAAAAAGCATTTGTCTATTGCTATTATGGGTGTTTTTCTTATATTTTCCTATAAACAAAGTATTTTCTCTTGTTAGTGTCGTCTCTTATATCTAAAACTTTTAAGTTTAACTTTTCTGCAAGTTCGATAATAAAAGGCACGTTCCAAGCATAGAAGTCAATCCACTTGGATTCTGGTTTGTCATGCTTAACACCTGGGTTGACCCGAAAAAACATGGTTCCACCCTTTTCAAGTAGGCTGGCACAGTGAGCAACTTCTGTTTCTATTTTGCTTTGCGATCCAAAGTTTATAGATCCAAGACACAAAATAACATCAAACTTTTGCTTTGGAGTATAATCTATAGTTTTTATCAATATGTCCGCTTTATCATTATAAGGATCTATCCCAGTGAGGAAATTAATTTTGCCCTTGAATTCATTGTAGCCACACCCAACATCAAGAACATTTCTTGGCCTTAGGTTATTGACTTCGTCTATTAGTTGGAGTCCGCTGTGTTTCCATTTCTTCATGTCCGGTTGCCAGACTTTGGAGAAGTATCTGTGTAATATCGCATCGTCAATTGCATCTGCCCATTCATTAATGTTATTATAACTTTTTGTGATATCAATATCAAAAGTATCTTTAACGTATTCTGCATTGATCTCACCTTTACCAAGATCCAATATTAATTGGTTAAGAATTTTTTTGTTCATGATACATTTTACAATAAACTTCTACATCTGTAAAGTCCAAATGTCCCATTGCCTTTATTCCAAGATATTTCTGCAGTTGCAAACTATTATTCAAACTATACAATTTTTGTGTGTGTACGAATTTTTTAATGGCATGGTTCTGTAAAGCAATCTGACTCTTGATTGTGTCGTCGTCTTTATACCACTTGTAGTTAGGATAAGTGATATCCCAACCTCCTGCCTCTTTCCACCAATCATAGCAGTCTTCATCATGCCTATAGACTAGCACAATTGGATCGGTAAACATCGTAGATAATTTTTCTAGATGTAGGCTTAGCACATGACTCTTAATTATTCTGATACGATCGGAACCTTGAAAAGGAGCGTCAAATATTTTTTCTAGATCTTCTTTCGAAAGTGAATCAAAGTCCTCGAGTTCGTTGCCAAACTCCATTCCTGGATCAAAGTAGGCACCTCTGTGCATCAACTGTTTGGCCTTGGCAGGACTCTTAGGATTGTAATATGTTCTTTCGGGTGTGTCGTCTGACTGATCAATTTGATCCGAGTAATAGATGCTCTTGGCCACACCGCTCCAACGTGAACCAGGAGCACCTACTACAAAGATATATTTCATTATTTCAACAGTTGTTCTTTATACACTGTATTATATCCTAATTGGTTTTTTCCAAAGTCAGATAAGGTTTTGAGTGCTCCAGGCGTAATGAACGTTTTCAACGTTTGCACTGCCTTGTCACCATCTGAACCTGTCCTCCATTCGTATTTGCCAACCTTCGCCTCTATGGCGGCAACCGACTCAGGATCATTGATCATTTTGTTCAATGCCGCAACAAGTTTATCTTTGTTTGGATTTCCTTTGTTTACCCAGAATGCTTTCTGTAACGCATCTCTCCAACTTTTCACAAGTCTATATGCATCATAGAAATCACCTTCCGGTGCAACACCCCACATCTCTTGATATAGTGCTTCAAATGTTGGCTCTTGAAAGTTTGGATCATTGTCGTGCTTTCCTGTATCAACATTTAAAAGTCCATGATGGAACCATGTGAATGCGTCACCTTGTTCAATGACAGGCATCACGTGTTTCTTGTATGCCGCTGGATTTTCTCTTGTTGCGTTGAGATCACCTCTTCTGAAGGCCAGTCTTCTTTCTGAGCCACTCATGCCTTTTACCCAAGTTATCTTGGTCTCCCAAGTGTCTAGATAGTTTTTCTTTGGTCCTGTCAGCAGTTGCACTATTGCCATTATCTCAGGCGTCATTCCTGATCCTGCTGAGAACTGTATAGGTCCATTCAACACATCTGTTTCCTTTTTGGCACCAACTATGATGTTCAAGTTCATCTGTCCTATTGACTGCCAATCCAGATAGTTGTAGTCCACGGGTTCAACTAGATAACTGATACCGTTCCCACCATGTGACACAAGTATTGTTTTATCATCGAACCTAAGTTTATTTTGGAACTCGTTAGGTCCCAACTGGTCTCTGGCACCTGGCTTATAGATCAAATTGATCTTTTCTCCCAAATGCTTCTCCCATTCCTTTACAACTATCTGTGCCCATACAGATGTTCCACCTGATGGTTTTTGTGGCACTATCAAGTTGTATTCTGCCAATGCTGTTGTTGTCATTAACATCATTGCAATGATTATTTTCTTAAGCATAATCTATTCTACTCCTTTTTGTTACACCCCAATATATTAAAAAAACAACACACGCCATTATTGTTAAAAATATTGGCCTGGTTGCCAGGTCAGTTATCTTATGTAGGGTTGTCATCTGATAACTTAAACTGTATATCCTGTCACTTAACAGGAATCCAATAAGCAGAGCGGGTCTGCTAACTTGAAATTTCTTGCATAATAATCCTAGCACACTGAAAATTAAAAGAACAGCCACGTCCTCCCAGCCTCCTGTGTACTGTAAAGTTGCCCATAATATTGTGGCTATGATGAAAGGAAAATAATAAACATAAGGCACCTTGGTTACCCAACCTGCGAAGTAGGCCAGTCCATAACAGATTACAGCAGTAATAATGGTTCCAACTAAGAAGGCAAATGCCATACTGTCAAATAGTTTGTCGTCGTAAAATGTATCAGGTGATCCAAGATCTATTCCTATGTATAAAAATAGTCCCATAAGGATTGCGGCGAATGGCGCACCGGGTATTCCAAACAACACCGTGGGAATAAAACTTGATGCCTTCTGGGCATTATTGGCTCCTTCCGCTCCTATTACTCCACGCACATTACCTACACCAAATTTTTCTTTTGGATTACGTGCCACAGTTGATCCATAGGCTAACCAATCGGCCATTGCTCCTCCCAGGCCGGGCAATAATCCTATAAATGATCCTATGGCTCCTCCTCGGAAACTGTCTCGCCAACTTTGTTTTGTGTCCAACATGCCTTGTTTGATCTGTGACCAACTGCCTTTTAAATCTTTGTGTTGTGCAGTCTGCTTTCTTTTACGCCAGCCTTCCCACATCTCTGGCACAGCAAATAGTCCTGCCACGAAAGGTAGTATCTGTATTCCATCTTCTAGATATCTCCAACCCATAGTAAACCTAGGCACATTGTTGACATCTACACCAACCAGTCCTAGTGTAACTCCTAGCACAATGGCACACACACTCCGCACATATTTCTTTGTGCTGACAAATCCAACTGTGACAAATGCTAGTAGCACCAATGCCCACAGTTCCGGTATGCCCATGTACATCACAATCTTAGTGTAGTAAGGTAAAAATAAAAAGGTCAAAGATCCAAACAGCAGTCCGTTCACCGTGGATGAAGTTATAGCGGCAGACAAGGCCCTGCTGGCCTGCCCATCTTTGGCCATTGGAAAACCATCAACCATTGTTGCGGCCGCACTGTTGGCCCCGGGTATGCCTAGAAGCACACCACTGAATGAATCACCGGTTGTAGATGATGCGACAACAGCCACACAAAAGATTACACCTAAGTATGGATCTCCAACAAAGTAAGGCATAAGTCCAAACAGTGTTATCAATCCTGTCGTAGCACCCGCGGCTGGTATTAGGCCAATGATTAAGCCGTAAATATGTTAAGTAATTATATGATGAACTTTTGGGCACCACCAGATCCTGGCGGCAGATATTCACATCATGAGCGTTTCGAAATCGAAGAGGATGGCTGGATAGTATTCGGCTTGGCGGCCGGAGTTTGGTTTTCCTACTGGTTGATACTGCATTGGTTTGATCATTTTACCTTTGGTATGATTGCTTGGTATTTTGAAATAGCAAGTTTTATTCCTGTGGTTGCATACTTTCTAGCGGCTGAAGAATACGGAACTAACCCTTTGAAGTGGTGGCCTATGTGGTTTGGTTACAGCGTGGAATGTAAAGAAAATGAAATATTAGATCACAAACAGATAAAAAAACTAGGTGGCCCTTACAATGTTTACCAGATAAGCACAGACACAATAAAATTTAGACGTCAGAAAGACGCCTTCAAATACACTATGTTTGATTATCGACCTTGACCTCTGCCCGGCTTCCAACTTAATCTTTTGTGTTTGTTCATTGATGCAAACTTGACTCTTCTCTTTTTACTAGCCTGAGAAGTTCTTTTCATGTTTCTGGGTCTATCAACTGCGCCAAATTTAACTGCCATGACTAATAATACAATAGACAGAAATGCAAGTCAAGTGTATAATAGTAAATAATAGTATGATCAAGTACAGTTTAAATTGTGGCGATTGCACAAATACTTTCGAGGGTTGGTTTCCAGACAGCAAAGATTTTTCCAAGCAGAAAAAAACTGGACAACTGTTGTGTCCGTTCTGCGACAGTGGTAATGTTGACAAAGCGATCATGGCACCTAACATCCAGAAGAAACAAACACAAAAGAAAACTGTTTCCTCGACAAACAGTGTAGATTATTCTAGCAAAGACATCATGATGGCCGGGCAGGCCAAGGCTGTTTTACGTAGGATAAACAAATATGTTGAGAAGAACTTTGAAAATGTTGGTAAAAAGTTCTATAAAGAGGTAAAGAAAAGCCAAGCAGGCAAAAGAGATGAAAAGTTTTACGGCACACCATCCGAGGAAGAAGTTAGTAAATTACTTGATGAAGGCGTTGATCTGTTCCATGTGCCAAAGGTCAAAGACAATTAATTACCAAAACTGCAATTAGCGGTTGACTTATTTTTATTTTCGTGTAAAATATATTTTTATATAGGCCAGGATAGTCCTGGTTTATTTTTAACTAATGGAGGAAAGCATGTTTGGATTATTTGACTTCGGTTCGAATACAAGAACATCTTCTTCTTTAACTACAAAAGGAAGAAAAATGGCTAGATCACAACAATACGTAATCTACACAAGAGAGTTCAGAACAAGAGCAAAACAAATTGGTGTATTTGCTGAACCTGTATCTGGATACACAGTAAACGGTGAAGTTCACGGTGGTAAAATCAAGTTTAAAAACTTGGCTGTGAAAAATACTGCAAGAAAAACAGCGACTAACAAGTTGTTATCAAAAGGTATTGACTTTACTGTAAATGTTTTAGGTACTGCACCTAAATCATCTGCTTTAGGAATGAAAGCAAATTTAATTTCATTACTTAAAAAGTCAGGCAGAAAAGTAATTAATTACTCTGCGTAATTAACATACTAATCACTATTAGAAGGGCGGTAGGCAACTATCGCCCTTTTTTTTATTAAATATGGATTATGCAAGTCAGAGAGATCCATGTTGAAGCATCAACATATTGTAATGCAAGATGTCCTTTATGTCCAAGGAATCTCTACGGATTAAAAGTTGAAGGAGTCTACCCAGAAGTTCATTTATCAGTTGATAAGTTTAAAACATGTTTGTCAAACTTTCCAGAAAGAGATTATGTTTATTTTAATGGTAACCTTGGAGATCCTATGATGAACCCTAGGATTTTGGAGTTGGCAGACGTGACCTCATGTCGCACAGGCATAACCACAAATGGTAGTGTAGGAAAGAGGAACACCTGGGAACAATTGGCAAAAAAAGGAGTAGAGGTAACATTCAGCATAGATGGACTGCAGGATACCAATCATCTTTATAGACAGGATGTATCCTGGAGCAAGATAATGGAGAGAGTGTCTTGGTTCATAGAAGCAGGTGGAGAAGCAGTGTGGAAATTTATTATTTTCAAACACAATGCACACCAAGTTGAAGAAGCAAGATCACTATCGCGAACACTTGGTTTCAAGATGTTCCACGTGGAGGATCATGGAAGAAACTATGGCCCTGCCCTCGATACAAAAGGCAACATAACTCACTGGATATTACCTGCCGATAACAGTCGCCATCCTGGAGTCTATGACGTGAAAGCAGGTGTGCAAAGATATAGAGAAACAAGAAAAAACTTTTTTACTGAAGACAAAGTTTACAATCTAAGTTGCGAACACGAGACAAGACAATCAGTTTATATAGATGCCTTGGGTAACATTGGTCCTTGTTGCTATCAGGGATTTGGTCTGCCCGACATGCCATTTCAAAAATTAGAAACTTTCGAATCGATCAAAAAGACTTGGACTACAAAAAATTGTAACTGGATCTGTGCAATGAACTGTTCGTCTTAGAATAAGTGCGAGTCGCTATCTGTTGATTGCCACTTTTCGTTTGTTCCGACTGCAGAGTCTTTAACCCAATTGTTAGCGTTCTGTAAATTGGTCTTTGTGTTTTTCCAAGCATCGGCCCACGCTGTTGCTGAAGCATCAGCAGGAACACCAAAAGCAATTGTGAACTTCACTCCATTGCCATCATCTGTAATTGCCCATTGTAGTTGTGTGGCGTTTGTATTGAAGCAGGCTAATGCATCGTCTGTGAAGAAATGACTCTTAGCAGTTTCAACGTTTCCGCTAAAACTTTGAGACTTAACTGAACTGTCATTGACGTTTACAATTTTATATTCTTTGGTTATTTTATTGTAGACGCCGTATGCTGTATCTGAATTTGCCATTATTTTTTTCCTAAAACTATTTACCATAAGACACACCTTTCTTTAATCAGCAACACATACGACGGTTAAATATGGGCATATTACTATACTATGATAAAAGGCAAGATTCCAGTGACTTGGAATGAACATGATTATCAAAATTTGTCTTGGGTAACAAATGAAAGGCCCGAAGAAAAACTCAATGCCACTGTGGACACTGCCCGATACAATGTAGGAGTTTTCATGTGTTATGAAAATGTGCCAGAAGTTTTCAGGCAGGTAGGTGACGGTTTTGGTTTGGACAAAACTGTTGTGGCAGTCAATAAACTTGTGCCCGGACAGGTTTTACCTTATCACACCGACAAATATGAGACTTACAGGAAGAAGAACAATATTTCAAACAAAGATCAGATCAAAAGGATAATTGTATTCTTACATGATCAAAAAGCAGGGCATCAACTTTGGATCAAGGACAAAATATGTGTTGGAAAGGCAGGCAGTTTTTTCGGCTGGGATCAAGCCACTGAACACATGGCGGCAAATCTTGGACAAGAAGATAGGTATATTTTACAGATAACCGGTATAGAATGTTAGCAAAAAACGAATATAGTCAGTTGAAATCCGTGATAGTTGGCGACGCCACAGATGCAAGGATACCTGCTTTGGACAAAAGCCTCCGTTGTGTAAACTATGCTGATAAAGTAGACACTAAGGACATACCTGCACCAGGCTTGTATCCTCCACAAGTGATTGATGAGGCTAACGAAGATATCGATATCTTCATAGAATTTTTAAAAGAACAAAACATCAAAGTTCTTCGACCTGAGAAAAATAAACCCGCCTACTACAATTACTGTCCACGAGATGTTTTATTCACCTATGGCGATAAAATAATATTTGCACCAATGAGCATAAGGGCAAGACAAAATGAATACACAGCCTACACAAAACTTCTTCCAGAGTCTTTACAGACAACAATGAAAATAACTCGTGAGGATTCATTATACAACGAAAGTTGTATAGATAACAAAGAAGTATTGGCTTTAAATGAAACTGAGCCTTGTTTTGATGCCGCCAATGTTCTAAGACACAACCAAGATGTGTTTGATCTAGTCAGTAACAGCGGGAACTTGTCCGGGGCAAACTCTTTACAAAACTTCTTGGGTAGGGAAACTAAGGTCCACGTTATAGAAAATGTTTACTCATACATGCATTTAGATAGCACTATGGCCATACTCCGAGACGGCCTACTACTCGTTAATCCAGACAGGATCAAAGATAAAATGCAACTACCCAAAGTGTTGCAGAACTGGGACATAATATCTGCACCACAGCCTATAGACATTGGGCACTATCCTGGTCATTGTAATTCAAGTCCGTGGGTTAGCATGAACCTTTTATCTGTGAATGAAAATTTAGTTGTGTTAGAACAGAAACAAGACAATCTAAGAAAACTTCTAGAATCCTATAAGATAGAATGTGCAATGCTACCAATGAGACATGCAAGGACATTGGGTGGCTGTTTTCATTGTATAACAGTAGACGTGGAAAGAGAATAATGGAACTGGTTCGAAAATTTGAAATTGAGTTGGCAGACTTCTATAGCGCACCATTTGCCGTGGCCACTGATAGTTGCACCCATGCAATTGAACTGTGCCTTAGGATGACATCTCCCAAGACACAGATAACCATACCCGCAAGAACCTACATCAGTGTACCTTTGACATTGATTAAACTTGGATTAGATTGGAAGTTCATAGATAATGATTGGCAGGACTTTTACTACCTAGGCACTACCAAGATAATAGATGCCGCTGTGCATTTCAAAGAGCAAGGATATGAGAAGGGATCTTTGATGTGTTTAAGTTTCCAGTATAAAAAAAGTCTCAGTCTTGGCAGAGGTGGTGCAATTTTGTGTGAAAGCAAACAGGATTATGATATGTTGAAAACTATGGCACATGACGGCAGGGTTCCTGATGTTCCATGGAAGGAACAAAATATTTCAACAATGGGATATCATTATTACATGACACCAGAGACGGCGTCCTTGGGATCACATAAGTTGAAAAATGCAAGGCCAAATAAAAGGCAAGGCAGTGCTGATTATCCTTACTTGCCTGACATGAAAATTTTTGAATCCTTGCCGTAATGCACCACGTTGTCGGCCGATGGGTAAGATCTCCATGGATCAAAAATAATAGTTGTGCCGTCAGATTCTATTTTATCGTCTTGATGTACACGCACTATAACATCCGCTTTTTCTCCTGCTAGTCCGCTAACAACATTTCCACCTTGCTCCATAACAAAATGTTGTACAAGCACACTGTAGGAACCATTCAAAAGGTCTGTCCCTGGTTTGTAGGTATCGCTAGAAAAATAGATGTTCTTGCCGTGTTTTAAAATTTCGCGAGCCATGTTTTCAGCCTGTTTCTCACGTGATAACATGACATTACCGAAAATATCATATCCGAGATTTAGATCCTTAGCCAGCCATCTTAGTGCTATATTGTCTCTTGGATGGCATGAACCACCATCACCCATACCCGGTTTCATATACCTTGAACTTATGATCCTCTGAGTGCTGTTGGCAAGTGCCTCAGCAACCACATCTGCATTGATGTGTGACATCTTGTTGGCCACGTCTTGTATCATGTTAACAAAACTAATCTTTGTGCTGATGAATGTGTTGTAAAAAATTTTGATACATTCTGTTTCTTCCCAGGTAGACTTGACTATCCTAGGAGACTTCTTGCAAACCTGATTGTAGAAATTTTCAAGTTGTTCTACTTTTGCATTGGTATATTCATCTTGTTCACTGCCTATCATTATCATTTCTGGATTGTAAAAATCGTCTTCAACTGTGCCCATTGCGATCAGATATGGATTGTAAATTATATTGTTGTTACTCAACAACGTTGAAAGTTCTCTACGGATGGTGCCAGGTAAGACCGTGCTTATCAGCACAACAGTTTGGCTTGGGTTGATATATTCATTTAGATCACGTAAGACTTTTTTTACTTCTGAATAATCAAAATCTTTTGGTTCTTTGTCGCTGACAGGAGTGCTACCGTCATAGCCGTGTTCGTGCGGAGTAGGGGTAGCGATAAAAATTATATCTCTATCAATCACTGTGTCAGCGATTGAATTTTTGATGTCAACATATCTGCTGGTCTTTGATTGTGTGTCATATCCTGTGACATCAAATCCTTTTTTCTGTATGGCTTCAGCACATGGCATTCCTAACTTGCCTAGACCTATAAATGCTATCTTGGTTTCATAAACTATGTTGTCGACAAAAAATTTTCTAATGAATTGAAACATTATCCATATTTAAATGCACAAACATCTGTTTGGCTCGCTATTGGCTCGCTATTGGGGTATGATCAAATGTTGAATTATGAAGAATAGTCCGGTAAAGGCCCACCATACTTTTTGCCTTTGATCCTTTTGCCTGCGACTTTAATTGTTTTACCATCTACTTTTTCTTTTCTGTCGCCTGTTCGTTGTCTCTTGCCCTGTGACTTGCATGAACTTACCCAACTGGCCGGTAGTTGTGATGCCGGCTTGGAGCAAACACCCTTGGGCGCAGGGCCTATGTTTTCACCTGTGTAGATTTCATATATCTTCATGTCTATATTTAACTCTAGTACACAGAGTTGATCTTGTTAAAATGTAGCAGTTTGTAACTTAATGTTACCTAAAACTGTTTAAGATATAACATAAGGTATAAGGTTTAAGTTGTTTAAGTTTGACTTTCCTTGACTTGACTTCCCTTGACTTATCCAATAAATACTGTCAGATGAAGATAGCAGAATTCCTAACCGTCCAGAAAAACATTCAAGATACTACATCTTGTGGCACTACATATAGTGTTCAAAAAGGTGATCAGACACAAGATATAGTATCACAAAATATAGTTCCAGAGACCATCAACGGCCATATTGTCGAACACGATGACCATTCGGCCATAGCGGAAGGAGTCAGCCAAATCCTTCGTAGGGTGAGCGGAAAAGGTTTGAAGACTGGATTCAGATGTACATCGGGACCAAGAAAAGGCAGAATAGTTTCTAAACCATCAACCTGTTTCGCCAAGCGAGATCCTGTCAAAGGTGGCAAGATTGCTAGGAAGAGACAGTTGAAGGCCAAAACAGCAGGAAAAAAATTGGCAGTGACCAAAAGGTCAAGACCTATTTCCCAAAGATTAAAAGGCGTTCAGTTGAAGACGAAGAGAACAGGCGCTATTCCAAAAAGGAAGAAGTTCCAAAAATCCAAAATAGTAAGGCCAAAAAAATAAATTAAGTTTCGATTGGTTTGTCATCCGGAATGCTGTACCCATTCGACTCCAACCATTCAATTATCAATTCTAGAATCATCACTTGATCTTCTGCCAATTCACTCAAGAAAAGTTGCTGTTGGTATAATAGATAAGTCAGTCCCAGGATTGCTATACAGCAGGCAAAGATGGCAAACCTTATAAGGTTCACTTATTGCCTTTCATCATTGTGATTTCTGTGGCTTTTTTTCTACCACTTGTATCGTCCTTGTCTGCGAACACAGGTACCTGATTAGATTTATGCATCGTCGCGATACCAACTAATCTTCTTTCACCGCTGTATGTCATTTCTGGCTGTTTAGGTGATGTTGCCTGTGGCAGGGCATCACTTGTTTTAGGATAATTTGGGTCCGGCTTCCATTGTTCAGGCTCATAACCAAAGTCCTTTGGAACCTTAATGTCGTCCAGTCCTTGTTTCTTCAACCAACGATTATGTCGCTCCAATGCTTCTTTTCTCTTTTTAGTCTGGGCCAGTCTATGGCGTATTCTCTTTGGCAATTTCAATTGTATAAACCCCATGTCTTATTATTATAGACGGTAATGAAATATTGTCAATGTTTATTTAAGCCTTTAAATTAAGTGATAATTACTGGTATGAAAGACTTCTGTTATAATGTTTTCGCCAGTTTAGATATCCAACCTAACGGTAATCTTAGGCCCTGTTGCAAATTTTTGAACAGCGAGATTCCAGAACAATTTAACATCAAGGATGGTATATCGAAATACAAGGAGAGTGCATGGCTCAAAGACCTGCAAAGGCAGTTCATAGCGGGTGAGAAACCAAAAGGATGTTCAAGATGTTGGAAGGAAGAAGATGCTGGTATAAAAAGCATGAGGCAGATGGATATTGAAAAGCACCGAAAAGAGTTTGAAAGCCTAAGAATAGGAGAGACTAAATTTGTCAAGGTCCAACTTGACTTTGGAAATATCTGCAACCTCGCCTGTAGGATTTGTGGCCCAGGAGCAAGTTCCAGATGGGCGAGTGAACAGCATAAAGAAGATGGAAAAACTTATCCAATCCATGACTGGTTCAAAGATAAAAAAATAATGAAGGACCTTAGTCAGTCGACCAAAAATGCTGTCCATATAGATATTGGAGGTGGTGAACCGCTGATAGTTGACATCACAGAACACTTTGAATATCTTCAACATTTTATCGACAGCGGGCGGGCAAGGGAGATAAGTCTACATTACAACACAAATGGAACAACCTTTCCAAAGTCAGATCACATAGACATATGGAAACAATTCAAAAAGGTCGATCTTCAACTCAGTATAGACGACACAGGAAAGAGATTCGAATACAATCGTTGGCCTGCCAATTGGAAAAAAGTCTATGCCAATATTAAAAAATATCAAAAACTCTGCAACGAGAATAAACACTTTGTTCTGAGTGTGAGTTTTTCAGTATCGGCATTCACAATATTTTATGCCGAGGACTTTTTCAAATGGTGCATCAAAGAAGGTCTACCGGCTCCGTGGATGGGTGTGATTGTGAATCCTTCATATTACAATCCACAGGTCTTACCACAGGACGCCAAAGAAACAATTAGGTCCAGATTGATGGATTCAAATATACAGCAAATAAAAAAATTAATGAATTATATAGATGATAGTCCATCTAAATTTTACGATCAATTCAAGACTATAACCAAAAAATTAGATATCAAGCGGAACCAAAATTTCCAAAAAACATTTCCTGAATTGGCAGAAATATTAAGATACTAGATATAGTGCCATTCATCGGTCGGTCGATACTATATCTAGTATCTTCAAAATCCTACATTATATATTATATATTACACCACCCAAAATACCAGGTTGACCGTATTTGGTTCCATGTTATACTGAATTATGAAAGTTGATATGAAAACATTTGAAATAGTTCGATTGCATATGGGTGACGATGGATTGGAGTTCATTGAAACTGTATGTGGTCCATTTAAGACTTTGGCAAAGGCACAAAAAAGATTTGCCAATATAATAAAACAAAAAAACATCACAGGTGGTAATTGGTATGATCTATCAATTAGAGGTCCTGTACATTTCACAAAAGGCCTACATAGTTCTTACAGAACAGAGTTCTACAAGACAGGCCAAGAAAAATCGGAGGTAATATGTCACTAGATGTCGCGACAGAAATGCTGTTAAAATTTAATGCAGAAGGAGTTCATCCAGCGAAACAATACTTGGATGCCAGACAACAGGCCGTGAAGGCAGTTGATGAATATATGAAAGACAAGGAAGAGCCGATGTATTGTGGTTTCGCCAATGTAAGTGTGAGACCTGCAAGAGGCAAATTTGTTAGTTTCTTGAAAAAGGCCGCCATAGGTGACAATGGTTGGAATGGTGGATATAGAATATCCTATTATGAAATCATGCCACCGGATCACAAGTACAGACACACTCAGTCAATGGACATAAAAGAAGTGGCTTGTGATGCCTTTGCCGATGCCTTAGAAAAATACGGATTGAAGGCATACATGGAAAGTAGGGCAGATTAATGACAACAGTCACAGCAATAAAACCTAGCCTAGGAGATCTTGTAGAAAAGTTCATTACAAGATACATGGAAGGACATTTTGTTGAAGGCGTATGTGAATGGAACGGTGACGATGCTTTGATGTCACCTAGATCATTCGCCCATGCTTTCAAGAAGGAGTGTGAAAAATGGAACTACAAACATCAACAGTACAAGGGATATGCAGACGACTTGGAAGAGTGGTGCGAGATATACCTTGGAAACCTGGAGGCAAAATTTGCATGATAACTGAATATGATCAAGTGAAGGCCATTCTAGAAAAACACAAGGTCACGAGTGTTGATGAAATAGAATATGGTTCTTTATTGTTTGACGAATTATATGAATACTATTTGAGCGACATGCCATATGGTACAGCAAAGGCCAGAGATGGTGATCCAACTGAATGGATCACAATGAGAGTTTCTGATCTTGGAATATTATGGGAGGATAGAGTATGAGTATAGAAGGACTGATCACAGGAGTGGTGCTTTTATTGACACCAGTCGAACAGATGAGTGTCGTGGAAAAGGTATGGCGAGGTGCCGTGTTGACAGACAAGGTGATAATCAAGACAGAGGAAGGCACTTGGGGATCATCTGGTCATGAAGAAGTGAACCAGATACTGAAAGATATCATATTGAAACAGGGAGGATTGAAGTAATGTGGCAAGACGAAACTTTTAGCGAGATACAGATGGGAGACATAGTGTGGTACGAAACACCACAAGGACTACAGGCAAATGGCAAGGCCAAGATCAGAGGACCTGAGGGTTGGGTCTTAGATACAGTACATGGTGTCAAGGTTGTGAACGATGGATACAATTATCTAGGTCACACACCTGCAAAAAATAGGAGACCAGATCATTTGGGGGAGTTCTTACATGGAATATAGCAATCATTGGAGAATAACTGTCGCGGACCTAGGAGATACTGACAATGACATGGACAGATCAATTGCTCCTAGTATTCAAATGACTTTGGATCATGCCAACATCAAAGCATCGGTAGACCAAGACGAGATGGATGCCTATACAGTAGATGTCTACACCAACGAGACGGAGTATGAAGTCAAGAAGGCGTTGGAGGACGATGGCATTGAACTGGAGCCGTCATTTAGATTTGCATATTAATGAAAAGAGATCCATTTTACGAAGAGATGAGGATGAGCGGATCAGTTGTCAACAAGGACAGCATCGCGGTATCCAAAAACAACACGGCCGTCAGAAGAATGGCAGAGCCTTTGATGAAAAAGCATTGGAAAGGCAATGTACAGAACCTTAACCGCATCTACAGGGTGGCAGAATACCTTGTTAGGAGAAAATCCAGATAAAATGCTCCATAAATTGGAACTTTTTGTAAATGATACTAGATCTTGTGTCTTCAACTCTAGGTCGATACTATATCTAGTGCCATCAAAAATTATTACCAGGTTGACGTTATTACCAGCCATGTTATACTGAATTATGAACGGAAGGGTTGATATGATACAAAAAACACAAGGTAAGATAGATTATTCTACGAAGCATGGAATAATGGTTGGATACATTGACGCAAGTCAGAATGTCGTTGCTGTTGAAAGTGGTTGGGACATAACACCAGAAGAGATGGCAAAGTTCTTGACAGAAAAGTTTTCTACAAAAGAACAGGCCATTGAAGCGGTAGACGGAGTGACATTGATTCCAACATTTAAAAAAGACGACTATTGGTATGTGGATGGATTTGGTGATGTTATTGAATCCAACCTATCATGGAACAAGGAAGTGATGAGAAAACACATCGGTCATTTGTTTTTATTCATGAAAGGTGCATGGCATTATTCGGACAACGGTATTGATTGGGAGCCGGCAGACGAGGCTCTCCCAATGCCAAGGGAGGTCGCATAATGTCAGCGACGCACCTAGATCAAAAAGAAGTCAAGGAGTTGTATAAACTTTTTGAAGACATCAAGTTGGACCTGTCGGATACAAGTTTTCCTACAAGGACCAACAGACTAACAGCCGTGGACAACATGAAGAAAGTTTTGGAGATCCACGGATATGAAGTCACAGACATCAAGCCAACAGAAGAGGGAGGTCAGTAATGGCGACAAGAGCAAGAATAGGTATCCAACAGAAGTCGGGTAGGATCATAGGAGCATACCAACATTGGGACGGATATCCAGGAGGACTAGGATTCAACCTAATAGAAAATTGGGAAGATCCTAAAAAGGTCACCGAAGCAATCAAATTGGGTGACTCCAGCAAGTGGCACACGATCATAGGTGACAAGGTGGATTTCGAAGATAGAGACAATCCTATGCACGAAGTTCAGAATGTGTACTATGGCAGAGACAGAGGTGAGAAGAATAGTGGCTACAGAATATATCAAGACGAAGCAGACTATATCAAACACGGTTTCAATTCAGGAGAACAATATGTGTACCTAATGAAACTGGATGGTGCCAAGGACTACCTAGGTAGACCAAAAGGCACTTGGTACTATGTCGAGTCAAGATATACCAAAGAAGGTAAGGAAGTCATAGACGATGCTTTCAAACCTTTGGCTCGAGTGGCAATACAAGATCATATCGATATGTGGAAAAGAGTATTGGAAGATCTTGATAAGAAAGAAAGGAAGGCGGCCTAATGGAAAAAAAAGTTTTCTGTGAAGACTGTGGTGAAGACAAAGTTCATTACCTAGAAGAAAATGACTTTAGACATACAGAACAAGATCATTGGGTATGTTCACACCATTCTGGAGAGGAGGCCTAATGTCAGTTCATCTTAGATATAGATTCTTAAAGGAGAAGGGTGACTATCTTAAAGACGAGCATATGACCAGAGGATACACTTTGGTTGAAGTGGATACACCTACTCCGTTTCACAGAGTCCTAAAAGAATTCTACAAGGACTTCAAAGGTAGAGGCGTACAGATATTCAACATCTGGAGAACACCGGCCGGAGAAGCAAATTATAGAATGGAAGAGGAAGAAAGGAGAAGAGGGTGATAGTTAGAATAATTAAAAACATCCGTGATACTCTGGTATTCGGTACAGTATCCGCAGGACCGATCATAGGCGTTTTATTTTTGACAGGCGTTATCAGTCTTGCCTAAATATAAAGTCGACATACCGAGTATAGAATACGGCTATCCAAATCCGCAACCTATGTTCAGAGGTGATAAAAAAGAAAAAGGATATCTGTATGTGACGGCACCAAATATTTTCGTCGCAGAAAACAAGGCCAAGGAACTGTATGACAAAAGATACAAACGAAGAAAAAAATTTTAACAAGTTCCTGATCGTTCAATACACAGGAGGAGCAGGTGGCAGGGCAATTTGTAGTTGTATTCAAACAGCAGAAAACATAGTGCCTTGGTTCAAGAGCCTGCCCAATCCTGTGGAATTTGCATTAAAACACACAAATGACCTGACCCATGTTAGATCCGAACCAGATGCCGAATATAAACTACCTTGGCTGTCTAGGACATATGGAGTTGAACGTGGCAATGACCTATCCAAAAAAGCGGTGAATGATTTACTAGATGAGAACAAAGATCTTCAACAAATTTCAAAGGGCAAAGAATATATCCTGATCGACTGGCATAAGCATGAATTACCTAAGTGGTTCGAAGGAAAATGTATCCAAATAATCAATGACCTTTCAAGTGTTTCATGGCTCATTGAACGTAGGAAAAAACTTTTCTACGTTGAAAGCAAGGACGGAGTCATTGAAACAAGATATGATTCTAGGTATCACCCTAGACCTGAGAGAAATGACAGGCGTGTGAGCAATTTGCCATTGGATGATTTGGCATCCAAACAGTTTGAAGATGAAGACATCAAAGTCAACCCGGAACATCATCAGATCCAATTGAGTTGGTTGATTGCCAGGAAATGGCCAAAGATTTTTAATGTCATAGAAAATGCTGTCGGTGGGCAGATTGATAGAGTTTGGAGTAGGACCTATCTAGATTCTTGGCATAAAAAGGTTGTTAAAAACGCCTAAAAACACTTGAAAAAGATAGGAAATGGTTAAAAAGTTTCCATTTTATGCGACTTTTTCGCGGTTGACCGTAGATCAGTCCATGTTATACTGAATTATGAACGAAAGGGTTGATATGTTATATAAAAAATGTGAACACTACAATTCAGTGATTTCTGAGAAAGAATTACACAATGAATTGGATACACACTACAGAGCAGAAACTGGTCTTGTTAGAAGCATAATGAGAGACATGATTTGCGAAGGTGTAGTGAAAACAAGACACGAATTAGGCGTTGCAAATGAATGCCTATGGGACTTGAATGATTGGCCAGAAGACCAAGGGTTTGGATGGTCAGACAGAATGGCAAGTGTCAACAGCATAAAAAAGGCAATGGTTAATGAAAGATTATACCAACAAGCAGAAGATGAATTGGTAGCAATCAACAAATTGACTGAAGCGCCAAAATATGATGATGTCAAAAAGTTGATGAACATTAATATCAAATTACAAGGGGCGATGGCGTAATGCAAGGAACCTTAGAATTTGTAATGGCAACGGCTCGTGCGGTAATGACGAGCCTTGCTATGTCTTATGAAGTTGAAACAGGACAAAGTTTCGACAAGGAAGAATTGAAGTGTATGGCAGAGAACATCTACTTTGAAGCAAGGCACGAACCAATGGCAGGTAAAGTTGCTGTTGGTCAGGTTGTCCTAAACAGAATTAAAGACGAAAGGTTTCCAGCAACCATCTGTGAAGTTGTCAAGCAAGGACCACACAGGGAGAGTTGGAAGACTAAGAAGGATCCAAGTTTGAAACCAGAGGAGAGAAGATACTATCCTAGAAAGAACAGGTGCCAGTTCAGTTGGTACTGTGATGGCAAGAAGGATATTATCTGGGCCACTTACATGAATGGTGACGTGATACAGGAAAACATGACGGCATGGAGAGATTCAATCCATGTTGCATTATTCATGATGAGCGGTAATATGAAAGATGATATTACTCATGGAGCGGTGTTTTATTATAATCCACACATAGCCAATCCGGCCTGGGGTGCGATTTACAATGAAACAGTCGTGATAGGTAATCATAGATTCATGAAGGACTAATATATGAATGGAATAAGAAATTGGATGATTGATGCGGCAAATATTTTGTTCGATGATTCTAAGAATGATCTTCGGGCATTACCAAAGACCGTGCGTCTCAATATCCTATTGGTGTTGAGTACAGTATGGTCAACGGTGTTCACGGTATTTGTTTTCACAACCATTAACCAAAAGATCTATGGTTGGGCAGGATTAGTGGTAGGCCATGTTGCATTAATATTGGCGGTGTATTATACTTTTAAACAATTTCACAATGCCCAAAAGAAATACGATTACAAGTTTGGTTCCTATCATAGTGAGGGCAGAGCAAGGGGCGGTATGATAGGACTAGATGGCACAAGGGTAAAATGGGATCCAAAAGACCCAGGAGGAGAACACGAATGAGAACTGTGGTGGCAATAATGATGTTGGTAGTGATATTCGTTATCATGATGGGAACTAGGGTGTTGGAAGTTGGCAACAGCAAAAAGGTTCCTGTGCAAGGACACGATGATAGAACAGTAGAACAAAAATGGAATGATGCCAGAGAATGGGCAGAAGAGAGGAAAAAATGAATAATCCATGGGACATAATAAAAGAACTTGAATCTGATAACAGCAGATTAAAAAAAGAAGCAATTATTAAAAGAGAGCATGAAGCGGACAATGTGAGATTCTTCACAGGTGTTGGTGCCTGCCTAGACAGTTTTAGAACGTTCGGAGTTCAAAAGGTTCCGTTGGCAACCAAGGATGTTGCGATAGGGCCAAGACTTTTTGACGATAGTGAATTCTATGATGTGTTGCAGAGGCTAGAGGACAGAGAACTGACTGGCAATGATATGCGAAACACAATCAATAACCTTGCGGGCAGATGTGAGAAAGATGCTTGGAACTATTGGTATCGTAGAATATTAATAAAGGATTTAAAATGTGGCGTCACTCATAAAACAATCAACAAACATACCACGATGAAGGTTCCTGTTTTTGAATGTATGTTGGCAGACGACAGTAAGAAGCATGAAAAGAAAATGACTGGTGATGTTATTGTTGAGCCTAAACTAGACGGAGTCAGGGTCATAACGATATGTGATGTGGACAAAGATGAAGTCAAAATGTTTTCAAGAAACGGCAAAGAGTTGAATAACTTTCCAAAAATATTTAAACAGTTTGATGATATGCTAGATCAATTGTCAGAGTCGATGGTGTTTGATGGCGAAGTAATGAGTGATGACTTTCAAACATTGATGAGAGAGATACACAGGAAAGGTGGAGCCAAGACAGATGATGCTGTATTGAATCTGTTTGATTGTTTGCCTTTGGAACAGTTCAAGGAAGGTGGGTCACATGAAACACTCGGCCAAAGAAAAGAATGGTTGGATGGATATAACTTTGGCCCAAACATATCCAAGGTTGAAACTGTTAAAATGAATTTGAGTGAAGAGGACGGACAGAAACAGTTCGCAGACTATAACAAATTATGTATAGACAAAGGCTTCGAAGGCATAATGGTCAAACCAATAAATGGTATCTACGAGTGTAAGAGATCTAGCCTTTGGTTAAAGGTTAAACCATTTATAGAAGTTTCATTGAAGGTAGTAGACACAGAAGAAGGCACAGGTAGAAACGTAGGTAAACTAGGCGCCTTGATAGTTGAAGGCAAAGACATGGACAAATTTATCAAGACCAATGTCGGATCTGGATTGAGTGATAACAATCGTGAAGAGTTTTGGAGACACAAAGAAAAACTTATTGGCCAGATAGTAGAAGTCAGGGCAGATGCCATAACACAGAATCAAGACTCCAAAGATGAATGGAGCCTAAGATTTCCAAGGTTCCTGAGGTTCCGAGGATTCGAAGTAGGAGAAAAACTTTAATGGATATAAATTACGATACTGATAGGCTGATTGTTTTAAGATATCCGCCCGGGGGTGGTGGAAAATTTATAAGTCTTGCCTTGAACCTTTCTCCTGATATTTTGGTGCAGGATGAAAAAATGGCAAGACTTCAAACTAAACACAAGTTTCATCCTAGAATGAGTTTTGATCTTGCTATGAACACATTCAATAGAAAGAAACAAACTAACAGGCACATTGAATATGGATGTAATCAATTGGCAAATTTCAATGCGGGAGACCTCTTAGAAGACCCTGATGCAGATCAAAAACTATCAAATGATCTATGGAAAATATTGACCAACCAAACAGAATTTTATTTTTTCATGATGGATCAAACAGCAGATGATCAATATAAAAAGTATAAGAACAAAAAAGTCGTATCACTAAAAAATTGCGGATGGATACTACAAAATAGAAATATCAATGCGTCAGACACAAATAACATTGGACAAGGCATCTTTTTCGATATGAAGTCTGTTCAATCGACTGATGCTTTTAGTAAAGAAATTGAAAGCACCTTACAACATCTTGGTGCCTCAATGCCGGCAAAGGATAATTTTAGTCAACAATTGGAAAGCCTAAGAAAAAACTTTTTGGAAGTTTTATCGATTGGCTTCATTAAAAAGGAAAGGAAAATAGTATGAGTGAATTCAATGAAGGCCTACCGGGTGCGGTCAAACGATTGATAACATCTAGTTCAATCAGTTTGGCCATCATCTACACGGCAGGTCATATTGCGATTGCGATGACGGTTGTGTCTGTGATGACAGGTGCGTCGTTATGGGAGGCGGGGGCAGTTGCATTGATAGAGCCAAGCATCAATGGTATTTGGTTCTACCTGCTTCATAAAACTTATAAAAGTCTAACCGAGGAGTAGAATGATAGACAAAGATCTGAACAAACTGATAGACAGTTTGGATATGGAAGAAGAGGACAACCAGAACCTGGAGTATGCCGACGATTGGTACTGTATGGAATGTGACTATGGGCCAATGAATGACGAGCATGACAAGTGTGAGAGATGTGATGAGCCACATCCAACAATGAAAAAAGGCACAAAGGTCAATGAAGATGGTTGGGAAGACGAGGACATTGAATCTGAACTGGAGGAGATATACTAATGCAGACCATGGATCAAGACACAAAGAATAAGATAAGAGAACTAGAACACAGAAAAATTGATCTAAATGAACAGTTGTCTATGACCAATAGTACAGTAAGATTCAAAGAGATCGAAGAAGAACTGTACGAGATCAATGACACCATTAAGAAATTGACGGCAAATATGGAGCCAGAAATGGAATGGTATGGGTCATAAATTGGAGGTTTTTTTGAATGGCACTAGATATTGTGTCTTCAACCCTAGGTCGATACTAGATCTAGTGCCATTTTGTAGGTTGACGGTATTACCATCCATGCTATACTGAATTATGAACGAAAGGGTTGATATGAAAATAAATGATGTATTAAACTTTATAGACGATCTTAATGCTGATGACCTACAAAAGGTGATCAATGTTGTTAAGATGAGAAGAAACCAATTACACTTCAAAGACGCCCAATCATTTGCGATTGGTGATGCCGTAAGTTTTGAAGGTAGAAGAGGTGCCACGTTGAAAGGTGTTGTTGAAAAAGTGAAGGTCAAGTATATCTTGGTTAGAACTACTTCAGGAACAAGATGGAACGTGCCAGGCAGTCACCTTACAAAGATCAAGGAGAAGGTAAGTGCCTAAATTATTAATAGCAATAATATTGGTGGCGGTGATATTCGCCATCAATACCACAAGCGAAACACAGGACCAGGTTAGGTTCTGTGACAAATATGTTTTGATCGCAGATCAAATGAACAAGACTTATTCAATCTCCGACTACATGAAAGAGAACGGAGTCGAAGGAGTATTGGAGACCAATCATTGTAAGAACAAAAGAGGGAGAGTATAGATGCCAAACTGGTGCAATAATCAAGTTGAAATATCTGGACCTAGTAAGATCATAGACCAGATCGAGAAGATAGTAGATGAGAAAAAGAACAAAGAATGTCAAGGACTTCTTGAATGGATGTGGCCTATGCCAAAAGACCTACGTGGCACGATGGCAGACGGTACTGAAAGAAAGGACCTAGTTAAGAAATATGGGCATTCAGATTGGTACAGTTGGTCAAATGAAAATTGGGGTACCAAGTGGGACGTAAATGAATTCTATGGTTTTCATAGAAACGACAAAGAAACTATCACATTTGGATTTGATACAGCATGGGCACCACCAATAACTTGTTTTGCCAATTGGTTGGCGAATAATAAAGAGTGCTCTACGAAATTATGGTACTACGAGCCAGGTTGCGATTTCGCAGGTGTATGGGATGGTGATGAAGATGTGTGTATTGAGATATCTAAAGAAGCATCCAAAGGATCCACAGACAAGTTTTGGAACACTACATTGGGCAGAAGTCTAGACGGATACTTTGGTATCGTGGAGTCAATGGCCCAGTACGAAGCGGACCATATGGAAGATGTCCACAGATACAGCAAAGGAGAAAAGGTCAATGTCGATTAGATTGATTGCAGAAAACGGTCTACCTCTCAAGATAACAGCAGAATGGACCAGCGACAGTTATTGGAATCGTAGAAGCAATTTTAATGACGAACTGGATGAGGTCAAAGTGGAGGGTTGGTTAATAAAAATCAACGGCAAGAAGTATCCAAGAGGCAATGTAGACGGTGAAGGATATCCAGACTGGACATATAGATATACCACATATGGCAACACCATGTTGGGCAAATGGACAGCAATAGATAGAGCATTGACAACCGCAAGACTCAAACCAGCAGAGCCTAGAGATATTATTCGAGTATGCCAGATTAGGCCGTGGACTTGGGCAGAAAAACAAGTGATGAGGGAAGGTTTTAGTGCCTAAAAATGGAAGGATTTTACAGGTTGACGCTATTACCAACCGTGCTATAATGAATTATGTACTTTTTTATTAATCTAATAACAAAGGAGTTGATATGATGAAATGGTATGATAAGCAGATTTTAGAGTTCGTTGAAAACGAAGTGGATTTTCATAGATTGGAAATGATCCATGGTACTCTATATGCCAAACTAAAGAATGACAGCGATTGTAATTCTTTACACAAAAAATTAGAAAGGTTCTACAGAAAGAACATTAATCCAGCAGGAGCGGTTAATATGTTTTTCGTAGGAGATGAGTTCGCTTTTGATTTTGTGCCTGAAGATGCCAAGCAGAAAGGCACATGGAGCGAATTTGCTGAGGAGGACTTGCTTAAGAACCAAGATGAACCAATTGCATCTCAGGTTGATACACTTTTACAATTGGAGAACGAGATGGAGATAGGCAAGTAATGGTTAGAGTTGTTATTGTTTTCTTTTTGTTTTACTTTTGGTTATCCGCTTTGGTATATGCGGATAACCATCATTATCCTATGCCTTGTGATGCAAGTGAAATGGGCATGGTGATGGATTCATTAGAAGTCAATCCTGGCTGTGATAAGCAGGACTTACCGCCAGACCTATTTGGAGATGACAAGGAGATTTTAACTGTATGAGCAAAATTAAAAGAACAGGCAAAATAAAATTAAAAACTCAGTTTGGCAATAAGCCATTAAGAAAAAAGACAAAGAAAAGAAAATCTTCCAAGGGCATAGATGGTTATTATCTTGCAGATGGTAAGATTACTGTTCTTAAAAAAGATTGGGTGTTTGGTATATGAGCAGAGATAATTTGAAAGGCAAGTTCCTAGGCGAGATACTAAACTATGAATTGAAACAGCATGACTGGACATATGAAATGAGTGATGATCATAATGTTTACCTAAAAGGTACAGAACACAGAAAGAAGATTAAACAATTGGTGAAGGACGCCTACAAGTTAGGATTAGATCCTGCCGATTACTTTTACAAGTTTTATCCAGTTGATGGTTGTCACCCACACGAGGGATATGGTATCAAGAAAAGTTGGCAACAGGTGATGGATAAAAAAGCGAAGGAGATGAAATGACACTACAGGAAATATTAGAAAAAATAAATGCAATACAGGACCAATTGAGAGAAGATAACACGGCAGGCGCATTAGACGATCTTAACAAATTGGAAGACGATTTGACGGTTGCTGTAGAAAAGCCACAGCCAATGACAGCAGAAGAAGAAGACAGAAATGCTGGCATAACGAGGAACACAGATGGAACTGTAAAAAGTGAGAAGACAACGGCAGTAGACGAGAGGAATCAATTTGGTTTTCCTACAGATGCCAGGGATCATCATTTTGTTAAGAAAAATCCAAAGAGGTTGATCGGTTGACAAAAATAAGAATGGTATTAAAATAAAGAAAGAAGGAGTTGATATGTCAGATAAAGAAACAAGTATATGTTATAGTGAAGAGGACTTAGGTAAGAACCTCTACAGAAAAAAAACTTACTACACATTGGTGATAGAACAGGATGTTCTTGCCAATGATGAGGATGAAGCAGACAGACTGTTTCAAGATAGCGGAATCAATCATGAAAAGATCAATACTGAATTGACAGAAGAAAACAATGGTGTTGAAACTTACTATGTTGATGCCAATTACACAGATTCAGGCAAGACTGAATACATTGGCAAAGTGAATTATGATCCAATGGATGATGACGCAGAGGAAAATGGTGATGTGATCATAGATGATATGGCACCTGAGAACACAGAACAAGATGATGAGTACCAACAAGAAAGGGCAAATCATATTGCCAAGTCAATGGATAGAGGAGAATGGTAATGAAATATTGTTATGATTGTGAAAAGTATCTAGAAACTGTATGTGATGACGGCAAGTGTAGAGGTGAACCAATCCTGGTCACAGACGAAAAAGGCTACAAACTGACAAGGGACAAGTTGATAGAAAGACTTACTTGTTTGGAAGTCCACTATGCCGAACAGGCATTCAAAGAATATGATTACAGTTGGTTGGCCAACCTATTCCAAGATGGTTACAAAGGCTATAACAAAATGAACAATGATGAATTGGTTGCTGAATGGGGAGACTCACAGGATGGCTTTTGGAACATGGTTGAAGCAGGTTGTATGCCATACAAACTGTTGGACGATCCAATGATGCAGAAGGAGACAGCATAATGACAGAAAAAACTAAAAGAATCAAGATGCCTTTTGATTGTGTGATAATGGACAAGGAGTCTAAGGAGATTGCTAATCCATACACAGGTGAAAAGGCTTTGTTGACACCAGAGGCGATAGCGGTCTATGACACTATCAAGGGTGCAGAGATGATGGGCAAATACGACCTTATGGAAAAAGGCATTGCCTGGTTTCGAGCGAATTATCCAAAAGAATATTTTGTTCTATTGGACTAACAAGGAGGATATCTATGAATAAAGTTGCATGGATGTTAGAAAGAATAGTGAAAGACATAAAGACATATTTTCCGAAGATACTCAAAGTCATTGGCGTGATCTTGCTGTTCTTCGGATTTGGTAGAATGCTGTCCTACTACGATCGGATGGAGTTCTATCTTCCAATCACAATGACGATTCTGTTTATATATGGGATCTACAGTTGGTACTCCATGGAGTGGGATTGGGAACAGAAAAAGATCGTAGACAAACTGAAGGGAAAAAGATAATGGAAATGAAGAGATACGAGTTCATTGTCACTTTAGAAAATGGGACTACTTTCAAGGCAGTTGAATCGGGTAGAACTCCAAGTGAGGCACAGGCTTTGGTGGAGGCACAATATTCGAACTGTAAGAACGTGGCCTATAGAGGGGAACTATAATGAAAAAAGTAATTGCAATAATGATACTCTTTATAATTGGTATTGGTTTATCCAACGCCAAGGCAGATGTGATCAAAGATGGCATCGCAGAAGTAAAGTATGATTATAAAGCATTCAAAGAAGAGACTGTTCCGGCAATGGTGAGTGATGTCAAAGCATTACCTGGCAAAGGAAAAGACTTTTGGAATAATGAAGTTGAGAAAACAAAAGAGTTCCAAAAGCAAGGTTGGGCAGATGTCAAAAAACAGACAGCACCACTTGTGAACGGTATTAAGAAATTCTTTACTGGACTGAAGAAAGAGGCAGACCAGTAAGAATAATGGCTAGGGCGGGTATCATATCATATCAACTCGCCCGCCCTAGGCAAAGACCAAACAGTTATACCTTAAGACATACTATCAAACTAAGGCATGATAATAGAAACTATTTTAGAGTTGAAATGCAGAAAGAGAAAAACAAAGATTTGATAGATGATTATGTGTATCTGGGTTGGATGACAGCAGAGCAGATTATTACAGAAGCCGAGCAGTTTTTAAAAGATTGGGACTGGGTTAGATTTACCAAAATATCGGAACAGGATTGGTTGGAAATGATGAGAAAAGATGGTAATTGAAATTGACAGGATCCAAATGTGTGTTATAATATCTAAACAATTAAAGGGAGAAAAATCAATTGAAAAAATACATTAGAATAGAAGAAGGCGGATACAGGGGCAATGATATGTCCGGTAGGATCTTTCCTATCGTGAAAGACTTTCAAAGCCATGCGAACAAGCCAGGTGGTTTTGTCACAGTTAATACGACACAGTTGGCCGGTTTCGAAGGACTGGACAAAGTGAGAATAAACGTGCCAACACTATCATCTATATCAATCGTGACACAAGGTGAATGGATAGAACACAAAGACAAATTGAAATTGAGTGAAACTCCACAGACAAAAGAAGTTGAAACAGATGAACAGGCTATCGAAAGAATAGCATCTAGGTTTGCCATATTGGACGAGATGGCAGAAGCAGTATCGGAGCAGAAGGTAAGGGCAATGATTGTTAGTGGCCCGCCCGGCATTGGTAAGAGTTATGGTGTTGAACGTGCATTGGAGAAGCGATCCATGTTCGATGACATCGCTGGCAGTAAGAGAAAGTTTGAAGTCGTGAAAGGTGCCATGAGCGCCGTTGGACTTTTCAAGAAACTGTATGAACACGCGGATAAAGGTCATGTTGTGTGTTTCGATGACTGTGACGCGATACTGTATGATGACTTGGCCTTGAACTTGCTGAAGGCGGCCTTGGATACAGGTAAGACTCGTAAACTACATTGGAACACAGAGTCCAGTGCATTGAGGAATGAAGGCATACCTAATCACTTTGAATTCAATGGTGGTATCATCTTTATCACAAACGTCAAGTTCGACAACGTGAAGAGTAAGAAACTACAAGACCACCTTAGTGCCTTGCAGTCAAGATGTCATTACTTGGATCTAACCATTGACAGCATGAGAGATAGAATGCTGAGAATCAAGCAGATATGCAGACTGGGTATGTTGGACAAATATGGAATGGGCAAAGAAAAAGAAGCAGAACTGATACAATTTATCTTCGATAACAAACACAAATTGAGAGAGATCAGTCTTAGGATGGTATTGAAGATTGCTGATCTCTGGAAGATGGCTCCAGACAAGTATCAGGCGCTGGCAACCAATACTTGTATGAGGCCAGGATCATAGATGAGCGGACTAACTTTATTTTTTTTACTATTGGCAGGTTTCAGTCTAGTGCTTTACAGCATGACAGTACCTATGCCGTTTGGATCAGGCACAGAAGATGATTTCGCTCACACTTTATCTCTATATGGCTTTGCCTTTTTTGGAGGCCTAGCATATCTATCTTACAAGGAGGATCAATGAAGAACAAAGTGTATTATTCAGCCGGCATCTTTGCAGTTGTTATGGCACTGGTGGCAGTGGCATCATTTGTGACAGGAGTTTTATAATGTGGAGTGTAGACTTTTTTATATTGATCGTGGTGATGGTCGCGATAGCATATTACATAGGAGCAAGAAGATAATGCCAGATGAACAGTACAATCAATTTGACAGTTTTGACGCCAAGTGGTCAGAAGCATATAAGGAGGAAACTATGTTGGAAAAATTTAAAAGCAGATTCGGTGAAGGCACAGCATTTGATCTGGACTGGGGCAAACTACTAATAATTGCCCTGTTGATCTATGTGGCAGTACAGGTATCATGATTGAGACAGTATTCATGGTGGTAATGGTTTTGATTTTGTTATTGGGTCCTTATCCACCATTTAGATTTTAACAGTTTCCGTATCCTTCTCCCTTGGATCGGAAAGGCCCCACTAGGCCACCGATGTAGCGACTAGTGGGGTTTCTTTTGATAGGAGTCTGGATAACTTAAATATTTGAAATGATATATCAGTACAGCGACATCAAAGTTCTACAGGCCGAAATCAGTTCTGATTGCAACGCGGCCTGCCCACAATGCCCAAGGAATGACCATGGCGGAGCCACCATAGCCAACCTGCCCGTGACAAGATGGCGGGTTGATCAGTTGCCCACGATGTTCACAGATCAGTTCGTGGGGCAGTTGAAAATGCTGTACCTGTGTGGCACCTATGGTGATCCAATGATGAATCCAGAAGTGGTAGAGATAGTGGACTGGTTCAAAGACAGAAACAGAGACATGGAAGTGGGCATACACACCAACGGCGGAGTTGGACGTGTGGAATCATACCGGCAGTTGGCGTCAAGGGTGGACTTCATAGGATTTGGGATCGATGGCTTGGCAGACACAAACCACATCTACAGGAGACAGGTGAGATGGCCAGCCGTGGAACAACGGGTGCAGGCCTTCGTCGGCAAGGGCGGAAAGGCCATATGGGACTTCATTGTTTTCCGGCACAACCAACACCAGATAGACGAGGCCCGGCAGTTGAGCGAGGAATGGGGCATGAGCAGTTTCAACATCAAACGTACACACAGATTCATGGACAGGAGATACAGCATAGAAAAGAGATGGCCAATAAAGAACAGGCTTGGCGAGATAGAAGGATATCTGTATCCACCCAACGAAGACAGCCTCAGGAACAGCGCCATACAGCAACCTGTGGACCTGGCAGAGATCACAGACACAAAGATAACCTGCAACGCGGGTCGTATCAAAGAACTGTACGTGGCCAGCGATGGCACGTGCCTGCCCTGTGGTTGGTTGCACGACAGATTCTATGGCCCCACAGAGCCAGACAGAGACACAGAGCAGATGAAGGAATGGATACAGCAGATGGGTGGCAGAGATGAGATCAATTGCAGGCACAGGTCAGTGGAGAGCATAGTGGAGGGTGATTGGTTCCGAAAGATAGCCAGTGGACACGGCGACAACACAC
>LULO01000006.1_pt1 | contig 85045 bp, 79 predicted proteins | sample 728121 | NCBI WGS metagenome assembly LULO01 (sample SAMN03860287, study PRJNA289734) | marine metagenome | biome: seawater column; feature: ocean; material: water; isolation source: Red Sea water column Station 149 - depth 50m | place: Saudi Arabia: Red Sea | collected 2011-10-15 | depth 50 m | reverse complement strand
CAAGTATCTTGGAGGCTATTTCCGATCCAAGGTATGCAACTCACAGTAGTGAAGTGCAGAAAATGGAATAATAAATTGAATATTAATTTTTAAATAATTAGACATGAGACAATTATTAGTTAGTCCAGAAACACCAGTAGCAGTAAGTTATACAAATGGCTTATTAGCAGAAGGTGCTATAGACATACAAAAAAAAGATGCTAATGGTGAAATTACATCACTAGCTCCAGGAGACACAATTGCAGATGCTCCTGAAATTAGATTTGTACAAGGTACAGCAGCTGAAAATATTGTTAGCCCTTGGATTGCAGGTAGAAATATTATGGTTTGGGATGGTAAATCCTATGAAGCTCAAACTGCAAAAGAAATTAGAGTAACAGTAGCTAACGCAGCAACATCAACAGGTACTGTAGATATAAAATTTATTCGAAGAGAAGAACAGCCTCAAGAATTTTTTATATTATCTACTAGTGTAACTAATGGTGATTCTAATACAGACATATGTACTGCAATAACAGCAGCTGCAACTGCAGCAAAAAATGATAATAACTGGCCAGAATGGTTAAGCACTACAGTAACTAACAATGGTGGTAGTGTAGATTTTTCTGGATCTAAAAATGGAGACACTACTAACAGTGGTGCAACATGGAAAGAAGGTGCAGTTGAATTTGTTACAGCAATTGATTCTACTGAAGTTACTGGAAGTACATTTACAGAATCTGTAAATACAGCATTAGTAAAAGGATCTGGAGATGGGTACGATGTACAAAAAATGGAAGAGTCATTAATGGGATCTGGTTACGGATACTATAATAGAATGCACTTTCCAAAAGCTCCAACTACTACAGCAGCATCAGCAGGTGATTATGATCTGTATACTATTGTAGCTACTAAAGATGGAAGCACGTCACCACAAATTAAAGGTGTGGACAATTTAATGGAAATTTACGTTGCTATTGACGAAGCAACTGCAGCTATTACATCAGCATTTGAAGGAGCTTTAAATCCTTATATGAATGCTGCTGGATTTGGTAGTGTAAATTTATAATATTAACTTTTTAAAAATATAATAAAATGGCAAATAATCCTTTATTAAACAAATATGTTGCAGTAGGTCAATGGGACGCTTCGGTTACAAACCTAGCTAACAATGCTTCTGCTTCATGTACAACAGGTAGTGTTTTCATTCCAGAAGGTGCATTAATTACCAACGCATATTATTATGTAGAAACTACATTTGCTGATGGTGGTGATGATTCAGCTCAATTATCTTTAGGTATAACAGGTGCTACTGGTGCATTTGTTGCAGCAATTGCAATTAGCGATGCTACTAATGTATGGGATGCAGGAGCTCACGCAACTTTAATAGAAAGTCCAGTTTTAGGTGCTGATGCAGCACATGATACTGCGGTTGAAGTTAAAAACTTGAGATCAGCAACATATACACATATTACTGCAAATTCTGAGTTATTATTAACTACTAATGATGACGAAGCTGTTGAGACAGGAAAATTGACGTTATACGTAGAATACGTACTAACAGGAGATTTATCATAATCTCTTAATACAATTAGATAAGGGGGCCATTAGGTCCCCTATATCTATCTAACACACATTTAATAATATGGTGAATTTAAGCATGTCTACAACAGACGATTGTAGATTTTTACAAGGACAATATAGTGGTAGTCAACCAGGACCTGCAACTTTAGTTATATCTAACAACGGTGTAGAAATAGCTACATATGAAATAAGTATTATATTTTCTGCAGACGGAACAACTCCTATTCCACAAAATTTTGTATACAGTATTCCAGAAGTAATTGGAGATGATCCAGGTGTTATAACAGCATCTATTACGGATTTTGAAGGTAACATTACAAATGCAGGAACATTAAGTTCTTGTTTTTTAGATTGTTGTTTAGCAGATAAAACTTTAGAATTAACAAATTGTAACTGTGGAGAACCACAATGTGATAAAACTTTAGCGGAAGCTCAAAGATTATTTTTGTTAATACAGTCTGTAAATACAATGTTAGCTAATATTCCATCAGATGCAAGTATAGCTTCTGGTGTTATACAAAAAGCTATAGACGCTTACAATTCAGCAAAAAATCAATGCATATCTTTTTGCGGATGTAACTGTTAACTATGGCAAACGAATCAACTAATTATTACTCAACTTTTGACGACAGGTTTTCTAACTATGACGGTAAAACTGTATTTGGTAACGGATCAACTCCTCTAAATGTATTTTCACCTACGTCTCCTAAACTTGTACAAGGTGTTGCATACTTACAATCTAATAATCAATTAAAAATTGATATTAAATCACATGATAGTTATGAGTTTGAACCAGTAGTTAATATTATAGATCATGATTATAATCGTAAAATAGATTTTGAGTATAAGTGGAGACACATAACTATTACATATAAAAATTGGACAAAGAAAACAGCATCTGATAAAACTTTAACTTTATCATTTCAATCTGGTTTTAGAAAAACAATTGTTTTAAAAGTACCAGGTATATCTTCTAAATTAAATGATCAAATAGAAAACATAACATCAATGATTACAACGTCACCATATGAAAATATGTTGTCGTTAGATTTTTCTGCAAATAAAAGATCTAGTAATAGTATTTTAGGAGCTGTATTTCCTAAAAAAGATCCATATGATGTTTATAACTATTCAGGTGTATATAAATTAAATTTACCTTTTGCACATTATACAAACTCATCATATTTAAATGAGATATTTGTAGAACAAGGTGTTACATCAACAAATAACGATGTAGATAATGGAATATCTAATCGTGGTGTAGGACATTTATATTCTGGTAGAGAAGAACAAGAAATACATTTTATAAATTTACTTACTACTAATGAAAACATAGGTACAAACCAACAATTGTTAGATAGTGTAAATACAGCACCATTTACATATAGTTTTGTATACGCATCTAATTTATATTTTATAGCAGATGATGCGCCTGAGCATCAAGTATGTTTAGATGCACGTAACCCATCTTTTTTCTTAGCGTCAGGAAATGATTGTGAAGGAACATCTATAGGAGATTACAAAAATAAAAGATTTGTAGATGGCCATTGTTGTAATTCTGATTGTGATGGATTTAGTATGGTAGTAGAAGATGTAAGTCCTGATAATTATGGAGCGTCTAACAATACTGGCGCAATTAAAGTAACAGTAACTGGAGGTGCGGCAAATTATACTTATTTATTATTAAAACATGACGATGATGGAATAGTTACACAAGTTTCATCTGGATCTGTATCAAGCACAACTCATACGTTTACTGGATTAAAACGTTTAGATCAATATTGGCAGCCTTATCAAATAACAGTATCAGATTCTAATAGTTGTACTCAAAATACTTTTATAAGACTTAAAACAAAAAATAACGAATCAGCTAAAACAGCTTGTACAGATTCTGGTGCAGCTAATTATGATTCTACAGAATCAACAACTGGTGATAGTGTATGTTTTTTCTGTCGAGCAAATGATCAATATGGAAATGCATATAATGGATTAACATATGGCGATGATGATAGTGGTTCTAATAGACCTGTTGGTGTAGACTTTGTATCTAACGATGGATCAAGTGTAGAGCATGCTCAAACAATAAGTGGTAATGGTCTTATTAATTTTAGAGGTAAAATATTTCCACCTTTATTTGATCATATCTCATCTGATTCTGATGAAGCGTATAAAATTAGAGTATATTCTTTAGGAAACACAGAAAATGCAAATAGCAAAACAAATGCAGAAATTCTTGCAATAACTCCAACAGCTACAGTTACAGTAGACAAAACATTTACATTAATTAGAGAAGCAGCTGTTGGATGGTGGGCATTAGAAGCTTATGTAGAAAATGTTCCTAATGTAACTGATTGTAAAAGCATACATAGATTTTATGTAGGATATGCAGGATGTACAGATCGTAATGCTAGTAATTTTGATGCTAAAGCAACATATGGCAAACAAAGTTTATGTCAATATGATTGCATTGAAGAACCTATTGATATAATTATTAATGATACTAACCAAGCTTGTGTAAAAAGTTTAAGTATAACTAGAGGTCCTTATGATGTAATTAATTGGATAATAGGAGGAGAAAGAAAACAAGGATTTGGTCCACATTTAGCTTCTGAGGGAGACTATGTAGAAGTAATGGTAGAAAATACTCAAACTAAATGTACACAAAGAGGAGAAACACATATAAGAGAAACTAACTGTAATCAACAAGTTTCTGGTACAGCAAGAATGTTAATAATGCAAGAAACTGCAGCTATGGGCGGGTGTACAGATCAAACTGCTTCTAATTATAATTGTGATGCAGAGTGGGATGATGGATCTTGTATAGCAGCAGTATATGGTTGCACAGATATGACAGCAGCTAATTATAATCCTGATGCTAATGTAGATAATGGACAATGTGTGTATGGAATATTAGGATGTACTATGCCTAAAGCATTAAACTATAATCCACTTACAACAATACCTGATAATGATAATTGTGTGTTTTGTCCTACATTTACTATAAGTGGATTAGGTATAGGGATAGAATTTAATGGAATATCTACTGATATAGAAAATGAAATTCAAGCAGGTACATTTAATTTATTTGCTACAGGTGAACCTATAATAACTTGGAGTATAACAACTATGTCAACTGGAGGTTATGCAACTTATTTACCTCCTGGCGTAGTTTTAAAAATATATAAAAAACCTTCTGGAGGAGGTACAGTTCAAGGATATAGTCCAGATCAATATACTTTTCCTATATCAGAAACAATGGATTTAACTCCAATAGCAGAAACAAAGGTTACAGGGTTAGATGCTCAAAACTATAATAATACATCTTTTGGTACATGGGATAGTAATGGAGGATTAAATCCAAATACATTAAGTCCTCCAGGTTTATGGGTTAGTTTATCTCAACCTTTAGACACTGTAAATGAAAATATTGGATATGGTAATTATATTTTAGAATTAGCTATTCCACAAGAAGGGGGTAAAATATGTTATAACTATGAAGTAAGACAAGTAGGAAGTATAGATTATAACAGTCCAAGTCAAGATACAGGTGAAAATGTTAATACTACTCCTCCATTAGTAAATGTATCAGGAGTATCACAGCATCATGCTAATGTTGGATGTTTTAATATTTATGCTAATAATTATACAGGTTACGGATCTGGAAGTAAAAATATTGTTTATAATTTAATACAAGATAGCACTGTTATGCCTGATGAAAATAACTGGTTTATATTAAGTACAGGCAGTGCTACAGATCAAGGTGTATGTGAATTTGAATTAGATCAACCAGAATGTTTGCCTAGAAATAGAGTGCAAAAACAAAAATACATAACAGATTGTATGTATAATGGTGTAGGTAATTGGTATACAAGATTATTAGGTGGATCAAAAGATAATTGTGAAGATAGAAATTTAGCAATTATGTCTTTTATAAAATATTTAACAGACAAAAACGGATTAGATTGTATACACAATTGTGCAGACTCAGGAACACCAGATTATCCTGAAAAGAAAACATGTGAAGATATTTGGAAAGAAGGAGGTAGTATAGAATTTACAGTTGATCCTACAACAGGACAAGGAAATGGATCTTATGGTCCTAATACATATGTTAAATACAATGTAACATTACCTTGGTTAGGAGATGTTTCTCCAGGTACATTTCATATAGCAAATAATGATTGTGGAACACAATGTGGAAACCCTTATGGAAATGGGGCTAGAAATTGGGATATATGTGTAGATCCAAAAATTATAACAGAAACAACAAATTATTTAGATAAATTTTATAAATTTGCAAGTGAATACTGTAAATCATGTAATCCTTGCTCATACATAGTAGGTAATAATAATACAGTTATCGGAAGTAATGTAGAACCAATAGAGCCATATACTTATAATATAGTAGATAATGGCATTCAAGTTGGGGGAATTAATATAGAAGTAGACGGAGATGATATAACAACAGACGATAGCATTTAATAAAATAAAAAAAACATGGCAGAAATAACATCATTAACCACTTTATCAAAAGCATCTGTAGCATCAACAGATTTTTTATTAGTAGCAAATAGCAGCACAAAAAAAGCTAAAAAATTACAAGCTCAATCTTTATTTCCTTCTTTATCAACTTTAGGAACAGGAAGTGAAGGATTATATGTAAGTGTTACAAACAGTAATCAAATAAATTTAAAAGGTCTTAAATCTGCTGATGATACAAAATTAACTGTTACAACTTCAAGCAATAATTTAGTTTTGACATTGGTTGAGTCAGGAATAGATCTTAATAATTGTGATAATACAACATCTGGATTTTTATCTTCTGTATCTTTAGATGGTACAGTAACAGGAACTTTATCTGTATTAAGAGGAGGTACTGGTATATCAGGTATAACAACAGGATCTGTATTATATGGTAGTGCAGCTAACACAATTTCAGAAGCAGCTTTAACTGCAAATGGTAATATATTAGTTGGTAATACTACTAACGGATATCCTAGTGTAGGTGCAATTACAAGTACAGGTGGAACAATAACTGTAGATGCAGCTACTACACCAGGTAATATAAACTTAGAAGTAGCTTCTACAAATAGTTTAAGTGCAGTTTTAGATTGTAATACTCATAATATTAATTTAGATGATGCTGCAGGAAATAGTTTTTTAAGTGGGGATGGATCATCAGAAGGTGTTCACGTAGATGCAAATGGTAGAGTATTTATTGGTGATAGTACTCCAACTTTACCTAGTACTTTAGGACAAGTAAACTTAGTAGGTAATTCTACAGTAGGTATTAGTATGGGTAATACAAATAACTATGGTAAAGGCGGTACAATTGATATAGCTAATTCTAGTAGTGGTGTAAATGGGATGGACTTTGTAATTGATGGTGCAGACTGTGGAGGTGGAAATGGAAATGGAGGAGATATTAGTATTGGAGCTGGAGACGGATCAGGATCAGGAACTGGAGGTGATATAACTTTAACTGCAGGAGATGCAGCATCAGGAGCAGCTGGAAATATTTATTTAAAAACAAATAATTCTGGAGGAACAGCAACTAATGCAATATCAATTGACACAAATCAAAATGTAAGTATTGGTAGTGGTAGTGCAGGATTTTTAACATTAAATAGTTTTGATACTGTAACAAGCGCAGGTGCTGCAAGTGTAAACACTGCAGTAACTCTTTGTGATACAACGTCAGGATCGTTTACTGTTACATTAGCAGATGGAACACCAGGACAAATAAAAACTTTTGTATTTATTGTTGATGGGGGAGATTTAGTAATAACCCCAGGAACATATACAGGAGGTACAAGCGTTACGTGCGCGGACGCAGGAGATACTGCTACATTTATGTATGCAGATGCTACTAGAAAGTGGGTATTACTATCTACTGTTGGTGGTGCAATTTCTTAATAACTAAAATTAATTTAAATCAATATATATATGGCAACAATAGAATTAAAAACAACAAATGGTGAGTTAGTAGATCTAATGAATGGTTTATTTGCAACTCAAGATATAAAAGGTAAAGACTTTGCTTTTATAGTATCTAAAAATATTAACAAACTACAAGATCATTTAAAGAATGTAGAAAAGTTAGGACAACCTTCTGAAGAGTTTGTAAAGTTTGCTGCAGAAATAAGAGCAGCACAAGATGCAAATGATACAGAAGCTGTAAAAGAAATGGAAACTAGAAATGCAAGTTTAATAGCAGAAAGAAAAAATCAAATTGAAGATGTGCAAAAATTATTAAAAGAAAGCGCTAAACCTATTAAACTAAACTCTTTACCAAAGGATTTAATTCCAAACGAAGTAACAGCAAGACAAATTAATAACTTAGAAAAAATAATTATATAATGGGAAGACAATTAGGCGTAATAGACCAAACACTAGTAAATATAAGCCAATCAACTGCAAAAACAGCAAATGTAGGTAATGGAGAGTTTGGTGCGTATTTTATAAGTGATACTGATGAGCATGCTGCAGCAGGTAATTGGAGTGCAATCACATTTATAGAAAATACAGTATTTGCTACAAACACTGCTACAAGTAATTGGAGTGGAGACACAATAATAGGTGAAACATTTCCTGAAGGTTTAACTATCTTTGGAGATTTTTCAACATTAAAACTTACTAGTGGTGCATGTATTGCATATTTTAAAACAGCTGATAATACTGTAACTACTACATAATGGGATTAAGTTTATCAAATAATAATTCAAGTACAGGTCCTAAATTTAGGAAGAAAAAAATGTCTAGAATAAAAAATGGACCTGTATTATGGATTGACTTTACAGATAGAAGAGCTGTGTATAGTGATGATATGTCTACTAATGCAAATCATAATGACAGTATATATGCAGTTTCAAATAAAGCTTTTGATAAACGATTTGGTAGAGCTAATAATGCTGCTTTAGGTACAGCTTTAAAACAAGCTACTGCAAATGATAGACCTATATATAGATCAAGCGCAGGTATACCTTATGCTTTATTTGCAGATGCAACTGATAAGCTGAGTGCTACTGAAACAGTAGGCAATGTAGGAAGTAATTTATTATCACAAAGTAGATTAGAAGGAGATGCTTTAACTTTATTTGTAGTATTTAATTTAATAAATTCTTCAGGAACATGCGATATATTTACTATGAAAGCAGGAGCTAGTGATGGCGGGCAAGATCCATTAACATTTCAAATACCTACTGATCAAAAAGTTAAAATGTTTATAGGAGATCAAAGTGATAAAAGTGGAACTGTTTTATTAGACAGTAACTCAACAATAGTATCAAATGCACTTCAACTTTGGACAGTTAGACTTCAAACAGGTGGAGCTAGTGTTATGCGTAAAAATGGTGGGCCTAGTATAGGTAATGGATTATCTAAAGATCATACTTATGCTTTTGATGTTAACTCTAATCATTTACTACAGATTCAAGGTCATGCAAATGGGCTACGTATGTATGAAATACTAGTTTTTAATGAGGTTTTACCTGATAAAGAAATGCTAGAAGTAGAAAGACAATTAAAACAAAAATATAATTTATAATGAAAAATATAATAATTTTACTTATATTAATGTGTGCAGTAGGAAATGCACAAATAAAAAACTTTTTTAAATACTCTACATTTTATACATCTGTAAGTACAAATACTTCTTTTTCTGAAAGAGAAGATTACAGAGCAATAGATAAAGGATATGTAGATATAACAGAAATTAATCCTTACGATTACAATTTAACAATAGGTATTCGTAAGATAGCACGATTTGATTATGAGTACAAAGTTAAAACATGGTATTACGGTACTGAAAGAGCTGTTGCGGACAACGTTACTATTGGCAATGCTAATGGCTGGGAGTATTTGTTTAATTATTCTTTTATACGTAATCGTGGTGAAGCATTTACTGATCGAAATTTTTGGATTAGATACTTGGGTGAAAAATGCGTCACTAAAGTCCAATACAAAGATAATCAAAGAGTAAACTTACAATACACATCTTTTGACACAAGATACAGAATAAACTCAGGAAACTGGGACTTTACAGTAGGAGCAGTGGTTAGAGCTCATCCTGCTTATGGCTTTGTACCAATCAGGGATTTTTGGGTACCAGGCGAATCAACCTTCCAACAATTAGCTGAAGATTTTGGATATGCCCCTGAACAATGGATCCAAGGCTTTTATGTTAATAATAACTGGTATGATGTATCAGGAGGTGATTCTATTCTTGTAGCAACTAGTAACGATGAGTTCTTTAACCACCACTTTGGGAATGCAGTTGCAAGATTTAATGAAAGAGAATTAGAAAAATTAGGAATACAAAAAGAATTAAGTGCAGTAGTAGGAATTGCATATTATAAATATACACCTAAGTTTTGGTTACATGCTTGGGTTAATTGTTTACCGTATCATTACGGCTTAGATGATTATTCATTTGATTACGGTAAATCAGATCTAGATTGGTTAGAATGGGATGCAGGAATGGTATTTGGACAAAGAATAACAAAAAACCTAGGATTATTTATAGAGGGAACACATATAAAATACTGGGAAAAACCAGTATATGAAGTAAAATTTGGATTTAACTATTTATTCTTTTAATTATGAAAAAATTATTTATAATATTATTTGCGTTTGTAAGCTCGTTTGCTTACTCGCAATTTGACTTTCAACAACTATGTTTAGAATGCGCACAACAAAATGGATTTTATTGCGGTGATGATCCAGCAAATTGGACACAGTATTCTCCTAATGGATGCGTACCTAATGGTCCTGATTTATTTTATCTTAATGATGGGTGGGAAGATTGTGTAGATGCTTCTGATGAAGATAACGCAGAACCAACATCACCATTAGATTGTTTACCTCCTATTGGGGAAGAGTGTGATACAATATATGAAATAGAATATGAGACTATATATGAAACAATATTTGATACTATAGTTAATACAGAATATGTATACAACATTGTAATAGACACTGTAGAAGTAGAAGTGTTTGTTCCAGAATACATTTATATAACAGACACAGTAACCATTTACGAAGACGTTTTAGATACTCTTTTTGTAGATGTTATTGAATATGTTGACGTATTTGTTTACGATACAATTGTAGAAATAGAATATGTAGAGTTTATAGAATATGTTACAGAATACATAGATTGTGATACAGGACAACCTTGTAACTCGTCTATAAATGAATTAATAAATAAATCTAAAACCAACAATATACTATATAATTTAAACGGACAGGCTATAAAAGAGCGTGAAGGTTTATATATAGAAGATGGTAAAATTAAATATAAATTAAATTAAAATTAAAGTTATGAAAGATATTAGTACTCGAAAAAGAGTTAAAAAGGCAAAAACTAGTGACGGTGGTCAAATAAAAGTAAAATATAACAAAGACGGAACAATAAAGAAAACAGTAAGAAGAGATGCTAGTGGAAAATTAGCAGGTATGGGTAAACGAAAAACTGGAAAGAAAACAGTATTGCCTAAAGGTGGTAATATAAAGACAACAAAAAAAGACAGAAAAGAAAGAAATATAAGCTATAGCAAATATAGAGAAGGTGGATCTAATAATGCTTCTTATAGTTACCAAGATTTTTTAGATTTGTAAATATAAATATAATTTAAAATAAAATAATCATGACAAAACGAAAATTATCTAGGTTTGAAAAAAAATTTAAAAAAGCTAGGGCTAAAGGAAAAGAAACATTTAAGTTTAGAAAAAAAGCACTTGATTTAACTGAAAAAAGAAAAACTTATTCAACAGTTACAGCAGATGACTTAAAGAAAAAAATGCAATCGAAAGATAGTGGAACTGTTGCGAATGTGCCCGCTGAAGGAAGAAAGAAAACAACAAGGGTTAAAAATAGCCCAATAAATAAGAAAAAAATGGGACCTGGATTTAAAATGGGAGGTAAAAAGAAAATGTATAAAAATGGTGGGTCTAATAATGCATCATATTCTTATCAAGACTTTTTAGACTTATAATATGCCTAGACCTATTACTATAACTACAAACCCTTTGCCTTCTAAGACTTTGCAAACTTTTGAAGTTACTGCAGATAATTTAGTTGCAGTATCAAAGAAACTTGGAACACTTATTAGAAGGCATAAGGGTAGTAGTAAAAGTAATGGGACTTTAGCTAAAGAACTAAAAAATATTTTAGATAAAGCTGAATATTTAGTAAACGGTGAAGAAGATAGAAAAAACTTTGGAAGCTGTAGATGCACTCATCCGCCTAGCATGGGTTTTTGTGTTGAAGGCATGTGTATAAAAGCTAAATGGAGTTTTAAAAATATGGAAGGTGGATTAACAATTACAATAAACATATGAAGATATTTAAAGATAATAATGATTGGAATGAAAAATCTATAATTGGATTTGTAGCATTTCTTATAATGGTTGTAGTTATGATTATAGATTTAGTAACTGGAGCAGTAGGAGCTGATTTAGTTATTAATAAATTTGTATACGACTCATTTGTATGGGTTGTATTAGGATGTTTTGGTATTAGTGGAGTAGAAAAATTTGCAAAAAAATAATGAGTAAACCAGGAAGAGTTATAGGGCCAGAAGAAGAATCGTTAACAGTTAACGGGTCTACAGCTAATGGTATTTTAACATATGGAGGTGCAAATCAAATAGATGTTGAAACTGTAACTATTACTTCTAATACTATTAACAATGTATCTAGTATGGTAAATGTTGTATCAGATCTGGGTATAGCATCTGCTGGTGCTTTAGATTTATTTGGTACTCCAAAAGTAAATATATCAAATGGAAGATTAGATATAGGTGGTACAAGTTCTAGTGCAGCACAATTATATTTTTATGAAGATACAGATAATGGGACAGATTCAATAAGAATAGTAGCTCCATCATCTATTACTGGTAGCACATTAACATTACCTGATTCTACTGGCACATTTGCTTTAACTAATACAGCAAGATCTCTTGTTAAATTAAAAGGAGATGATTTTTATTTGGCATTAGTCTCAAGTGTAAACAGATGGTATCATGTTGCAATGTATGGTCAAAGTATAAGTACTTCTTCTTTAGATGGTTTGTCTATAGCAGATTCTACTGCTATAAGAATGTGCTCGTTTATAGCAACGCAAAATTGCACTGTACATAAAATTAGTGTAGCTTGGTATCAAACTGTAACTGCAGATTTAGAGTGGGAAGTAGTAAAAGTTCCTATAGTACATGATTCAACTGCTAACGTAACTTTAGCAACTATGACAGCAACAGATTGTGATGGTAGTTATACAGCTAATACAAACTATATGAAAATTTTTACGGTAACTGGTGGTAATACGTTAACAGCAGGTCAAGGTTTAACTTTATGTGTTAGAAGAACAAGTGGTAGTTCTTCTACATTATATGGTTGGGCTAATGCAGAAATTGAAATAACATCTTAAAATAAATAATATGGGATTGACAAATAAAGCATACGAGAGGATACATAATAAGACAGGTTCTGATAAAGCTAAATTAAAGACTGTTCATGATCAAGGATTTTTAGATATAAATATTAATGATCCTGAAGGAGCAAACCCATTTATTACATCTTTAATTCATCAAATAGGATTAATGCAGGATGAGTTAGATTATCTTAGAACAGAGATAGAATCTAATAAAGATAATAAAACAGTTATTGGATCTAACACTACTTTATCATTTGGTGATTTAACAGCAACAACAGTTAAAGGAGTAACAAGATATACTATTGACATGATAGCGACTAGAAATTTTGGAGGAAAAGTTGGAAGCCAAACTAAATCAATAAGATTAACATTGTCATAATATGAATTATATTACAGTAACAGAAAATGGTCCTAATGATTATTTATATAGTGAATTTATTAGTATAACTAGTTCTGGTACAGCTGAAAAAATTTTGTTTTATGGTAAAGCAAGCGATGACGGAGAAAGATTTCAAAGAGGCAGTGATTCTGATCATTTTTTATATCAACGTCCTTTTATACAACTAAAAAGATTGTTTATATGCAACACAGATAGTACTGATATAACAGTTAATTTGTGGTTAGACGATGAAACAAATGAATATTATCTATTAAAAGGTTTAACAATTAAACAAGGAACAACTTTAGATTTTAATGATGGTATACCTTTTGACTTAGATACTGTTAATAATTTAAAATTAAATTTAGGAGATGCTGGTCATACAGCAGATGTAACAGCAATATTTTGCGTTAAAAATTATAATGAAAATGAACAAAGAAATATCAGAAGACAGTAAATTTCAAATAAGTATAAAAACATTAATAGGGATTGTAGTCGGTGTAGCTACTATAATCTCTGCATATTTTGGGTTAATGAGTACTATAAATTCTAAATTTGTAGAACTTGAAGGCAAGGTTGAACAAGCCTTAGAATTACCCAAACCAGGAACAGGAACATACATGATAGACATGGGAGATCCTGCAGCTACACAAACATGGCCACCAACTCGTATGGAGTTTAATATGAAAGATGAGATGGCGCGTCAAAAAATTGATCGTGTGATCAAAGATTTAGAAGAATTAAAAGAAGAAATTAAAACCCTTAAAAAATGAAAAAATTTATAACCTATATAGTTTTTTTATTAACCTCTTTTGGATTTGCACAAGGACAATCTTATTTAGGACCAGACAATTTTGATAAAGAAGTAAGCAGAGGAATAATTGTTGTAGAGTTTTGGGCAAGTTGGAATGATGCAAATTCTGTAAAATGGTTACCAAATTTAAAAGAATGTGAAGTTTATAGAGTTGATATAGGAACACATATGGACCTACAACAGGAGTTTGAAATTACTTCTATACCTACAGTTATTATATTTAATAATGGTAATGTAGAAGAAACTTTTAATGCAAACATTATGTTTCAATTAGAGGCAGATAAAAAAGACGTCCAGGCAAAGGTGGACGAAATAATATTAAAACAATTTAATTAAAAAATAAAAAGATATGGCAACATTAAACGCAACTTTAACTCTTAGTAGTAAAAATGCTACAAGTAATGAGATAAATTTAACAGTAACAAAAGCCCTTTCTGTAACAGATCCTATTGTAGGAGTTAGTAAAGTTTCTGCAAGTGGCACTGGAGGAGACAATATAATATTAGCATCTCATAGTAGTATTAGATATTTATATTTAAAGCATACTGGGCTAGATGCAAGTGATGCAGCTACAGCTCATAACTTAGCAGTAGAAATAGAAAATAATAAATCTTTTGCAGAATTAGGACCAGGAGAATTTTTATTTGTTCCTATAGGACAAAACAGTGGTTCTGTAGCAGTGCAGTTAGAAGCAGTATCTGGTACAATTGTAGCAGAATATGCATATTTTACTGAAGTATAATTATGGATTTAACTAGAGAGATAATAGAAAAAGCAGTTAAGGCGAAGAGCTATAACTGGTTTGAAAAAGGAGACTACAACCTTAACATTGTAGGAATTAGAAACTCTAATACAGGTACAGAAATTACAAATAAATTTGATGATAAAATTACATTATCATTTAAATGTGATGGCCAATGGGAGTTTTATGTTTACGATTGTACAACAGATCCAGGACGATACTGGGTTGAAAACATTATGAGAAAAGAAGGTGTTGCTGTTTTAAAAGAAGGGCAGTACAGAGGTTCTCATAAAATAAGATTACATCAAGGTAGATATGAAGCATTAGGTCAATGTAGACCTGTAACAGTATATAGAGATGCTAATAAAGACGACAAGTATGATCTAAGTGATGATAATACACAAACAGGTTTGTTTGGTATTAATATACATAGAGCTACTAAATGGGGAGGAAAAAAATCTAAACAAGTAGATAAATGGTCAGCAGGCTGTCAAGTAATTGCAGCTAATGATGATTGGCACGAGTTTATGGATATATGTAGAGTAGCTAGAGATACTTGGGGTAATAGTTTTACCTATACGTTATTAGAAAGTAAGGACTTAAATATATAGATATGTTAAAAGGATTATTAAAATCTTTAGTAGGTGACGCTGGTAATATAATAGACGAAGTGGTTACATCTAAAGAAGAAAAGATAGCACTTAAAAATGCTATGAAAAAAATGTTGTTAGATTCTGAAGCAGATTTGCAAAAGAATGTAACAGATAGATGGAAAGCAGATATGGCGTCAGATTCTTGGTTATCTAAGAATGTTAGACCTGTAGTGCTTTTATTCTTGATTGTCTGCACAATGTTGCTTATCTTTGTAGACGCAGGTTTTCTATCTTTTACGGTAGAAGAAAAATGGACAGACTTATTACAGTTAACACTGATCACTGTAATAGGTGCTTATTTTGGAGGAAGATCAGTAGAAAAAATTAAAAAATAATTATATGTACGGTAAAAAGAAAATGATGAAAAAAGGAGGAAAATCAAATTTTGGTATGCTTAGTGTTAAAGCAGGAATTGATAATAATCCAAATCCTACTCAAGCTGATAGAATTGCAGGTGCTACTAAAGGAAAAAAGAAAATGATGTATGGAGGAATGGGCAAAAAGAAAATGATGATGAAAGGAGGTAAGTTAGAAGGTAGTGCAAAAAACTTTGCTGCTATTGCAGATAGAGCTAAAAAAGCAAAAAAACCAAGATAAATATTAACCAATTTATATAAAATGACCAAAGACCAAATTAAGGCTTTCCTTTCTGAGAAGCCTGGTTACCTTAAAGAAGGTGCCGAACGTTTATCAGAAAAACTAAACTGTAGTGTTGAAACTTGCAGACATGCTTTAAAAGAAGCAAGAATAGAGGCAAGAGAAAACAATACAAATGAGAATGAAAGTGTTATCACTGAATTTCAAACGTTCCTTGACAAAAATGAAATTGCACCTGAAGATGTAAAGTCTGTTAAATTTTGGCAGACAATGTCTGGTGATCAAAGATTTTCTGTAGTAACAAAAGGAGATGAGGCTAGTAAACATGAGCTTAAAAAAGAAATAGAAGATTTTGCAGCTCAATACAGTCCTAAAGTATCTAAGATTAAAACTAAGAAACTTACAGACCCTTGCGTATACGAGATATCTTTACCAGATATACATTATGGTAAACGAACTGAAGAAACTTTACAAGATCTAGAAACTAATTTTATGTCTTGTATAGAAGATCTAGTTGAAAAAGCATCAGGCCTTGATATAGAACAATTCTTATTACCAATAGGTAATGACGGTATGAACTCTGAAGGCATGAGGAGAACAACTACAAAAGGTACTCCACAAGATGATGCAGCTGACTGGAAAGATACTTTTAGAGGTTACTGGCAACTAATGGTAAGAGCTATAGATCATTTAAAAGAAATAGCGCCCGTACATGTAATTGTAGTATCTGGTAACCATGACTTTGAAAGAATGTTTTATGCAGGAGATGTAATATCAGGCTGGTACAAAAATGATAAAAATGTAACAGTAGATAATAGTCTAGAGCAAAGAAAGTATTTTGAGTATGGAAATAATATGATAATGTTTACCCACGGAGACAAAGAGAAACCTGCTGAAATGCCACTTATAATGGCAACTGAGCAACCTCTTATGTTTGCTAGGTGTAATTTTAGAGAGGCACACTGTGGTCATTTACATAAAGAAATGGTAAATGAATATAGAGGAATAAAAGTAAGATTTTTACCTTCTATATGCTCTAACGACAGTTGGCACAAAGGTATGGGTTATGAAGCTAAAAGAACAGCACAAGCACATATCTGGAGTAAGGAACGAGGCTATGAAGGTTACTTACAAACAAACGTAATATAAAATGACATTAAACGAAATCGCATATAATATCTTAAATTTGGTCAGGGGAGGTAGGCCTAATCAAAGTGAGCATATCTCCTTGGATCAAATTAAATTTAATATTAAGCATTATAGAGCTATGATGATTCGTAGAGACTTTGCTAGAAATGGTGTAGTTACACGACATTTAGAACAAGATCTAGGATGTTTAGAACTAGAAGAAGTAAATCCATCTAAATGCTGTGATTTACCTACTACATGTTCTGTATCTAGAACTAAAAAGAAAGTACCTAGAACTGTGCGATTTAATTTTAAAGAAGCATTAACATATGTAGGAGATATAACAGGGATAGAAACAATACCTGTAGTAGATAATCATATGGTAAAATGGTTACCTTATGATAAGTATACATCTTCTAAATATAAAGCATATATGATAGAAGATCATTTATATGTATACAATGCAAATGGATTAAAGTTTGTAAATGTAAGGGGGGTGTTTGAAAACCCTGAAGATCTTAAACATTACCAATGTGAAAACGGTACATGTTGGGATGACAGCAAACCTTTTCCAATACCTGCAGATATGTTACAAGCTATTACAGCAGGTATGGCAAGTGGAGAATTGCAATTGTTGTTAGGAACAATGAGTGATACATTAGCTGATCAAGAACAAGATATAAAAGGAGGTTTACCATCTCCTGGTAAAAAAGAGTAATGAGTTATACATTAGAAGATATATATAATGATTACTGCAATACAAATGAAAATATAGATAAAACTATATTTAAAGCTATATGTTCAGATTTTAATATAAAAACTGTAGAAGATATATTAGAAGGAGGAACATTTAACATGGGTAACAATTTATCTACGTTATCTATAAGAAGGACAGAAAGAGATCCTAGATCTCCTAGAATAGACTGGGGAGAAAGCAATAAATATAAAAAAGAGTTACTAGAAAATGGTAAAACATTATATAGTAAACACACAGAAAAAGGAGTAAAATGGTATATATACTATACTGATAAATTTTACTGCAGATATTATTGGAACAAAGGTAAATGCCGCATACCAAATAAGTCTGCTTATAGATTTACTCCTACTAGAGGTTTGAAAGGAAATAAAGAAAAGCTAATTAATCTATTAAAAACAGATGACTTAGCATATTTAAAATTTAAAAAATAATGGCAAGCAAATATCACATAACAAAAGACGGTCGTAAAGCTAGAAAAGGTTTGTATTATTATATGAACAGAGCTAAAAAAAGAGGTACATCTAAACCAGGTAAAGGGTCTGTTACAGACGAAGCATTAAAAAGATCTGCAAAAACTGCAAAGAAAAAAAGATATGGAGGATGTGCAGACTGTATGAGATCTGGAGGAATGAAGAGTCCTGCATGGCAAAGAAAAGAAGGTAAAAGTCCTAGTGGGGGATTAAATGCAAAAGGACGTGCATCTTTAAAAGCTCAAGGACAAGATATAAAACCACCACAACCAGAGGGAGGACCAAGAAAAAGATCTTTTTGTGCTAGAATGAGAGGTATGAAAAGAAAACTTACAAGCAAGAAAACAGCAAACGATCCTAATTCAAGAATAAATAAATCACTGAGAAAGTGGAAATGTTAAGACTATGATTTACAGACACACATCAAGTAAAGGTATTATTAGAAAAGTAATGCGTGATTTAAAACCTAATGATGATAATTGGGTAGATGACGCAATAGAGTGGATAGGTGAAGCATTAGAGCATATAGGCTCTGCTGCTCAACTAGTTACAAAAAAGACTGTATTACACATTAAAGATAATAAAGCATTGCTACCTAGCGATCTATATTATATTAATCAAGTTGCAGTAAATAACTTAGTAAAGCCATCTATTGCTGCTGAGTTAGAAACGCTTACTACAAAAGTAAATGAGCTAAAATCAGTTGTACAAGAATATAACCAAACACTAGAATCAGATCTATTAGACAACGCATCTAATGTAACTAATGCAGATCTAACGACATATGATACACAATATAAAAGCAATGTGCTAGAGTTAAATGAAATTAACAGTAGGATTATTGTTTTAGAGGGGATGTTTTTTAACAACAAGATCGATGGAACAAGTGCTAGTTTAGTACCATTATGTTATGGGGCTAGTACTTTTCCAGAGTCTATACATTGTGTAGACTGTGTTAATGAAGTATCAAATGCAAAAGATTCTTATATAATAGATTACAATTATATAAAAACATCTTTTGCATCAGGACAGGTATGTTTATCATATACAGCTTTTCCTGTAGATGAGGATTGCTTTCCTCTTGTACCAGATGACATTAGTTATAAAGAAGCTATGTTTTGGTACATATTTAAACAATTATTATTAGGAGGATATGACAAACCTAATAATAAAATAGACTATAACTATGCAGATCAAAAATGGATGAAGTATTGTTCACAGGCTAGAGCAAATGCTAACTTCCCAGATATTGATAAAATGCAAAGCTTTATGGATCAATGGGTAAGAATGGTTCCTGATGTTAATGCGCATAGTTTATTTTTTGAAGAAATGAATACTAAAGAAAATTTAAATAGATCAATGTAATGGGTAAGTATATAAAAGGACTTTCTAAAGATACAGCACATATTGACCAGCCAGAAGGAACGTGGAGATATGCCCGTAATATACAAATACATCCTGTAGATGGAGCATTGTCTAATGAGCATGCATTTAAAGCATTAACTGTACCAGTTAAACCTGGAGAAGATGCAGAAAGTGTGTTACCTGTAGGTGCAGTTGTTATTGGTACAATAGAAATTACTGATGATAGAATTATTTTATTTTTAGCTTTTCGTAGAAATGAACAAGGTATACTTAATGCTGATCAAAATGTAGCTTTTAATACATTTGCAACTGATTACAATTCTGAAATAGGGTTGTTAGAAAATGATTCTTATACTACATTATTTAGACCTAATATAAGCACAGTTAATGTTTCAGTAGCAATAACAGGGACAAACTTTAATTTAAATTTTAGTAGAGATAATTTTATAGAAGGAACTTATAAAATAAATCCTGAAGGTGAACTTTTTATATATTGGGTAGATAATTTAAATCCGCCTAGAGCAATGAATGTTACTAGGCAAAAAGAATGGATAGATAATCCAGAAGGTGCATCAGCTCCTTTTGAAAGATTGTATGGTTTAGATCCTGAAACAACTAGTAATCCACATCATATTAGAATGTTAGATTTATTCCCATCGTCTGGTCCTGTACCCCATGTAGAATTTGACAGTATAAATCCAGGAGGTAATTTGCAAACAGGTGTATATTTTTTAGCTCTTGCATATGTAGATAGAGATCTTGTTTCAACTAATTATGTAACGCTTGCTAATCCTGTATCTATTGTAGAAGATGTAGAGGGTGTATTACCTATAGAAAGGTATGACGGAGCCCCTGCAGGTGTACCATCAGGTAAATCTATTTCATGGGCAGTTAGTAATTTAAATACAGACTATGAATATTTAAGACCTGTTGTTATAAGAAGAGCAGATGGTAAACGTACTACATTTAAATTAAATGATCTTCCTATAAAAAATACAGCAGGAACTGTAGAGCTACAAACAGTTACATTTACAGGTTTAGAAGGTTTTGCTGGATTTGACAGTGTAGAAGATGTAATTGTTGATACAGCCTCATACGAGACCGCTAAGACAATAAATCAATTAGATGGTAGTTTATACTTAGGAAACGTAAAAGGGACTAAGGATGTAGGATATCAACCCTATGCGAATTTTATTAAATCTAGACCTGCTTTACATCCATTTCCATATTTTGATCCGCATGAGGCAACTCTTGATGTTTTAGAACATGGGTACATAGATACTTTTCCTAATAATTTACAGGCTGGAGATATAGAAAGTAGATCTCAAGGATATAGGCATAATAAAAATATATACAAATATAAAGGTTTTACTAGAGATGAAGTATATGCATTTTACATTGCATTTATACTTGAAGATGGTACAGAGTCTTATGCATATCATATACCAGGAAGAGCACCACTAAGATTAGATGAATCAGTAGGCGGTGATTTTCAATATAATAGAGTTCCTACTTATCAGTATAATACTGACATATTTGATATAAATTTTACTTTTGAATCTGATGATATTTATCCTAGTAATCCTGAAAATGCATTAAACCAAATAACTAATCAAAAAGGTAGAATATTTCATTTTTTCGAAACAAGCATGTTACTAGGTTCTAGAAATATGAACTATTGGCAAAACACAAATGAGTTTTATCCTAGTGATGAATTAAATGCATCTAACTGGGAAATACTAGATGCAAGTAATCCTGATAGACGAGAAGGTAGTATTGCAGGTAGACGTGTAAGACATCATCATTTTCCATCTAATGAAAATCCTACATATCAAACTATTGTAGATAATACGTCTACAATAGATGTTGTCTTAGAAGTTAAAGAAGTATATGCTATTGACTTTAGATGGTGCTCAGACAGAGTAGCAAGGCCAGCAATAGGATTTGGAACAACTGCTTTAGATAATAATGAAACTATATTTGGAAAATTATTAGGAATATATCAAGGTAATGATGACCCTAGTAATAATGACATGAACAATGATAATCTTGTAGAGGTTGCTACAATACTTGGATTACAAACTGGTCTTTATAGTGATTCTACTAACCCTGATGGTGAGGATGCTAAAATACATAATGTTATGGGTAATGTAGATAATAAAAATCAATTATTTATGTTCTACGAATTAAATGATAATAGTTATGAGTTTCCACAAATGGGAGATAAAATATCTATGGCTTGGCAAAATCATGGGGCTCGTGATGGTGGAAAAATTGGATCTTATGCTAGTCAAAATAGTACAGATTCAGGTGATAGCCCATATGCTAGCAATGGATTTTTAATGGATGGGTCTGCAGGTCTTGAGGGTAATACGTTAAATACATATGGTACAGATGAATATCTTTTTAAAAGTTCTAGACCAAGTAGTAACGATGGAATTGCAAATCCAGGAGATTGTAGAGATAAAGGAGGTACAGTGCATTTATCTACAGGGTGCATAGAAAAGAAAGGAAAAGGTGTTTGGACATGGGATACTCATAGTGGTGCTATGGGAGATAGTGTAGATGATGATAATATTGAACAAGATGGTGGTTGGGGTACTGCTGATTTTCAAAATGCAATTAGTTCAAGTAAGCTAACAGTTGTATTTGTAGATAAAGCAAAAGGAGTTATTATAGCTAAAGCAAATAAAAAAGGAGCAGAGGGTTCTACTGCAATTAACGCTAGTGGACTTTTTCCATTTCGTGCTGCTGATTGCCGTGGGTGGGTACACTGGAAATCTCAAGATACTTCTGCAGTAGATGGAGGATCTATAGGACATTATGTAAGAGCATTAGGTATACAATTTGAAGATTTAAAAGTACCTTTACATATACATGAAAGAACACAAGGATTTAGAATTTATTATGCAGATAGAGATCATCATGAAAGAAGAATTCTAGGGCAAAACATTGTAAATCCTTATGCAACAGTAGATGAGGCTATGCGCCCTTCATGTGAAAATAGTGGTGGTGGTGATGTTACTGAAACAATATCTGATAGTTCTTATTCATTAGATTCTGTTTTTGAAAATAATAAAAACTTTTATTGGTTAAACTATCCACATCAAGTAGAAAAAGAAGGATATCCATTACCAAACCCTACAGATGCAGGTATGGAATTTGGATATCAAGGTATTAGTTTTCATGATTTTTATTTAATGCGTGGTCATGGGCAGGGTGATAGTGGAGGAGCTAGAAGAAGTATTACAGCAGCTACACATTTAAAACTAGATTATATTGTAGAAATGATTGCATTTAGCGGACCTTCTATAAGACAAGAGTCTGGATCTGAAACTTGTTATTCAAGTAGTAACCAGGTAATAACAGGACTTCATACAGCTTTTAATTTTTACAGTCCTTCAGAGGCACAAGATCCTGCTTTAGGAATATTTAATGGTGGTACAGGCACAGAAAATTTATATCAATGGTTATCATCACAAGGAACTCATGTAGATTTAAATAGGCCTATTAAAGAAAGAAGTAAAACATACCTTAACGGAGATAGTATATTTAACGGTAAACAATTAGGATTTGGACGTAGGACTTGGAATAATTATGGAGAAAGTCATATATCATTATTATTAAATGAAAAATATGGTACATTACCTGCATTTGATTTACCTGGTACATTACCATGGATAAAAACAGATCCTCCAGCAGACGCTATGTTTGAAGCGCAGATAGGTAAATCTGGATTTCAACCATTTATGTACCAAGCTAATATGCATGCATTTAGGCTAGACATGTACAGTCCGTTTGATCAACAAGATCTTGTATGGACAGGGTATGAAGTAACAGGAAAAGACTATGACTTTTTTAAAGTTGATAGAGTAGGTAATCCAAGAATTACTGTTGAAACAGATAATTTATCTACAATGAGTTTTCAAGCCGCAATAGATAATGGGTTGCATCCTACATTTGCAGTTCAAGGTCCTAATCCAGTAGTATTAAACAGACAAACAAATCCACCAATAATAGACGGAGTTTACCCAGATGGATGGCCTAATTATAATGCTATGAGTATTGACGACTACATAAAAGTAGCTGCACAACCAGCACTAGATAATTTTAGAACAGGACATATATTTGGAGGGGATACATTTATATGTAGACATGGATATAGAAAAACACTTAGAAGTAATTTTCATATAGATGAATTTCCTGCAGATCCAGGCAGATTTGATTCTACAAGAAGAAAAGATTGTAGAGTAATATATAATACTATTGTTGAATCTACAGATAATATTAACTTTAGACATGTAAATAGTAAAAAAGACTCTTATTTTCCAGGAACTCCTGCACGTGATCTATTAATATTAAAAAATACTGTAGATGGTACTGATGTAGATAACATGAAATATAATGAAGACTACTCTGTTGTTAATAGTATTGGATCTACAGTACCTTTACCTAGACAAATATCTCAACCGTCTTCTTTCCCAACAAGAGTTATTAGAAGCGCTACATCAGATGATAGCAGTTTAATTGATAACTACAGACTTTTCTTAGCTTTACAATTTAAAGATCTACCAAAGAATAGAGGAGAGTTATGGAAGATTGCTACATTTAATAACTTACTATATTTCCATATGGAAGATAGTATATTAAGAACTAAGGGTAAGCAGACTATGGAGTTAGGAGATGCATCACAAGCATTTATAGGCAGCGGTGATTTATTTGCACAGCCGCCAGAAGAAATAAGACAGACAGAAGCAGGGTATGGTGGAACACAATCTCAATTTGCTACACTTGTAGGAGACTTTGGTTATTTTTATGTAGATCAAAGAAATGCATCTGTACATTTATTTTCAGATCAGTTATATGACATATCATCTATGGGTTTAGAAAAATGGTTTCAAACTAATTTACCATATAAATTAAAAGTATTTGGTAAAGTTAATTACCCAGATAATCCAATAACTTTTGGATTTACAAGTGCATACGATGAAGTATATCAAAGAATACTATTAACTAAAAGAGAACTTGTTCCAAACAGTCTATTTTTACAAGCTTGGCAAAACTTTATAGATCAAAATGTTGCAGATCCTGTAGGTATGATAACATATTCTCCTTCTAATTCCAATCTATACGGTGTAGAAAATGCAGAAGATCAATTTCTTATAAAACTTCCTGATGTAACTACTGATGATAACGGTAATCTTCTTACTACAGATGAAATTGAAGAAGTGCCTTGGCAAATTTTACCTGTAAGTGATGATCCTTATATGGGAACAAAACTATCTCCAGGAAACAAAGAGACTTATTTCCAAAGAGATGGATGGACTGCTTCATATTCTCCAAAATTATCAGCGTGGATATCATTTCATGACTATGTACCATATCAATATACATACACATCTAATGCTTTATACTCGTTTAATAATTTTTCACATTTTACTTCTAGATTAAATATAGGAGATAGAATTTATAAACATAATTATGTAGGACAAAAAGGATGGTATTATGGTAGAAGATACACATCAGAATTAGAAATAATACATAATCAAAATAAATTTACTAATAAATTATTTTATAACTTCTGTTGGATATCTGACAGAATTAGCCAAGCTATAGATTCTGAAATTGATTATGGTGGATGTCCGTTATGCGGTGTAATGGGAGGTAGTGATAACCGTATTCCAGATATAGACCAACAAGATAATTTATTATTAACAAAAACACATGGTCCAGGATTTGACAGATTTGTTGTATACAATTCTCATCAAAGTTCTGGATTACAAAATATAACAGAAATGTTAAATGCAAGAAAGAATGGATGTGAATGGTGCATAAATAAATTTAGAGATTTTACAAATCATAGTGCAGTAAATAATTTAACTATTCCAGATCTAGATAACTTATATATGCTATCTTTCTTGCCTATACCAAATAGTTCACAAGTAGGTGAAGTTGCTGTAAATACAGATGGAGTTGAAGTAGAAACTGAAATTAATGCAGTTATGATAAATGGGCAACAATCTCTTACTTCTATACCTCCAAATCAGTTACCTTTATTTATAGTTTCTGATATGCATGAAACATTTAATGGCAGTTCACTAGCCAGTAAAGTAACAGATGGTAGATTTAGACCTAGAAAAATGATAGATAAATGGCTAGCAATAAGACTAATCACTAGTAATATTAATAGTTTTTTAGTAAATTTGTACTCCACGGAAGTGGGTGCTCGTAAATTCCACAGACATGAAAAAAGACAAAATTAAAAAAAGAAAACTCTACAAACGTGGAGGAAGAATAACTTATTATAATATGGGAGGTATGTATGGTAATAATACTGTACCTACTTCTATGATAAATCCAGGACCTCAAGCTTCGTATGAACAAGTTAATCAAGCTCAAATAAATGCTGGTGAAAATCAATTAGCTCAAATACAGGCTAATCCTTGGCAACAACAATTTCAACAACAGCAAACACAAAGAAATCAAACTAATCAAATGCTAAATCAATCTTTAACCCAAGGTGCATCTCAATTGCAAAGTCTTGCTACAGAAAGATTTAAAGAAGATAAAAATATGTTTGGTATGAACCAAGATGAATTGTTAGCAAGTCAGTATGGTACAGCTGATGCGCCTGGAGGAATGCACGCTAAAATATTTGGTGAGCAATCAGCAGCAAATTATGCAGCAGGTGAAGGTATGACAGCAGGTCAAGCTAACTTATATGGTCAAGCTGCTAATTTAGTAGGACAGGGTATAACTGCTGTTTCTGATGATGATGACGCTACAACGATGAATGTAGGAGAAACATCAGGTACTGTATTAAGCGGTATGGGTAAAGGTGCGGCAACAGGAGCTACAATAGGTAGTATTATACCAGGAGTTGGTACTGCAATTGGAGCAGGAGTTGGTGCAGTAGTAGGAGGTATTAGTAGCGGTCTTAAAGGAAAAAAGGCTAGAGATGAAGCAAGAGAAATGGAGGCAGAAGAAGAAGCAAGAAAAGCACAAGCTAATCAAGCTATATTTGCAGGTAATTTAACTGGTAAAGAATATACAGGATCTGACATGGGAACTTTAAGAACAGGAGGTCGTCCAGGTCTTTGGGCTAATATACATGCTAAAAGAAAAAGAATAAAAGCAGGATCAGGTGAAAAGATGAGAAAGCCAGGCAGTAAAGGTGCTCCTACAGATGCAGCTTTAAAGCGAAGTCAAAATCAAGATGGTGGATACAGAGAAGGAGATAGAAAAAGGATGGAAAATCTAGCAAAACAAGGTCAACCAAAAGGTACAAAGGAAGCTTTAGAAGAGGCTGAAAAATTTGCTCAGCCATTTGTTCTTAACAGGTACTACAATGCAACTCGCGCAAACAAATTAAAAAAAATGATATACAATGATAGGATGAATAAAGATGGTGGATACAGAAATTTTTATATGGAGGGCGGGCTCCTAAACTACGCAAGTCAAGAAAATAGTCCTAGAAAATTTGTTGGAGGGGGGTATGATTTTAGTAGAACACCTGATGGAAAAAAGGTAGAAGTAGGAGGACCTGTAGACCCTAACAAAGCAAGATTAGCTCTTGATGTAGCAGGAATGTTTAATCCTCTAGCTGGATTTGCTGCTGGAGTATTAGATGCAAATGATGCTCGTAAGTACCTTCAAGAAGGTGATTATATGAATGCGCTAAAATCTGCAGGAATGGCTGGTTTAGGATTTATTCCTTGGGGAGGATCTTTTGCTAAAGCAGGAATAAAAGGTGTAAGTAAATTAGCTAAAACTCCTATAAAACCATTAGTAAATACTGGGAGTAGTCTTAAAGTTGCAACAAGTGGAGGTAAAACTGCAGCAAAAAGTACTCTTAAAACAGATAAACATATGGCTGCAAACAAAAATATGCCTTTAGTTGTTCCACCAGCATCTGGACCATCTCAATCAGGGCCAATAATGGATCCTACTAATACTATGATGTTAGGATATAGACATGGAGGAACTAAACAATTAGATGGAGGTGTAGCAAAACCATTACCAGGAGGAGCAACAGAATTTGTTGGTAAAAAACATGAACAAGGTGGAATTAAATTAGACCCTATGACAGAAGTTGAGGGTGGAGAAACTATGGATAAAGTACAAGGAAGCGATTATTTTTTCTCTAGTTATTTAAAACTAGGAGGAAAATCTTTTGCGCAAAGACATAAAGATATATTAAAAAAAGGTGGTAGTCAACAAGATATAGAACGATTAGCAGCTATACAAGAAAAAGCAGCTGGTAGAGATAAGTATGATCTTGGAGGCGAAAGAAAAAAGTATGCAAATGGTGGTGGTGTTTTAGATCAAGAAGGATATCAACCATTATCAAGTATAGAGATTCCTGAAGGTAAAGAAATTAGATATAATTCTGAACTTGGGGCGTTTGAAATTGTTGACAAGATTGACAATAAAAATGATGACCCTGTAACTAATAACAATGATGATAAGAAAAATGATGATAAGAAAAAAAATGATAGTAAAAAGAAAACTAATTTTACAGGATTATATAATAAAGTAACGGATGAAGATATAGCAGAGTATTTAGATGAAGCAGCTGCTATTACAGGATTAGATACATTTGATCCTAGAAATCCAGAGCATGTAAAATTACTGCAAAGTAATTTAATGAATCCTTCAGAAGAATTGAAAAATTCTAATCCAACATTTTTTAGTGGAAGAGAAACAGATATATTAGAAGGTGATTTAGGAAAAAATAAACAAGGTGTAGATGGTAAATTTGGTATAGATACATTAAATGCTTTAAAAGAATTTAGTGAATTGCAAGAAGTAGATATTTATGAAGTAGAGCCAGGGTCATATGATCCTAATATATATCAATTTAATCCTTATTTAGACATTGTAATAGATGAAGATCCTGATGATGAATATCAATGGACTGGTGAACCTGAAATAGAAGAAGAATCTCCTACAGCGGAAGAAGAAAATACTAAAAAGAGAAGTGGATTTTTAAGAGGGTTAGGACAAGCAGGAATACCATTACTTGGAGCAGGATTACAATTACTTCCTGCATATATGGCTTTTAAAGAAAAACCAGACTATATGGCAGAGCCAGGTAGAATTCCTGAAACACATTTAGATAGAGTAAGATTTAATGCAGAAAGAGAACAAAATGAAGGCAACTATAGAGGAATGAGTAGATTTATAGAGCAGAGTGGAGCAGGCCCTGGAGGTATTGCTGCTAAGATGGCATCATGGGGTAAAAAACAAGCGCAGGATGTACAAATAGGTAGTGCAGAAGCAAGAGCTAATGCTCAGATACAACAACAAGAAGCTGCAATAAACAGTCAAAACACAAGACAAAATATTGCAAATCGTATAACTGTAGATGAGTTTAATAGAGCTGCGGATGCTGCTACTAAAGATCGTAAGTTAATGGCTGTACAAAATGCAGTACAAAGTATAGCAGGTATGGGAGCTGATTACCTACAATATAAAGCACAAGATGATTTATCAAGAGCTATTGCAGGTCAAACAAATGTATTAGATAATTTTTATACACATGAGCTAGACTTTCAAAGACTGAATCCAGGTATGGAAGATAAAAAAGGTACTCCCGAGTATTCAAATGCATTTGCAGGTTATCTTAAAAAACTAAGCAACAATACCAATCAAAGAGAAGGAGGTTATAGATCTTTATATGGAAGAGGGGGTAGAAAAATGTTAAAAAAGTGTTAATATGGCAAATAGATACAGTAGATACGAATTAAAACCATATCAATCAATGTATGTTGATCCTGGTAAAGTGCAGGTAGCAACTATATTAAAGAAAAGATATGATGATAATAAACTTAATTATGATATGCTTAATAGAACAGTAGGTTCTATGCAAGTATTAGAAGGTGATGAGGGTTTAAAAGATGATATGATTAATAATATTAACGGTCAATTTTCTGATATTGCTGCTAGTGGAGCATTTGAAATTGCAGGTAATACAGTATCTAAGGCTACAACAGACTTTATGACTAATGAAGGTTTAATAGCTGCTAGACAATCTTATGCTAACTATGATTTAGAAAAGAAAGCTAAAGCACAGTTAAGAGCTCAAGGAGCACAAATTTTATTTGACAAAGAATTTGTAAGAGATAATGAAGGTAATTTAGTTAGAGATGAAAATGGACAGCCTATACTTAAAGAAATTGCTAGCATGCATAGATCTCATTATCAAGATCCTGAAACAGGAGAAATGGTTACAAGTGTATACGAACCTAAGTTTGAACAAATGCTTGGCTATGATGAAAAAATGGCTGATCTTGTAGCTAACATATCTATGAGTGATACAGGCATTAAACAAATAGGAGCACTAATAAGAACAGGTGCATACCTTAGTAATAGTAAGGTACAACGTGTTGTTGATGGATTAATGGGTACTTACTTATCAACTGATGAGGGTATACAACAAATGAGAAAGTTAACACAGTTAGAAATAGATCCTGAAACAGGTGAAACATATACTCCAGAAAAAGCTCAAGAAGTAATTAAAAGTCAAATGCTTGCTATTGCATCTAAACAGGCTGGAAAAAGTTCATTTAGCTATCAAAAAAATCCATATTATGTACAACAACAAAATCCAGGTTTAGTTGGTACTACAACTACTAATGTTCAACAAAATAATAAACTTTTAACTCCTGGTAGTTTATTTGCAAAAAATGACGATGGAAGCTTTAAAGACTATGAAGATGATGGCATATTAGAAGGTGCTTTAATAGGAGGTAATATTGGTTCGTTTTTTGGTCCTTTAGGTACACTAGCTGGTGTTGGTCTAGGAAGTTTTGTAGATTGGTTAGTACCAGGTAAAAGAATTTTTGATGAAGATGGTAATTATAATTTTAAAGATAGTAAATTTGAACTTGCTATAAATCAATGTAATGGAGATCCAAAATGTATAGAACAAGCTGGTGAAGATATGTTAGAGAGATATGATAATCTTGTACAAGAGTCAGGAGGTAATATTCAATTAATGTCTGAAGCACAATTATTTGCAGGTAGAGATGAATATATAGCAAAATTATTAATAGAAAATGCAGATGTAAGACAGTCTTTTGATAGTGATAAAGCATTTTTAGAGCATATAACTAAAGAAATGGAAAATACACAAGCTCAAGTTTCTAAAATATATACAGGAGATAACGAGCATTTAAAAAATATGAATGATCCTAAAGTAAAACCTTCTTTACTTACAAACAGAAGTGTGCATGTTAGAAAACAAGACGGTAGTTATACTAATAGTTTAAAAGATGCTGTAGAAAGATTAGCTGAAGTTCATAAAGGTATAAGTGAACAAGATATATATAAGGCTATTAAAGATGGAGATTATTATTATGCTGGTATGATGGCTCAAGGGCATCAAGCAGGATCAGGAGTAGTACAAATTAATACAGAAAATGGTTCTGTACAAGTAGAAATTGGAGCACAAAATGAAGTAAAACAAGCATTTGAAGTTGCAAATGCTTTATATACACATGTTACAAATGGATATAACAGTCCTAATGGCCAGCCTGTACAATATGTAGAATCTTATCAAAATGAATATGGAGGAGTAACGGTTGCTTCTATTGAATATGAGTATGATTTTTTAAAAGATGCAAACGGAAACAACACAAACCAAAAAGGATTTTATCCTGTAGTTACTTACGTATTTTATGATAAAGACAACAAGGCAATTGGTAAAAAAGTTCAACAAGAACCTAATAAATTAGATGAATTATATGATTCTGCATATCAAGGCTCAAGATTACTTGGCTTTGATTCTGTTCCAACAGGAGGATAATAAACTAAAAACATATGTTAGAAGACTTAAAAAATTTAGAAAAAGAAAAGATAGATAATCTTCCTATTATTGAAGAAGATCAAAACATTGAAAATCAAACTGAGAATCAGACAAAAGATCAAACAGAAAAACCTGAGCAAACTTCTATTGAAGAAATTCCAGAACTTGAAAATCAAGAAAAATACACTCCTACAAATCAGGGTATACTACTTGCTCCTTTTCAAAAAACACCTAATGTACAATTTATAGGAAATACAGGAGTTTTTGAGAAAAAAGAAGATTCTTATGCACCATTAAGATTAGAAGACACCTACGATATGAATGAAGTTAGGGGTCAAAGACAAAGAACTATTGATAAATGGGCAAACGGTCTTACAAAAGCTGTAGGTAAAGTTGGTACGAATGTGCTTGGTGGTGCAATTGGTACAGTATACGGTGCAGGATCTGCTATTCTAAATGGGTCAGTATCTAAAATATGGGATAACTCTATTATGCATGCTTTAGACGATGCTAATGAGTATATGGATGGAAAGCTTCCTAATTACTACACTAATTATGAAAGAGAAATGAGTGTATGGCAAAGATTAGGAACAGCAAACTTTTGGTCAGATCAATTTACAAACGGTTTAAGTTTTGTTGCAGGAGCTGCATTAACAGAAATGGCATTAAGTGCTGCAACTGCATATACATTTGGTGCTACAGGTCCAGTCCAAGCTGCGTATACTGCAGCTTTAGCTAGTAGAGCTGCTCGTCTTTTAAAAACAGCTGGTAGAGGAGCTAGATATTTAGACAGGGCAGCAGATGCAACTAAAATAACAAAAGCAATTAAAAATGGTATAAAGTCTGACAAATTCTGGGAAGCTACTACAATGGGAAGACAGTTAATTACAGGTGCAGGATTTGAGGCTGGTGTTGAATCTAGACAGGCTTATGAGCACATGAAAGAAACGTTAACTACTAATTACTTAAGACAGATAGAAAAAAAGGAAGGTAAGGCTAGAGAGTTAACACTAGAAGAAAAATTAGATATAGAAAATAAAGCTAGAGCCCAAGCAAATGTTGTATTTGCAGGTAATGTTGCTTTAGTAGGTGTAAGTAATATGATAATGTTAGGCTCTTTATATGGTCCAGGAGCAGCTTTAAAACAAGGATATCAAAATGCAATGGGTAAACTTGGACTTGCATCTAGACCTACAGTAATGGCTGCAGATGGAACTGCAAAAGCTGCCTATACAGCTAACAGAGCTAGTAAACTATTAGGGATTAGTGAAAAAAATGCAATACGTATTAATAAGGCAGCAAGCAGAATTAAAGCCGTGGGAGCACCAGCTTTATACGAAGGTTATATAGAAGAAGGTGGACAGTCTGTTTTATCTGAAGCTGCTTACGAATATACATTAGCTAAACACGGCATAATGGGTAAAGAAGGTACTGCTAGTTTAATAGACTCTTTTAATAGAGGTTACATAAAAACATTTAAAGATCCTAATGGACAAACAGAAGTTATGTTAGGATTTATGTTAGGTATGTTAGGATTACCAGGGGGAACATTTAATAATGGTTCTTGGACTGCAGCAGGTGCAAGGTTAAATGAGGTAAGAATGAATGAGGCTTTTCAAGATGTAGCTGCAGATTATTATAATAAACATGGAAGAGATATTTTAACTAGTATAAAATCATATGCAGATTTTTATACAGAGCAACAAGAGTTGCAAGCTTTAATGGATAAACATTTAGCAGATGGTAATATCGCTGAATATAAAAATTTACAAAATGACAAATTCTTTGCTTATGTAAAAGCTAAAGTAATGACAGGTCAATTTGCTGATATAAAATCTGAAGCAGATGCTATTAGAGAAATGTCAGATGCAGAATTTATAGAGTATTTTGGATACCAAGAAAGTGATTTTAACAGTCCTGAAGAAATACAAGCTAGAAAAAATAAAATGGCAGACTCTGCTATAAGAAGGGCAAATAAAATACAACAAGCTTTTAAAGATGTAGATGCAGTTTTAAAACTAACTGACAATCAAAAGTGGACAAATGATAAAATAATGGGTCTAAGAGAAAGAATGGCCCATAGATTAGCATCTATTGATCTATTATCTGAAAGAGAAAAGTCTATGACAGAGCTTTTAGCTAAGTTAACTGGAGGTAAAGTTACTGAAGGTGATTCTAAAAATAGAGGCGCAGCAAGAACAATTACTTATGTTGACTCAGAAGGAAATGAACAAAGTTTTACTGTAGGAGCATTTAGTAAAGAACGTGCAAAAAAATATTTAGAAGAAGTACAAAAATTATTAGATAAAAAAGATTCTGAATTAGTTGTGCCTGAGCAGTTAAAAAATGTAGTTAAAGATGTACAAGAGTACAGATCGTTTTTAGAAAATCAATTAGAATCTACAAAACAATTTTTAGGGTTAAGTGCAGGCACAAATAGAGATGCTACTCTATTTTTAGATATGAAAGAAGATCAAGCATTACGTGCATTTTTAGAAGCACAACTTAAAGATTTAATAAATACAGATCCTAAAGCTGCAGATAAAATAGAACAAATTGTACAATTATTTAAAGATTTAAAGCATGTAAGAGCTAGAAGACAGCAATTTATTGCTGACTATAACATGGCAAGATCTAATCCAGATAAAACAAGTTTAAGGATTGTACAAGAAATAGAAAAATATGTTGATGATGTAGAAAGTGAAACTGCAAAAAATAATATAGATGATCCTGAAGCACAAAAACTGTTTGAAGAATTTGGAACTAAAGCTAAATTTAGAGTAGGTGATAAATGGTATAGGTTTGACTCTAGCGGTAATTTATTAGAAGAAGGTACAACTAATGTAGTAGATTCTTCTATACTTAAAAACTTAGGAGGTAGAGATGAAAATATAGTCACTGATAAACAGGCTAGAGCTAAAAAATTATTAGATGCTATTGATGAATTAAAAAGAGAAAAGGGAACTAGGGTAGAAAAACTTGCTAAAGACATTGGAGAACTAGAAAAAGAAATTCTAGATTTAATGATAGAAATAGAAGAGTCGGGTTTAGAGAATCAAGTTAAAACTGGTAGAAACAAAGGCAAGTTTATAAATGTTAAAAAGGTAACAGAAGCTCTTGCAAAACTTGAAGATCAGATAAATACTGGAGAAGCCCTTATAGAAGAACTAAGGAAAGAACAAAAAATGATACTAGATCAAATAGATTATCTAGAAGAACTTGTATCATTACACTACAATCCTAAAACAAGAGAGTTTAGTGTAGATTTAAATAAATCGTTTAATGTAAATAAACAAGGTCAATTTACTGAAAGATATGCAGCTGAAAACGAAGCGCTTATACTTGGAGCAATAGAGCAGGGAATACCTATAGACCAAATAGATAGATTTGAAAGGCTTGGAGAAATAGACAATGAATTATTTAGATTACAAGAACAAATAGATGTTCTTAATAGAGAAGAAGACAGTGATATTAGAAATAGTAATTTAGAAGCTTTACAACTTGAGCAAGAATTACTAAGAGAAGAAGCTCAAAAAATTAGAAATGCTCCAATTATTACTACTAGAGAAGATAGAGATGCTGTTGCAGAAATAGCAAATGATCTTAAGACTTCTATAAATGAATGGGCAGGAACTACAAACAAAAATATTGAACTTATAAATCTAAAATTAGATGAGCTAAAAGGTCATAAAGATGTTTTAGAAAAAATGATATTTGATCGTATTAGAGAGCTTAAAAACAGCGGTTTAGATCAATCTAATGCACAAAACTTTGATGATTTATACCAAGAAGTTATTAGAGAAATAGAGGCCTATGTACAACAGGTAGAGCAACGAGAAGCACTAATGAAAGAAACAGGTCAAATACCTGATAATTATGAGTTTAAAGGAGATAAACTAAGACAGCAACTTACTTATATAACAGGCACTGCTGCTAAAAACTATAACCTACAAGGAACTAGGCTTAGAGGTATGGACCAAGATATGCTTGACATGGAAATGGAAGGTGTAGAAGGTTTACCTACTTATAGACAGTTTAAACAATTTAGAAAAAATAATCCAGATATATTCCAAGATATAGAACAGTTTTTTGAAAAACTAGATAAAGTTGAAAAAACATTTACAGAATCTAGATTATTAGAAAAACATTTAAAAGCCACTAACGAAGAGATAGATGAGTTAAACGGTATTATAAGCGAGTATAAAATACAAAGGGAGGACGGTGATATAGATCAGCAATTTATAAACTTAGATATGATGCTTAATGCAATAGAGTATATGAATGCTGTAGATGAAATACTTGCTAAACTAGCTCAGATTGAAGCTAGAGTAATAGCTCCTACAAGCACAAGTAGTACATCTCCTAACAAACCTAACAATCCTCCGCCTTCAGGTAGAAACTACGACATGCAAGCAGATGACATGGCAAAAAATAATCCATTTTTATTTAAACCTGACATTGCAGGACCTGGATTTTATAAAACAGCTGGGGATCAAAAAACAGCTATGGATACATTAAAAAAATTATCTATAGTAGATGGTAAGGGTAATATAATTTTAGATGAAAACCAAGAGCCTACAATGCGAGAAGATCTTACTCTTGGTGAACAAAATCAATTTAGAGCATATAGAGATCAGTTAATATGGTTCCAAGCTACATCTAAGTTTGTTAATATGAAGAAAAACAAACTAATGGCTGTGCATAGTAACAACATACCCCAAGATCTAGAAAAAGATTTAAAAGGTGTATTTTTTAATAACGACCAAGGTAAGTTCATGGATTATAGCCATGTAGATCCTAATACTACAGACATTAAATTAGTTTTAGTAGACAATACAGGTAAACCTGTTAGAGTAAATGCAAAGGGTAATACTCCTAAGCAAGGAGAAAAATCTTATATAGTGTATACATCTATGATGGGTGCTACCTTAAAAGATAAAAATAACGTTAATAGATTTACTAACAGCGCTGGTATAAATGTAGAAAATGCATTAAATGAATATAAGTCAGATAGAGATGTAATATTAAAATCTAAAACTCCTATACTCTTAGACATTAAAGGTATGAGTGCAGGTCTTCCTAATGTAATAAATACAGTTAATGGTCAAAAAGTATTGTCCCCAATTAAGGGCAGAGTAATAGGTTCTAGAGGTAAAAAGGGTACAAAGGATGTTGTTATACAACTTACTACTAAAAACTTAGAAGACAGAGGTAAAGTATACTCTGAGATAACAACACCTTCAGGTATAACATATAGAGTACCATTTGCAGGTATGGCATTTACTGTAACTTCTGCAGGTAATTTAGCGCCTTTACATCTTAGAACATTAAATCCAAAAGAAGCACAAAACGTTATAAACTTATTGCGTATAGTACAAACTAGATATGAAGCTCTTAAAGAAGATCCTGCTAATGCTAAAAAAGACGACAAAAAACTTAGACAAGAAGCTGCTCTATTAGATGTAGATGGTAAAAAAGTATTTGTATTTCAAAAGTTAAAAGACATGCTTTACTATGGATCTGGAACTGAAGGCCAGCTAGCAGAAGACGGGGTAACAAGAGTAGACTTTTTTGATACAGGTAAAGGATATCAAATGGGTGATCAGTTTATAAGTTATCAAGATATACTAGATAATAACACATCTAAACTAAATGACTTTTTATTAAACAAATTAGTAAACGTTAATATAAAAAGTCTAAGAAATAAAAACGGTAAGCCTTCATCTACGACTCCTTTCTACATGCCGTTCTATAAAGAAACAGGAGTTAATACATTTGAATTAGATGACAGTGTAAGATTTAAATGGGATAATTACGAGCAATACTTGCTAGAAGCTAGAGAGGATGCTGCGTTTGCACCTCCATTACAAACAAACTTACCTTTAATGAATAACCTAAGTTATATTACACCACAGTATAAATTTAGATATTTAAAGTTTGATATACCTGGTAGAGATTCAAGATCTGGTAGAGTATATCAAGGAGAAGCTGACCCACAAGCACCTGAAAATGTAGTCTATACAGATATACAAAAGCAAGAGATAAAAAGATATGAAAAAATGCTCAACGATGCTAAAGCAGGTAGACCTATAGAAGTAGAAATAATGGAAGGATTTAAACAGGCTGTAGATTCTAAGTATGCTGCTAACCTTGATAATGCTGAAGGTTTTATGCTTTATAATGGAGACCCAAAAAATATATCTGATCAAGAGTACATAGACCAGTTGTTAGAGTATTTAGAAGAATATAAAAATACTTCTAGAGCAAACTCTTTTAGAGACTTTGCATTTAATAAATTTAAAGGTAGAACTGAAGAAAATAATGCTGCTATTGTACAAGGAACTACAGAACAAGAAGTAAAAGAAAATCAAACTGAAGTAGAAAACGAAGTAGAAAAAAGAATAGAGCAAAATGAAAAGAACATTAAAAAAGCAGAAGAAGCTATAACAGGACCTCCTGTACAAGATTTTAGTGATATACCTGTCCAAGAAGATAAAGAGGTTTCAGATGTTTTAGGCAGTCCTGCAGAAGATAATAGTATACAAGATGAAATAGATAAAGCAAATGAAGAGAAAAAAGATGAGTTGTTTGATGACGAAGAAATAAACCTAGTTGTAGAGCAAGTATACTCTGGAGAACAAATTCTTGATCTTGCCGTAGAAGAGTCTAAAGGCGTTACACAAGAAGAAATAGATACAATAAATAAAATGTTACCTTGGAATAAAGTAGAGTTTGTTGCAGGGTTTATAAAAAGTAAAACACCTAATGTTATAGGTCAAGTTAAAGGATTTGGTAGAACTGTAGTATCTGAATTAGCTGTAGGTGGTACTACATATCATGAAGGCTTTCACCAGGTTTCTTATTTCTTGTTAAATGACAAAACAAGAAAACAAATGTACGATGAAGTTAGAAATAACAAAGGATCTTTTAAAGACTACAAGGGAAAGATGGTTAAGTTTTCTAATGCAACAGATAAGCAAGCAGAAGAGTATTTAGCAGAAGAGTTTAGAAAGTGGATACTAAGTAACGAAACTTATAAAAAAGACGTGTACAGTAAGCCAAAAGGATTCTTTGCTAGATTGTTTGACAGACTTAGAAACTTTTTTAGAGCAATGTTTGGATTAGATGCACAACTACAAGTAGATCCTAACATGCAGACTGTTGCAACAATATTTAATAAGATAAAAGCTGGAGAGTTTGCTGATATAAAAGCTCCTACTGAAACAAGAAATGTAGAAGAAGTTAACATGGCATTATTAGAAAATGATGGTAATGTTACAAGCGCTAGATTTTCTATGGACATGATGAGCACATTTACTAAGCACTTTGGTAAAACTATGTTTGATGATCCTAATCTAAAACTAACACTAAGTGAATTAGAAATGTTGTCTAATCCTAATAGATACGATGAGTACAACAATAAACTAGTTAAAATATACAAAACTGCATTTAGTAGAATGTATGATGAGCTAGGAAGCAAAATAAAAATTTATACAGATCTGGCTTCTAATACAAATGATACAGCTTTAAAAGATAAATACAACTTGCTTGCACAAAGAGCTGCTAAAGCAAGATTATTCTTAAATGGAGGTAGAGTTAAAACTACAAGAGACGGTAACATAAAATCTTTTCAAGAAGTACACAGACAATTTTTATTGTCCATAGGTATAGACACATCGTTAAAGGTAGAAAAAGAAGAAAACTTAAAGAATGGACAAAGTGACCCATTTAATATATTAGAGTCTATGCAGTTTTCTGCAACAGGCAACTCACATCCTTATATAAAATTGTTATTAGGAACATTAGCTAATGAAACTACAATAAATATTACTGGGACAACTGGTATTGTAGACTCTAACTATGCTATGAACTTTATACAAGATAGGTTATCAGGTATTACAGATCCTAATAAACAAATTGAAAAATTAAAACAATTATCTGATAAGCATGTTTGGATTAAACCATTAGTAAAAAGATTAGGAGAACTAGATGACAACAGCTCATTTGATCAAATGAAACTTAGTAATATGTTTGCACAGCAAATGAATAAAACTAAAAATACATTTGATTCTTTTGTATTAGATACTGAAGGAAACTTTTATTCTGTAGACCCTAATGCAAATCAATTAAAAAATATTATTATAACTCCTTGGAGAAATAATTTAAAGAACTCTAATGTAAAAGATGTTGATGGTAGATTACTTGTTAGTGTACAAGACGGTGAGTTAAAAATTAATTTAGATTACAAACCTAAAATAGGTAAAATACGTAATAAAAGTTTAAAACAAATAAATCAAACTGGAGTTTTAAGATCTCTTGTATTAGATGACCCTAATACAGTATTAGAATTATTTGAAAACTTTGGATTTGAGTTTGCAGACAGAGCTGCAATACTAAATAATCTTGATAAAACTATAGATGGTAAAACTATAAAACAAATATTAAGAGACTCTGCAAGCTGGGTATTGTCAGAATTAAATAAACCAGATAATACTTTAGGCGCAGATCTATTTTCTAGAGAAACAATAGATGCACAAACAAGACTTGGTAATTTATTAAAAGTAGAAATGCTGTTTAACGACAAGGCTGTAGAGCTTAAACACTTTAATGCTGAAGGTAAACCTGTGTATGGTATTACATTAAATACATATATGAGTTTAATATCTAACAAACTAAACTCAGGCATATTACCAGAACACTTTAAAAACAATCCATATGTAGCAAACTCTTTAGTATTAAAAGCTATAAGTGCAGATCCTAATGCAAAAATAGAAATGCATGTTATAGAAGGATTAAGAATAGATAGAGCTGGAGATCAAGGTTTACACACATCACATTTGACATATGAAGATAGAGCTGCTATGTACATAAACTCTGTACTTAATGGTGTAATACCAATACTAAGAACAGCTGATGCTAAAACAGAATATGGTGTTAGATTTCCTATAGAACAGTTTACTGATCCTGTAGATGTAAGAGAACAGTTATTAGGGTATTTTGTAGATGAACTTACCACGGCAGTAAACTTTAATACAAAAGGATTAGGAAAAGATATAAAAGACTATAATAGAAAAGGAGGAGGATTACGTGTATTTAAACAAATAGTAGAGTCTAGACTGCAGCCAAGTGAAATGATAGACTTAACTAATGTATTACAAGGCCACATGCCTATTAATGAGTTTATGGGTAAAAATAAATCTGTAATACAATCAGCAATAATTAATTACTTAAACGAAGAGGCAAGTAAAAATAAAAAATTAATGCTGCAAACAAGAATACTTACTAAAGGTAAAGGCAATACGTTCTTAAATAATGGGCTTGATACACAAACTGTTAGTAATATTACAGGAGACAAAGTGGGTAAGCAACTAACTGCTAATCAGGTAGATGCAATAGCTAGTGCATTTGCATTACAAAACTTTATAGGTAATGTAGAACAATTAAAACTTTTCTTTGGTGATGTAGCACAATACAAAGATTTATACAAAAGAACTAAACTAGCATCTGGTACAAAAAAGTTTCCTAGAGTAGATGATCGTATGAATTCTTGGTTAAACAATAATGAGCCTGAAGTTAGTGAAGAAGTAAAAGAAAACTATGGAGAGCATAATAAGAGTTATAACGGGCAAGCTAATATAATGATCTATGCAGATCCTGTATCAGAAAGTGTTTATTGGAGAGAATATGCAGAGTATTTAGGAGAAGATATATCTAATTTGTATAGAAACATAGAAGAAGCTGATGCAAATGCATTTGCTAATATACATTTTTATAGAGAGCTTATGATGAGAATTGGAGACTGGACAGAACAACAAGAAAATTTGTTTAGAAAGTCAATGTTAGGAGAAGAGCTTACAAAAGAAGAACTAACAGCATTTCCAACATTAAAGCCACAAGGTTTTGGACCTGCAATATCTGAGTTAAAACAAATGGTAGGGTTAAAGCTATCTTTAACTCCTATATTTCCACAGATGACTAGAATAAATGGTCAAGACACTGCGCTAAAAGGATTATTAAAAGATATGTATGAGTCTGGTACAGACATGGTTATGCATCCTACAGCTGCTAAGATAGGTAGTAGAGTAGATCTTGTTACAGGTAACGCACCACAGTTTTATAATGAAGACGGTACTATAAATCCTATAGACTCAGACTTACACACGGTAATAGACTTATCTTATTTTGGGATACAAGTAGATATTAATAAAGAGTTTAAAGGTAAAGTTACATTAGGTACGCAGTCTAGAACTCACATACTTGCAAATTTATACGAAGGGGGTATGCCTGCAGACTATACAGGAGACATTGCTTCTTGGGAAAAGATGACACCAGAACAAAAGAAAAAAGCTTCTTCTGTACACAAAGATGCATCAGACTATTTAGATGCAGTTAATGAGATTACACGAAGAAGTAGAGAAAATTTACTTAAAAGATTTAATTTAGAAAAAGTAGTTGATAGTAAAGGCGAAGTTAGTTACAAATTAACAGGAGGTAATATCCAAAAGTTTGCAGATATGATTCGTGATGAAATAGCTAAACGAAACTATCCAGAAAACGTAGCAGCAGGTATAGAGTCTCTACTAAATCAGCCTGACGGGGACAAGAAAGTGTTTGATATTATAGTAAACAAAGGTAGATTAGAAAACCTATTGTTTTCACTGGTAGGAAACAACTCTATTACACAAAAAGTAAAAGGTGAAAATGCAGTACAAGTATCTTCTTTAGGATCAGAAAACACTGTTAGAATTGTAAGACAAGGCAAAGTAGAATCTTCAGGAAGAAACGGATTAAAGTTTTATCGTAAGAAAGATCCTAATAATCCAAACTCAGAAACACTTGGTATGGAAGTATACCTACCACATTATTTTAAAGAGTTTTTAGGAGAAGGATTACAGGTTAGACCAGATGGTGTATACAATCAAAGGGGACAAAAAGTAGGAGACTCTAATTTATTACAACTAATAGGATTTCGTATCCCAACGGACGGCTTACACTCTATTGACTTTATGACTATAAAAGGATTCTTACCACCACAGTCTGGTGCACAGGTTATGGTCCCTTCTGAGTTAGTAGTTAAAGCAGGGTCTGACTTTGATATTGATAAATTAACATTATACATGCCTTCTTACACAGTAAAAGATGGTAAAATAACTAAAAGAGAATTTATAAATGCGGATACAAATACCAAAGAAGGTATAAAACAATACTATGATGCATTGTATGGACCGTTTAATAGATTTTGGGACAAGTTTAGTAAAGATCTAGTTAATGCTAGAGCACAAGAAATGGGAAGTACAGAGGCTGCAGTAGAAAATTTATTGTTAGCTATATTTAGAGACAATCCTAATGTAGCAGGCGATCAACTATACGACTACTCTGATGCAGAAATAGAAGTATTATTTAGTAGGTTTAAAAAACTTGCAAACAATCCAGATAAAGATCGTGCAGATCGTGTAGAAGATGTTGTAGCAGAATTTAAAAAATTAGAAAAGAAAGCAAATAAAATACCTTCTTTAGATGAATTCTTTATAGAAAACAAAGGTAAAAATCCTGTAGAACTAAACCATATGGGTGCAGTGCAAAACAGGATGATAGATTTAAAAACAAAAATATTATCTACTCCTAGATCTTATACACAATTACTTAATCCTATTGGTACAAGAGTTATACTAGATATAAGATCTGAACTAGGAATAGCAGAAAGACAGGTTAGCGATGCAGAACTAATCTCTTATCCACATATTTTTAATATCACAAAAGATTTCCAATCAGGAAAAAATGGTTTAGGTATAGCAGCTACAAATGCAACACACATAGTAAAATCGCAGCAAGCAGGGCTATACCTAAGACCAAACGTTACAATTGAAGGTGTAAAAGAATTTTCTAATATAGGAATAAACATAGAAGGTTTTAGTGGGTTAACAGGAAGTGCAATAAGATTAGACAGAATATATGATATAAAAGGAGAGCACAGAATAACTGAAATTGCATCTGAACTTTTAAATGTTTTTGCAGATGCATCAGAGGACCCTATTGTAGCTGACTTAAACCTTGTTCCTGAAGTTGGGAATGCGTTAATGTTCTTATTAAGATCAGGCGTTCCTGTTAGAGAGGCAGTCTTTTTTATTAACCAGCCTATTATAAAAGAATACATTAGTCGTTTAAATGCAAACAGTAGTAAGATAAACATGGTTAAAAATAATCCACAATCTAAAGCTACAATATTTAACGCTGTATTAGGATATTATGCCCCTACTAAAAAAGGATCAAGAAGAACACCTAAGTTATTTAGTGCTGAAAATTTAAAAGAAATGTCTACTAAAACTAGAACAGAAATAATAGAACAAGGGTTAGGAGAAGATCAGCTACAAGTATTAGAAGATTTTGTATTGTATGATGCAGTAGGTGGAGAGCTAACAGGATTAACACTAGCAACATCTTTTGATACAGCAATACCAAAAAGTAGAAATCATGCAAAACTTCTACTAAATAAATTTGATGACATAAAACATAGAAATGTATTTGGAAATATAGATAACCTAATACAACGTACACATTTAAATGAATTCTATCTTACACACGAAGCAGCATCTAAACAATTTAATAGTATGTTCTTAACAGAGCGTGCGGGACCAAGAGCTGTAGGACAATTAGATGCAATCTTTGATATATTTTCTGATCCTAGATTACCTCTAAGCGAAGCTGCTAGATTGACTGTACTAAATGAAGCAGAAAATGAACTGATAGTTGCAGCATTGCTAGCAGAAAATTTTGATGGTGTAAAACTGGGTAACAAAGCAGAACAATTATTCTTAGGAGAAAGATCAGCAGCAAAAAGAGTAACAGAACTACAAAAATTATATCCTAATAATCCTTTCTTACAGTCGTTGTTACCATCTGTAGAAAAAGTACGTACAGGACCACTAAGAGGAACAGACAATATAAAACTATACTCTAGAATTCTTAATAACTATGAAGCTAATAGTTTAAGAGACGCATTCTTAGAGTTACCAGAAACTGATCAAAACATGTTAATAGACCATGCAATACTACAATCGGGTATGTCTTTAAACAACATGAGTTACTTACACATATTACCTACAGAGAAGTTTACAGAAAGAGCTGTTAGAATCGTATCTAAATTAGATCCTAGTAATACAGATGTTGTAAACTTTTTTGATAATTTCTTTAGAAACAATTGGCATAATTCTAAAATTGTACCAAGATTACCTAGAAGCAAATATAAAATTAAAGATAACGCAGTATATCCTAGTATTAAAAACTCAGATCCTACAAGTAAGTTTCCTTACGTAGGTATATCTATGGATGCTGTAGAAAGTAAAGAAGCAGACGAACTAAAAAAGAAAGGGCTACCTGTTCCTAAAACATTATTATTATTTAAAAAATCTCTAAGTCAAAGTGTAGAAAGTGCATATACTCAATACGAACCTGTTGATAGATTAGGTAACGGATTAAATTTAAAAGAGTATCCTACAGATCCTAATCAAAAATCTATACTGGATAAAAACAATTTAAAATACGATCAAGCAAAAGATGTATTCAGCAAACAAATAATAACACCTTTGGATATAACTCTTAATAAATTTGAAGAAATGCAAATTAAAAAAGGTAATGCAAAAACATTGACTGTACCTACAGGTAAATTAAAAAGCGGTAAGATATACACACTGCCTGGTAATATAAAAGTATACGTAAAGCTAGTAGATGAAATAATGTATAAAGGTTTGGATACTGCAGAAGAATTAGATAACTTTGCAAGAAATGAAGGCTATACTAGTTGGGACAAAATGCTACCTAAAATTAAATCAGGTAAAAACAAAATACCATCTTCTTGGTTAGATACAAGCAAAAATCAAAAAATGAGTGTGTATGAAATTGTTGGTGTAGATAAAAGCAATGACAGCACGCTTGAAAATGATTACAATAAAGCTGTAACAATAGAAGCACAGAACCCAGAGTATTATATGGATAAAGAAGGAGAGTTAATTGTAGAAGAGCAGTTAAGAAGAGATATTAAAAATCAAATTGAGAATGGTGTAAGAAAATTTAAAACAAAACTTTTACCAGGATCGGGAAGGATAGCTACAGAAATATTAATGCAAGAGCAAGTTAGGCTTGACAAAATAAATCAAGATCTGTCTTTAGAGATAGGCGTGCCAGGCAAAAACTTTGTAAATGACATGAATCCTGAAGATAGAATGAGACACGGTATAATCTTACGACAGTTAAGAAAAAGAAGAAATGTAACTATAAAAGGAACTAAAGCAATAGCTGATACAAAAACAAATATTAGACTAAATGCAAAAGAAATTTCTGAGCAGATAGAAATAGATAAAAAAACAACATGTAAATAATGGCTTGTAATGTAATAAAAAATATAGACGGTACTGTATCACAGGTGTTTGCAGATAATGGAAACCCTTCTAACTTATTTAATGACTTAGTAGATAAAATAGGTAGTAAAGAAGATGCACACAAGATTTGGTTAAAAACACAAACAAAATCATTTAAAGAAGATTTTAAGGACGTTTTAGATAACAACGGGGAACCCTACATAGAAAGTGTAGAAGATTTAATAGAGAGTGTTCCTAAGCCTGCTATCGACATATATAAAGCTGCATTAGAGGATCCTACCTTTGTAGAAGCAAATAAAGAGTTAGATAGTAGAATGGCTGACTTTTTAAATAACTATGGTTTTAGTATAGATGTTGTTAATAATCTTACAGACCGTGCTGGCAATCCTATAACTGGTAGAGCTAAAATAGACACCTTATTAAAAACTGTACAAGTTGTTAGAGGTAAAGCAGATAAAATGACTTTACCCGAAGAAGCATCACATTTATTTGTTGAGCTATTAAAAGCAAAAGATAGTCCTTTGTATAGATCTATGTACAACAGCGTAGATAAATACGACATGTACAACACAGTTTCTGAAGAGTATTCTTCTAACCCATTATATCAAAACGAAGATGGTACTGTAAATGAAGATAAAATACGTGATGAAGCAATAGGAAAACTAATAGCTGCTGAAGTTATAAATGTATACTCACCTGCAGAAACTAAACAAAATGTATCTAGATTTGGTAGATGGTTTCAAAAAGTATTAAATGCAATTAAAAGATTTTTTGGAGGAGAAAACAGTCCCTTTTTAGCAGCTGCAGAAAACATGCTGTCTGAAAGTAAAAATGCATATCTGGATGCTGTAGATAATATTACAGATGCAGAAATGCTACAAGCAGAGCCTGAGCAAACAGAAGATCCACAAGAAAAACTAACACAAAGTTTATTAGATGACCATGAAGCTTTAGTTATGAAAGAGTGGATACAAGAAGATGATGGAAAACTGCCTAAAAGTCTAGAAGTTATAGAAGAGTTTAGCGATGGTAAAAAGCTAAAAAGATATAAGTTTACAAAAGATGGTAAAGAGTATATAATTAGTAATCGTGTTACAGATCAAAGTACTAGAGATTTTATTAGAACTAAAGGTAAAGAAAAAGCTTTAGAAATTACTAAATCTGCAAAAAGTAAACATTTAAGAGAAAATGGTGTTAGAATACACAATGCTGCACAAGAGTTAATGGATTTTTATGGAAGTAAAAGTAATATGATTAATGTAGTAGATCCTGATGGAAGAGGTAAAAAAACGTTAGAACAAATTAGAAAAGATGCAGGACTAAACAAAGTGCATTTTGAAATATTTAAAAAAGGTGTAAGAAACCACATTAAACAGATAGAAATACAACAAGAAAAAATAGGAAAAGGAAAAGCTAATTTAATTACAGAATTAAAAATTGTAAATCCACATAAAATATTAGCGGGATTAGAAGGCGTAGCTGGAACTATGGACGTAGCTGTTGTATATTCAGACGGCAGTATGGACCTACTTGATTGGAAAACTCTATCACCTGGGTTTTATTTTAAAGATAGAAAAGGTAAAATTGTTAGAAACCCATTTAGATCTAAAATGGATAGTTACAACACACAAATAGGTACTTACATAAATATGTTAAAAGAAGTACATGGAGTTGAAAAGTTTAATAGAACAAGAATCGTACCAATACATGTAGAGTATGCTAAAAATGTAAAAGGAGAACTTACGACTACTTTGACTAAATTTGAAATGGCGCATACAAATAAAGAGTACTTAAGATCTATAGCTGTTGCATTAGAAAAAACAGATCACAAAGAATTAGATAAATTAGTAAATAGATTAGACAATCAAATTAAAAGGCTTAAAACACAACAAAGAAACGTAAGAACAAAAAGAAGAGACTTTGCAAAGATTCAAGCTAGGATAGAAGTCTTAGAAGATGCTATGCAAGAGTTAGTGGTGAAAGGAGATGTGGTAAGTTTGATTGATAATGTTGCACAAAGAATTAGTACTGTAACTGCTGGTATAGGAATAAAAGATACAAACAGTGCAGATTATTTAACAGACGAAGATTTAAGAGCTATTTACGAAGACTTTACTATGTTTCAAAATATTACAGATAATACTGTAAAGTTTTTAGATGAAATGATTGAAAAATCAAAAGACAAAGAAAAAGCAAGAGCTTACAGAGATGCTTTTAACGATGCTTCTACTATTGTAGACAATAATTTAAAGCGTGTTAGAAATGAATGGTTATCAAGAGTAACAGAAGTAGCACATAGAGATGGTCATGATCTATCAGAAACTCCTAAAACACAAGGATTTTTAACTAGAAACTTTACAACTATGGATGTATACCCGCATCCAGCATTTAGAGCTGCGTACAAAAAAATTAATGATTCTTTTAATAAAACAAAAGTTATTACAGATGCACTTAATGATGAGATTCAAGATATTACATTTGGTAAAGAAATTAATGGTAAAAGAGATGGAGGTTTAAACAAGTGGGCAAAAGATAATGGCATGACTCTAAAAGAAGCATTTAGAGACATACTTATACAAGATACTAAAGATAAAGAAGGTAAAGTTATTTATAGAAATCTTGTACCAATGTTTTCTAAAGAGTTTAGAGACACAATTAAATCTAAACAAGAGAAGAATGATATTATATGGATGAAGCAAAACTTTAAAATAAAAGAAGGAGCTAGAAAAAAGTTTAATTTGATGAGAAAAAATGCAGTAGAAAGAGAAAGTTATTTATTTCCTGAAGATAATCAAATTGGTATTAGAAAAGCAAACATGAAAGCTTGGGATCAAAAGTTTAATGTGTTTGACCCTTTATATGACAAAGCATGGTTAAATCCATACTGGAGCATGTTCTTAGAACCTAAAAATCCTGCAGAACATTATTCTGAAAAATATAAAACTATAGCAAAGAATAAACCTGTACTAGACTACTATAATACTTATAGAAGAATTAATGCAGAACTAGGTGATAAAGCTAATATAAAAATGTCTCCTAACTTTATAGCAAATATAAAAGATGACATAATGGAGTCATTGTTAAATAATGGAATGAGTATTAAAGGACTAGAAGAAATGATGGATTCTATATCTAGATCTTTTATGCTAAAAGCAGAGCAAGAAGAAGGGGGTGTTTTTACTGATGATGGGTTTATAGATAAAATACCATTACCTTATGTAAATGAACTTATAAATACAAAAGGAGATGTAGATGCAGGATTAAAATCTATAGATTTATCTAAATCATTATATTTATTAGCTACTAGTATATATAACCATAAACACATGGGAGAAATCGAGTCTTATATAATGGGACTAAAAGAAATGATTATTGAAAAGGGAGAGGCTGTAACTAAAAATGGTGTATTACAATACCAAGGATCTGAAATTAGAAGACAAAATGCGTCTCCAGAACTACTTGCTAACTATGATAGGTTTATAAAATTTTATTTATATGGACAAAGAATACAAGGAGATGATACTATTATAGGGGGAATAAGTAAAATTAAAACTATAAAAACATTACAGTCTCTATATTCTATGAAAGTATTAGGACTAGCATTTGTGCCTGGTATGGCAGCAAGAATAACAGGAGGTGTAAACATGTTTTTAAATGGTATAGACGGAGTGCATTACACTAACAAACACTTAAATGTAGCTAGAAAAAACTATGCAATGAATAATAAAGAGTGGCATGCATTTGTAAACTATGTAGATCCGTTTCAAGCAGGATTAACTTGGAGAAAAGCTAAAGATTTATCTATGAAAGCTGCTAATAAAGTTTTAGATCTTGATAATTGGTATTTTCCACTAAGAAGTCCAGATGAAAATATAGATGGTATGATAACAGTAGCTATGGCACAAAACCATGGTATTGATAAAGAAGGGGTATTACAAAGACTTGTAGATCTACCACAAGGAACACCATCTTTATGGGACAGTTTTACAAAAAACCATAAAGAAGGTTCGTTAATGATTAATGGTATGACTCAACAATCTTATAATGATTTTAGGTTAAGAGTAAAAGCAGTAGCTAGAAAAATAAAAGGGGAAATGAGTGATGAGAATATTTATACATTTAATACCTCTTTAACAGGACAGGTAATGATGCAGTTTAAAAGCTGGATGCCTGGATTACTTGAATCTAGATTTGGTAGCACGCAGTATAATGACGTATTAAAAGTATTAGAAGAAGGTAGATTTAGAGGATTTTTTAAAACTGCAACTGGTGCAGATTCTGTAGCACATGGAAAAATGTTATTAAAAGAAGAAGCAGGCCTTGTAAAAATGTTACAAAACATATTATTAAGGGGTGCAGACGGTGTAACATATCTTACATTCTTAAGAAAGTATATTACAGATCCTGCAAAAAAAGCAAAGTTAGAAAAAGAAGGAAAGTGGACAGATGCTATGCAAAGAAAATATGATAGCAGAGTAAAAAGATTAGAGGCTGAATTTGAAAGATTTAAAAGAAATAGTACAGATCCAAGAATAAAAAATATTCCTTTAAAAGAATTCTTAAGAATGAGAGAAAGATCTGTTACTAGAACACTAGCAGAAGTTAGAGCATTAATTGGAATGTATTTAGCAGCAATGGCTATGGGAATGGGAGTTGGTCCAGACGATGAGAAATGGAAAAATAAAACCTATCTAAATAGAAAAACGTACATGCTGTTAGCAAGAACAAGGATGGAATTAGGGTTTACATTAAATCCTATGGAGTTTGCAGCATTTACAAGAGGTCTTGTACCATTAACAGGACTGTTAACAGATTCTTATAAAGTTGTAACTAACGGGTGGACAGAGTCATTAGAAATGTTAGGTGTAATAGCAGAAAATCCAAGAGACAAGACTCCTTTATTCTATCATACACTTAAGTTTGTACCAGGATGGTCACAATTAAGAAGAGTATTTGAGATTTACGATCAAGATAAAATAAATCCATACGTAACAAGATAATAAAAGGGCCTCCCATAAAATTGAAAGGCCCTCCTATATTAAATTTGAAGGGTAGAGTTAGAAAACGAAGTTTTAGATTCTACCTTTTCTTTTTTGTCTCTATCTTCAATAGCCATAAGTAACAGCAGCAAATAACCTACTAGGTCCTTAAGGGTATCTTCAGTTGCATCGTAAATTCCTTTGTTTTTAATACGCATTAACTTGTCATCTATTCTAGCAGACAACGAGTCAATGGCATTAGCTTGGCTAAAGATATTAGCAGGTTCTAATGCGCTGTTACCATATGACTGGTTTTTAAATTTTAGTAAATCAGTAATTTCTTTTACTTGTTTGTCTAAGTTATCATCGAAGTTCATTATATATAAATTTTAGGATTAAACAATTCTGTTTTTGGATCTATAATGCTGTACAACTCTGCATCGTCATCTAGCATACATCCTAACATAGTTTCTAGTCTGTGTTTTCGTTTTTCACTTTTAAATAATATTTGTCCTATTTGGCTATCTATATCCATTCCGTGAAATTTAAGTAATTGTGTCTTATATTTTGTGCTTAACTCTGAGTATTTTCCGTTTAAAAATCTTTTATAGTTCTGTGTTTGTCCCATAGGTACGTCAAACAAATATAATACAAATTGATCGTGGTCTTCCATGTCTATGTAGCTTCTAAACTGTTTTATAGCAGCCTCGAATTTTAGAAATAAGGGATCTTTACTCCATCTATATAGTAAAGCAATACAGCCTTCATTTTCTATTGTCCCTACAAAGACATTGACAAGGTGTGTATTATAAAAATACAAATTCCTTTCTCCACTTAACATTGGTAATATAAATATGTTTGATTTGTTGGGTTTAGCTATGTGTAAATCATACACTAAAACGTTCCCTTTATAAGATTTATCAATATAATTAACCTTATACTTTTTACTTTTGACAGAGACAGTTTCTCCTAAAGAAATAATTTTACCTTTAGGCATTTCAAGAGAAACTATCTCATCATCAAAAGAGTGGGGATTTATAGCTTTCGTACCACCTGTTAGTCTTACTGTTCTTGCATTCAAGATATTAAATAAGACTGTCTTACATTTAACTGGCATAAGTAATATTTAAGTGTTTAACATCAGTTATAGCCAGTGGTTCCAAATCAATGCCTGTTGCATCCTTGACCTGGTCAATTGTTTTCAGAATATGTACAAGTTTGAATGTTTCTGTAAATTTACAAACTCCTTCGTAATATCCAAACTTTTCTACATATTTTTCTAGAACAACTTTCTCAAATCCAACTTTAATTTTGTTTAATAATTTGTCTGCAGTCTTAGGACCAACCTTTGGTATCCCGCCTATTCCATCTGTAGGATCACCCATTAAGGTCTGCTTCCATAAAAACCTATTAGCATCTAGTTTAGATGTTTTAACAAATTCTGATGTTCTAAAATTAAAATGTTTACCTGCGACTTGATATAACACATCTTTATCAGGGCTGCATATGACTGTACCACTAGGCTTTGCATACACGGCTACAAGATCATCTGCTTCTAACCCAGGCACATGAGTAAAACCCCATTCTTGTTGCACATACTCACGTAGCGCATAGAATATAGGAGGTTTAGACCCGCCTTTTCTATTATGTTTATAGGATTTAGTTTCTGCAACCTTATACCTAAAACATCTAGATAAAGTTAGAAAACCTGCAAATCTGCTTGTACCGCACATTGCTAGCATATGAAACAATCTATTATTTATACCCTCGATAGCCTCTTCTAATGTTGGCTTACCCATTTCGTAGTATAATAAACTGTCTGCATCTATTAGTGCAACTGGTCCATTGTCTGGTAGCTGCAGTATATCTAGTTCTTCCATATTTATAAATTTAAGGGGCCCGAAGGCCCCATTAACATTAAAGATTAGTTAACTCACCAACCTCTTTACCTCGCTCTGTAGTAGAAGCGTCATACTCTTCTACAATCTTAGCGCGCATTTCAGCCCACTGCTCATCAGTCTTAGCTGCATAAGTAGAACTATGATATATAGAACCATTTACACCTGCTAGCGAAGAGTGTACAAAATATTGAAGACATCTAGCTGCACCTGTTTCGTCATCAGGTACTGCACCAATATGCATTGGGTCTACAAAAATGTTATGTATCTCACCACTTATACAGTTAATGTATTCTAGACCACCAAAGTGAAGACCTTTAACACATGATTGACGATCATTAGTGTTAACATAGCTCCAATCAGGTAATCTATGAGTACAACCAACTTTTATAAAGTGTTGTGGGTTAGCATAACCATTACTACCTTCACAGTAAAAAGCATCACCGCTTGAGCCCATAATAGCAGGCTGAAACAATCTGTCTTCTACATGTTCTGGCAATCCTTCTGATTCTATCTCACCAGTGTCAACGTTAAATGTTCTTTTGTACCTTGGTACTTCTTGAACTTCACCGTCTTCACCTTCTTTAAATTTAGTTAGAATCTCGTGAGATACTTTGTAACCATTTAGTAAACCTTCTTTGGTTATTTTCATTTGATACATAGTAGCTCTTCTTTCTGCAACTTCTTCACTTAAACCGTGCTCTTCCATTAGCTCTTTCTTTAGCTGTGGATGAACATATCTAAGATTAATGTAGTTAAAGAATCTTTCACAAAACTCTTTACCCCATCCTTTCTTCATTTTAGTACGAAGAACAGGGTTTCTTAACCATCTAGTCCACATTTTAACTAATGGCATAAAATCTAATCCTTTGTCCATAGACTCATAGATTCTTTCTACCAATGCTTCAGGCATAGGTATAGATGATACTACACCATTATGTTGTAAGAAGAATTCACCTGTACTTTTGTTTACATGGATAAATTCACACTTATCTTGAACAGTTTTAGTATAATCTTGAATTGTAAGAGGCTCAAACTGCTCTATAACAGCTTTATAATCCTCCATTGTGACTGCAGTATTAGCTTTTTCTGCTAATTCTAACATTTTTGTATAGACTTCTTTATTAAAGTCTATACAAAATGTTTTGTCACCATAAGATCCTGAGATCTTGTCATCGATAACATTTATTGAAATCATAATTAATTATTTTTGTTTAAAGTTAATAAATTGATAGGTGGTTTCCAACCTAATCGTTGTTTAAATCTAAGATATTCATTAAGTTGTTTAGAATACTCATCGCCTGTATTTGCATCATTTATTTTATGATGTATACCATCAATAGAGTTCAAAAACAAAGCAATAGGTTCTAAATACAATAATAAATCCTCAAAAGCTATAATCATATCTTTGTCTACAACATTATTACATGTTACGTCTGTAAATACAAAGAGTTCTCTAGCTTTAGCTGTAATAGCATCTGGATCATCCTGGTTAAGAGTGTCAAGAAATGCGTTAAAATCTATCATTTTCTTAAACATCTTCATCTGAGGTTTCTTTAGATAATTTTCCATAGTATGAAATCCTGTTGTAGATGCAATGTATTCTTGAATTTGTTCATAGTTTTCATACATCTCTTTGTTAACAGCTTCCATGTTACCCATAAACTTGTCATTTTCAAGCCTCATGCAATAACCTGTATACCATCTAACAATAGTAGGATCTACACTAAAATGATTAGTATCCGTAGCAGTGTAAAAGAACTCATCAATATGCTTACAATTAGGATTAGTTGCCATGTGTTTAGCTACTTTAGAGTTAACTCTAATAAGCTGTGGTCTATCCCATTCTAAGTTTGGTTTATCAAAATACCCTTCTGAAGGCTCATCACCAGAATAAGTCCTAGTAGGAGGATATTCCCAAAAATAAACAGGTCTATCATTCTGCTCATCATAGTTATTACTTCTATTAGGCCACACGTCTTTATGTGTAGGATTTTGACGATTAAGAATATCAGCTGCTAGTATTAATGATTCTTCATCTTCTTTAGTACCATAATATGTTCTAGTCTCTGTATTCATAAGATCAGAAGTTCTAGGCTCTACCTTATCCCATATATAGCCTGTCGGGCTAGCAGTAGAAGACCCACGATATTTAGTACACTCACGTAAAGTATATGCTACCATACGTTCTTGTATCTTACGTCTTTCTTCTGGAGATAAATGTGACATTGCTGCAACCTCTTCTCTTTGTTTAGCTTCTTTTTTATATTCAGCTAACCATTCTTCGTCTACCTCAATATCTTCATAGTACGACATACCTTCTGAAGTTCTAAGCGCAGTCATAGCATCTTGAATACGTTTTTTATCTTTTTGATAAAATTTCATTTGTCTATCACGCTCTTTGTCATCAGAGATATTACCAATAGCAGCAACACGCTCAACATCTGTGCCATCAGTTTCTGTAACAACATACAAAGTATCACCAACTGCTAATTGTTTTATAACATAAGAATCTTTACGCCAATCAAATTGTGTATCTATTCCTTTGATATAAATTTTGTTATTGTGATAACCAAACTGTTCCCAAGACTCAAGATCTTGTCGCTTAACAGTTTCTTTCTTAGTATTCCAATCTCGTTCTATAGTAATCTTCTTAATGTCTGTCTTTTTACCAAACACTTTTTGAAGAGTACCAAACTTTATAGATTTGTTACCAGGAAAGAAAGGAGACAACATATCTTTGTCAATAATATTAGCTAGTTTTTTAAGAACTAAATCACTATTATTGTCATCGTCAAGTCTGCTATAGTGCATTACATTTTTACATTTGTAAATCCACTTAACAAAATCTTCTTCATCTAATTTGTTTTGAACTAATTCTGTAGCCTCTAATGCTGCTTCCTTAATAAGTTGCTGCACATAGTTTTTAGTAGACTCGTTCCATATAACTTTCTCACGAGACGGAGTAACATCTACACCTTCTTGAAGAACAATTTCTTCACCAGTATCTGGATCTCTCATTACTTGTCTCATGGGACACTTAAATGCAACAGCACCATAAAGACCTTCCATTTCTAGCTCTCTAAAGTTAATATGGCCATAGTTAATACCTGTAGTAGCATTCTGATCTTTTACAATCAGAATATGCGGTCTACTAAATACATAACTATTAGAAATAATAAGATTCTTAGAGTTGTGTAACACATCAGCGTGAAACTCTACGTTTTCTATGTCACCCTCTTCGTCTTCTATTTCAAACACAACATTATCTATATAAAGTAACTGTTCTTCTACAGCATCTCTAAATCTAGATCTATTGTGTCTTTTTACACCAAAACTTATTTCAGTATAATTAAGAGCATATGTTTCTTCATAATAAACTTTAGTCCCATCTGAAAATGTTATAAACGGATTCTCTTTACCAGTTGTTAAATTAAACTTAGGTATAATAAAATCTGTTTTATAGTTATAACAGTTACATTTAAACTTTTTACCATTGTGTACAGTTGTAATAGTATAAAAATCAACGCCTGTTGAAAGTGCTACTTTTGCACCTAAACCAAATGCGCCAAAATTCTCGCTAGTATTTCTTTTCGTAGAATAACCTAGCTCTAGAATTCCTTCTAACCTTCTACCACCAATACCTACACCACGATCTAGTACAGTAAATTTATCACAAAATCCAGTACCTTCATTCTGTTTATATGTAAGATGTACTTTATGTTCATCAAGATTTAAATAATCTTTACTGTAATATGAAGGGTCAAAGTTACTGTCTGCGTAAGCTTCTCCTTCTCGCTGAATATAGTAGTCTTCTGCTTTCTTTGTACCTCTTAGTATCTCTAGGGCCATTTCCTTTTCACGTTGAGAGTCACATGCATTTGTAGTTAACTCTCTAACTGTTGATGGAATTGGCTGGGAGTACTGAGACGCTTGAAGAATATCAAAGACTAGCTTTTCAGCACCTTTGTTGATTTTCTTTTTGACACCCTCTTGTCCACTTTGGATGTCACGATCAATAGTTTTAATACTCATTTTATAAATTCTTTTAATTTGTTGTAATATTCTTTTTGAACTTTAGTCAACATCCACTCTTGTGCAGGATGTATCCTATTTTTATATGTATATCCATAGATATACGAGACTGGAGGAAGTTTTTCCTCTAGCCTTTTTTGATACCAGCAATCTTTAAAGTCTTTAACCATAGGGCCAGGCATATCATAATAATATAATACAGCCCCATTAGTTTTTATCCTACGAGATTTAAACAGTCCTATATAATGACTGCCTGAATTGTAAGACACTCTAATTAAATCGCCTGGCCGTAACTCATCAACCCATTCATGGACTGGAGTTACATTCTCCATTTGATTCATGTCATAAATTTTTAATTATTTCTACAGTTTCGAGTACCTGTTTTTGATTTTTAGGTACAAACAGTTTACAATTAGGATTAGTTTCTTTCAAAAGTTTTTTAAACATCTTCCACTTTAATGGGAATCTATCATTAGCATAACCTTTGCATTCTATAATCCATGCACGATCGGGACAAAGAAAGTCAGGCGTATATGTTATTGCTCTAACCTTTTCTTCTCCTCTGTTTTTATAACCTGTTGTTGATTGTTCGTAAGCATCTGATGTGTAATAAAAACCTTCAAGAAGTGTGTATCTTTCACTTTCATATTCTTGTTTAATACCAGCTTCTTTTAGTTTTTTATAAGTAAATGCTTCTAATTTTGATCTAAATTTTATTCCGTCTACTGTGGTTTTTTTACTCTGGATTTTTCCCTTTTTGCGTTTGTATCTTCTCATATATAAATTGTTTCACCTTACTAAAACCATGAACAACAATGGCATCAGATATGTCTTTTGCACCCCAATCTCTTGGAATACATAGATTATCTAATTGATATTCATTACATATTTTATCAGCCATTGTTTGTCCAGGTTTGTCGTTATCGTATAGTATCACTATTTTTTTAAATCTTTGTCTAAGTACTTGCATGAGCATCCCATTTGGCAACTGCATCTCACTCTGCATTGCGATGGAGTGCACGCGCATAGCGAAAAGGCACATAACATCTTTAAGGGAAGATGTAATACATAGCACATTACCTTCACTAGGAAGTTGATCATAGCCTTGAACGATTTCTTTATTAGTGTTACTAAACCATTTGTTTTCTGTTTCATAAGGAGCGTAAATTTTAATTTTAGTGTTAAACCTAAAAGCATAAGTAGGAGTTTTAGCTTTGAATCTATTTTCATTTATCCAATAATATGAGATAGGCTTAACTGCAAAGTTACGCAAAATTTTTTTACTTATATGAAAGGGTTTCCAGAAATTAGCATCATTTATGTCCCAATCTCTACTTTTTATCTTAATAATAGTAACTTTTTGGTCTATTATTTGATTTCCGTACAGTTTAGGAGGCTTGGACCGCACTATTCCATTAGTAGTAGCCAGCCTTAAATTAAAGTCATTACTAATCTGAATTAACGCATCAGTAAATGTAAGTCCGTACTTATATTGAACATATCCAAAACAATTAAACGTATGATCAGGATACCCAAAGTCTTTATATAACAAATTACCGTTATATGCAACTATAGATGCTGAAGGGCGTTTGTCTTGTCTAAGTTCACTACAAAACTTTTTACTAAGCTTTGTAAATACAGGACAATAATATTTAAATATATCAAATTCTGTTATTTTTTCCAGTATTGTTTCTGTGTGTAATATATCATTACTTGGTCTCGATGTTATCATATCAATGTGTGTTAAATAAAACTATACAAGTGAGGAACGTAACAAGTTTCACAAAGTATAACAGGATGTTAATATAATATTACAACCTCACTTGTATAGTCATTGAAAAGAAAGTGTATAACTGCCCGCGGGCTATTCTGATTCAATCCTTAGCACCAAAATAATTATACACTTTCTTAGTTATTTATACCCAATCTTTGTCTTCATCACTAGAAGAGAACGGAAGATCTTCTACACCACTAGGGTCAGGAGATACAACAGCTAACTCAGGTTTAAACTCACCCCATTTAAGGTCAGTAGCAAATTCTGCGTTAAATGATCCATACTCATCATTTAGTGACTTAACAAATAGGTCGTCTCTTTGTGGTTTAATTCTACCAAATACCTTAGTATACACTTGTTGATATTTGCCATCTTTAACACCCACTAGTAAACGAACTTGATTGTTTTTTAGAACTGTAATCAACTGTTTAAGCTCTGAAATGTCACCTTGTACTATCTTGTCAATAGTCTCAAAGTATACATCACCGCCTGGCGCTACGTTAGCCCATGCTTTGACAAAGTTAATTAAAGTTTCTTCACCACCAAAAGCTTTTCTTGATGTTTCTGGCTTTTGCCACCAGTCGTAATCAGGCTTGTCTTCTGCCCATGTAGACTGACCTACTGCATTTAACCATTGAAACTTACCAGTTTTACTAGTTCTAGCTTTGTTTTGCATTAAGATTTCCATTCTAGTTGTTAGATCTTCATTCTTAACCCAAAACGTTAGCTTAAAGTAATCTTCACCATTTAGTTCTAAGAAATAATTAGGTTCTTGTCTTACTTTAATATCCATAGCATGTAACTCCTGCATTGTAGGGTTTACTGCTATTACGTTGAAGTTTGATAATCCTGAGTAGCTTTTAATGCCACCCATAACTTCTTGATCTGAATTGTTGCTTGTTATAGCCATTTTATAAAATTTTTTAGTTATTATTATTATATTCTGTGTTCATTAGCCCAATCATCAGCACGAGCCTCTAAAGATTCATTATACTTATCTTCTTCTGTATAAAACACCTCTTCTTCTGTCTTAGCATCATTGATAGGTTCTAAGCGTTCTGCTTGTTCTATCTGTATTTGATCTTCTAAGTTAGTTTGGCCAGGCAATATGTCTGGGTCAGTATGAACAGTGTCATCAACAAAATTGAAAGATAACTTTTTTACTCTTTTAGCTTTTTTGCCTTTTAGTACAGGATGATCAAACATTTGCTTGACTTCCCAAGCTTCTAAGTTATACTTAGTTTTGATTCCTGTACGATCTATACCGTTTTCTAGATCTTCTAAGATCATTGAAGTTGTTATAGTCTCAGGCGTAGCTGAGTCCGTGTTCCCTGTATCAGGGTTAATTCTAGTTTCTACCATTTTAAATGTGTTTTAAAAATTAATCAATAAATATTTGTTTCCAGTCAAGCATCATGTCTTGACCTTTTAAGTGATCACAACGAGATCCTGCAGTTATATCATTTTGTGAGTTAAATGAAATCATAGTGTTTTCACTATCTCTGTATATATAACCAATAGCATCTGCGTTTGCGCATGTTATCTGTTTGATCTTGCCCGTTAAGTCAAGATCTTTAGAAGAGACTTCTTTCCCTTTCTTATCAAGCATCTTGTCTTTGAGATGACCAACTAATATCACGTGATCTGCTAGTTTGTTCAGCCTATCTACCCATCTTTTGAATGCAATTCTAAGATATAGATAACCTGCACCGTTAGGAAGAGATAAGACAGAAACGCCTTTTTGATCCTTATCAAAATTTTTACCCATAGGAGTATTTTGATAAATCTTCTTGCCTTCTATCTCACACCATTCCTCAAGCTTTGTAACTGTATCTATAGCTACATACTTGTATGGTTTTTTACTCTGCATTATCTTTTTACCAACTTCAGCCAGTTCACCTAGATTAGTAACTTTTACTTTTAAAGCTTCTATCATATCTGAACCGTCTTCTAAGTCAATAATTAGACAGTCATCTAATTGACTCAATGCAGTTGTTTTGCCTATCTTAGGCGGGCCATAAATGACCATATTTTTAGGAGACTTACGTAAAGCTCCAACTTTAGTTTTTGGTAATTCCATGTTAAAAAATGTATCTGATTGTGTTCCAAGGTACCACTTTATTGTGCATTTCAAGGAACTGATTAATAAATTGTCTTTTTAGACCTGATCTATATCTAAGATTCATACCACCATATTGTGATTGCTTAGGTTCTTGCCATGATGACTTCCATAAATCATCTTCTGCTTTAGGATTTTGTAAAAGATTGTGTTCATGTCTATTTTTATTATGTGTTAAAAATATACACTCTGCTAACACCTCGTCTTTATAATCTACGTAGTCGTTTAGCATATTAAACAAATCTTTGTAATCATCTAACCACCCATCATATACTATAATAGGAGAGTAGTTAACATGCACATCATAACCAGCATCTATAAAAGCATCTATAGCTTTTATACGATCTATAATCTTAGATGTGTTAGGCTCATGTATGTCAGCTTTGTGCTGTGGCATGAGACTAAACCTAATTCTAACCTTACCTTTAGGATCAAACAACGTCAAGTCTGGGTTTACATATTTAGTTGCAAAACTACCCATAGCTGTGTCATGATCTCTAAAGAATGCAAATATTTTACGCCAGTCATGATATTTAGCATGCAATGCAAAATCTTCGTTGCAACTAATATCATAAGTAACATAAGTTTTGTGTGTTTGATTTGGTTTGCTTGTATCCATTTGTGCAAACCATGCATGGCTATTGATCTCTGTCAATATATCTTCTGTGTTTGTAGCAATACTTAACCCTGTAGGTTTTGTACGCTTCATGTAACAGTAAGAACAATTGTACAGACACCCATGGCCAAAGCTAGGAGATATAAAGTCAGTAGATCTACCTGATGGTCTAATTTTAAAGGATTTTCTTCTAACTTTTTGTATCATTTTTTGTACGTTCTTGTATTGTAAATGTAGACATGTCTGCTTCATACGGTATCATACCTAGTAAACCATCACGGTTCTTTTCTATATGACATGCAAGTAATCCAACAGGATCTTCATTACAATATGTTTTTGTTATACCATAAATATCATATGGCCTGTTTAATATCATTACAACATGGGCATCTTGACCAATGCTGTCACCACCAAATAGATCTGTCAAGAGTGGCTGGTATTGATTTTTAGCACGATGCTCTTGTTCTATGTTTCTGTTTAGTTGTGATAATAATATATTAATAACATCCATTTTAGCCTGCATCCACATGCAACCTTTTGATATCTCATTTAATTTCTGTAGTTCTGTATGTTCATTGTGGCCTTTTATCAACCTAGAGTGGTCAAACACATTGACTACTCGTGCATTAGGAGATTTCATAAATACTTGTTCGTTAGTTTGTTTAATATACTCCATAGTACGTGGAATATTATTAAAGAAAACAGGATATTTATTAAACTTTTGCACAGAGTTGGCATAGTCTTTGAACTCTTCATCTTTTAGTCTTGCCTCCACAGATAAGAGATCGCCTAATTGCTTATTCACACTCTTAGACGCACTACGCATAACTTGTTGATAACCTGGCATCTCAAAACTCCAATACAATACAATCATATCTTTGTTTGAGTTTACATCTAATAAATCAAACACTAGTTGATTGCTAAATGCAGACTTACCTACGCCAGGACGGCCAGCAATGACATACATCTTGCCACCTTGTAAACCACCAAGTAAATTCTTATTTAACCGTGGCCATTTAGTAGGATAGACACTTCGTTTACCATGCATAGCATTTCTTACAATACTAAGCGACTGATTAACTGCCTTATCTATTCTTTGAAAACCTCTTTCTTGAAATAAGCTAGAGCTGTCTTGTGATTCTTCTGTCATCGTTAATGTCTTTTATGTTCATACCTTCATACTTTTCCCAAGTATGATTATTAATCCAAGTTTCAAAGTTTTGTAGGTAACCCAAGTTATCTTTCTCATGCGAGAGTTGTAACTGTAAACATTGCATAATATGTCTATGCAAATGTGGTTTGTTACCTACAATCTTTTTATATTTATTTCTAGCTTTTTTGTTGCTAGCTGCTTTTGGATCCTTTGCATGTAGAACCCGTGCACCACGAGTGGGGGATTCTACTTTAAAAGGGTATGCAGCACACAGTTCTGCAAACATAGCATCTGTGTCACTAACGAATAGATCTCTAAATTTTTGTTGTATAACGTGTTTAGTAACGTCTTCACCGTAAACAATCCATCCGTTATCTTGTAATTGTACTGGATGGTACTCGCTATTAAAATAATTGTATGCTTTTCTATGCACACAATAGAGAAATATATATTCGTTTGGACTTAAGCCTATATCCTTTAGTAAAGATAAATCAATTTCTAATTTCATCCTAATTTATTTCATTTATTTTGTCAATCCATTTGACATTAGTTAGACCTTTTACTGCAGACTTTAACCACTTCTCTTCCTGTGTATCTTTTATATATAATACAACAATTTTACCCACTTTTTCTTCTTGAAAACGTAGTAAACGTCCTACACGCTGGATCATAGTCAAAGACTTACTAGTCAAACCAGATATAATACCATAATCTGCATCAGGTACATCAAAGCCTTGGTTTAATGCTTTTGTAGAGCACAAAACATTGACTTTTTTATTTCTAAATGAACTCAAAGCTTCTTCTTTTTGCTTTTTAGTTTTCTTAGAATGATAAGATAATGCAAGAGGTGACAATGCATCACAGATTTGATCTGTAAAATCATTAGCACCAGAAAATGTTAATATTCTTTTGTTTACATTAGTAAGAACTATCTTTTGTATAGCAGTAATTTTATTAATTGCAAAATCTACTATAGCTTTACGCTGTCTTATAGCTCTGTAAAATAGCACAGCCCATTGTTTTTCATGTCCAGGTGCGCTACTACTAGCTATAATTCTTTTGGCCTCATTAAAAGCATCAAATTGTCCTAACTTATATTTATAGTGAACAAACATGTTATTTGCTTTTTTGTAGTCTGCAGCTTCTTCAGCTGTTAGCTCTACAGGCACACAGTAGATCTCATAAGGAGATACTAGTCCTAGTCCTACACATTCATCTAGACTTAACTCATAAACTACAGGCGCAAGGGTTATTAACTTTGCTTTGTATTCTAATTCTTCTGGTTGAGTTGCTGTCATACACAGTAATCTGTCGTATGTATTGTTCTCAAAGAATTTGTAGTGCTCTGTACTTAAGCCTAGATGTATCTCATCTGCTACTACAATATTATAAAACTGTTCTTGTAATTTATAAGCAGACTGATAACAAACAATATCAACGCGATCTAGAACATCATCATACTTCCATTTGTGAAACTCTTCTTCAAACTGTTCTTGCAATTGTATTGTAGGTACCAAAACTATACCTCTAGCCGCTTCGTTTCTCCTTAAGGTTTCACCCACGGCTAGTACACCAACACGAGACTTACCAAAACCAGTACCTGCAATTACAGACCCTTTAAACCCAGCTTTAGCCCACGCATTTAGTGCTTTTTTCTGTTCTTTATCTTTTATTTCTATACAGTTACTCATTGTTTTAATTATCTTCATGGTATTCAGTTATTTCTTTTTCTAATTCATACATTTCATTGGGACAAAACTCATACAAAAAATCTGATATTTCAAATACTTGTAATGCGTTATTGCTTTCTTTGTTTTCTAAGTTCACAGTTTCTACCTCTACAGTGCTTCCTATATCAGAATACGGTATTGCTGGTACATATGTATATGCTATATTTAGCACCCAATCGTTTATTTCTTTTGTGTAAAATGATTTCATAATTTAATTTTTAATCGCCAGCTGCTACCTTTTCATATGCTATTGCACGGCCACGCTGTACTTTTTTTAATTTACTTTCTAATATTTCTACTCTTAATAATAAGTTATTAATTACATCATAAACATCTTCTTCTACATACTCATTTTTATCTACAATAGTTTTAACATAATCAAACTGTACTCTATAGTCTTTATCATATTGATAAAAATCTTCATGCTGCATAATACCATGTCGTACAGTAGCATGATCCTTATCAAAATATCCAGCTATATGTAGCAAAGGCAGTTGTAACTTTTGCATTAACAATACATAACAAATACGTCTATAATCAACTAAATGTCTTGTACGAGTTGAATCCATTAAATTACCCTTTTTAACTCCTAATGCTCTACACATAATTTCTATCATATGCATAGCTTCTTTGTATCTTGGATGTCCTTTATTTATTTCGTATTTCATAATTTATATTATTTTGACCATGTTTTAGATATATTTGTATCCGCTTTCAATAGGCCATTAGTTACTACTACTTTTGCAGCTTTTTCCATTAATTCAGTCATTTTCTTCTTCCATGTTTTTGTATAACTATTATTACATATAGTATCAATCTGATCATGCACAGTCATTACCATCTTAACAGGAATATTATTCTCTTTTATGTATTCGTGAATATATATTAATGCTAGTTTAGTCATGTCTGCACTTGCACCTTGTATTGGTGTGTTTTTAGAAGCACGCTCAATACTACCAATCTCCATCATAGAAGACTTATTGTTCCAAATTTTAGGATACCATGTACTAAACCATCTCTTTCTATTAAAAGGTGGAAAAGTTTTTATATATCCATATTGTTTACCAAAGTTACCTAGTCTTTCTAAGAACCCTTTGATAGAAGGAAAAGCCTTAAAATACTCTTCTATTAATTTTGTAGCTTGATCTTTACTTATTTGCAATGTATCTGCTAGTTTATGTGGGCCCATACCATAAGCCAAACCAAAGTTAATAGCTTTTACATTGTTTCTAAGAGTTTGGTGCTGAGGACATTCACACTTAACTTTCCCCCGAACGTAAGCGCAATCATCTTCAGCAGCCTCACTCCATTTCTGCTTATAAACTAGTTCAGCACAAACACTGTGAAGATCTTGTCCATCTTCTAATGCTTGTATCCAAACAGGATCTTTAGAACCAAAGGCTATAACATTCAATTCTTGACTTGTGTAATCTGAACTTACAAAAGACCAGCCTTCAGGAGCTATGAAACAATTTCTAAAGCTGTTATCAGCAGGAATTTGTTGCATATTAGGATGACTAGAACTAACACGCCCTGTATCCAATATTTGATGAAAGTTAGTGTGAACCATGCCATCACCTTTTAAGTATTTAAAAAATGGTTTACCATACGATGTACAAAGCTTCATATATTCTTTGTATCGTACATACTTGCTAACTAAGCCATAATTCCTATGTTTATATAATTCTTTACCATTTACGTTTTCAAGGTTTGGTATCAACTCTTTAAAAACTTCTAATACTTGTTTGGGTGAGTCCCAATTCACACCAACTTTTCTCAATTCTTTTTGATCTGTAAACAAGTCTCCTTGTATATACACAAGTACAAACCTCTGTAATCTAGGGTCTTGTATCACTGCATTATCCAGGTCATCAAAATACTCTTTTGCTTTATCAGCATTTCTTTTATCTAGATTTAACCATGCTTCTCTATCTATTTCTAACCCATTGTATTCTATATCAGCAAACGCCAATACAGCTTTACACTCAAGATCTACAACTTGTTCTAATTTCTTTTCTGCTATTTGTGGTAATTGCAGTTCTCTTAATTGTATAAGATATTCTACATCTTTAGCACCATATTGTATCTGTACATCTGTATACGGTGCACCTTGTAGATTAACAAACTTATTTCTTGGTTCTTTATCTAATTCTTTTCCTAAATAATTTAGAACTAAGTCTTTAAGTCCATATTTAGGACCTCTTTTACCACAATGTAATATTCTTTCTACTAAAAATGTATCATAAATACCAGCTAGCTCTATATTAGCCCATTTCTTGATAAATTTATAATCAAATTTAGCGTTATGTAAAATTTTAATGATTTTTTTGCTTTCTAGTATGCTTCGTAACGGTTCTATTGATTCTGATCTTGTATCAATAACATATTGATTTGTACCATCACCAATCTGAAACATTATCATTTTCTTACAAGTAAAGTCCATACCTTCTGTTTCTGTATCTACACCCAAGATTGTCTGTTCTTGTAAGTATTTGACTGCTTCTTCTATGCTTGTATACTCAAAGCATTTACCGTTTACAATTCTTTTATTTCCTATGTAATAAATCATGTGCTTTTATTTTTATAACGAAATTAACTACAGCTCTGCCATAGTCTATCCCATATCTTTGCCCTGCAAATTTAAATGTTCTTTCGTTATTATTAATTGCCTTTTGATAAGAAGGCATAAACTCAGAGTCAAATGATCCATCTCTGATCATCTGCTCAATAGATTTCATATGTCCCATTACACGCAGTTTAAACATTATTAGAAAAAATAAGGGGAAACTTTTGGTTCCCCCTTACTTACACACATTTTGCTTGGTTTTTAATTAGATTGTATTAACAAGATTTCTCTTATCTAATATCACACAAGCAAATATAAACATTTTATTTATAATACACAAGTATTATAAAGAATTTATTTATACAATGAATTCCTCTTCAGTTTTTACAACTTCTTCAGCTGTAACTCCCTGATTCACAGGCGTTTGTGTTGCTTGTGTATCAGACTCTAGTAATGTGTGCTCCACTTTTTGATCAGGCTTTGTAAGAACCATTTCTGTTCTTGAGAAGATGTAATCACCATTATGTGTGATATAATCACCATCTTTACCTGCTCTTTTAGCAGCTCTTTCTACATTATCAAGCTCCCACTCGTTAGCTTCTTTAGAAGTAACTTCTACAATTCTTAGCTTAAATCTGTATGACTGTCCATTTAACTCGACAGCTGGATTTAGTATATTAAGATCCATTTGCATACCTCTTTCACTATCATACCACTTGTCATTTGACTCACTAAAGTCTACTCCAAATGTCTTTGATGCGTCAGCTGGCTCTGCAGTTGTCCATGATCTTCTAGCGCCACTACTAAATCTTGAGTCGCTAGCATTTAATAATGACAACGCACTAACAGGTCTATCACTTGCAGATACTTTTTCTGCAAATTCTAACTGAATTTTACCATTAGATACTTGTCTTGCGCCAACTAATAATGTTTGGCCTGGCTGTAGGGATTCTATTGATCCACTATTAAGATTATTTTCCATAATATTCTTATTTTTAATGATTAATTAATGTTTTGAAATCAGTTTCATTTTTTACTAAATACACATTAGCTATCTCATCATTAACACTACTGAAAGGCTTTGCTTTTTGCTCTACTTCAGTAAAATATTGTTGATTATTAGCCAACCAAGGTATGATTTCTTCGACCTTGGTCAAAGGACTTGTGCAGTCCTCTATAAATAAAATTGCATCAAACGCATTCAAAAAGTTGATTGTGTCTATTTCGCATAACTCTGGGATGGAAGCTGTGTGATCTCCCAGTAAATCACATTCAAATTTTACTTTGTACATGTTGTTAAGGTTTTAGTTATTTTTATTCTATTTCATTTTCATAATATACATCACAATGTTCATGACACTGTGAGCATATTTTTTGATCTGAATTAGCAGGTGCTCCACAACACTCACTAACACAGTCTAATAATAAATATTCATCCATAATTATAAATTTTACCATGGTTTCATGCATCTATCATTCCAATATTGCCAAGATTTATTTTTCTTGTGCTCATATTTTTTAAGATATTCAAGCTGCATTTCTATTGCATACGATGTGGCTTTCTTTCTACCCAACATTTTGAGTACAAACCACCATTTTATTCTACTTAGTATTTCCATCTATCCAATTTTTAACGATTATACATAAATAAAAGCCTACTGCTATCCCTGCAAGTAGACTTACGACTGCTGTTTCTATCATATTATTTTAAATCCGTTACAATGTCTTAAGAAATTACTAAACTCTTCTAAATGAGATCTATCTGTATGATGACTAGGATAAACTTCTATCTTTTCACCATCTTTAGTATTATATTCAATAGGTAATTTATCTATAACACCAGGATATAATAGATCTAATACATTAACATCATCTGCATGCAATTCTTTCATAGTATATCCATTTGTTCCTCTAACAGTCCACATACCCATATTAATACCAATCTTATCTACATCATTATTATGCATACTTTCTATAAAAATATCAAGAGCATCTGCAAGTGCATAACACTCATCATCAGACTTAAGACCATAACCAGAATTATAATCCCATCCAGTTAGATCTAATTTAAGATCATATTTCTCATTAGCAGCATGACATATTGCATTTATTACACGCCATGACCATATATTAGCTCTAAAATAATAGCCAGGATTATTATCTTCCCACTCTTTATCTAACTCCCAATAATAATCTTGTGCTTTTTGTGATAAATCTCTAAAGTTATCAGGAAACTCTGGTTTGTCTCCTACTATCGTTGGGTTTAACCCATATATATCCATTCCCATAATTATGATGTTTTAAATTTTATATATCCGTAATCAAATAATTGCTGTTGTTCCCACTCTGATAGTTCTTTCTGTTCTTGTTTGTGTACAACTTGACATTCTATAATGTCATTAACTGCTTCATCAAACTCTGACACAACAGTATCTACATCACATAGATGACCACAATTAAGGCAGTCAGCTACTGTACTCTTTTGTTCTATTAATTGGCCACGATTTGAGCCACATTCTTTACACGGTTCTATTTTTACAATATTCATAGGTTCTAAGTTTAAGTAAGTTAGGTTATAAGAGGTAACATCATGCTACCTCTTTCCATACACAGTTTAATATTCTAGTCATTTGTTCACTAGTAAAATCAGATTGAGCAGTGCTAACTAAATGAATTACCTTAGCTACTTCATCTGTAGTAGTCCAACCACGAACAACATCATCTTCTAACTTTACCATGTTACGAGTTTCTGACTTATTTGAAGGACGCCAAACAGCTATTTCTGCATTATTAGAATACCAATACTCACTATTTCTAGGTAAATCATAGTCATCTTCTTGTCGTTCGCAATAATTACCTGGACCAAATTGTACACTTACTTGCCAACCATTGTTGAAGGTTAAGTTAAAACCTTTATGATATGTTATTTTAAATTTACTCATAGTTTTTAAATTTAAGTAATAGTTATAACTACCACTATCAATCCGTTAGTACTACCTTGTACTATTCTACTTGGCACGTTTGATATAGCTTGCGGCTGTGTAGTAGTTATAACCATATTATTAATCAATGATTTGTACAGTTTACTCTGTTAGATTAAATATAAGGGTAGACCACCTTAACAACAACAAGATCTACCCTTATAGTTATGCTTCGTATAGTAATACATAAGTAGCTAATAGTATTACAATGTAGATAATCATTTGTTTAGATTGTCTACAATTGTACTAAGCATAAATGCACCAGCTGCAAACATACACGATGCAGCAAGGAATAACATAATATATTTGAATGACATGATTAATGACAGGATAAAGTAATAAGTACCTGCTAATATCATAGCAATCATTACTACAAACATTGTGAAATGCTTAAATAGTTTAGCAAAAGTATAAAGTATATTTTTCATAATAAATAAATTAGTTAGTGTTATATTATATGATGAAGCAAATGTATGCACGATATAATACACGATAAAATAGCGTGTGTGATGCGTAGTAAGCACACATACACACACGATAAAAGAAAAAAGGGGACGTTAGTCCCCTTAAGGTTAGGCTTTCTCTACTTGATAGAGAACGCCGTTAACCTGTTTACCCCATTTTAGCTCTTTAACCTCTGTAGGTTTGCTGAACTTTTTCTTAAGTTCTTCAGTAGATAGGTTACTATCTAATATCTTGTAAGAACCAAACTTTGTTGGGTTTAGGTCTTGGTCGAAAAGTTTTACCTTATCGCCTAAGACCTCTAATTGCGTACCACCGCCTAGTGGTTGGTCGCATAATGTTACTACATTATTTTTCTCATTAAATTTTATAGCATATAGTTTTTGCATGGCTTATAAATTTTTATACCCGCTAGGGTACTTGTTAATACAACAATTAGATGGGGTGCGGCTTTGAATACCCCCACGCTCTCACAAATCAAGGTCACTAAAAAATTTTTTTACCAAAATTTAATTTTTATGTAACATTTATTTAACACTAGATTTGTATATTACAAGATCATGAAAAGAGTAGATATTTCAAATTTCTTATATATTTCTATTATAATACTTGCATTTATTATAGGAATATTGTAATATTGTAACGGAATCTAAGATCACCCTAGAGGGCCAAAAGGTAGTTATAGGGTCAGAAGTTGGGTTTACGAACTAATTTATTAGTCACGGTTGTCCCCAATAATTCCACAAATTGCTTTGATATAAAACTTAGGTAGGAGTAATACTATAGGCTGATAGAAATGTACCTACGGAGGCTAAAAACGGTAAGTAGAAGTTCAAAGTTAAACTAAAATCACTAGGGGAGAGGTATATCTAAAAACGAAATATGAGACGTGTTACTTATAAAATAGATTTTATAAAAAATCTATTTAAATCTATTCCAAATAATATAATAACTCAATTTGCAATACAAAACGAAATTGAAGATTCTTCTTGTATTGCAAGATTTGATAAAGAAAAATTAACAGCTTTTTATATAAATGCATATTCAACTTCTTATGGGCATGTTATTTTAAAATATTCTTATCCAGACTTTAAATTTCAATACATTTATATACAATTTAAAGAAAAAGTTGATGATGCAGGTCATCGATTAGAACAAAGATTTGATGTAAATGGACAAATAGAATCTGAATATTTAAGAGCTCCTAAAAATAAATCTTATGAAGAAGTAGGATACATATATATAAAAACAAAATCTAAAAAACAAAAAGTTTATGAGCCATATATTTGGGGTAATAAAAATTATCCTATAAATAATTTTGATGAAGCAATTCCATATATAGAAACTATTCCAAACTCATTTAAATATTTTTATAAGAAGAATAAACCAGAAAATAAATATATTTTTTTCTTAACTACAAATAAAAAAAATTCTTAGTTAGTTTTATTTTCTAAAAATTTTTATTATATATTTGCAATAAACTAATTTATAATAAAATGACTAAAAAAATAAAATTTCAACCTTATGGACAATGGTTATTGCTCCCTAATCCCGCAAAAAAAGTAACAGATTCAGGTATTATTTTAGATGATAAGACAGCAAGTTCTATAGTTACAAATATATTAACAGTTGAAGCTACAGGACCTGAGTGTAAATTTATAAAAGTAGGAGATACTGTAATGGTAGATCCAACTGTAGAAGCACGTGTCTTACATTTGGATGAAGGAGAGTTTATTTTAGTGGCAGAATACAATATATTAGGTAAATTTTAATATATGGTAGGAACGGTTACTATTAGTCTAGAGGATTATCACAAATTGGTAGAGTCAAAAACTAAATTTGATAATTTAAAAGACAATACTGCATATACTATGAAAGAATTACAAGTATTTCTATCATTTGTTTGTAGTAGAAAAGACATAACTAACCATATTGCTGAATTTAACAGGCAATCAAAAAAGTCTAAGATAGTAGTAACAGATGGTAAAGCAGTAATTCACAAAAAAGATGGAAAGAGTTGAATTTAGACTATCTAGTTTTGTAGAATTTATGTATGCACTAAAAGATTTTAACGAAAGTTTAACTAGATGGGAAAAAGAAAACCCTCCAGGTACTTGGAATTTAGATGTAGTTATAGAAGAAAATGAATATATAATTTATTTAACAATAAATGAAAGTAAAGATAAAGGCAAATAGTATTTATAAACGATTACAAATATGGAATGGTATATTTGATCTTACAAATAAAGAATTAGAAGTTATTTCTGCTTTTATAAAAGTAAACATAACTTCTAAAAGAAAAAATTTGTGTAGTAAAAAGAACAAAGATGAGGTAGCAAAAATATTAAACTTTGATGATCCTAACGATCTTAATAATTATATAAAAAAATTAAAAGATAAAGGAGCATTAACATTTAATAAAGGATCTTATCAAGTTAATAAGATGTTAAACCCTCAAATTAAAAAAATTGAAATCAATATTATATAATTATTATGTTATTAGTGAATTTTCTAAATTTCCATTTGTAATAATAGTAGTACAAGATCCAAAAGGAAAGTTAGTAAAAATAGAAGTAGATAAATATGAGTAAAAAAGAACCAAAACCGCCAAGTATATTTACGATGGCAAAAAATTTTGCTGGTGAACTAGCAAAATATATAAAAGAAGGTGCACCAAATGTATCTAATAAAGTATACATGGAAAGATTAGAAACATGTATGGAATGTCCACACTTAATTAAAAAGCATATGCGATGTGGTTTATGTGGATGTTTGTTAGAACATAAAGCAAAATGGAAAACAACTACATGTCCTGACAAACCAGAAAGATGGAAACCTGTATTTATGGATAAAGCTACTATTGAGTTAAGAAAAAATTTTGAAGAAGAGCAAGAAAAAAAAGAAAGAAAACAATTAATAGAAGATAAAAAAAGAGCAATAAAAGCTGCTAAATTAGTTAACGAAAAAAGAGGATTTGGTAATTTAAAAGCAAAAGATTTAACTCCTAACAATTTAAAACTAGTTTATAAAAAAATAGAAGATGCAAAAAAAGCAGAAGATAATAATACAAAAGATAGCAAGTAAATATAATTTACCATTGCAAACAGTAGAAAATATAGTTATGCACCAATTTAAATTTGTATCTAAAATAATAAATAAAGGAAAATTTGAAACAGTACGATTACCATATTTAGGTAAATTCCATGTAAATAAAAATAGATTAAAATATCTAACAAAAAATGAATCTACTAACAGTAAATGATAATAAAGTTATACCCTCTGCGTACGCACTTACAATTTTAGAATTTAAAAATTTGTCAATTGCAGAATTATCGTATGTATATTTTATGTGCGATCATAACTCCCCATTTTCTGTATATGAAGAAGAAAAAAGAAACGAAGAAGTACAAAAAAGTATTTTTAAAAAAGAAAAAGTAAACATAAGTAGTAAATTAAAAGCTGCTTGTGATAAATATAAAGAATTAACAGAAACCTCTGCTGTTAAACTATTAAAGTCTGCAAGATCATCTGTAACTAAATTAGAAAAATATTTAAGAGACATAGATTTAACACTTATGGACGATAATGGTAAACCTATTTTTACAGCAAAAGACTTAGTTGCTAACTTATCTAAGATGGGAGATGTAGTATCTGGCCTATCTAAATTAGAAGAGTTAGTAAAGAAAGAAGAACAGGCTGCAAACCAAAATAGGGGAGGTGTAATAACAAATAAATATAGTCAATGATGAAAATAGATTGGATAAATTCTTGGAAAAGTGGTAAAAAAAGTAGTATCTTTGAATTCACACTAAGGTTAGGGTTTTTAACTATCCTAGAAATTTATTTAAACTTTGATATTAAAGAACATAGAATTATGATCTTTAATGTGGGGTTTGAATTATGGAAATAAAAAAATAAAAATGTACACATATAATGCAAAAGCTGTTAAAGTTGTTGATGGTGATACCATTGATGCTGAAATAGACTTAGGGTTTGATATTAAGATTAAAAAAAGAATTAGATTAGCTGGTATTAACGCTCCAGAATCTAGAACAAGAAATTTAGCAGAGAAAAAAATGGGTTTAGCTTCTAAAAAAAGGCTAAAAGAAATGTTAGAAGGATGCGCAAATGAATTTGAGCTAGAATCTAAAGAGTTAGGTAAATATGGTAGAGTATTAGGCAGGTTACATATTAGCACTTTATCTGGTCGAGATACAATTACTAAAGTTTGTGTTAATGACAGATTAATAGAAGAAGGTTATGCAGTGGAATATGATGGAGGAAAACGATAGTGAGATGAAGTTTTTAGAAGATTTAGCAGATTACAATAAATCAATGGAAAATGCTTTCTTAATTGTAACTAAAAGAAAAACATTAGATGATATTTATTTAGAACTAGAGAATGAAGAATATACTGAATTCTTTTTACCTTTTGATCCTATTGCAAGTGATGGTAGGGATGAAGGAACAATAGAATTACTAGTTAGTCATTTTGAAGAATTAGAAGATTATGAAAAATGCGCAGAACTACATAAATTAAAATCTAAATGCTTAAAAATACAGACAGACTCAGACCTGCAGCTTTAAATTTTATAAAACACGGATATTATACATCCGCACTTCCAGGCACTAAAGATTACTACGAATATTGGGATACAGAACAAAAAAGATGTTTGTATGGATACACAGTTGGTGAGCTAACTATTACAGGTAATCATTATTTTTACTTAAATTATTGTCCTATTGACAGATCTGTTGATGAGAAACTTCCAGATGGTACAATTATAGCAAGACGAGAGCGTACATTTCCTGCATTTTATGACGGGGATTGGAAATATTTTAATGCTATAGATCAAGCAAGAAAAGAGAATAAACATATGATTGTTTTAAAAGCAAGACGTAAAGGATATTCTTATAAAGCAGCTGCCATGCTTGCTAGAAATTATTTTCATATAAGAAATAGTAAAAATTTTGTATTTGCTAGCCAAAAAGAATATTTAATTGGGGATGGATTATTGTCAAAAGCATGGGATATATTATCTTTTGTAGATAACAATACAGCATGGACACAACCTAGACTAAGAGATAGAGAAATGATTAAAATGTCTGGATATAAGAAAAATGTAAATGGGGCAGATGTAGAACTAGGAATGAAAAGTCAAATAATGGGTGTGTCTTTAAAAGATGCGCCTGATAAAGTAAGGGGTAAAGCTGGTGAACTAATATTTTTTGAAGAAGCAGGTAGTTTTCCAGGTTTATTAAAAGCATGGGAAGTTACAATGCCAACAATGCGTCAAGGATCTAAAACATTAGGAACAATGGTAGCATTTGGTACGGGCGGTACAGAAGGTGCTGATTTTGAAGGTATGGAAGAGCTATTTTACAATCCTGATTCTTACGATTGTTTAGCTTTTGAGAATGTGTGGGATGCTGGAGGTAATGGTACACAATGTGGTTATTTTATTCCTATATATGAAAACTTAGAAGGATTTATTGACGAAGATGGGAATAGTATAAAGCATCAAGCAGTTAAATTTGAAGAAATAAACAGAGATAAGAAAAAAGGAACAAATGATCCAAAAGCATATGATCAATATATAGCTGAACATCCCATGAATCCAAGAGAAGCTACTTTACAAATATCTTCTAACTTATTTGACATAGCATCTTTACAAGAACACTACAATAATGTAAAAGTAAATAATTTACAAGCCATAGGTAACAATGGTTATTTGTATTATGGGCATAATGGTGAAATTAAATTTAAATTAGATGGTGATGCTCGTCCTATTACAAGATTTCCACATAGAAAAGAAGATAATTTAGAAGGATGTGTAACAATATACGAACCTCCTTACAAAACTACAGAGCAACAAGTGCCTATGAATATGTATATTATTTGTCATGACCCGTATGCACAATCACAGTCTGCAGATTCATCATCTTTAGGATCTGCATATGTTATAAAACGTATAAATAATATATCTCAACCAGATGACATGATAGTTGCTAGTTATGTTGCACGACCACACTCACAAGATGAGTTTAATAAAAATTTATTTATGTTAGCAGATTATTATAATGCTAAAATAGGATTTGAGAATGATCGTGGTGAAGTTATTGCATATGCACGTAGGCATAGAAAATTACATAGACTGCAAGAAGAGTTTGAGATGTTAGATAAAAAAGATTTAAGATCTAAAAAAGTAAAACGTCAATATGGTATGCATATGACAGAAGCTAGAAAAAGACAAGGTGAGATATACATAAGAGACTGGTTAAATACAGTTAGATCTACAAATGAAGATGATACACAAGTATTAAACATGCACAAAATATATGATTTAGCATTATTACAAGAATTAATTAAGTTTAATCATAAAGGTAACTTTGACCGTGCTATGGCATTAATGGTTGGTATGTATCATACTAGAGAAATGTACAATTCTGAAGTACAAGAAATATTAGAAGACAATTCATCAGCAGAATGGTTTGATTCTAATTATTATTAGTGTTATATTATAAACAATACACAAAAAATACTCTTCTTATACTAAAATATATTTATTTTTACTATTTTTGATGATTAGGTTAATAGTATAGTATATGTATTTAGGTTCAAATAAGATCCCCCAACAAAAATTATCAATAAGAAAAAAAGATAAGAAGTGGAGAGAAGCATGCGTGGAGGCATACATAGATCTTTCTACAGCTGGTTACAGTGAAAGACGTGACTGGCTAAAGAGCCTATATGATTATTACAACGGTGTAATTGATGATGCAGATTACAGATACGTGTTAAAACCCTACGGTAAAACTAGGGACAATTTCCCCTCTAAAATGCGTAACTATCCTATTATTAAGCCTATAATCGATCTGTTATTGGGTGAAAAATCAAAAAGACCCCTTAATTACACCGTTACCGTACAAAATGCTGATGCTGTTACACAAAAAGAAAAAGCAAAGCAAGAATTGATCATGAAAAATTTACAACAACAATTTGTAAATGTTTTAAATGAGCAAGGAATAGAAACTGGTACACCTTCTAATGAAGTACCACCGCCTGCTGAAATAGCAGAAATGTTTGAAAAAACATATGTAGATAATAGAGCATTAAAAGGACAACAGTCTATTAATTTTATAATGCAAGACCAAGAAATCTACGATAAATTCCAAAAAGCATGGTTTCATTATTTAGTATCTGGAGAAGTATACACATGGAGAGGAGTTAGAAATAACGAACCTTTTTATGAAATATTAAATCCATTAGATATAGACTACGACAAAGATCCTGATTTAGATTTTGTAGAAGATGGGGATTGGGCGTTAGTTAGAAAATATGTACATGCGTCTACAATTATAGATTATTATAGAGATGAGTTAACTGATGAAGAAATACTATCCTTAGAAGAACCTGAACACGCAAGTATGGATTCTTATCTAACAGTATCTAATAGAGCAGATGATAGAGAATTATACAGAGAAAGACTAATAGAAGTTGTAAGTGTATATTGGAAAAGTAGAAAAAGAATAGGATTTTTAAGTTATATTGATCCAGAAACTGGGACAATGGAAGAAATGCAAGTTGATGAAACGTATAGATTGTCTGCAGATTTAAAAGCAACAGGTGCAAAGGTAGATTACGAATGGGTTAATGAAGTATGGGAAGGAACAAGAATAGATGGTAGATTGTATGTAAAAATGCAACCTTTAGAAAACCAAAGAACTTCTATGGACAACCCATCTAAATGTAAACTACCAATAAATGGTCGTAAATATTCAGATCTTAACTCTAGAAATATATCTTTAGTATCACTAGGTATACCTTATCAATTAAATTACAATATTTATAAATATAGATTAGAATTATCAATTGCAAAGTCAAAAGATATTGTTGCACAGTTTGATATTAATATGATCCCAAAAAAATGGGACTTAGATAAGTTTATGTATTATGTAGAAGGTACAGGTATTGCGTGGGTAGATTATAATAAAGAAGGAATACAACTATCTCCACAACATCAATCGGTACTTGACATGTCTATAAAAACTATAGAACAATACATAGGTTTATTAGAATCTATAATGTTAGAATGGGAAAAAGTATCTGGAGTAAATAGACAAAGACAAGGACAAGTTGGTGCATACGAAGGTAAAGCTACATCACAACAAGCTATTGTACAATCATCACATATTACAGAAGATTTATTTAGAAAATTTGCAAGATTAGAACAAAGAGATATGCAAGCATTATTAGATTATTCTAAAGAAGCTTGGATAGCAGGTAAAAAAGGAATGTACGTAATGTCAGATGGTACAATAGATTATTTTGATGTAGATGCAATGGATCATTTAGAATCAGAATATGGTATATTTGTTTCTGATGCTGGTAGAGATCAAGATAAACTAGATACACTAAAAGCTCTTGCACAATCAATGGTACAAAATGGGGTACCAGCTTCTACAGTTGCTGAAATGGTAGATGCAGACAGCTTTACAGAAATAAAACATAAAATTAGAGATGCAGAAAAAGCACAACAAGAATTACAACAAGCACAACAACAAGCTGCAGCTCAACAAGCTCAACAAGAAGCACAATTAAAACAACAAGAGCTTGATAATGAAAATATGAATAAAGAAAGAGACAGAGAAGTTAAAATACAAGTAGCAGAAATAGCAGCTCAATCTAAATTAAATTCTGATAATTTTAATATGCAAAAAGCTATGGCTGATGCAGCAAGAAAAGATCAAGATATAGCTATTAGACAACAAGCTAATGATGAAAAAGCTAGATCTAATGCTGCAAAAGAAAGATTAATACAATCAGAACAAGAAATGAAAATGGGTGGTGTTAGACAAGATGGTATAAGAAAAGATAAAGATTTAGAACTAAAAGAAAAAGCATTAAATCAAAAAAAGAAACAAGATGGCTCTAACTAATGATCAAAAAATACAACTAATGAAAGAAGCCTATGCAACAGGCTACAAAGGATCTTTTACAGAATTATTTCAACAAAATGATCCTGAACCAGGTACAGATCCTGAGTTAGAACCTATGGATATAAATCCAATGGATGTACCTGCAAACTCACCTGCAAAAGTATCATTAGGAACAGACATGCCTCCTATGGAAATGAGAAACCAAGAAGCAATTGAACAAGCAAACGCTGCACCATCACAAGAATTAGTGCAAAGCTATCAATCAGAAACTGCAGGAAGTATGCCTACAGGAGAAAGAGTAGAAACAGTATTAGAAAATCCTAGTCAGTATCAAGAAGGTGGATTTAAACTTCCAGAAAGAACAGGAAAAAGAGATAATGAGGATGGTTCTTACTCAACTCATATAATGAGACATGAAACTGCAGATGGAATAAATTGGTTTGCTTTTCCCACATTATTTCAAAATGAGGATGGAAGTTGGGATGATAGATCTGAACAAGCTAATAAAGATTGGAGATCAGTAGCTGCAGAAGCTGAACGTAGAGGAGAAGTAATACATTTTGGGACTGATAGAGATGCCGCTGCTAAATATGCTAAAACTTTAGGTGGTACAAAACAAGAAGGTGGATATAGATTAGATAATAATTACGCTGATAACTACATTAAAGACTATCTTAGAAAAAAAGGTGGGTATAAATGGGATTTAGAAAAGTTAAAAGACTTTAATAAAAAATAAGTGTTATATATTAAAAAGACACTCTAAATATATTTTTAATAATAAAAACTAATTAATAATAGGTATTTTTGTAGTACCAAAAAATATATAGAACAATGAGTATAGACGATAAAAAAATAAACATAGAAGATATCTCTTTTGACGATATGTTAGGAGAAGGTATTGAGGATGCAGTGGAAACTGTAGAAGAAGTTGAACCAAAAGCAGAAGAAGGTGAGAGTAAGAGTGAAGAAGTTCTTGCGGAAGCTAGTCTTGATGATGATGTTGCTGCTAAACAAGAAGAAGCGGAGGAAGAAGAAGAAGACGAGGATGTTGAAGAAAAAGTTTCTAAAAAGAGTACAAAGAAGGAGGTTTCAACGGAAGATGATGGAGTCGAGGCGGAACAAGTAGAAGATGATACAATCGTAGGAGCTGTTCTGTCAAAGTTAGGATACGAAGTAGATGAAAAATATGATGACACTACTGAAGGATTAGTAGAACTAACTAAAGACATAGGTGTTCAAATGGCAGATGAAAATTTAGATAAGCTATTTGAAAAGTTTCCTTTAGTTAAAGATCACATGGAGTATGTAATGGCTGGTGGTAACAGTCAAGACTTTATGGGAATGCATGATCCTAGACAAGATTACTCTAGAGTTAATATGTCAAAAGATGATGTACAGTTACAAAAATATTTTTTAGGAGAATATTTTAAAACTAAAGGTCACGATGCAGAATTTATTGGAGAGTTACTAGAAGATTATGAAGATAATGGTAAACTTTACAGTAAAGCGGCTAGTGCACAAAAAGCACTAGTTAATGCTCAAGCTACTTATAGAAAAAATGCTTTAGAACAACAAAAGCAAGAACAAATAAAACAGCAAAAAGAGCAAAAACAATTTTGGGATGATGTATATGAAACAATAGACACATCACAAGATTTTAAGGGGCTTGCGGTTCCTGAGAAAGAGAAAAATAAATTTTTTGAGTATCTTTCTAAACCTGTAACCAAGGAAGGTTACACGCAGAGAGATTTAGATCATTCAGAATCTGACATGAATACTAAGCTTGCGATTGACTATTTAATGTTCAAAGGTTTTAATCTTGATAAAATGATAGATATAAAAGCTAGAACAAAAAGTACTCGTACTTTAAAAGATAAAATAAAAAGTCAAAAAGCTAGTGTTAAAAATGCAAAAAGTACTCGAAGAGCAACTAGAGCAAAAGATGTAGATATTGATGATCTAGATTTAAATTTGTTTTAACCTATTAACTTTTAAAATTTAGAAAATTATGGCAATGTCACAACAAGGTAAGAACATTAGCGTTGTAAAAACGTTTTATAATGATTCGCAAATGACTGATATGAACAGTCTAGCAAACGCCCTTATGTCAAAGCCTACTGAATTATCTCCAATTATCACACATTTGGCTGGTAAAGACGATAAAAGATTTCCTCTATCATTCTTAACTGAGGGGGTTGGAAATGTTAAGTCAATGGATAGATTGGAATATGAATATCGTGTAGCAACTCACAAAAGAAAGACACGACCAGTAGCGGCGACTAATAGTGGTGGTAATTTAGGTCAAGGAGGTAGTACTTTTGAAATACAATTTCCTGACAAATTTTTTATCTTTCCATATGTACTAGTAAACTCTGCAGGAGAACTAGCACGTATTATGAAAGAACCAGAACCAGTAGCAGGAACTAACAACTGGAAATATACTTTACAGTTAGTTAATCCAGCAACTAGCGCAACTTTATCTTCAGGTTTTACTGTAGGTGATCTTTGGGCTCAGTTGTATGCACCAGTAGGAGTTGATTTCTCTAGAGGAAATGCTTCAAACTGGCAATCACCTTCTTTAGTAAGAAACAAGATTGGTACAGTAAGAAAATCATACCACATGTCTGGTCACGCGCGAGACTATGTAGTTGAGTTTGGATTACCTACTAAAGGTGGAGCTACTACAAAATTATGGATGGACTATGAAGAATATCAACACATGCTTAACTTTAAAGAAGAATGTGAGATGTTCTACTGGTACGGACAAAAAACTTATAATGCTGACGGACACACTTTCATGAAAGATGAAAATGGTCAACCAGTAATTGTAGGACCAGGATTACTTGAGCAAATCGTTAATAAAGATACTTATTCTACTTTAACAGAGACTAAGATCAAAAACATTATTGGTGATTTATTCTATGGTATGACTGATGCTAATCAAAAACAAGTTACGCTTTACACAGGAACTGGTGGTATGCGTGAATTTGATGAAGCTCTTAAAAATCACTTTGGATCAAGTGCAAACTCATTCAAAGTAGGTGGTGAGAATAGATTCATTACAGGTTCAGGTAGATCATTAGGTCTTACTGGGTACTTTACACAGTACGAGCACGTAGACGGACATACAGTAAATGTAGTTAAACTACCTTTATTTGATCATGGTCCTGTTGCTCAAGCTGCAGGAAGACACCCTGTAACTGGATACTCACTAGAATCATACAGAATGGTATTTGTTGATCAGTCTAACTATGACGGACAAGCAAACCTTCAAATGCTTTCTAAAAAAGGAAGAGAAATGATGAGATGGTGTGTAGCTGGGTCTGTAGTACCTAGAGGTTTTGACGGAACAAGTGCAAGAGCATCTGATGTTGACGGCGCTTCTGTTCACATGTTAAAAACAGCTGGTATCATTCTTAAGAGATTTGATACTTCTCTAGATATTACGTGTACAGCGTCATAATATAACACGAGGATACTTGTGTTATTTCACGTTGCATCGTGAAGTCTATATAAATTGGTTTTTAGTTAGGTTGTAGGGTTAATTCCCTACAGCCGCTAAAAGCTTTCACATGGAGGGATTATTCTTTCTCTCTATTAATAATAATTAAAAAAGAACTGGAAATATGAGTAAAAAAATTTTTATCAGGAGACAAGACGCGGATAGTTTTCTCCCTGAAGAGCTGCGAGCTGAGGCAGTAATGAAACTGAGCAGTGTTTTTGTAAATAGACAACCACTTAAAGGATTTAGTTACGAAGATGAAAAAATTTACCTAGCAGGTATACTAGATGTAGACCCAGGTAATCACGAATGGCCAAAACATGCAAAAAAGTTTTGGGCAGACTTAACAATCCCTGTGGGTTTTACAGGAGTTGAACTTGAAATCGGTACAGATGATAAAGGTAATCCAATACAAATAATGGATTTTATAAAATATCATTTTGCATTAAAACATCCACATGTAGCCTTAAGTAAGGAAGAAATGGATAAAGATTACAAGAAAAGATTTTACATTCAAGATTTAAGTAAAGAGGATGTAAAGAAAAATGTTCAAGTCCAAGTAAAAAAAGACGCAGACAAAGAATTTATAAAACTTTCTTCTGATCCAAAAGCAATGATCTGGGTATTAAGATTAATTGGAAACGTTAATCCTGATACAATGACAAGAGAACAGGTTGAAAATATGTTATATGACATAAAAGAAAAACAACCAAAGAAGTTTATGAAAATTGCAAAGGATAAGAACCTTAGTATGAAAGCAGAAATAGAAGAAATGGTTTCAGCTGGAGTATTAAGAAAAATTGGAAATCAGATTGTATTTATAGATGAAATATTAGGAGATACATTAGATTCTACTATATTACATTTAAAAGACAAAAAGAATTCTGGCAAATTAACAATATTAAGAGCAAAACTTAAAGAATTGGCAGTATAGATGGATATACAAGAAATGCACTTATCAGTACAACAGGGCGTGGACAAAATCCATGCCCAAGTTGCTGATTCATTACTTACTTCAGAATTAGATCGAGAGTTGAACAAAGCTATACAACAATTTGTTACAACAAGATTCCAACAAAATAACTTTTACAGAAAAGGTTTTGAGGAGTCACAAAAAAGAAGAGATGATCTAAGAACGTTAGTAAGAGAAGTCGTTCTTGAAGCATCATTTAAAGAACAATTAAAAAGTTCAGCTCAACCAGGTGGGTCTTTATTTACTGATACAGTATTTTTACCCACTGACTACATGTATTTAATCAATATTAATACAGAAATTAAAAGATTGCCTACATGTGAACCAATAGGATTTAATCTAACAGATCAAGATTCTATTTTTTATTTTATATTTAACTTAAATGACTTTGTAGGTCAAAACCAAGCTGGTAATAGTACATCTTGGTTAAGTCAAATACAAATGTTTAGTGAAATAGGAGCTCCTGCTACTAGCATAATAGAAAATGCATGGTCATGGGGTAATATGGATGGATCTTTGCAGTTTACTATAGATAATGATCCAGATGTTTTTCCAAATACTGGGCCAGGAAATGGAGAAGATGTATCATCAGGATTGATACAAGACATTTTAGATAACTGGGCATTAGGAGATATATTTTGGGAAAACTGGCCAATAGGCGGATCACAAATATCTTATCCTGGTAGTTTTATAGCTGTAATAGATCAAGAAGCATTTGATTGGATAAATTGGGATGGATCTTTAGGTAATGTTACTTTTTTAGCTGGTAGACAGGCTGATAATATTATAACAGTACAAACACCTTTATTATTTAAGGATGATGTACTAAATCAAAAAAGAATTCCAACAAGTGATACTTGGGCTTCTTATGTAAGAGAATCGCATTCATGTAGAATGGTTCAACATGATGATATACATTCAATGATAAACGATCCTTTTAACAAAACAAAATACAGTTCCCCTCTAACTGTGATGAGAGGAAATAACATAGATGTTTACACCGATGATTTATTTATTGTAGATAAGATTAGGTTAACATATATAAGACGCCCTGCTGTGGTCAATTTACCAACTAATAGTAGTTGTGATCTTCCAGAACACACTCATGAGGAAATTGTAAAACTAGCAGTGGCAAGTATCTTGGAGGCTATTTCCGATCCAAGGTATGCAACTCACAGTAGTGAAGTGCAGAAAATGGAATAATAAATTGAATATTAATTTTTAAATAATT
>LULO01000038.1_pt1 | contig 161829 bp, 165 predicted proteins | sample 728121 | NCBI WGS metagenome assembly LULO01 (sample SAMN03860287, study PRJNA289734) | marine metagenome | biome: seawater column; feature: ocean; material: water; isolation source: Red Sea water column Station 149 - depth 50m | place: Saudi Arabia: Red Sea | collected 2011-10-15 | depth 50 m | reverse complement strand
ACTCGGGTTCCGCAACCTGACCAACTACATCGCCAGAAGCCTCCTCGAGACCGGCGGCTTCAGACCCCAACTACACCCCGGATTGTGAAGAGCCCGATTGAGACCGCCACCCGTTGGCTCTGGCAAGTGCCAGCTAGGCGGACTCGAATAACTCGTAGCGTCTGGCCAAGCGGTCGCGATCGGGTTGGTCAGATGGCTTCGCCGGAAGGAATAGGTTTCGCCGGTCCATCTCCTGCAGGCCGTAGCGAAGCATCGGACCATCAACCTCTCGAAGAACATCCTCGTTGATGTGAACGACGTAGTCGGGCGAGATCCCAAGAATGTTTTCGTCGTAGGCGGCGTGGTGGATCTTGCACAATGTGAGGCCGTTGCTGACGACCGGCCGGCCATCTTCGTCTGCATCCGCCGTGATGTGGGCGGCATCCAAGAGTGGGACTTTCTTGAGGACGCAGACAGCGCAGCGCTCTTCGTAGGCACGGAGGACCGTAGCCCGGAATTCGGGCTGATGCAGTCTCTGGCGAACCACCCTCTGGGCGTAGCGCCGCTGCTCGTCGGTGAGGTGAGCGGGATCGGGCAGGAACCGGAGGCTCTCGTCCAGTGCAAGCAGGAATCGCTGGTGCTCTGGCTCTTCCTTGACGACGTACACGGGCATGATCGGCAGAAATTGCCCCCTGGCGACTTTGCGAAGCATCACCACCGGTAGGCCAAGGCGCATCGCTTCACGAAGCTTGGCATTCGATCCGCCGCGTGGATCTTGGCCTGCCGGTCGCTTCTCGTACGAGTAGCGGTACAGGGAACCCTCGTGATTGCCGTCGTCGTACTCGCCGTCAGGATCACTAATGATGGTCAACGTCGCTGAGTACGAACGCGGGTTCCAGATGCCCTTGCTGGTGTCGATCAGTCGCTCGGAACCCCAGCCGAAGTCGACTCGGCTAAGCCATTCACGACTCAACGACGGGCGGCCGGCAAACTCCACGGCGAGCGTGTCCATCAACGCGCGACGCTTCAATAGTTCGGCTTCGACCTCGCTCACGACCGAAGGTTCGCAGCTGAAGTCAGGCTCCGCCAGAGATTCGAGTTGAGTCCCCGATAGTGGTGTAGCGCGGTCGCCGAGATCGTCACCGGCGTGTACGCCAGACGTAGACGCGGCCACCGCGTGATCCTTCGAGTTCACCTCCTACAGCTCACTCGAATGGAGTCATCACGATGACCGCTCCTCACATTGTCGACCCTGCACGCCTGCTCGGCGAAGCCCTCGCCGAAGCATCCCCGGATCTGATGCGGACGTTGCTGCAGACGATGATCAACGCTCTGCTGTCCGCCGATGCCGACGCCGTGGTCGGCGCCGAGTACGGCCGGCCGACACCTGGCCGCACGAGCCAGCGCAACGGCTATCGCCACCGCCCGATGGACACCCGCGTCGGGACCATCGATGTGGCGATCCCCAAGCTCCGCAAGGGCACCTACTTCCCCGAGTGGCTCCTCGAGCGCCGCAAGCGAGCAGAGACCGCGTTGATCACCGTGGTCGCTGACTGCTACCTCGCCGGTGTCTCGACGCGGCGGATGGACAAGCTGGTCAAGACCCTCGGCATCGACTCGCTGTCGAAGTCCCAGGTCTCACGGATGGCCGAAGAGCTCGACGTGATCGTCGAGGAGTTCCGCCACCGGCCCCTCGACGAGGCCGGTCCGTTCACCTTTGTCACCGCTGATGCGCTGACGATGAAGGTTCGCGAGGGCGGACGCGTGATCAACGCAGTCGTCCTGCTCGCCACCGGCGTCAACAACGACGGCCACCGTGAAGTCCTCGGGATGCGGGTGGCCACCGCCGAGACAGGGGCGGCGTGGAACGAGTTCTTCGCCGACCTGGTGGCTCGCGGCCTGACCGGCGTGCGGCTGGTGACCAGCGACGCCCATCGTGGACTGGTCGAGGCGGTCGCCGCGAACCTGCCCGGCGCTTCGTGGCAGCGCTGCCGCACCCACTACGCCTTCAACCTGATGGGCGTGACCCCGAAGGGCATGTGGCCGGCGGTCAAGGCGATGCTGCACAGCGTCTACGACCAGCCCGACGCCGCCGCGGTCCACGCCCAGTTCGACCGGCTCTTGGACTACGTCGAGGGTAAGCTGCCCGAGGTCCACGACCACCTCGACCGCGCTCGAGCCGACCTGCTGTCCTTCACCGCGTTCCCGAAGGAGATCTGGACCCAGATCTGGTCCAACAACCCCACCGAGCGACTCAACAAGGAGATCCGACGCCGCACCGACGCCGTCGGGATCTTCCCCACCCGCGAAGCCATCGTGCGCCTGGTCGGCGCCGTCCTGGCCGAGCAGACCGACGAATGGGCCGAAGGCCGCCGCTACCTCGGACTCGAAGTCCTCGCCCGCTCCCGCGTCACCATCGTCCCCACCAACGACACCGAGATCGGAGCAGACGACCTACCCGCCCTGACCGCCTAACCCATCAGCGAAGGAACGCAGCGCTACACCACTCCCGGGGACTTGACCGAGATTCGGACGTTTCACCTGATTCGGTGGTAGATCAGTAACTGCCGGTCACGATCAGGTCACGGTGGGCATGGCCTGTGTGCAGTGAGCCTCTCGGCGGTCAGGAATGTCGGTGGCTTGGTCTGTACTGAGGTATGGCGGTTCTCGGGCAGCAGCACCCTCTCGGCCGCGTGGTCGAGGCGATCGATGCTGCGCTCGACGACGGGTACGCCGCCTCGTTGGTCGGCCTCGACGCCGAAGGCACCGCGCAAGTGCTGCGGGCCCTCGGGGCACTCGCCTCACGGTTGGAGGACCTCACTGGAGCGGTGCTGCGGCACGCCGAGGACGTGCACGTCGAGGACCTGAACGGAGCCACCTCGGTGGCGGTGTGGTGGTCGAACGAGATGCTCGTGACCCGTCCCGCAGCGCATCGTCGGGTGAGGCTGGCTGAGGCGCTGGGTCGCTACGACCGTGTCCGAGAGGCCCTGTGCTCGGGGGTGGCGAACCCGGAGCAGGCGTCCGTGGTCGTGCGTGCGCTCGACGATCTCCCGGAGGACGTGGACGCCGCGGTGCGGGCGAAGGCCGAGATCCACCTCGTCGCGTTGTGCGACCACTTCGACGCCAAGGGGCTGCGCCACCTTGGTCGACACATCCTGACCGTCGTGGCACCCGAGCTCGGCGAGGCCCACGAGGCGAAACTGCTGGAGGACGAGGAGCGCCGCGCCCGGGAGAAGGCCCGGCTCACCCTGTCGCGCGACGGGCACGGACTGGTCCACGGCCGCTTCAGTCTCCCCGAGTTGCATGGGGCGATGCTGGAGAAGGCGATCCAGGCCATCGGGTGGGCCGACCAGGACCCGGAGAAGCGGGCCAAGCCCAGCCCCGTCCAGGCGGGCGAGGCGTTCTGCGAGCTGCTGGAACGCCTCCACGACAAGGACCTGCCCTCCGTCGGAGGTGTGGGCGCCACCGTCGTGGTGACGATGACGCTGGAGACGCTGCAGGGTGGCCTGGCTGAGGCGGCGCTCGACAACGGGGACCGGCTCTCGGCAACCACCGCCAGGCGGCTCGCGTGCGAGGGGGGCATCCTGCCCGTCGTCCTGGGCGGCAAGGGCGAGGTGCTCGACGTCGGGAGACGACGCCGGTTCCACACCCGCGCGCAGCGGATCGCGATCGCACAGCGAGACAAGCACTGCCAGTGGACCGGCTGCGACGCCCCGCCCTCACGGTGTCACGTGCACCACCTGATCCCGTGGGCGCGCGGCGGCGGTACGAGCGTGGAGCAGGGGCGGCTCTACTGCCCCCGACACCACCACAAGGTTCACGAGCTGATGGAGCAGTCGATCCGACAGCAGACGTGAGGCCCAGTCGACCCCCACCCCAGAAGGCGTGCGTGCCCGTCCCACCCGGCCGGGTGCGCCACCCGTCGTACGGTCGAGACGACTCTGCACTCGCGTACCCGAGGAGGAGGGACGTGCTCAGCTGGGACGTCGACGACCGGAAGCGTCACCCGTGGACCGTCGCCTACATGAAGGGCATGTGGGCGCGGCGCGACAAGGAGGCGTTCGAGGGCGCCGAGCACACGCTCCGCCAGGCCCAGGAGATGCAGCGCGAGGGTGACGCACCACCGGATCGGTGGACACGCCTGCACTCGCGGGTCGATGCCGAACGACGCGACCAGATGCTGGTGTGGCGGGTGCGCCCGCGGCGGCGTCAGCCGGTGGCGCGCGTCGTGTACGTCCACGGCGGTGGATACGTGCACCCCCTCACCCCGGACTACTGGCGGCTCGTACGGGCACTCGGTCGGGTGCCGGCCGAGGTGGTCGTGCCGGCGTACCCGCTCGCTCCCGACGCTTCGGCCGACGACGTGCTGCCGCGGCTGCTCGAGCTGGTCGACGACGGACGCGACCTGCCGACGGTGCTGATGGGTGACTCCGCGGGTGGCGCCCTCGTCCTCGTCCTCGCCCGGCTCGCGAAGGACCGAGGTATCCCCGTCGCCGGCGTGGTCGCGCTGTCGCCCTGGCTGGACGCGACCCTGCACGTCCGCGACGAGGAGGTGCAGACGCTCGAGGCGACCGACCCGATGCTCGCCGAGTCGGGGCTGCGCGCCGCCGGCCGCGCATGGTCGGGGGAGAGACCCGTCGACGACCCGCTGATCAGTCCGGTGCACCTCGAACTCGACGGGCTGCCGCCGATAGACCTGTTCATCGGCGATCGCGACATCCTGCGACCTGCCGTCGACGAGCTCGCGCAGCGTGCCGGCGACGCGGACGTCGAGATGTGCGTGCACGAGGTGACCTCGATGTTCCATGTCTGGATGACCCGGGCCATCCCCGAGGGTTGGCGCACGCGCCAACGGCTCGTGGAGATCGTGCAGCACCGCACCCGGACCGCGGGCTGCGGGCCGTCGAGGACATGACCGCCGACGAGGCGGACCCAGAAGGGTGAGCCCGGTGTCCGCACAGGGGTGCGGGTATCGCTCGAGGGTCCGTTAGCCCCTACGGTGAGGCGATGTCCATGTCGCGCCGTCACGCCGTGCGGCACCACGGGTCTCCGGAGGCGACGCCCCTGGTGCTGGTGCATGGCTTCGGCTGCGACCAGACGATGTGGCACCACGTGGTGCCCGCCCTCGCACGTGACTTCCACTTCGTGACCTTCGACCTCGCCGGGGCCGGTGCCGCCGACCCGGCGGCGTGGGACGCGCAGCGGTACAGCCGACTGGAGGGGTACGCCGAGGACCTCGTGGCCCTCCTGCGCGAGCTCGGGCTCCGCGACCCGGTCCTCGTCGGGCACTCCGTCTCGGCGATGATCGTCGCCCACGTGCAGGTCATGGCGCCCGAGCTGGTCGGCAGCTTGGTCATGGTCGGCCCGTCCCCCCGCTACGTCGACGACGGTGAGTACGTCGGCGGGTTCAGCGCCGAGCAGATCGAGGAGCTCCTGGCCTCCCTGTCGGCCAACTACGTCGCGTGGTCGCACGCCATGGCCCCCGTCATCGCGGGCAACCCCGGACGACCGGAGGTGCACGGGGAGCTGGCAGAGGCGTTCTGCCGCATGGACCCCGGGGTCGCAGAGGTCTTCGCGCGCACGACGTTCCTCAGCGACGCCCGTGACGTGCTGCCGCGGGTCACGGCGCCGACGCTGGTGCTGCAGTGCTCCGAGGACGTCATCGCGCCGCAGGTGGTGGGCGAGTACGTCGCCCGGCAGGTCCCCGACGCCGAGCTCGTCCTCCTGCGGGCCGCCGGCCACTGCCCGCAGCTCAGCGACCCCGAGGAGATCGTCTCGGTGCTGCGCGAACGCCTTCTGCCAGGGGACCCTCGGTGACGCGCAGTCGGGTCCTCGAGGCGTTCACCGCGGCCCTGCTCGACGACGACCCGCAGGCGTTGTACGACAAGGCGCCCTGCGGTTACCTCACCCTGGCGCCGGACGGCACCGTGGTGAAGACCAACGACACGCTGCGCACGATGCTGCGCACCCATGAGCTCACCGGCACGACTTGGCAGGAGCTGCTCTCACCCGCCGGTCGGGTCCTCCACGAGACCCTCCTCATGCCGACCCTGCGCCTCAGTGGCGCCGTCAACGAGGTGGCCGTCGACCTCGAGTGTCCCGACGGCACCCACGTGCCGGTCCTCCTCAACGCCACCGCGGAGCGGGACCCGCAGGGCCGGGTGCGCCTGGTGCGCGTCGCAGTCTTCGACGCCACGGAGAGGCGACGTTACGAGCAGGACCTGGTCCACTCCGCCGAGGAGGCGCGCGCAGCCCAGAGGGCCGCCGAGGACGCGGAGCGACGTCTGAGCGCCCTCGTCGACACCCTGCAGGGGTCGCTGGTGCCGCGCTCCCTTCCCGCGGTGCCTGGGCTCTCCGTCGCGGGCGCCTACCGTCCGGCGGGCGACGGCAGCGAGGTCGGTGGGGACTTCTACGACGTCTTCGCGACCGACTGCGACGAGTGGTGGGTCGTGCTCGGCGACGTCAGCGGCAAGGGGGTGGACGCTGCGGTGCTCACCGCCCTGGTCCGCAACGGTGCGCGAGCACTCGCCACCTCCCTGACGGAGCCGGAGCGCGAGCCGGCGCTGATCCTGCGCCGCCTCGACGAGCTGGTCGAGCGGCACGAGACCGAGCGCTTCTGCACCGTGTCGTTGCTGCGGTTGAGGCGGTCGGCGACAGGATCGTGGGCAGTGACGATGGCTTCCGGTGGACCCCCGCCGCTCCTGCTCAGGACAGGGCCAGGGCTGGCCACGGGCGTCCAGGCGCAGAACCCACCGGTCGGCATGGGTCTGTACTCCGGGCCCGACAGCGCCGGTGAGCCGGTCCAGGGTCGGTTCGACCTCCACGCAGGGGACTTGGCGATGCTCTACACCGACGGCATGTCCGAGGTCCGTGTCCCCGGCGGCCTGCTCGGGGACGAGGGGCTCTCCGTGGCGCTCGACGCGATCGCCTCCGAGAGCTCGTCCGCGGACGAGGTCGCAGGACGTCTGCTCGACCACGTGCTGACGTTGCAGGACGGCACGCCGCGCGACGACATCGCCTGTCTCGTGCTCATCGCCGACTGACGGCGACTGCCGACAGATCGGACTGTCGAGGCTCCGCCGACACGCGGGGCCGGCGGGGCGCGCTGCGCCGGGCAGAGCCGGTCGCAGGCCCGCTGGTGGTCCCCGGCTGCGGCGTACCGCGACGGGGTCGCGCCACGCCCTGGTCGATGGACTCGCGTATCTCTACCAAATTAGGTTACTTTGGTGACTCACTCGTTCTTCATGTCAGGAGCTCACCATGTGGTTGGTCGCTGCCTTCGCCCTCGCCGGCGGTCTGGCCCAGCTCGTCGACGGCACGCTCGGGATGGGCTTCGGCGTCACCTCGGCGACCGTGCTGCTCGCCCTCGGGGTCGCGCCGGCCACCGCCAGCGCCGCGACCCACGCGGCCAAGCTGCCCACTACGCTGATCTCCGGCCTCTCGCACTGGCGGGTCGGCAACGTCGACAAGGCCGTCTTCCTCCGGGTGGCCATCCCCGGCGCGATCGGCGGCTTCCTCGGCGCCGTGGTGCTCACCTCGATCAGCCTCGAGGCGGCCAAGGGCGGCATGGCCGGTCTCCTGCTCTTCTTCGGTGCGGTGATCCTGGCGCGCTTCGGCTTCGGGATGCGGATCATCCCGACCCCCAAGTCCGGCCACACCGCCCGCTGGCTCAGCCCCATCGGTCTGCTCGGCGGGTTCGTCGACGCCACCGGTGGCGGCGGCTGGGGCCCGGTCGTCACGCCCAGCCTCATGACGGTCACCTCCCACGAGCCGCGCAAGGTCGTGGGTACGACGAACGCAGCCGAGTTCGCCGTGGCCGTCTCGGTCTCGATCGGCTTCATCACCGGCGCCGCCCACCAGGACATCCCGTGGCTGCCCGTGCTCGGCCTCGTCCTCGGCGGCGTCATCGTCGCGCCCATCGCCGCTCGGCTGGCCGGCCGACTCCCGCACGCACCGATGGGCGTGATGGTCGGCGGCCTCATCATCCTGGTCAACAGCATCGCCGTGCTCGGCTCCTTCGCCGACCTGCCGCTGTCCGTCGACCTGGCATTGATCGTCGGCTGGATCGTCCTCGTCGCCCAGGTCGCCTGGAAGGCCTGGCTGCGCGAGCGCGCCGGCCGCACCCAGGACGACGTCCCCACGGAGCCGACCCCCGCCTGACGGATCCGGCCTGAGCGAACCGGCCCCGGAGGCCGCCGGTCCAGATCGAAGAGCAGGACTGTCGGCGGAGGTCCTTACCTTGCTTGCCAGGGACCACCGGGTCGCGGGATCGGAGGTGTGGCATGGGTGATCGGGCGCTCGGAGTCGACGACGCGTGGCGCGAGCTGCGGCGTCGGCTGGCCGACCGGGTCGCAGGTCTGCGTGTCGCCGACTCGCTGGTCCTCTCCGTGCAGGTGGCCGGTCTCAGCGACGGCCCCGGCCCCTACGTCACCGCCGGCGGCACGCCCACCGGCGGCTGGCGGCTGGAGGCCGCGAGCAACGCCTACCTCGACACCGCGCACCAGCTCGACGAGGCAGCCGAGGGGCAGCTGTTGGCCCAGGGATGGGTGCCGCCGTCGTACCTCCCCGGCCAGGGTGGTCCCGGCTCCGCCAACTGGTGGGTCGACCTCGACGCGGGGGAGGAGGAGCGCGCGGCGTGGCTGCTCGTGCAGGCGCTGCGCGAGGCGTACGCCGTGCCGCACCCGGCCTTCCTGGAGTCCTCGGGCCTGGACCTCGACGGCCTCCAGGGTCCCGACTCGCCACCCGCACCCGAGCCGCCCGACCGGGTCGCGCTCGTCGAGCAGCTGCCGGTCGTGCGCCCGCGCGACGTCGAGCACCTGCGTGAGCTCGTCGTGGAGACGCTCGAGGTCATGACTGGGACTGAAGTCTTCGTCGACGAGGACGGCGACGTCGTCGTGCCGTGCGGGGAGCAGAGCCTGATCTGGGTCGGCCCTGACCTCGACCGCCCCGTCGTGTCGATCACCGCGATCCTGGTCGGGCGCGGTGCCAGGTCGAGATCGACGAGGTCGCGGTGGAAGCCGCGCTGCTGCTCGGTGGCGAGCGCTACCTGGAGAACCTCGACCAGCCGCGCCCCGCTCCCGTCCTCGACGAGGAGGTCGCCACCGTCGCCGAGCTGCTCGCCGCCGGGCCGGTGTCGCCGCGCGTCGTCGCGGAGGTCTTCAACCACTCCCGCAGCGCCGTCGTACGCCGCTTGGTCGGCGTGCGCCAGGGGCACCTGCTCGCCCACACCGACGATGTCGACGGCCTGCTGGACGCCCTGCGGGCCGGTCTGCGGTGGATCGTCGACGAGCCCGACCGCCTCGCCGACGCACGTACCCACCCCCGCCGCCGGGTCGCGCTGCGGCCCACCATCCAGACCGCGCTCCTCGACGACCAGCCCGACCTCTTCGAGAGTGGGCCCGGCCCGACCGGCTGAGACGCAGCCTCGATTGTCCCGGGACTACTGTCCCGGGACTCGGCCCGCTCCTCGTCGCGGTCGGCGGGGTCGTGCGTCGGTGGGGTGGTCATGTCTCCTGCCTACCCGCGATCGGTCTCGGTCCAGTCACCCGAGAGGGCGAAGAGGGAGGGAGCCGGCAAGGGGTGTCGCACCGCGGTCACGGGTGCGTCGCCCCGGAACTTGTCGAGGGACTCCACCTCGGTGAGCTCCCCGCGGGCCTCAGGGTGCGCGGCGTAGTAGGTGATCACCGCGCCCAGGGCGGAGGGAGTCCAGCGATGGCGGAAGCCCTCGATCTCCACTGTGCGTCCGTTGCGCAGCAGGATGCGCAGGCCGGGCCACGTCAGCCGGGGCTCGACGCCCTTCACCTCGGGCCACCGGACGACGACCTCCCCGTTGCCGTCGTGGAAGCGGAGCCCCTCCGGGTCGAGCCGGATGCGCATCTCGGTCATCGCCCGCCGGGGCAGGACGTAGAAGAGCATGATGGCCGAAGCCGCGACCGCGGCGCCGGCCCCGGGCGTGAAGCCCGGCTGGGCCACGACGAGCAGCATGAACGCCGCCAGGAGAAAGCCGCCGATGAAGCTCACCGCGTGCCGGGTCTCCCGGATCGGGAGCAGGACCCCGCCGTCGACCGGGACAGGCGCGCCGACCGCTCCTCTGTGCCGCGGTGCGCTCAGGATGACGACCCCGCAGAGGAAGAACAGCACGCCCGTCGCGTGCCCCAGCACCGTCCACGGCGTCACGGACTCGTCCTTGCCGAGGTCGAGGTAGGACATCGTCACCATGACCGCGTAGGCGAGCGCGCCGAAGAGTGGCAGCGCTTGACCGAACCGACGCTTGCCGGTCGACCACGTCCGCTCCAGGCCGAGGGGGTCGCGGTCCTGGTCGTTCACGACACCCACGACCAGACCTTCCCGGCCACGTCACCGGTGGCGTCCTTGAGGTCGTCCCAGCCCTCGCCGATGGACTCGTCGAGGGTGTCGGTCCAGTCGTCGGGCAGCTCGCCCCACGCGTGCTTGACACCCTCGACCGCCACGATGGTCGCGCCGGTGGCCAGCAGACCGGCGACGACGGCACTGCTGATGGGGAGCGTCAGCACCAGTCCGGCTGCGATGACACCGCCGCTGACCTGCGCCATTCCCCGTCCGGGCTCTTCGCTCTCGAGGGCCGTGACCGTGTCGTAGGCCACCGCGATCGGCCCGACAGCCTCCGCGGCTCTGGCGAGCCGGCTGGCGTCGTCCGCCAAGCGGTCCAGCTCGCGTGCGGTGAGCCGGACCCCGCCGCGGTCGATGTTCGCGACGCGGCGCAGGTGAGCGTCCGCCAGGGCTGTCCCCAACGCCCCCGAGACCAGCGTGGAGTGATGGGTGGCGAAGAACCGCCCGACCCACTCGAAGGTCTCCTCGTCGAGGAAGTCGGCGAGGGCGGCGTCGAGGTGCGTCGCGACCCACTGGCGCAGCGCCTGCCGCTCGGTGGCGACCTCGGCCGCCATGGTGCTCCAGGCGCCGGCGTCGGCCAGCCCGTCGGGCGCGCCGACCAGGTCGCCGGTCACGGGGAAGCCGGAGGCCACCGCCCGAGCGCGCACGCTGGAGAGCAGCCGCTCATGGGCGACCAGCCGCTCGGCGTACGACTCGAACAGCGCGGCCGCGCGGGTCAGCCCGTCGGCCAGCACCCCGAGGTGTCGCAGCATGATCGAGGCGTGGAAGGCGTACGCGGTGCCGCTCAGCCCCTGGAAGGAGTCCGCTGCCCGGTCGAGTGCCTCCTGCACCTGCTCGCGCGCGGTCACCAGGGCCGGCAGCGCCGTGCCGCGCACCCAGGTCACCGCCAGCCGCGGCACCGCTGGGGAGCCGTCGGAGGCGATCGAGAACGCGGCAGGGCCGCTCGCGGTGCACATGGCCCCCGGTGCCGAGGGGGAGGGCGCGGTCAACGTGGACGCCGACGGCGCGGTGCGCAGGTCGACGCTCATGGACCCACCGCCCGGAAGCCCTGATCGACCTGCGCGTCGGTGGAGCGGATGACGTGGGCGACGTCGCGCACCGCGTCGGCGGTCAGGTCGTTGGCCTGCGCGAGCTGGTGGGACGTCTCCAGCAGCACCGCGAGGATCTGCAGCATCGACCCGGTGCCCGGCCCGGGGCCGAGCGCAGGGATCGACAGGAGCTCGTCGAGCCCCTCGGCCGCCTGGTGGTGTCGTGCGGCGACCTGGTGCTCGAGGTCGGCCCCGACGCGCAGCTCTGACATGGAACGCACCTCCCGAGATGTTGGTGTGCGAGCAGTCTGCGCCGCACGGACGGCGTGCGCCACTGCCTGATCGGCAGCCTGTGGACGACCCTCGACGGCCGCGTGTTGTGTGGACGGCCGGCGGCTCCGACCGCGAGGGCTGTGGACGGAACGGTCTGATCGTCGGGACCGCCGGGCAGACTGCTCCTGTCCACCCGCCCACGACCGCCGGGACGCTCATGAACCTCGACGCCCTCACCTCCGAGGAGCTGGCACGCGACTTCGATCCCCGCACGTGGGACCGCGGCGCGCGGTACGCCGGTGAGGGCCGCGTCCGCGACCTGACGGTCTCCCCGGGTGCGCGCGAGGTGACCATGACCGGGACGGTCCGCGGCACCCGCAGCTACCGCGTCATCGTCACCCTCTTCGAGGACCGCGACGGCATCGGTGTCGAGGGTGACTGCGAGTGCCCGGTCGGGTGGAACTGCAAGCACGCCGTGGCCGTGCTCCTCGAGGCCGTCGAGCCCGCCCCGGCCCTGCCGGCGAGCTCGGTGCCCCGGGTGCCGCCCACCCGCACCGCGCCGACAGCCGTCCCACCGACCTCCTACCTGTACGCGCCACCGTCGGCCCCGCCCCCGCCGAGCTGGGAGCAGGTGCTCGACGCTGCGCTCGCGGCCGCACCCCGTCCCGACGGTCGCGAGCCGCTGCCGCTCGCGCTCCAGGTCGAGGTCCGGGCACCCGACCCGGCGTTGACCAGCCGGGCGTTCCCGCTGCCACCCACGCTGCTGGTGCGTCCGCTCAAGCGCGGCGCCAAGCAGAACTGGATCAAGAGCGGCGCCGGCTGGAACGACGTCCCCACGCTGCAGCACTCCGGTCGCCACGACCGCGAGCAGGTCGCCGTGCTCGCGGCGATCCGACAGCTGCGCGCGGTCGCCGCCTACTACTCCCGGGCCGCCGACGGCGTCGACCTCGCCGACCTGGGCGCGTCCGTCTGGCCGCTGCTGCGGCAGGCGCAGGAGCTCGGTCTGCCCCTGGTCACCGTCCCACCGCTGCACGAGGTCCACCTGCTCGACGGCGCCGCGCTCGACCTCGACGTGCGCGAGACGGACGAGGCGACCCAGGTGGAGGCGGTCCTGCGCGGGCACCCCCGGCCGCCGGGCAGCCGGCTCCGGGTCATGGGGGCTCGTGGACCGCGCCGAGCCGGTGCAGGTGCCCGCGGAGGCGCGCGAGCGGTTCGAGTCGACGTACCTCCCGGCGCTGCGGCGCTCCTCGGCGCTGGTCTCCAGCGACGAGTCCGTGCGCATCCCCGAGCTGCCCGTCCCTCGGGCCGTGGCCACCGTGACCTGGCGCGCGGCCGACCGGGTGGGCCTGTCCTGGCGGTGGCGGTACGCCGCCGGCGACCGGGTCCACGAGTGCGGGCTCGGCTCCGACGACGACCTCGACGGTGTGCGCGACCTGACCGCCGAGCGAGCGCTGCTGCGCGACGTCGCGACCGACGAGCACGGTCGGCGCCTGCTCCGTTCCCCGGGCGGGGTGCTGCTGCCCGACGTGCTGCTCGGGACCGGTGACGTGCTCACCTTCGTCCGTCACCTGCTGCCCGCGCTGGAGGACGCCGAGGGCGTGGTGGTCGAGGAGCACGGCGACCGACCCGACTACCGCGAGGCGGTGTCGGACCCGCAGATCAGCTTCGAGGTGGTGCCCGCGGGGGAGGGCGAGGACACCGAGGCCACCGACTGGCTCGACCTCCACGTCGTCATCGACATCGACGGCGAGCAGCTGCCGCTGGCCGACGTGCTGGAGGCACTCACCCTCGAGCACGAGGTGGTCTTCCTGCCCAGCGGGCGCTACGTCCGCACCGACCACCCCGCCCTGGCGCGGCTCGCCGAGGCCGTCCGTGCCGCCGGCGAGGTCACCCGCGGTGAGAACGGTCGACTGCGGGTCGCCCCCCACGACCTCGGCACGTGGGGCGAGCTCGCCGAGCTCGGCATCGTGGACCAGCAGGCCGCCCAGTGGGTCCGCTCCGCGCAGGCACTGACCGACCTCACCGAGCTGCCGGAGGTCGAGCCGACCGGGCTGAGCTCGCAGTTGCGGCCCTACCAGCTCGACGGGTTCCGCTGGCTGGCGTTCCTGTGGGAGAGCGGCCTCGGCGGCGTGCTGGCCGACGACATGGGTCTGGGCAAGACCCTGCAGACGCTGGCGCTGATCGCGCACGCGACCGGGCGCGGCTCCGGGCCGTTCCTCGTGGTGGCGCCGACCAGCGTCGTGCCCGGCTGGGTGTCCGAGGCGGCCCGGCACACCCCGGGGCTGCGGGTCCGTGCCGTCGAGGGGACGGCCAAGCGCCGCGGCACGACGATCGCCGAGGAGGCCGACGGCGTGGACGTGCTCGTGACGTCGTACACGCTGCTGCGGCTGGAGGGCGAGGACTACACCAAGGTCGACTGGGGCGGCCTCGTGCTCGACGAGGCCCACCAGGTCAAGAACCACCGGGGGCAGACCTACAAGGCGGTGCGGATGCTCGACGCGCCGTTCCGCCTGGGGCTGACCGGCACCCCGTTCGAGAACCGCCTGATGGAGCTGTGGTCGCTGCTCTCCATCGTCACCCCGGGTCTCTACCCGTGGCCCCAGCAGTTCCAGGACCAGGTCGTCGGGCCCGTCGAGAAGCGCGGCGACGAGAACGCCCTGGCCCGCTTCCGCCGGCGCATCCGTCCCTTCCTGCTGCGACGCACCAAGTCACTGGTCGCCGCCGACCTGCCGCCCAAGCAGGAGCAGGTCCTCGACGTCACGCTCTCGCCCAAGCACCGTCGCATCTACGACACCCACCTCCAGCGCGAGCGGCAGGAGGTGCTCGGGCTCGTCGACGACTTCGAGCGCAACCGGATCGCGATCTTCGGTGCGCTCACGCGGCTGCGCCAGCTCAGCCTCGACGCGGCCCTGGTCGACCCGGCACAGGACGCGGTCGGGTCGGCGAAGCTGGACGTGCTCGTCGAGCACCTGCACGAGCTCGCCGCCGAGGGGCACCGGGCGCTGGTCTTCAGCCAGTTCACCGGCTACCTCGGGCGGGTGCGGGACCGGCTGGCGCGGGAGGGCATCGGAGCGGCGTACCTCGACGGCAGCACCCGCGACCGGGGCGCGGTGATCGAGGAGTTCCGCCGCGGCGACGCGCCCGTCTTCCTCATCAGCCTCAAGGCCGGTGGCGTCGGGCTGACACTGACCGAGGCCGACTACGTCTTCGTCCTCGACCCGTGGTGGAACCCCGCCGTCGAGGCGCAGGCCGTCGACCGGGCGCACCGCATCGGGCAGCAGAAGCCGGTGATGGTCTACCGCCTCGTCGCCACCGACACCATCGAGGAGAAGGTGATGGAGCTGAAGGCCCGCAAGGCCGAGCTGTTCGCGCAGGTCGTCGACGGCGACGGCGCCCTCTCGGGCGCGGTGACCGCCGAGGACGTCAAGGCGCTCTTCGAGGCCTGAGGTGGGCTCGGCCGTCCGCAGATCACCCCGCGACGGCGATGTTCATCACCCAGATCACGCCGAAGCGGTCCTGCACCTGGCCGAACTCGTCGCCCCACGGCTTCACCGACAGTGGCTCGTGCACCTCGCCACCATCGGCGAGCGCGTCCCACCGGCCGCGCAGCAGGTCGCCGTCGTCGCCGGACAGCGACAGCATGCCGTTGGCCGGCAGCGAGTCGGCGCCCATGCCGGGCAGGTAGTCCGAGGCCATCACCTGGACGCCCACGTCACGCCGGTCGAGCTGGGAGTGCATCACCTTGACGGCGTCGGGGCCGTCCATGCCCAGCTCGCCGTAGGTCATCACGCTCGGCTCGCCGCCGAAGACGGAGGCGTAGAAGGTGATGGCGTCACGTGCGACGCCCTCGACGTGCAGGTAGGGGTCGAGGAACGTGGCCACGGTGATTCCTGGCGTCGGTGGGAAGGTCGGTGCTCACTCTGACCGGCCCCACCGGCAGGAGTCATCGCTTCTTGGCGACGAGGCCCTCCGCGACACCGATCAGCGCGAACGCCGCGATCACCGCGACGATGAAGCCGAGCACGTTGAGCTCCCAGATGTCGCCGGTGCCGAGCAGGGAGGCGACGACACCTCCGATGAGGGCGCCGGCCACGCCGAGACCGAGCGTGCCGAGGAGTCCGAGGCGCTGGCGACCGGGCTTGAAGAGCCGCGCGAGCGCGCCGATGATCAGGCCGACGACGAGGAGTCCGAGGAGCTGCATGTCCTCGACGCTACGTCCCGATCCGGTGCTGGGACCTCACCCGGGCGATGATGTGCGGGTGAGGTGCGGCTACTTCGAGGCGGGCGTGTGCCGGTCGTGCACCCAGCTCCCCGTCCCGTACGCCGAGCAGCTGGTCGCCAAGGAGGCAGCCACCCGCGCGGCGCTGGCCGACGTGCCCGTGGACCCGACCGCCCCCGGGTGGGAGGACGCGGCGGCCAGCCGCGAGGAGGGGTTCCGGAACAAGGCCAAGATGGTCGTCGGGGGCACCGTCGAGGAGCCCACGCTCGGCATCCTCGACCCCCGCGGACACGGCGTGGACCTGCGCCACTGCGGCCTGCACGAGCCCGGCCTCCACGCGGCGCTGCCGGTGCTGGCCGACCACGTGCGGCGCGCGCGGCTGACGCCGTACGACGTACCGGGCAGGAGGGGCGAGCTGAAGCACCTGCTGGTGACGATCTCGCCGGACGGCGGGCTGATGGTGCGCTGGGTGCTGCGCTCGACCGAGGCGCTGCCGCGGCTGCGCAAGCACCTGCCGTGGCTGCTCGATCAGCTGCCGGTGTCGGTGGCCTCGGCCAACATCCAGCCCGAGCACAAGGCGGTGCTCGAGGGGCCGGAGGAGGTGCTGCTCACCGAGCAGGCGACCCTGCCGATGCGCCTCGACGTCCCCGGGCACCCGGTGGTGCTGCAGCTGCGGCCGCAGTCGTTCTTCCAGACCAACACCGCGGTGGCGACCGAGCTCTACGCCACCGCTCGCCGCTGGGTGGGCGACCTCGAGCCGCGTCGGGTGTGGGACCTCTACAGCGGCGTCGGCGGCTTCGCGCTGCACCTCGCCGCCGGGCTCGAGGCCCAGCGCCTCGTCACCGGCGTCGAGATCAGCGAGGAGGCGGTGGTGGGTGCGCGCCGGGCCGCCCGGCTGGCCGACCTGCGCGCCGACTTCGTCGCCGGCGACGCCGTCGCCTGGGCCACGACCACCGACGAGCCGCGCCCCGACCTGCTCGTGGTCAACCCGCCGCGACGCGGCCTGGGCGCCGACCTCGCCGGCTGGGTCGAGGCCTCCGGCGTGCCCGCGGTCCTCTACTCCAGTTGCCATAGCGGCTCGCTGGCCCGCGACCTGGCCGCGATGCCGTCGTACTCGCTGCAGCGCGGTCGGGTGCTCGACATGTTCCCCCAGACCACCCACCACGAGGTGCTGGTGCTCCTGACGCGTGGGTAGCGTCGCGGGCATGGACCAGCGCACCCTCGGACGCACCCACCGCACCGTCTCGGCCATCGGCCTCGGCACCTGGCAGCTCGGCGCCGACTGGGGCGAGGTCAGCGAGGAGCAGGCGCTCGACGTGCTGGCCGCCGCGGTCGACGCCGGCGTCACGCTGCTCGACACCGCCGACGTCTACGGCGACGGCCGCAGCGAGCAGCTGATCGGGCGCTTCCTGCGCGACCACGACGGACTGACCGTCGCCACCAAGATGGGCCGCCGCGTCGCCCAGGTCCCTGAGAACTACCATCTAGACCACTTCCGCGAGTGGACCGACCGCTCGCGCCGCAACCTCGGCGTCGAGGTCCTCGACCTCGTCCAGCTGCACTGCCCGCCCACAGCGACGATCACCGACGACGCCACCTGGGACGCCCTCGACACCCTCGTCGAGGACGGCGCGATCGCCGCCTACGGCGTCTCGGTCGAGACCTGCGACCAGGCCCTCGCCGCCATCGCGAGGCCCGGCTGCGCCAGCGTGCAGATCATCCTCAACGCCTTCCGCCTCAAGCCGCTCGACGAGGTGCTGCCGGCCGCGCGCGAGGCCGGCGTCGGCATCCTCGCGCGGGTGCCGCTGGCCTCGGGGCTGCTGTCGGGGAAGTACGACGAGTCCACCACCTTCGCCGAGGACGACCACCGCCACTACAACCGAGACGGCAGCGCGTTCGACGTCGGCGAGACCTTCGCCGGCGTCGACTACGAGACCGGCGTCGCGGCGGCCCGCGAGTTCACGGCGCTGGTGCGCGAGCACGGCCCGGAGGGCGCCACGCCCGCCCAGGTCGCGCTCGCCTGGTGCGCCCAGCAGGACGGTGTCAGCACCGTCATCCCCGGCGCCCGCAGCGCCGACCAGGCCCGCGCCAACGCCGCTGCCGGGGAGCTCCCCGCGCTCTCGTCGGCCCTGCTCGACGGGGTCCGCGCGCTCTACGACTCCCGGCTGCGTGAGCAGGTCCACAACCGCTGGTGAAGGTCGCGTGACCGCTGTCGCGCACGCCGTCGACGCGTCGTAGTCTCGGGCCCGTGGCCGAGGACTACTGCGAGCACTGCGACCTGCCGCTGTCGACCTGCGTGCACGGCAACCCGCCGGCACCGGAGCCGGTGAAGGCGCCGCCGAAGGCCTCGCCCGTGACCCGCAAGCGGGTCGCCAGCCCGCGGGCCGCCAAGGAGTCGACCGCGACCGTGCGGACGGCCCCGCGCCGGCGTACCGACAAGGCGGAGTTCAAGCCCGTCATCGTCCAGGTGCTGCAGGAGCACGGCGGCGAGCGCGAGGCCGACCTGGTGCTCGCCGAGCTGGAGGAGCGGTTGGCCGACGTGCTGAAGCCCGGCGACCACGAGACCGGCCCCACCGGCGAGGTCCGGTGGCGCACTGCCGCCCGCTGGGCGCGCAAGGAGCTCGCCGACGACGGGCTGCTGCTGGCGCCCCAGCCCGGTGTCTGGGCGCTGACCGACGAGGGCATGACCTCGCTCTGACGCGTGCGCGATCGACCTCTCGGCCGTGCGTGAGTGACGTCTCGGCCGTGCGTGAGTGACCTCTCGGCGGTCAGCAGTCGACCGCGATCTCGGCGCCGAGCCGCGCACCCTCGCGCAGGGGGAGGGCGTCGCCGGACCAGAACATCCCGGGGTCGTAGTAGTTGGTCGGCAGGTCCGGGGGGAGCAGCCCCATCGCGGTGTACGTCGCCGCGACGACCTCCGCGCAGTAGGTCAGCTCCGCGGGCGCCTGGCGTCGCACCCGGCCCCGCGCCCAGCGCCCGACGAGCTTGGCGGTGCTGGGGAACGGCGTCCCGTCGAGCCGCGCCACGGTGGACAGCACGGCGTCCTCCATCCCCGCGGTGATGCCGTCGGCGCCCGCGTCGAGCTGGCGGAACCACGCCTGCTGGTCGTAGCGGTCGTGCCACTGCCGGACCGCGTCGCGCAGGTCGTGCAGCTGGACGCCGCGCTGGTGCTGGCCGGTCCACACGTCGACGAGTCCCTTGCCGAGCTCGGCGTGCCACATCAGCGGCGGCAGGTCGTCGAGGACGATGGCCATGCCGACGTGGTTGACCGGGGCGTTGGTGAGGACCCGGATAGCGTGGTCGGCGGTCGAGCGGCCGCGGAAGAGCCACAGGTCGCCGGTGCGGGTCAGGTCCACGGCCCGGTCCAGGGAGATCCGGCTGCGTCGGTCGGACATGAGAGGAAGTGTGGTCCATGGCGGACGGCGGTGCGGGGAGGTCGTGGCTGCGCGCGGGTCTGACTTCGGGGCGGGTGTGGAAGGTGCTCGGCGTCGCCGGAGTCGCGGGGGTCGCCGCGCCCGGGGTCGTCGTCGCGCGCGACCACCGTCGGCGTACCCGGATGTCGCCGGACGAGGTCCGTGACCGGCTCCACCAGCGCTACGCCGCCACCCGCGAGGAGGCGCCCGGCGACGCTGTCGGTGGCGACGCCTAGCCTCCCCGGCATGGACCTCGCCGCCGCGCACGACCTCGCCACCGGGCTGCTGGCCGAGCACGGCCTGACCGACTGGCGCGTGGAGTACGACGCAGCCAAGCGTCGCGCGGGCGTGTGCCGCTTCTCCACCCGCACCATCGGGCTGAGCGCGCCGCTCACGGTCCTGCACGACGAGGCGATGGTGCGCGACACCGTCCTGCACGAGATCGCCCACGCGCTGGTCGGCCCCTCGCACGGGCACGACGCGACCTGGGCGCGCACCGCCCGCGCCATCGGCTGCTCGGCGGAGCGCTGCGTCCCGGCCGACGCTCCCCGCGTGGCCGCCCCCTGGCTCGGCGTCTGCCCCGCCGGGCACACCGTCGACCGGCACCGGCGCCCCGAGCGCGTCCTGGTCTGCCGGCGCTGCAGCGGCAGCACCTTCGACCTGCGCCACGTCCTCACCTGGACCCACCACGGCCGTCCCGCGGCGCACCACCCCAACTACGTCGCCGAGCTCGCCGCGCTGCGCGACGGGCGTCGTGTCACGCGGCTCGAGGTCGGCTCGCAGGCCCGCATCACCGTGCCGGGGGACTACGACCGTGCCGTCGGCACCGTCCTCAAGCGCGGCCGCACCTGCTACCACCTGCGCGTGGGCAGGCTGGTCCTGCGCGTCCCGTTCCCCGGCGTCGAGCCGGCCTGAGTCCCTGTCCGAGTCCCTGTCCGAGTCCCTGTCCGAGTCCCTGTCCGAGCGCCGGGGCTCAGACCCCGGTCATCGCGCCCACGCGCTCGGGGCTGAACTGCGGGAACACCGTGGCGGTCGAGACCGTGGTCCGGGTCCGCACGACCTCGCTGAGCACCGAGCGGTAGTCCGTGGTCACGGTGAGGTCGGCGTCGTGGCTGTCACCCAGCCCGGCCCAGGTGCCGCGGTAGCCGCCCTTGACGCCAGCACCGAACAGGAACATCACGTTGCCCCAGCCGTGGTCGAGCCCGTAGTTGTTGTTCTCCACGACCCGGCGCCCGAACTCCGACACCGTCACCAGGGTGACCCGGTCCGCGGCCGGGCCGAGGTCCTCGAAGAACGCCGCGACCGAGCGGGCGAAGTCGTCGGCGTTGCGCTGCATCCGACCCCACTCCACGGTGCCGAGGTCGGAGTGCATGTCCCAGTCGCCCTGGTCGACGGTGATCACGGAGGCGCCGATGTCGCCACGGATGGTCCGCGAGACCGCCGAGAGCGCCTTGCCGAGGTCGCTCTTGGGGAAGTTGTCCGAGCGCTGCTGCTGGGCCTGGGCGGGACCGATCTCATCCACGGCCGCCATCGCCGAGCGCAGGGCGGGGGCCAGCGGGCTGCGCGAGCGCTGCCACATCTTGCCCAGCGAGCGGAGCCGGTCGTCGGTGGGGTCCCACTGGTCGTCGCCGGCGACGCCGACCTCGTCGAGACGGTCGAAGCCCATCCACGGCTGCGGGCCGTACAACGACGGCGGGGCGGAACCGATGGCGACCGCCTGCAGCGGCGAGGTCCCGGGCATGTCGCCGATGAGGCGGTTGAGCCAGCCCACGCGCTCGGAGGAGCCGGGGGTGGCGTCCTCGACGGCCTCCATGGCTGCGAAGTGCGAGCGGTTCGGCACGGCCAGGCCGGTGGCGTGCACCGCGCCCATCCTGCCCTGCTGCCACAGCGGCAGCAGCGGGGAGAGGGACGGGTGCAGGCCGAAGAAGTCGTCCTTGGCCAGCCCACCGTCATGGTGGCGCCGGCCAGGCCGAGGCCGCGCAGGAAGCCGCGCCGGCTCAGGTCGGCGCCGCGGAGCTCCGGGCACGAGCAGTCGCCGGAGCCGGGAGCCGAGGCGCGGGGCAGGGGAGAGGTGGTCACGAGCTCACCGTCCGTAGTGCAGCGGGTTGTCGAGGAAGGAGCCGAGCAGCCGGTTGAAGTGCCAGCGCATCAGCGGGTGGTCGGCGGTGATCTCCTCGGTGGGCTCGACGCCGACCGCGGTGCTCGCGGCCTTGAGGATGCCGCGGGTCGAGGGTCGACCGAGGATGCGTCGGCTCAGGTGGTCCACCAGCGGGGCGAAGCGCATCGGCAGCTCCGGCACCCAGTCGGTCGGCTGCAGGTAGTCGACGCCGGTCTTGGGCCACCAGCCGCCGGCCAGGGACCAGTGGATGTCCATCGACGCCAGCGCCCGTGCGGGCGTCGCCCAGGCCTGGTTGTCCAGCGGCTGACCGTCGGGGCGCGGCCAGGTCATCGGGGCCAACCCGATCACCGTGGACTGCCACAGCATCGCGTTGGCGGCGTCCTCGCGGCGCTGCGGCCTGCGCACGGTTGCGCCGAGGGCGCGGTACGTCGCGACCAGGTCCTCGGAGGGGTCGCGCAGCTTCACGCCCCGCGAGCCCTTGAACTCCACCGAGCGCACGAGCTCGCGCAGCACCGGGACGATCGCGGTGTCGTGCTGCAGGTAGGTGCGGGCCAGCCGGTCGACCAGGGCCTGCGGCGGGTCGTCGCGGACGAACTTCACCGCCAGCTTGCGCGCCAGGCGCTGGGCGGTCTGCGGGTGGTGGGCCAGGTGCACCAGGTAGCGGCGCACGAGGTCCCGGCCGTCGGCCGCGCGGTTGGCGTCGGCGAAGTCGCCCACCGCGACCGGTCCGGTCCAGTGGTCCTCCGGCTCGTACGTCGCGGCCCAGGTGCGCCACACGTCGACCCGGTAGCCGGTGAGGATGCGGGCCGAGGCCTTCACGTCGTCCTCGGTGTAGTGCCCGACGCCGACGGTGTGGAGCTCGAGGAGCTCGCGGCCGAGGTTCTCGTTCGGGGCCTTCTTGGTCGAGACCGCCTGGTCGAGGAAGAGCAGCATGCTCGGGTGCGTGATCGCCTCGACCAGCATCTCGTCGAAGCGGCCCAGCGCGTGGCGGCGGATGACGTCGCCGTACGACGCCCGCCAGACGCCCTGCTTGTCGCCGTTGACCGGCACGTGCAGGTGGGCCTCGAAGAACTCCGTCATCCGCTCCAGCACCTGGTGCGGGGAGGTCATCCGGCGCACCATCAGCCGGCAGGAGTAGTCCGACATGACCTCCCAGACCGCGCGCACCTCGTCCTGCTGCCGCTTCCACAGCGTCGCCGCGTCCCGGTGGAGGTCCGGCCACCAGTCGCCGATCGCAGCGTCCGCGTCCGCCGTGGCGAGCTGCTGCTCGAACCACGCGAGACCGCCGCCGGCCGACTGGACCTCGCGGACCAGCTCGGGGGTGGTGCCGTAGCTGAACCGGCTGACCATGTGGCGGTCCGCGGCGCCCAGGACGGGGGTCTGGGCGTACCGGACGGGCCGGAACTTCTTCTTCTGCTTCTTGCGTCGACGCACAGTGGCTCCGCGGCGGGGGTCCGAGGGTGGGGGAACTCGCAGGAGTGCCCAGGTGCTGATCCGGGGGGGGGGGATCGAGGTGGAGCTGGTGTAGCTGCCGATCCGGGAGGATCGGTCGGGCCTGGGGGGAGGCCCGGTTGCTGCTGGCGTGGAGTCCCGGGCGACGGAAAGCGTCCGGGAACCCCCCTGATCGTCTGCAGTGGCAGGAGCCTGAGGGGTCGAACCGGGTTTCCTTTACACACCCGGCCAGGTTCGGTCCCCTCGGTCGAGCGGGCATGGCCCGAACGGACTAGGGGCGGCCCTCCGCACGACCCCCCGCGTGGTGCCTGGCGCCCGTGTCGGGCGGTGGCTAGCGTCGCGTGGGACAAGCCCCCCTCAGCGACGACCTCCGGAGGTCCCGTGTCCGACCAGTACCCCCCGCCACCGCCCAGCGAGCCCACCGGACCGGCCGGCTCCGCGCCGCCGCCCCCGCCGGTCGAAGTCATCCCGCTGCGTCCGGTGCCGCCGGGCGGCGCGGCCTATATCATGGAGATTCCCGGCAAGGATCTGCTCGGTCAGCGCCAGACGGTGAACCGCAATCTGACCGATGACGAGCGCACCTGGCATTTTCGTTCCGCCTGGAACGTGGCCGCGCTGAATTGCCTCGGCCCGCGCTACGAGCCGATCCTGCAAGGCTACAGCGCCTATCTCCAGAACAATGAGCGCGATCTAAGGCGCGTAAACGAGCGTATCGATGCCGAATATCGCAAGGAATTTCGCGATCGGCGTGAAGCGATCATGGCGCGCGAGACGCAGATGACTTCGGTCTACAACTTCTTCGCATTGCCGCCTGCCCGTGCAAGTTTCTGCCAGACGGCGCTCGACATCTCGAACCGCGCTTTGGCGACGACCGACATGGACGCAGCCGGCTTTGCGGCGGCGAATTTCGCTCTGTTCGAGCAGCCCTTCGACACGTTCTTCACGGAATACGAAACCTATCAGCGCGAATCGGCGGCATGGGACGCGCAGTACGGTGAGCGCTACGGCCAGTCCCAGCCGGGCTATGTCGCGGTGCAGGAGGCTCGCGCAGCCCGGGCGCCGGTGATCACGCTCGACGGTGTGGGGGCGACGCTCTCCACGCCGGCAGCCGAACAGACCCGCGTGATCGATCCGGATACGGGCGCGCCCATTCCGGTCGTGCCGGTCGACGAGACGCGCACCTCGCAGCCGATCGTGCAGCCGATCCCCAACGATGCGGGCGAGGACGATACCCCGCAAGGCACGGTGCAGAGTACGGGCACCGCGAATTAGGCTTTGCAGCCTGCGCGCCTTTCGCTAAGGCGCGCCTTCCGCCGGGCGGCAAGTCAAGTGTCGCCCGGCGCATGACCTGGAACGGGGCCGTAGCTCAGTTGGGAGAGCGCGTCGTTCGCAATGACGAGGTCAGCGGTTCGATCCCGCTCGGCTCCACCAGGTTTTTCGATTTCATCGATAAACCTGGAATCTTAGTTCCCGTTCACGCCTCCGCGTGAACGTCCTCGGTGCTGTTACTCCCTTCGGTCGGGCACCTGCGGGGCGGCCGCTTGGCCTTGCGGTCGGCTGGTCGCCGACCGTTTTGGGTAGTCCTTGCGACGGGGCCAGCGTCACTCTACTGCCAGTTTACTGCAAAGTTGCGGAGCACGGTCGCATGGCGACCGCAAGCGCGACCGCGCGCCCGCAGGGCCGTAAGGCCCGAGGAAAGCCAAGCGCACGGATGTGCGCGCCGGCGACTGAGGCCAAACAAAAATGCACTTTCTAGATCAGGCAAAGATATTCATCCGCTCGGGCGCAGGCGGGCCCGGCGCGGTCTCGTTCCGGCGAGAGAAGTACGTCGAATATGGCGGCCCCGACGGCGGCAATGGCGGCAAGGGCGGGGATGTGATCTTCGAAGCGGTCGCCGGCCTCAACACGCTGATCGACTTCCGCTATTCCCAGCATTTCAAAGCGCCGCGCGGCGCGCATGGCATGGGCAAGGACCGCACGGGGGCCGGTGCGCCCGATCTGGTCATTCCGGTCCCGGTGGGCACGCAGGTGCTGAGCGAGGATAAGGAAGAGGTTCTCGCCGATTTCACCGAGGTCGGCCAGCGGGTGGTCTTCCTCGAAGGCGGCATGGGCGGTCGCGGCAATGCCAGCTACAAAACCAGCACCAATCGCGCCCCGCGCCAGCACCAGCCGGGCATTCCGGGCCAGGAGATGTGGGTGTGGCTGCGGCTCAAGCTGCTTGCCGATGTCGGCATGCTCGGCCTGCCGAATGCGGGCAAATCCACCTTCATCAATCAGGTTTCGAACGCCAACGCCAAGGTCGGCCATTACGCCTTCACGACTTTAGTGCCCAAATTGGGCGTGGTACGCCACAAGGGCCGCGAATTCGTGCTGGCCGATATTCCCGGCCTGATCGCGGGCGCGGCGGAAGGAGCAGGGATCGGCGACCGGTTCCTGGGCCATATCGAGCGCTGCCGGGTGCTGATCCATCTGGTCGACATCGCGGGCGACGATCCGGCGGAAGCGATGCGAACGGTGAACGCGGAACTGGAAGCCTATGGCGAGGATCTGGCCGACAAGCCGCAGCTCATCGCGCTCAACAAGGTCGATCTGGCCGACAAGGAACTGGGCGAGGGCTTCGCTGCCGAATTGCGCGAAGCGGGCGCGGACCGGGTCTTCGTGGTTTCCGGCGCCAGCGGCGAGGGGATCGAGGAACTGCTCGACGCTGTACTCGCTTTTCTGCCCGACCGCACCTCGACCGAGACCAAGGGAAGCGAGGTGGAGGACGCCGAGGACGAAGGGGCGAACGAATGGTCGCCTCTGTGATCGGCTACTGAGACACGGATCGCGGGATTTCATGCAGTGATGGCGATCGAGACTCTCGCTCAATTGCGTCAGGCGCGGCGCATCGTGATCAAGATCGGTTCGGCCCTATTGGTCGAGCGGGGCGAGCCGCGCGCCGCATGGCTCGCCGGGCTGGCCGACGAAATCGCCCAATTGCGCCAGACCAGCGAAGTGATTGTCGTATCTTCGGGTGCGATTGCGCTGGGTGCGGCCCGCTTGGGGCTGGCCAAGGGCGGAAGGGCCAGTCTGGCCGATGCGCAGGCTTCGGCTTCCGTCGGGCAGGTGGCGCTGGCGCGGTTATGGGCCGATGCCTTGGAATCGCACGGAATCACGGCGGCGCAGATGCTGGTGACTTTGGGCGATCTGGAGGACCGACGCCGTTATCTGAACGCTGCCGCCACGCTGTCGCGCCTGCTCGACATGAGCGTGGTGCCGGTGGTGAACGAGAACGACAGCGTTGCCACGGAAGAAATCCGCTTCGGCGACAACGACCGGCTGGCCGCGCGCGTTGCGCAGGCGGCGGGCGCGGAAGCGGTGGTGTTGCTGTCCGATGTGGACGGTCTCTACGACCGCGATCCGCGCGAACCCGGCGCTGTCCTGGTCGACCGGGTCGAGGGTGTCAGCCCTGCGGTCTTCGCGATGGCGGGGGAAGGATCGTCCTCCGGACTCGGCAGCGGCGGGATGAAGGCGAAATTGCAGGCCGCTCGCATCGCCGAACGGGCAGGCATCGCGCTCGCCATCGTCAACGGCACGCATGATCGCCCGCTGGCCCGCGCGCTGGATGGAGGGATAGGAACACTGTTCGTGGCGCAGGGCGCGGAGGGCGCGCGCAAGGCATGGCTCTCGGGCCGCCTGGCACCCGCTGGCGTGCTCACCGTCGATGAAGGCTGCGTCACTGCCCTACAGGGCGGGGCGAGCCTGCTGGCAGCGGGGCTCACCGAGGTCGAAGGCGAATTCCATCGCGGCGATCTTGTGGCGATTTTCGGCCCGAAAGGAGAACGGTTGGGGCAGGGGCTGGTCGAATATACCAGCACCGAATGCCGCGCGATCCTGGGTCTTCGCGAAGACGGGCAGGCCGACAAACTCGGCTACGCACCGCGCGCCGCCGTGGTCCATCGCGATCATATGGTGCGCGAGTGACGATCGCTCTTACCGGAGCGACCGGATTCGTCGGGCAGGCGGTGCTCGATGCGGCGGCGGGTGGTGGTGCGATCCGCGCGCTGACCCGGCGTCCGCAGTCTGAGCGATCGGGTGTCGATTGGATCGAAGGGACGCTATCCGATCGCCCCTCGCTCGCCTCTCTGGTCGAGGGGGCGGAGGCGGTGATCCACGTCGCGGGCCTCACCAATGCGCCCGATCCGGCGGATTTTCACGCGGCCAATGTCGAAGGCACGCAGAACCTTTTGCGCGCCTGCCAGGATGCGGGCGTACGGCGCTTCGTCTTCGTGTCCTCGCTCTCGGCGCGGGAACCCGGACTGTCGCGCTATGGCGCCTCGAAGGCCGAAGCAGAGAAATGGGTCGGAGCGAGCGGATTGGACTGGACGATCGTGCGCCCGCCCGCCGTCTACGGCCCGCGCGATAACGACATGCTCGAACTTTTCCGCGCCGCGCGCTTCGGCGTGGTGCCTGTGCCGCCGAGGGGCCACACGTCGATCATCCATGTCGAGGATCTAGCCCGGTGTTTGCTCGCGCTGGGGGCACAAGACGGAAGCGGACACATCTTCGAACCCGACGATGGAAGGCCGGGCGGCTACGAACATGCCGAACTCGCCAAGCTGATCGGCCGCGCCGTTGGGAAACGCGTCATCGCACCGCATCTACCCGCGCCGCTCCTGCGCCTCGCGGCCAAGGCCGACAGGGCGCTGCGCGGCGACAGAGCGAAGTTGACCCCCGACCGGGCAGGCTACATGGCGCACCCGGACTGGGTCTGCGATCCGGCGCACGCGGTCCCGACAAGCTTCTGGACGCCACGCATCGAGGGGCCGCAAGGCCTCAAGCAAACCGCTGATTGGTATCGCACGGAGGGCTGGCTCTGAGCCTGCTCACAATACCTTAAAGGAACGGCTCCTCGCCCGGCTGGTGGATGCCGCATTCGACCTTGTCCCAGCCCGACCAGCGGCCAGCGCGCGGGTCTTCGCCTTCTGAGACCTGGCGCGTGCAGGGGGAGCAGCCGATCGAGGGGAAGCCGCGTTCCACCAGCGGGTGGCGGGGCAGGTCGTGTTCCTCGAAATAGGCGGCGATCCGGTCCGCGTCCCAATCGATCAGCGGATTGATCTTGAGCCGCCCCTGCGCGTCCGACGTGTCGATTTCGAAGCGCGGCAGATTGGCACGGGTCGCGGACTGGAACGCCTTGCGCCCGGTAAAGCTCGCATCGTAACGGGCAAGCGCGCGTTCGAGCGGGCGCACCTTGCGCAGATCGCAGCAGCCGTCGGGATCGTAGGACCATCTGAGGCCGGTCTCGTCGCGCGCCTGCAACTCTTCCAGATCGGGGTAGAGATTGACGAGATTGAGGCCGAACCGCTCTGCCAATTCGTCGCGATAGGCCAGCGTTTCGGGAAAATGCTTGCCGGTATCGAGGAACAGCACCGGCACGCTTGCATCGATCTTTGAGACGAGATGCAGCAGCGCCGCGCTTTCCGCGCCGAAGCTCGACACCATGGCGACATCGCCCGCCAGAGAGCGCTCTGATAGACTTCGGGCCAGCGCGCGAAGGCGGCCTCCACATCCTGCGGGTCGAGCGGCGCGTCGGGATCGAAGGCGTCGAAGCCGCAGCGGCGCATATAGGCAAGCTGGTCCACCAGCACATCGCCCACCGCGCGCAATTCGCCGTCATAGCCCGCTTCGCGCAGGATTCGGGCGGAGGAATAACCGCGCCCGTCGCCGAAGGCGGGGAAATTGACTTCGACGAGGTCGAGGCGTTCGAGATGCGGGATCAGATCGCGCGCATCGTCGCCCGGCTCGACGCGGACGGCGGCGGCGTTCGACTGGTCGAGGAAGGCGTCCACCGTGACGGCGGCGTGCGCGACGGGAGCATCGTCGCGATAACGGAGTATGTTCTCCGATTCCGGCCCGGTATCGGGTCCGCGTCCTTCGGCGGGGGGAGTCTGATCAGCCATAAAGCGCCTCCTTGAACGGGCCCATTCCGATGCGGCGATAAGTGTCGAGGAAGCGTTCCTCGCCCTCGCGTTCGCGTTCGTAGACGCCGGTGACGGTTTCCACCGCGTCCACGATCCCGTCCTCGTCGAAGCCGGGGCCGGTGATCTTGGCGAGGCTCACATCCTCCGCCTCGCTGCCGCCGAGCGACAGCTGGTAGTTCTCGACGCCCTTACGATCGACGCCGAGAATGCCGATATGGCCCGCATGGTGGTGGCCGCAGGCGTTGATGCAGCCCGAAATCTTCAGCTTCAGCTGGCCCAGCGTGGCGGTCTTCTTCGTTTCGGCGAAGCGCTGCGCGATCTTCTGCGCGACCGGAATCGAGCGCGCATTGGCAAGGCTGCAATAATCGAGCCCCGGGCAGGCGATGATATCCTCGATCGTGTCGAGATTGGGACTGCCAAGCCCGGCTTCGTCGAGCGCGGTCCACAGGGCGTGAAGATCGGCCTTTCTGACATGCGGCAGGACCACGTTCTGCGTGTGCATGACCCGCAATTCGTCGAAACTGTAACGCTCGCCGAGATCGGCCATCACGCGCATCTGCTCCGCCGTGGCATCGCCCGGAATGCCGCCGACCGGCTTCAGGCTTATGACGGCGGAAACGTAGCCCGCCTGCTTGTGCGGGATCGTGTTGCGATCGACCCAGAGGGCGAAATCGGGATCGGAGCGGTCGATGTCCTCTTTGGCGCCGGTCTCAAAGTCGGGATCGGCGAAGAAGGTCCGGATGCGCTCCAGCTCGGCGAAGGGCGGTTCCACGCCGGAATCGAGCAGGTGCTGGAATTCTTCCTCGACCTGGCGGGTATACTCCTCCGCGCCCAGTTCATGGACGAGGATCTTGATCCGCGCCTTGTACTTGTTGTCGCGCCGGCCGTAGCGATTGTAGACGCGCAAGCACGCCTCGGCGTAGGTTACCAGCCGGTCCAGCGGCACGAAGTCGCGGATGCAGGGTGCGATCATGGGCGTGCGGCCCATGCCGCCGCCGACATAGAAGGCCGCGCCCAATTCACCCGCTTCGTTGCGGACGATGTTGATCCCGATATCGTGCAGCCGCATCGCCGCGCGGTCCTGCTCGCTGGCGATCACCGCGATTTTGAACTTGCGCGGAAGATAGCTGAATTCGGGATGGAAGCTCGACCATTGGCGCAGCAGCTCGGCATAGGGGCGCGGATCGACCACTTCGTCCGCCGCGGCGCCCGCGAAATGATCGGAGCTGATGTTGCGGATGCAGTTCCCGCTGGTCTGGATGGCATGCATTTCGATTTTGGCGAGATCGGCCAGGATATCGCCAGCATCTTCCAGCTTGATCCAGTTGTACTGGATGTTCTGGCGCGTGGTGAAGTGGCCATATCCGCGGTCGTATTTCTCCGCGACATCGGCCAGCACGCGCATCTGCGCACCCGACAGCGTGCCGTAGGGAATGGCGACGCGCAGCATATAGGCGTGCAATTGCAGATAGAGCCCGTTCATCAGCCTTAGCGGCTTGAACTGGTCTTCGGACAAGGTGCCTTCGAGACGGCGGCGTGCCTGATCGCGGAATTCCTCCACGCGGGCATCGACCATCTGTTGGTCGTATTGGTCGTAACGGTACATCAGATCACCCACTTGCCGATTTCGGGATCGGCCGGTTTGAGGGTCAGGTCGGGCCGCACGGTCGGGCCAAGCGCGCGGACGCGGTCTTTGATATGGGCCGGGCGCGGGCTGCCTTCGTGCAACTCGGCATCGATGGCGTAGGGGACGTTGACGCGGCGCGCGGCTTCTTCGCGGCTCGCGATCTCGTCTTCCTGGCCGGTGACGTCGACCGCATCCTCGACATGGATCGACCAGTCGCTGCCGGTCCACCAGGTCACTGCGCCGGTTTTCAGGTCGTTGCCGGTAAGAAGCTTCATCGGACGAACTCCTCCACACAGGCGGCGACGTTGATATCGTCGCGCGCCGTCACTTCGCCGATCACGATCAGCGCCGGGCTCACCACCCGCTCGCGCTCCACCATGTCGGGCAGGCCCGCCAGCGGGCCGCGCAACACGCGCATATCGGGCCGGGCGCCGTTTTCGATCACTGCCACGGGCATGTGAGGGGAGAGGCCGTCGGCCATCAGCTTTTCCGCGATCTGGGGGGCGGTCTTGATGCCCATATAGATGACGAGCGTACGGCCCTTGCCCGCAAGGCCAGCCCAGTCCTGCTCCGCCAGGCCCTTGCACTGGCCCGCCACGAAGCTGACGATGCTGGACGCGTCGCGATGCGTCAGGGCGATGCCGGCTGCCGCCGCCGCGCCATTCGCCGCGCTTACGCCGGGGACGATTTCGACCCGAACGCCCGCAGCCTGCGCGGCTTCCATCTCCTCGCCCCCACGCCCGAAGACGAAGGGATCGCCACCCTTGAGGCGCACGACATCGCGGCCCTTGCGGGCTTCGCGTATGAGCAGGGCGTTGATATCGTCTTGGGGAAGCGTGTGATGCGCGCGCCGTTTGGCGACCGAGACCAGCCGCGCATCGGACCGCGCGAGCGCCAGGATCGATGCGTCCACCAGACCGTCATGCACGATCAGGTCGGCGCTTTCGATCAGGCGCGCGGCGCGCAGCGTCAGCAGGTCGGCATCGCCGGGGCCTGCGCCCACGAGATGGATTGTTCCGGTTTCTACCATGCGGGAAAGATGCGCGTGGCGGGCCGTGTGCGCCAATCAGAATGGATGCGCCGCCGCACAGCAAAGCTTTTGAAATCAGCGCTACATCGCGGGGTAGCTAGTCTTTCGGCGGCTTGGCGGCCTCGGTATCCTCTCTCGCGAGGCCGTTTTCGTCGGCCTTGCGCTCCGCCAGCGCATCGACAAGCCGTTCGAACTGCTTGTTGCCGCGCAGGTTGAGATCGCGCTGCGGGAACGGGATTTCGATGTCGTGTTCCTTGAACAGCCACCACAACCGCTTCAGCACCGCGCTGCGCACATTGCCGACCCCGTCTTCGGGATCCTGTATCCAGCAATGGATCACGAAATTGACCGAGCTGTCGCCATATTCGCTCATCCACACAGTCGGCGGCGGGGCCTTGAGCACGCGCGGAGCGTCGACGGCGGCTTCGAGCATCAGCTTTTCGGCCAGCTCCATGTCGGCCTCGTAACTGACGCCGACATAGACCTGCATGCGCACGTTCTTGCTGGAATAGGACCAGTTTTCGACCTGATTGACCATCAGGTTCTCGTTCGGGATCAGATATTCGCGCTGGTCCCGCGTCGTCACGGAAACGGCGCGCACGCCGATCTTCCTGATCTGGCCGAAGCTTTCCTGGCCCGCCATGTCGGTGACGGCGATCACGTCGCCCGGCTTGATCGACTTGTCCATCAGCAAGATGATCCCGGCGATGAGGTTACCGAAGGTCTTCTGAAGCCCGAAACCGATCGCGAGGCCGAACGCGCCCGAGAACACCGCCAGCGCAGTCAGATCGATGCCCAGAAGATCGATCCCGATGAAGAACGCGCCTGCCCAGACGACGATGGAAAGGATCTTCTGGCCCAGCAATTGCTGCGTATCGTCCAGCTTGGTTACGCGCCGCAGTACGCGCTGGAGCATCTTGCTGAGCAGCCAGGCGGCGGTAATGACCGCCACGATGATCAGCAGGACGACGAGGACGTCCCACAGCGAAAGGCGGAAATTGCCGACGCTGATCGCCAGCGAATCCACCGCATCGAGAAAGCCGCCGACCGTATCGCTCTGCGACGAGACCGCTTCGCGCAGGCCCTCGGCAGCGGCGACGCTGGTCTCGACCTCGCGCGCCGGCGGGGCGAGATCCCAGGCCTGTTCGATGGCCGGCGTGGCGGATGCAGTCGGGGTGGGCGGTGTCGGGGCGGTCATCTATGATCCATGGCGGCAAACGCCTGCGTGAGGTCGGCGATCAGGTCGCGCGGGTCTTCGAGACCGATCGATAGGCGAATGGCGCAATCCTCGCCAGCCTCCCATTCGGGGCGCGGCCACGCCATCCTCTCGCGGATCGGCGCTATATCGACGGGGAGCGCGAGGCTTTCGAACCCGCCCCAGCTATAGCCGATCCCGAACAGGTCGAGAGCGTCGATCAGGCGGCAGCGCGCGGCATCGTCGCGATCCTTGAGGACGAAGCTGAACAACCCGCATCCGCCGGTGAAATCGCGGTGCCACAGCTCATGGCCGGGTGCGCCGGGCAGCATCGGGCACAGCACATGGGCGACTTCGCTGCGATCGCGCAGGAATTCGGCCACGGCGAGCGCGCTGGCGCTCGTCCGCTCGAGCCGCAATTGCATCGTGCGCAGGCCTCTCAAGGCAAGCGCGGCATCGTCGGGCGAGACCACCTGGCCCAGGGCCTGCGCGGTCGAACGGAGCTTCTTGTACCACCGCTCGCCGGCCGTGGCGCTGCCCATCATCAGGTCGGAATGGCCGCCGACATGCTTGGTCAGCGCCTGCACGCTGATATCGCAGCCCCGCTCCAGCGCGGGAAAGCCCAGCGCGGTCGCCCAGGTGTTATCGATCAGGCTGACGGCACCCCGGTCGCGCGCGATCCGCGTCAGTTCCGGTATGTCGCAGACTTCCATGCTGAGACTGCCGGGATTTTCCAGCCACACCGCGCGTGTCCGTTCGCAGAACAGGGATTCGTAAGCGGCGATATCGAGCGGATCGAAGAAGCGCGCTTCCACGCCGAGGCGCTTGAACAGGCCCGTCGCCATGGAGCGGCTGGGATCGTAGGCATTGTCCGTCACGAGCAGGACATCGCCCGGGCGACAGACCGCCATCAGCGCGCCCGCGATCGCGGCGACCCCGCTGGGATAGAGCACGGTCCCATGCGCGCCCGGCTCCAGTTCGGTGAGCGCATCGGACAGCGCCCATTGGGTCGGCGATCCGCGCCGTCCGTAGAAGAATTGCCCGTCCTCGTTCGTCCGCGGCCCTTCGCGAAGCGCGGCGCAATCGGCGTAGAGATGCGTGCTGGCGCGATAGACCGGCGGATTGACCACGTGCGGATCGGGGCTGCGACCCGAAACGGCAAGCGTGGTGGCGGTCTTCACAGATCGGGGCGGGTTTCGCATCGTGCCCTTCGACAGAAACGCCGCCCACAAATCAAGAGGGACCGATCAGGAAGCCGTGCCCAATTCCTTGGGCGTATCCGCATCTGTGCCCCATTCGGCCCAGCTTCCATCGTAAAGCGCTGTATCGTCGCGCCCGATCAGATGCAGCGCGAACAACACCACCGAAGCGGTCATCCCGCTGCCGCAACTGGCCACGATCGGGCGATCCGGTTCGATCCCGGCCTTCTTCACCGCTTCGCGCAGTTCGGGGATCGGGCGATAGGTGCCGTCCTCGCGGAACAGGTCGCGGAAGAACAGATTGCGCGCGCCGGGAATGTGACCGCCCGGAAGATCGTGGACCGTGTCGATACTAGCCCCGGTGAAGCGATCCGCATCGCGCGCGTCGACCACCTGCTCCGCCCCACTGTCGAGATTGGCGAGCATGTCCTTCTTCGTCCGCACGATGGCACGTTCGGGGCGAGCTTCGTAAACGACCTCTTCCGGCGCAACGGAACCGCTTTCGACGGGGCGGCCCTCCGAATGCCATTTCGCCCATCCTCCGTCGAGGACCGCCACGCGGTCATGGCCGAAGAGGTGGAGGATGAACCAGGCGCGCGCGGCGCTCTTTATCGCAGAATCGTCGTACAGGACGATGCGGCTGTCCGTCCCGACGCCCAGCGCGCCGAGTTGGTCGGCCAGCTGCTCGCGCCGGGGCAGGGCGCCCGGCACCGCACTGGCGGTGTCGGTCAGGCTGGCGAGATCGAGAAAGCGCGCGCCGGGAATATGCGCTTTTTCGAAATCGCTCCTGGGATCGCGCTCGACATCGGGCAGGTGTTTGGTCGCATCCAGCACCACCAGATCCTCTTCGCCCCAATGCGCGGCCAGCCAATCGGTCGATACGAGCGAATCCACGGCAAACTCCTATTTCGGTGCGGGGCGATCCAGCACGCGCTGGGCGAGCGGTTCCCACGATCGCAGCCCCTCGTCCAAGCGGAAGGGCTGCAACCGGCTCGAACCGTTGCCCGCCGCCTGGCCGACCGCGAAGGTCCGCGCGAAAGGCGCCGCATCGGCCGCAGTCGCCCGCAGCCGCATGAGGGGCACGAGCAGGGCCGTATTGCCTTGCCGGATCACGTCGGCCTGAGCGAGAGGGAGCTGCACGCTCCCTTCGAAGCGGGCGGACTGGCCGGTGGCGAGCCGTCCGAACACCTGTCGCGGGGTCAGCGGTCTGTTCTCGTCCAGCACCTGCTCGTCGACCGGGCGCGATCCGCTGGCGGAGGCGAGATCGGCTTCGAGCACGACTTCGCTCAGTGCCCGGGCGCCGCGATTGAGAATGGTGATGCGGTAATACAGCGTCGCCGCCATGACGCTGCGCGACAGGCGCAGCGGTTCGAAGCGGACGCTGAACGGCGTGCCATTCGCCGCGTCGGTCATGGGGGGCAGCGGCGCGGCGGCGGCGGTAGCTGCGGCGGCCGGAGCAGCAGCTGGCGTCGGCGTCGGGGCGGGCACCGGAGCCGCAGCGGGCTCGGCTGGCGGCTGGGGCGTCGGCTGGGGCTTCGGTGCGGGCTGCGGTCGAGCATCATCGCGCCGCACGCGGGGCGGTTCGATCGTGGGCACGGCCGTGTTCGCGCGCCGCCGCGTCCAGGCAAAGACTGCTGCGGCCGCTGCCAGCGCGATCAGGGCGGCGATCCACCACCACGAATCGCCTTCATCTTCGGTCGTCTCCACCGGCGCGGCTTCGACCGGTGAGGGCGTCGGTGTGCTCGATATCGCCGGGCTCGTTGCGGTCGATAACGGAGTGGTCGGCGCGTCGTCCAGCGCGGGCGGCAGGTCGGGGCTCGGAATCGGCGTCGGCGCTGGCGGCGCGACCGGAGCCGGGCTGGGCACTGCGCTCGGGCGCGGGGTCGGAACGCGCGACGGCGCTGGTGCTGGCGCGCGCGTCGGCGTCGGTGTGAAATCGGGCAGGCGAAGCGTCGGCCTGGGCGATGGCTGGGGAGCGGGCGTCCGGGTGGGCGCGGGCGTCGGGGCGGCAGTCGGCCGCGGCGCGGGGCTGGCCGTCGGCGTGGGGCGCGGCGTGACCGGACCGCTTTCGCTGTCCACCGGCCCTTGCGTGGTGGGGCTCGCGGTTGGCGTCGGATTGGGCGGAAGCTGAAAATCCTGCACCGATTGCGCCCGTAGCGCGCCGGACGGCGCCGCAGCGGCAAGAACGAACAGGGGCAAGGCGACAGAGGCGAGAAGGCGGGTCATCATCGGATCGGTTCGGGATTGGGGTGCGAAAGAGCTCGCGAAGTTGCGCTAAATAGGGAGTGAAGCGGGCGCTTGCCAAGCTCTCGCTTGCACCGCGTCCACGATGCGGGCAGAGGCGCGGCATGGGCGACACACCTGATCCCAAGTTTCTCGGCGCGAACACGCCGCTCCCAGCTTCTCCCGAAGAGGCCGAACTCGATTACGTTCCCAATCCGAGGGCGGGCGAGCTTTACATGGTGCGCTTCGCCGCGCCGGAATTCACCTCGCTCTGCCCGGTCACCGGCCAGCCCGATTTCGCGCATCTCGTTATCGATTACGCGCCCGGCGAAACCATCGTCGAAAGCAAGAGCCTGAAGCTCTTCCTCGGCAGTTTCCGCAACCATTGCGGCTTTCACGAGGATGTGACGGTCGGCATCGGCAAGCGCCTGTTCGACGAGATGCGCCCGCGCTGGCTGCGGATCGGCGGTTACTGGTATCCGCGCGGCGGCATACCGATCGACGTGTTCTGGCAGAGCTCCGCTCCGCCGAAGGATTTGTGGCTGCCCGATCAGGGCGTGGCCTCCTACAGGGGAAGAGGGTGATGAGCGATCTGAAGGCTAATCTGCCGAAATACGCGCTGTGGGCGGCGCTGGCGCTGCTCGTCTGGTTCGCCATCGCCGTGTTCGGCCCCAAGATCGGGCTGATCGGCTGGAAGACCGGCTTCGGCTTCATGACGGTCACGGCGGGTCCGTGGCTGATGGGGATCGTGGCGCTGGTGGCGCTGATCGCACTGTTCCTCGCCCTGCGCGGCAATCCGCGCGGGCCGGTCTGGAAGGCCGCGATCGCGCTGGCGATCCCGGTCGTGCTCTTCATGGGCCTGCTGTCCGTCCGCGCTGCGGGGGAAGCCGCGCCGCCGATCCATGACGTCGCGACCGATCTCAGGAATCCGCCCGCTTTTTCGGCGCAGACGATGCAGATGCGCGAGGAATGGGGCGCGAACCCCGTGGTCGATTACGGTACGCCGCTGGGTCAGCTCGATCTGTGGAAGGATCGCGTCGATGGCGATCTCGCCGTGCAGAACCACGCCGACGTCATCGCTGCCAATTATACCGATCTGCGTCCGATCCCGGTCGGCAACGCCACGCGCGAACAGGCGATGAATGCCGTGGTCGCCGCGATGGGCGAAATCGGCCTCGACGATATCCGCGCCGACAATGCGACCGGTATGGTCGAAGGCGTCGCCGAGACGTTCGCTTACGGTTTTCGCGACGACGTGGTTGCGCGCGTGACCGACACGCGCATCGATCTGCGCTCGGCGAGCCGAGTGGGCGTCAGCGATCTGGGCTACAACGCCGATCGGGTGCGCGAATTGTCGGACGCGATCCGCAGCAGGCTCGGAAGCTAAGGACCTGGAATCAACGGCCTGAGAAGCGCGCGATCCAGCGGCGGTCCAGCCAGTCCTTGAGCCGCCGCAGCCAGCGCGCCTTCAGACCGAAGGCGCCGTAGCTGAGGATGCTCGTGCCCCGGCAGGTGTTGAACAGGTAGAAGTCTTTGCCGAACGGCGAATAGGTCGCCAGATCGCTGCGCCCTGCGATCAGGCGGCGCAGATTTGTCGCCAGCACCGGCCCTGCATAGACCGCGTGCACGCCGGAATGGCGCACGCGGACATCGGTGCGCCGCGCGACATCGCCCGCGGCGAGGATCTGGGGAAGGCCCTCCACCTGTTGGGTAGGGCCGACGCGGATAAAGCCGTCTTCGTCCACCGGAAGCCCGCTCTCGCGCGGCCAGGAGGGCGCGCCGCTGCCGACTGCGGCGAGGATCGCGTCGAAAGGTTCGATCGCCTTGTCCTCCACGGTGAGAGCGCCGTGGTCGTCGAATTGCGCTTCGCCGGTGAGGACGGTGATGTTCTGGCTTTCCAGCTCGCGCCCCACCACGCGGCGGGCTGCGGCGGGATGGCCGGGGATGAGGCCGTGTTCGCCTGCGATCAGCACGACCCGCCGATAACGGCGATGCGGCGCGGCTCGGCGGTGTCCTCGACTTCGTCCCAACGCTCCATGAAGCCGTCGATCGGCCTTATGTCGATCAGTCGCGGATCGCGTCCGACCAGATTTTCCGCCCGGCCCGCGCCGCCGATGGCGATGGAGCAGACATCGAAAGCGATGCGCTCGCCCGTTTCGAGGAGGACTTCGCGGCTGACGGGATCGAGCCCGACCGCGCGGCAGCGACGCCAGTCGATCCGCGCCTCGCGCACCAGCGGTGCCAGCGCGATGCGGGTCTCCTCGTCGCGATATTCGCCCGCCATCCAACCCGGCACCATGCCCGAATACTGCATCGCGTCACGCGGCTCGACGAGGATCGTCCGTACGGGCGGCGAGCCATGCTTCAACCAGTCGTCGATTACGCCAAGATGCGCGTGGCCCGCCCCCAGAAGGACGATCGTCGGACCGCTGTCGCTCACCCGAGAACCGGTCCGCGACCAGCGGACCGCAAGCGCGACCGCGCGCCCGCAGCGACCAAAGGAAGTGAGAATATCGCGCTCGCAAAAGCGAGCGCCCAAACAAAAATGGTGCCGGTTAGAGGATTCGAACCCCTGGCCTGATGATTACAAATCAACTGCTCTACCAACTGAGCTAAACCGGCCCGATGCGTCATAAGCGCGAGGCGAACGCCCTTCGATCATAGCGCGCCGAAAGTCCAGCCCTCGGTGCGGGCGATGGCGGGCGTAAGCTGCGCCGGAGCCCAGCGACGGGCTTCTCCTGCCACCTTGCGCAGCCATGCGGCGGTCAGCAGCGCGTCGGAAGAATGGTCGTCGATCGCGCCGTCGCCACCAACTGGCGGCGATCCCAATACGGCCAGCGCCTCGTTCAATTCGGCGAAGCTGCGCATCTTGGCTCGCGCGACGCTGCGCCCGGCTTCCAATGCGGCGAGGCTGGTGTAGATTTCGACCGCGACCGATCCCGTGTCGGGCAGCGGATCGATGGGCCAGACGGGCAGCCTACCGCGCAGGCGATGAAGCATACGCATTCCGGTCAGGCTCGACTTGCCGACCTGGGCGGCGCCGACCAGGTTGAAATTGGAGTAGGGTTTGCAGCCCATGGCGGCCTGCGCCTGTTCGGTGACGCGGAAACGGCCACGGCCATGTTCGGCGCCGTCGCAGCGGAAATGCAGTCCCGTTGCAGCGCCGTTGCGAAAATAGGGTGCGAAGCGCGGATCGGCGACGAAGCTTCCCGCTTCGAGGTTCGAATCCTCTGCGCACACCGCGTCGATCAGCGCCCAGAGAGCGGGCGCATCTTTTGGACTATCCTCCAGACCGGGAAAATAGGCACCGCAATCCGCGAAGGGCAGAGCAATGCCGAGGTCCATTCCGACCAGCGTATCGGGCGGCAGATCGTCGCGCAGCAGCGCAAACACGTCCTCGCGCCCCCAGCCGCGCCCGCGATCGATCAGGACGGGCGGGCCGCCCTCGCCATCGGCGAAGGCGAGCGCGATGCCCTTTTGGCGCGGCCCCTTCGCGCCCGACCAGTCGATGGCGAGGAAATGTTTAAACCGCACCCCGTTCCCGCCGCAATTTATCCCAATAATCCAGCCGCTTCTTCACTTCGCGCTCGAACCCGCGATCGACGGGCTGGTAATAGGTCTGCGCGTCCATCTCGTCCGGCCAGTAATCGTCGCCGGAAAATCCTTCCTCCGCATCGTGGTCGTAAGTGTAGCCCGAGCCGTAACCGATTTCCTTCATCAGCTTGGTCGGCGCGTTGAGGATGTTCTGCGGGGGCATCAGGCTGCCGGTTTCCTTCGCGTTGCGGAAACTCGCCTTCATCGCCTTGTAGGCCGCGTTCGATTTGGGCGCGGTGGCGAGGTAGATGCAGGATTGGACCAGCGCCAATTCGCCTTCCGGAGAGCCGAGAAATTCGTAGGCATCCTTTGCTGCCAGGCATTGGACCAGCGCATGCGGGTCGGCCATGCCGATATCCTCGACCGCCATGCGAACCAGCCTGCGCGCGAGAAAGCGCGGCTCCTCGCCCGCGGTCAGCATCCGCGCGAGGTAATAGAGCGATGCCTGTACATCCGACCCGCGCACTGCTTTGTGGAGCGCGGAAATCAGATTGTAATGCCCTTCGCGGTCCTTGTCGTAGACGGCCACGCGGCGTTGCAGGAAGGCGCCCAAAGCCGCGGGATCGAGAGCTGCGTCAAGCTTCGCATTGTAGAGCGTTTCCGCCTGATTGAGCAGGAAACGCCCGTCTCCATCGGCGCTGGCGACCAGCGCGTCGCGCGCCGGATCGGTAAGGGGGAGGGGGCCTTCCAGCTCCTCCGCGCGGGTCAGCAATTGGCCCAGCGCCTCGCGATCGAGCCGCTGGAGGATCAGGACTTGGGCACGGCTGAGCAGAGCGGCGTTGAGCGCGAAGCTGGGGTTCTCGGTCGTCGCGCCGACCAGCGTGACCGTTCCGCGCTCCACGAAGGGGAGGAAGCCGTCCTGCTGGGCGCGGTTGAAGCGGTGGATCTCGTCCACGAACAACAGGGTCCGCTGCCCCGCTTCGGCGGCCTTGTCGGCAGCGGCGAAGGCTTTCTTCAGATCCGCGACGCCGCTGAACACCGCGCTGACGCTTTCGAACCGCATTCCCACGCTGTCGGCGAGCAGGCGCGCGATCGTCGTCTTGCCCGTGCCGGGAGGCCCCCACAGGATCATGCTGGACAGGCGCCCCGCCGCCACCATCCGCCCGATCGCGCCTTCCGGCCCGGTCAGATGATCCTGCCCGATAACCTCGCCCAGATCGGCGGGCCGCAATCGGTCGGCGAGCGGGGCATCCTCGCGAACGGATTCTGGGCGTGATGGGGGAAGCTCGTCGGCGAAGAGGTCGGCCATGGACCAGAACTTAGGTATTGGCGCGCCGATTTGCCATCATGCGCGGTTCGGGTAAGTTCACAACGGGGTCTGAACAGGGGAGGATATGATGGATCGAAAGGTAGGGGCGCCGTGGCATTTGTGGGTGGTTGGCGTGGTAACTTTGCTGTGGAATGCGATCGGCGCGGCGGACTTCGTGTTTTCAAACCTGCGCAGCCCGTTCTGGTTCGAAGCGATGCAATATCCTCCCGAGGGAATCTCCTATCTCGATGCGTTTCCGTTCTGGGCGAGAATGGCCTGGGGCATGGGCACGATCGGCGCGTTTCTGGGCTCGCTCCTGCTGCTGCTTCGCAGCCGCCTGGCCGTGATCGCCTTCGCGCTGTCGCTGGTGGGCATCCTGCTCACCACGATTTACGAAGCGGGCGCGGTCATGCCGCCGGAACTCGAAGCGATGCAGCCCGCATGGTTTCCGATCCTGCTCTGGAGCGTGGCGGTCTTCCTTCTGATCTACAGCTGGTCGCTGCGGCGCAAAGGCGTGCTGCGGTAGATCAGCGATCCGCGCCCCGTTTCGCCTCTCGGTGCAGCCGCAGATAGGTGTCGACCACGGCCTGATTGATCGCATCCCAGGAATAGGCGCGGCTGGCCCTCTCGCCTGCCGCACCGTGGGCATGGCGCAGTGCGTCGTCCCGGCAATAGGGGGCGATCGCATCGGCGAACCCTTCCGGCGATCCCGCATCGACCAACGCGCCCGTCTCGCCATCCGCGACCAGGCTGGCGCTTCCGGTCGCGCCGGCAGCGACCACGGGCAGGCCACTCGCCATTGCTTCGAGCGTGACGTTCCCAAAGGTTTCGGTGACCGAGGGGTTGAAGAAGATATCGGCGCTGGCCAGCGCTCGACCGAGGTCCGGGCCGGTCTGAAAACCGGCGAAGATCGCCTCCGGCATCGCATTCTCGAACCAGGCGCGCGCAGGACCGTCGCCGATCACCAGCACCTTGTGCGGCACACCCCGTTCGCGCAGGAGGCTCATAGTATCGGCGAACATGCCGAGCCCTTTCTCCATGACGAGCCGTCCGAGAAACGCGATGGCGACGTCGCCATCTTCGAGCCCGAATTCGTGGCGCCATTGCGGATCGCGCTTCGCGGGATCGAATATCGACCGATCGACGCCGCGCGACCAGATCGTCACGTCGTCATGCATGTGCTGATCGTGCAGCGTGTCGACCATGCTTTGCGAAGGCGTCACCAGTGCGTCGCACTTGCGGTAGATGCCGCGTAGATACGCTTCCACCACCGGTTCGAGAAAACCCAGGCGGTAATAGCGCGGATAGGTTTCGAAGCGGGTATGGACCGAAGCGAGCACGGGAATGTCGCGTCCGCGCGCCCATTTGACGGCGGCCCGCGCGCTGAAATCGGGCGAGGCGATGTGGACCATGTTCGGCGCGAACACGGCGAGATCGTCGCGCGTATCGGCATCGAGCCCGAGGGGCACGCGATATTCCGAGCGACCGGGAATGGGGACCGAAGGCAGGCTGACGAGATCGCCCTGCGGTTCGAAGGCGGGCGTGTCGATCGTGGGCGAATAGACGCGCAGGGCAGCGCCGCGGCGTATAAGATATTCCGCCAGTCGGTTCAGTGCCTTGTTCGCGCCATCCAGCGTCATATTGTAATTGCCGCTGAACAGGGCGATGCGGAGATCGGTCACATCCATTGCGGCGGGCCATAAGCCAGCGGGTCGCTTTTGGCGAGGGGCGAGAGCAAGCGATCCGGGGTGCTTCATCCGGTTGTCGACCATCCGATTGTTAGACCGCCCTGTCGATAGCGCGTGATTCCACGTTGACTCGCCGCGCCGCAACTTTATTGCCGCCCCTGGGCCACGCGGTCCCAACGCCGCGCGTGCTCTCTGAAAGGAGAGAATACATGACTGACCAACCGACGCTTAAGCCTGAGCGTCCCTTCTTCTCGTCCGGGCCGACTGCCAAGCGCAAGGGCTGGTCCGCGTCCAATCTCAAAACCGAATCGCTCGGCCGCTCGCACCGCAGCAGCCTCGGCAAGGCGCGGCTGAAATACGCCATCGACCTGTCGAAGGAGATGCTCGGCGTGCCGGAGGATTACCTCGTCGGCATCATGCCCGCGAGCGATACCGGCGCGCTCGAATGCGCGATGTGGACGATGCTGCGCCCCGATCGCCCGGCCACCGTGGCGGCGTGGGAAAGCTTCGGCAATGTCTGGATTCAGGATGCGGTCAAGCAGCTCAAGCTGCCCAAGCTGACCACGCTGGACGCCGATTACGGCCATATTCCGGACCTGGCGTCGATCCCGCAGGAAAACGATGTCGTCTTCACCTGGAACGGCACGACCTCGGGCGCGAAGATTCCGAACACCGACTGGCTGGCCGAAGGCCGCGAAGGCGTGACGATCAACGATGCGACCAGCGCCGTCTTCGCGCAGGAGATGGATTGGCCCAAGCTCGATGCCACGACCTATAGCTGGCAGAAGGTTATGGGGTCCGAAGCGCAGCACGGGATGCTGATCCTCAGCCCCAAGGCGGTCGAGCGGATCGAGAGCTACGATCCCGAATGGCCGTTGCCCAAGCTGTTCCGCCTGAAGAAGGGCGGCAAGATCAACACCGGCATCTTCGAGGGCGCGACGATCAACACCCCGTCCATGCTGGCGACCGAGGATTACATCGACGCGCTCGAATGGGCGCAGGCGATGGGCGGGCGCATGGCGATGTTCGAACGCGCCGACGCCAATGCCAAGATCGTTCTCGACTGGATCGAAGCGACGCCGTGGCTGCGCAACATGGTCCCCGATCCCGCGCAGCGCACCAATACGGGCGTCTGCTTCGTGTTTCAGGGCGATTGGTACGAAAGCCTCTCCGCCGAAGATCAGGCGGGCGTACCGAAAAAGATCGCGTCCATGCTCGAAAAGCTCGAGGTCGGATACGATTTCAACGGCTATCGCGACGCCCCGCCGAGCTTGCGCATCTGGTGCGGCGGCACGGTCGAAGAGGAGGATCTGAAGCGCCTCCTCCCGTGGATCGAGTGGGCTTACGAGCAGGTGAAGGCGGGCGCCTAGCCCGACCGCCTCTCCCCGCAGCGGGAGAGGAAAACCTTCTTCATTTTCAATCTTTTGAAGGGGCCGGGGCGGAGTATCTTTCCATCCGGTCTTCCCCCCTTGGAAGGGGGCGGAGTGTATCATGACCAAACCCAAAGTTCTCATCAGCGACAAGATGGACCCCAACGCCGCGCGCATTTTCGAAGAGCGCGGCTGCGACGTCGACGTAAAGCCGGGCATGACGCCCGAGGAACTCGCCGCCGTGATCGGCGAATATGACGGCCTCGCCATCCGTTCCGCCACCAAGGTGACGCCGGCGATCCTCGAGGCTGCGACCAATCTCAAGGTCGTGGGCCGCGCCGGCATCGGGGTAGACAATGTCGACATCCCCGCCGCCAGTTCGAAGGGCGTCGTGGTGATGAACACGCCTTTCGGCAATTCGATCACCACTGCCGAACACGCCATCGCCATGATGTTCGCGCTCGCCCGCCAGATTCCGGCAGCCGATGCGCGCACGCAGGCTGGCGAATGGCCCAAGAACGATTTCATGGGCGTCGAGGTGACGGGCAAGACGCTGGGCCTGATCGGGGCGGGCAATATCGGCTCGATCGTCGCCTCACGCGCGCTCGGTCTCAGGATGAAGGTGGTCGCCTTCGATCCATTCCTGACGGCGGAACGCGCCATCGAGATCGGCGTCGAGAAGGTCGATCTCGACACGCTGCTGGCGCGCGCCGATTTCATCACGCTGCACACGCCGCTGACCGACGAGACGCGCAATATTCTCAGCCGCGAAAACCTCGCCAAGACCAAAAAGGGCGTGCGGATCGTCAATTGCGCGCGCGGCGGGCTGATCGACGAAGCGGCGCTGGCCGATGCGCTCGATAGCGGGCAGGTCGCGGGCGCGGCGCTCGACGTGTTCCAGACCGAACCGGCGAAGGAATCGCCCCTGTTCGGAAAGCCGAATTTCGTCTGCACCCCGCATCTGGGAGCCAGCACCACCGAAGCGCAGGTTAATGTCGCGCTTCAGGTCGCCGAACAGATGGCGGATTACCTGGTCAGTGGCGGTGTCACCAACGCGCTCAACATGCCCAGCCTTTCCGCCGAAGAGGCTCCGAAACTGCGTCCCTATATGGGCCTTGCCGAAAGCCTCGGCAGCCTGGTTGGCCAGCTGGCGCACGGCAATCTGACCCGCATTAGCATCGAGCGGGAGGGCGCTGCAGCCGCTCTGTCGGGCAAGCCGATCGAAGGCGCGGTGCTGGCGGGGCTGATGCGCCAATATTCGGACACGGTGAACATGGTCAACGCGCCCTATCTCGCCAGGGAGCGCGGGCTCGACATCCGCTCGATCCGGCACGAGACCGAAGGCGCGTACAACACTCTGTTGCGCGTGACCGTGGGCACGGAAAGCGGCGACCGTTCGGTTGCCGGCACGCTGTTCGGCAGCGACGCTCCGCGCCTGACCGAGATTTTCGGTGTGCGGATCGAAGCCGAACTGACCGGCCACATGCTCTATATCGTCAACGAGGACGCGCCCGGCTTCATCGGCCGGATCGGCTCTCTTCTGGGCGAGAACGGTATCAATATCGGCACCTTCCACCTGGGCCGCCGCGAGGCGGGCGGGGAAGCGGTATTGCTTTTGAGCGTCGACCAGCCGATCCCGCAGGATGTGGTGAAGAAAGCCTGCGCGATCGAAGGAGTGCGCCGGGTAACGCCGCTGGCCTTCTGATCCTTCCGTCTGCCGACGGGGAGAATTTCGCCTTCCGCTCGCCTCCCGCGCCGATTAGGGGCGGGGCATGACCGACCAAGACGATCTTCTCCCCATCGGCCTCGAAGATGCGCTGCCCGAGCGTGCGGCTGCGATCACGCGGGCGATGCGCGCCGTGCTCGATACGATGGATTCGCACGGCTACGACCGGGTGCGCCCCCCGCTGATCGAGTTCGAGCATTCGCTCGGCGGGCGCATGCAGGGCGTCGCGACCCGGCGGATGGTGCGCTTCACCGATCCCGACAGCCTGCGCACGCTGGCCCTGCGCGGCGACATGACCGTGCAGGTCGGGCGCATCGCGGCGACGGGTCTCGCCACTGCACCGAGGCCGCTCCGGCTCTGCTATGCGGGCGAAGTGGCTCTGCTCCGCGCCGATCAGCTCGATCCCGCCCGCCAGCGCCTCCAAATGGGCGCGGAACTCATCGGCAGCGATGCAGTGGCCGCTGCGAGCGAGGCCGTGTTGCTGGCGATCGCAAGTCTCGAAGCGGCGGGCCTCGCCGACATATCGGTCGATTTCACGCTGCCCGATCTGGTGGATGTGCTGGCCGACGGCGCATTCCCGCTCGATCCCTCGGCGCGCGAGGCGGTGCGGCGTGAACTGGACACCAAAGATGCGGGTGGACTCGCTGCGGCGGGCGGCCACGACTATCTGCCGCTTCTCTACGCGACCGGGCCGTTTTCGGAAGCGGCGGACAAGCTCAAGGCACTCGATGCGGGCGGCGAACTTGCCAGCCGGATCGAGGGGTTGGAGGCGATTGTCGAACGGATCGGATCGCGCGCCCGGATCACGTTGGACCCGACCGAGCGGCACGGTTTCGAATATCAGAGCTGGTTCGGCTTCACGATCTATGCGGCGGGCGCACGCAACGCGATCGGGCGCGGCGGCACTTATACGATCCGCGGCAGCGACGAGGCGGCCACAGGCTTCTCGCTCTATGCCGAGCCCTTGCTGGAAGCGTTGGGGAGCGCGGAGGGTGCGCCGCGCGACACACTATTCCTGCCGACCGACCACGATCCTTCGGTGGCGGCGCGGTTGCGCGCGATCGGCTGGCGCACCGTGGCGGCGATCGACGATGGTAATGACGCGCTTGCGCTCGGTTGCACGCATCGTCTCGATGGAAGCGAACCGGTAGCGCTCTAGCTCTCAGCCGGTCTTTCTGCCGCCGCCACACCCGATCTCATCGCGTGTGGCGAAGGAGACGGGTGCGTCGGCGTCCAGAATTGGGATCGATCAGTTCAATTCTGCGGGGTGCGGGCCCATGCGCCCATCATCGCTGTCGAGTGCGTCGATGCGGCTCATCTGATCGTCGCTCAGTTCGAAGTCGAGCGCTTCGAAATTGGCTTCGATATGCTTGCGGCTCGATGCCTTGGGGATCGGCACCAGTCCGTGCTGGAGATGCCAGCGCAGGATGACGGCGCTGTTCGGACGCCCGGTCTCTTCGGCGATTTTGGCGATCGCGTCATTGTCGAGACCTTCGCCCTGGCCGAGCGGCGACCAGCTCTGCGTGACGATGCCGAGCTCTTCATGCACCTTGCGCAGTTCGCGCTGCTGGAAACTGGGATGCAGTTCGATCTGGTTGAGCGCCGGAGTGACGCCGGTCTCGTCGATGATTGTGCGCAGATCTTCCTCGCGGAAGTTCGACACGCCGATGGACTTGGCCTTGCCCTCGTCGCGCAGCTCGATCAGCGCTTTCCAGGTTTCCACGAACAGGCCGTTATCGGGGCAGGGCCAGTGGATCAGCAGCATGTCGACATGCTCGCGCCCCAGACGATCGAGGCATTTCTGCGCAGCCTTCTTGGTCCGCTCGTACCCCTGGCTTTCGTTCCAGATCTTGGTCTGCAGGAAGATGTCGGACCAGTCGCCGATGCCCTTGCCGACGCCCTTTTCGTTTTCGTAGATCGCCGCCGTGTCGACCAGCCAGTATCCGACATCGAGCGCGGTCTTCACGATTTCGGGCGCGTCGCCTTCGTCGATCTTGTACGTACCGAAGCCGAGCTGGGGAATCTGGCGTTCGTCGTTGAGAGTGAGAGTGGGATAATCGGTCAAATTCTGTCTCCTTTCCCCATCAATGGCCGGGCCGCCCGGTTGTTTCCCGCGCTCTTGCCGCCACCGCCACTTGCCCCGCTCTGCCCCAGCGCCTAACGCCGCACGCGTTTGAGCACCTGAAGGAACGAGCGAGCGCATATGGCCAATGTTACCGTGATCGGTGCCCAGTGGGGCGACGAGGGCAAGGGCAAGATCGTCGACTGGCTGGCGAGCCGCGCCGATGCCGTGGTACGTTTTCAGGGCGGCCACAATGCCGGCCACACGCTGGTTATCGACGGGACGACCTACAAGCTGTCGCTCCTGCCCAGCGGGATCGTTTCCGGCACGTTGAGCGTGATCGGCAATGGCGTCGTGCTCGATCCGTGGGCCCTGAAGTCCGAGATCGAGAAGCTCGAAGGCCAGGGCGTCACCATCACGGACGATAATTTCGCGATCGCCGACAATTGCGCGCTGATCCTGCCGCTGCACCGCGATCTCGACGGGCTGCGCGAAACCGCTGCGGGCAAGGGCAAGATCGGGACGACCGGGCGCGGGATCGGCCCGGCTTATGAAGACAAGGTCGGCCGCCGGGCGATCCGCGTGTGCGATCTGGCGCATCTGGACGATCTGGAGCCGCAGCTCGATCGCCTCTGTGCGCATCACGATGCCTTGCGCGCCGGGTTCGATCAGGAGCCGATCGACCGCGCCGCTCTGCTCGCCGAACTGCGCGAGATCGCTCCCTTCGTGCTGCAATACGCGCAGCCGGTCTGGAAGCGGCTGAAGAAGGTGAGGAAAGCGGGCGCGAAAATCCTGTTCGAAGGCGCGCAGGGCGTGCTCCTCGATATCGATCACGGCACCTACCCCTTCGTCACCAGCTCCAACACCGTCAGCGGCACGGCGGCGGCGGGCAGCGGCCTTGGGCCGAACGCGACCGGCTTCGTGCTGGGGATCGTCAAGGCCTACACCACCCGCGTCGGCAGTGGCCCGTTCCCGACCGAGCTGGAAGATGAAATCGGCCAGCGTCTGGGCGAGCGGGGCCATGAATTCGGCACCGTCACCGGGCGCCAGCGCCGGGTGGGCTGGTTCGATGCCGTGATCGTGCGCCAGAGCTGTTCGATCAGCGGCGTGACCGGCATCGCGCTCACCAAGATCGACGTGCTGGACGGGCTGGACGAAGTGAAGATCTGCACCGGCTATCGCCTGCGCGGACAGGTCTACGATTACCTTCCCAGCCACGCGGCGGACCAGGCGGCGGTACAGCCGATCTACGAAACGATGGAAGGCTGGAAGGAAAGCACTGCGGGCGCGCGCAGCTTCGCCGATCTGCCCGCCAATGCGATCAAATATATCCAGCGTATCCAGGAATTGATCGAAACCCCCGTTGCGCTGGTTTCGACCAGCCCGGAACGCGACGACACGATCCTGATGCGCGACCCGTTCGAGGATTGAGACGTTCGGGATTGACGACATTGCAAGCATGAGGGGCTAGGACGGAATAATGCGCTTCCTCGCCCCTCTTTCGTTGCTGCTTGCAGTCCTCGCTGGCGCTCCGGCTTCGGCCCAGCAGGCGCGAGCGGGAGAAAAGGCCGATCTGGTCGTGGTCGACAAGTCGGAACGCACTCTGTGGGTCTATCAGGATGGCAAGGCGATCCGCACCTATCGCGGCCTCCAGTTCGGCGACGCGCCGCAGGGTCACAAGCGTTTCCAGGGCGACGAGAAGACGCCCGAGGGCCGCTACACGCTCGATTACGCCAATCCCCAGTCTAGCTATTATCTCAGCCTCCACGTCTCCTACCCCAATGCGCAGGATCGCGCCTATGCGCGGGCGCGCGGGCGCTCGCCTGGCGGCGATATCTTCCTTCACGGCCAGCCCAACGGCATGCCCTTCGATGAGCGGGTGGAGGGCGACTGGACCGACGGGTGCATTGCACTCTCGAACCGCGAGATCGCCGAGATCTGGAGCCTGGTGCCCGACGGGACGCCGATCCACATCAGGCCGTGAGACGCCGATAGGTCCAGAATGGACCTCCTCCATTCTTGACATAATCTGGTTTTGTTCTACTTCCGTTTCGTCGTTGAACGGAGAGCAATGCATGGCGCAACTGGCCTATCTGATCGATGCGGAATCCGATTCGCCGGGTGCTTCGGGCGGTGCGCCCTTGGCCGCGCGTAGCCTGTCGCTGTTCGGTTCCGATACGGCGCGGCTGGGTCGGATCGCGGATGATGCGCGGCTCGCCGGGCTGACGGTTCAGGCGATGCGGGCGCTCTCATGCCTGAACGAGGATGCGGGCGGCCTGCTGGGCGATATCGTGGCGGTCGATGCGCCCCTTCTATCCGCAGCGGAGATGGCTGCGCTGGTCCGGCTGGACGAGCGGGTCGCAAGGGCGGGCGCGCAGCTGATCGTGTTGACGAGCGAGGCGGCGCTGGAAGATGTGTTCGGCTGCCTCGAACGCTCGCACCCGCAGATCGTGATCGGCGGCCGCCAGTCGGAAGGGCTGATCGCCCTGGGCGCGGCGCTGGCGCGGCTTCCCGGCCGCCGTGTGCGCGAAATGGATGAGGAGGACCGGCTCGCCTTCCTCAAGCTTACCGAACAATTGGGGCGCCTGTCCGATCGGCTGGACCGCTTCGAAAGCGGCGCCTCGCGGCTCGAATCGCCCGCGCCGGGCTTTCGTGGTGAAAGCGGCGATGCCCGCCGCCGCACGCGCCCGGCTCTGCCCGACGCGCGGCTGGTGCACCGCATCATGCACCAGCGCCGCCTGCGCGAGAAATTCCTGGGGACCGATCTCTTCGCCGATCCAGCCTGGGATATCCTGCTCGACCTTACCGCCGCGCGGGTCGAACATCGCCGCGTTTCGGTGACATCCCTTTGTATCGCTGCGGGCGTTCCGCCGACAACGGCTCTGCGCTGGATCGGACAGATGATCGATAGCGGCCTGCTGGTGCGCGAGCAGGACGATCAGGACCGTCGCCGCGCCTTCATCGATCTGAGCGAGGAAGGTGCCGCCGCCATGGCGCGCTATTTCGCTGCGCTCGATGGCGAGGGCAGTCAGCTGAGCTGACGATAGCGGCCGGATTGGCTCAGGCGTCGGATGCCTGAAAATGCAGAACGACCGTCAGACCGTCCTCGTCCTGCACCTCCGACCAGTCATCCCGAAGCACACGCTCCGCGTCCGCACGTGCTCTGACGAGGATCGCTTCGGGTATATCTCGCGGATGCACCACGCGGTCGGCGGTGCCGAGCAGGCGCGCCTGGCGCAAGGTAAGATCGTCGGGATCGGAACTTGTCAACGCGATTTCCACCGTTCCGACCGCGCCCGCGCCGCTTTCTTCCGACAGCCAGCTTGCAACGCGATCTGCGGACCCTGCATCCATCGGATCGAGCACACCGCCGCTTGCCAGGGCCTTGTCGAGCGATCGCCGGCGCTCGCCGCCATCGGGCCAGCGATCGCGCATCGCCTTTTTCGCATGCGCCAACCGTGTGGCCAGATCGCCGAGCGAGGCGGGCAGCATCCGTTCGAGCGCCAGCCGCAATTGCTTGGCGAGGCCCGCGGACGCGCCACCCGTCGCCACCGCAATCGTTATCGGACCCCGTTCGAGCACGCTGGGAAGCGTGAAATCGCACAGATCCGGCCTGTCCGCGACATTCACCAGCAGGCCCAGCCGCTTCAGCCGCAGCGTCGCCGCCTCCGCCTCGCGTTCGTCCTCCAGCGCCACGAAGCCCAGCCGCGCCTGATGCGCTTCCGCCTCGCTCACGCAGGTTCCGCCCGCGCGTTCAACCAGCCGCCGCTTCGCATCCGCCATCGTGCCCGCGCCCACCAGGACGATTCGGGCGCTCTCCAGGCGGTGCAACAGCGGCAGTCCGTTCACGTCAGCCAGTCCGGCACGCGTTCGGCGTCCATGATCGCAGCGGGTGCGATCCGGTCGGCCACCACGGCGTAGCGATCGCCGTCCACCAGCACTTCTGGCACGAAACCGCGCGAATTGTAACTCGACGCCATGGTCGCCCCATAGGCGCCTGCGCTTCGGAACACGGCGAGATCGCCTGCCGCCAGCGCGTCGCAATCGCGGTCCATCGCGAAAGTGTCTCCGGTCTCGCAGATCGGGCCGACGATATGGGCGGTGGTGCGCGTCCCATCGGGGGCGACCGCGTCGAAATCGTGCCAGGCGCCGTACATGGCGGGGCGGGCTAGATCGTTCATCGCGGCGTCGACCACCACGAAGGGCGGGCCGTTACCGCTGCGCTTAGAACGGATCACGCGGGTCAACAGCACGCCCGCATTGGCCGCGATCACCCGGCCGGGTTCGAACATCAGCCGCACGTCCCAATCCCTCGTCACGCGCGCCACCATCGCGCCGTATTCGGCGGGGCTGGGCGGCGTTTCCTCCGCCCGATAGCTCACGCCGAGGCCCCCGCCGAGATCGGCATGCGTGACCGCACAGCCGCGCGCGCGAAGGTCGGCGATGAGCGCACCCAGTTTGACGAAGGCGATTTCGAGCGGTTCGAGGCTCTGCAACTGGCTGCCGATATGGACGGCGATACCGCGCATATCGAGCCCGTCTTCCTCGGCGAGCGCTGCGTAGAGCTGGGCGGCACGGTCATAGGGAACGCCGAACTTGTTTTCGCTCTTGCCGGTGGAAATCTTCTCGTGGGTACGGGCATCGACATCCGGATTGACGCGCAGGGCGCATCGCGCCGTAACCCCCTGGCGGCGCGCGATCGCGGCGAGCTCGTACCCCTCTTCCTCGCTTTCGATGTTGAACTGCCCGATCCCGGCTTCGAGGCCTTGGAGCAGTTCGGCGTGCGTCTTTCCGACACCGCTGAAGACGATATCTTCCGGCTTCATGCCCGCCGCCAGAGCGCGCGCCAATTCACCGCCGGAGACCACGTCCGCCCCGTACCCCTCGTTCGCGAGCACGCGCAGGACGGCGAGATTGGGGTTCGATTTGACGGCGAATGCGATGTGCGGATTGTCGAGCGCGCTCAGCCCGTCGCGGAACACGCGGGCGTGGCGGACCAGAGTGGCGCGCGAATAGACATAGACGGGGGTGCCGACCTCTTCGGCGATCCTGGGGAGCGGTACGTCCTCGGCGTGGAGGATGCCGTCGCGAAGCTGAAAGTGATCCATATTCGGCGCCTCTGGCGAAGCTTCGCGCCGCTGTCGAGCAAGCCTTGCTTCGCCCCGGGAAATCCCCTCGCTACAAAATGGTGGTGAGCATCATTCCGGCGGCAGGTCGAAGGGATCGTCCTCGCGCTCTTCGCTGCGACGGCGCAGCTCCACGCTGCGTTCCGGTGCCGCCTGCGGATCGAGTTCGAGCAGATCCTCGGCCTCGGGCCGTTCCGCCGTCCCGTAAGGGGCGGGCGGCAGGCTTTCGCCCGGCGGCGGTTCGAGCGCGGCCTGCTGGCCGCACGCGGCGAGCAATCCGGCTCCGGCAAGGACGAACAGGCTGCGCATCATGTCTCCATCCCCAGATCCGAGCGCGCTTCGGCGACCCGTGCCCGTACCTGATCGGGCGCGGTACCGCCATAGGATGCGCGCGCGGCGACCGAAGCATCGACCGACAGGGCATCGAACACGCGGGCATCGATGCGCCTATCGATATCCTGCAAATCCGCGAGCGGGAGAGAGTCCAGCGCCACGCCCCGGCTTTCGGCCAGCTTCACGGCGGCGCCGGTGATGTGGTGCGCTTCGCGGAACGGAATGTCCGCCTCGCGCACCAGCCAGTCGGCGAGATCGGTGGCGGTGGCGAAGCCCATTTCCGCCGCCTGCCGCATCCGGTCGGTCTTGAACTCGCTATCGGCGATCATGCCCGCCGTGGCGGCAAGGCAAAGGTCGAGCAGGCCCGCCGCTTCGAAGACGGGCGGCTTATCGTCCTGCATGTCCTTGGAATAGGCGAGCGGAAGGCCCTTCATCGTCACCATTAGCGATGTCGCGCAGCCGATGATCCGACCGGCATGGCCGCGCACCAGCTCGGCCGCGTCGGGGTTCTTCTTCTGCGGCATGATCGAGCTGCCGGTCGAAAGCGTATCGGGCAGGCGCACGAAGCCGAAAGGCTGGCTGGCCCACAGGATCAGCTCTTCGGCAAGGCGCGAGAGATGGATCGCGCACTGGCTGGCGGCGGCGAGGTAATCCATCGCGAAATCGCGATCCGACACGGCATCGAGGCTGTTGCGTGTCGGACACTCGAAACCGAGCGCCTGCGCCGTCGCATCGCGATCGATCGGAAAGCCCGTTCCGGCCAGAGCAGCGCTGCCCAGCGGGCATTCGTCCATCCGCGCCCGCGCATCCGCAAAGCGGCTGCGATCACGCCGCGCCATCTCGTAATAAGCCATCAGATGGTGGCCGAGCGTGACGGGCTGCGCGGTCTGCAAATGGGTGAAGCCGGGCATGATGCTGGCGGCGTGTTCACAGGCGCGCGTCACCAGCGCACGCTGGAGCGCCTCCAGCCCCGCTTCGGCCCGCGCGGAGGCTTCGCGCACCCAGAGGCGGAAATCGGTCGCCACCTGATCGTTGCGGCTGCGCGCGGTGTGGAGCCGCCCGGCGGCGGGACCGATGAGATCGGACAGGCGCGATTCCACGGTCATGTGGATATCTTCGAGATCCCAGTCCTCGGGCACCCCATCGCGCTCGTATTCCTCGGCGATCCGGACCAGGCCCGCATCGATCGTCCCGGCGTCCTCGCGCGAGACGATGCCCTGATCGGCAAGCATGGCGACATGGGCGCGGCTGCCCGCGATGTCCTGCCGCCAGAGTGCCTTGTCGAACGGGATCGAAGCGTTGATTTCGCGCATGATCGCGCTAGGCCCGGCAGCGAACCTGCCGCCCCACATCGCATTGGAGCCCGCCTTGTCCGCTTTTTCGCGTTCGTCCTCGCTCACACTCGCTCTCGTTCTGTTAGCCGGTCTGGGCGGTTGCGATAGGGACAGCGCCGAACCGGCGCAAGAAACTCCCGCCACCCCGTCCGCCGCGCCGAGCGGCGAAATCGACCGCAGTCAGGCGGGGCAGCTGATGCCCGCGGTCAATCTGGCGCACCCTGATGGCCGCACGCTTAATCTGGGCGCGCTTCAGGGCAAGCCCGTCCTGCTGAACCTGTGGGCGACCTGGTGCGCGCCCTGCGTCAAGGAAATGCCCCTGCTAGACGATCTGGCGAGCGATTACGACGGCGATCTGCGGGTCCTCGTCGCCAGCCAGGATTTGCAAGGCGCCGAAGTCGTCGAGCCGTTCTTCGCCGAACGCAATTTCGCCTATCTCGAACCGTGGCTCGACACCGAAACCGCCTTGAGCTTCGCGCTGTCGGGCAATCTGCCGACCACGGTGCTCTATGATGCTGGCGGGCGCGAGATATGGCGTGTGACCGGCGATCTCGACTGGGCGGACCCCGAAGTACGCGCTGCGATCGATGATGCGATCGGGCGGGAGAATTGACCTGAGGGGATATGGTGGGCGCTGACGGGCTCGAACCGCCGACCCTCTCGGTGTAAACGAGATGCTCTACCAACTGAGCTAAGCGCCCGCTTTCCGATCGGAAGCGTGCCGTGCACATAGCGCGGCGGACATGAAATGCAATTGCCCGGTTCGGGCACCGAATTTTAGGGCACAGACATGACGACCAGGCTCACCGTCCTCGCCACCGGCGGCACCATTGCCGGGATCGCGGGCTCCGCGATCGCAAAGGATTATCGCGCGGGAGAGATCGGGATCGAGGCCTATCTCGAAGATGTCGGCGCCTTGGGATTGGAAGCGGACCTATCCGGGCGCCAGATCGCGAATATCGATTCGGCGGATATCGGACCCGATGTCTGGATCCCGCTCCACGAGGCCATTCTCGAAGCGCTCGCCAGCGAGGCATGCCAGGGCGTGATCGTGACGCATGGGACCGACACGCTGGAAGAGACCGCCTTCCTGCTCGACCTGACGCTGCCCGCGACCAAGCCGGTGGTGCTGGTCGGCGCGATGCGGCCTGCCGATGCGGTGGGGTATGACGGCCTGCGCAATTTCGCCAATGCGGTGCGGGTGGCGAGCGATCCGCAGGCTGCGGGGCGCGGCGTGCTGGTGGTGATGGGGGACCGCGTCTTCGCCGCGCGCGACGTGCGCAAGGTGAGGACGCGCGGTTCGGAAGCGTTCCGCGGCTTCCCGCGCGAATCGCTCGGCCTGGTCAGCCCCTCCGCGCTCGAATGGTTCGGCGCGCCCTGGCGCCCCAACGCGGCGGCGCGCTTCGCATGGGTGGACGAATTACCCGAAGTGGCGGTCATCCATGCGCATGCCGGGCTGACGGGCGAAGCGGTCGAGCGGATGGTGGGCACGGCGGCACGCGGCGTGGTGATGGCGGGCGTGGGCGAGGGGAACTTCCCCGAAGCCGTGCGCGCGGCCTTACGCCGGATGCGGGATCGCGGCGTCTTCGTGGTACGCGCCAGCCGCGCGGAAGAGGGGCTGGTGGACCGCGAGCCGGACGACGATAGCAACGGCTTCGTCGCCGCGCGGGCACTCAATCCGCAGAAAGCGCGCCTGCTGTTGCAGGTGCTGATCGCGAACGAGATCACCGACCTCGCCGCGATCCAACGCGCTTTCGACGGGAATTGACCGATCGGGTTCAGGCCCCCGATCAGGCCTGCGGCGTGACCAGATATTTCTCGCCGGTCTTCATCTGGCGATAATCGAGGATCGCGTCCTTCGTCAGCATCTCTTCCAGCGAGACCTTCTTCTTGTAAGAGCTGGCGAAGGTCGTCGTCAGATTGTCGAGCACGCGCTGGCGCATCCGCATCACACGCTCCATGCCCGCATTCTGGAGGAACGGGGTCAGCAGCCAGCCGGACAGCGTCCAGCCGAAACCGTAGCTCGGCGTCAGCGTGGTGGGACCCATGTCGAGACGGCCGTAGATGAACATCCGCTTCTGCTGGTTCGACCCGTAGCGCGAATATTCTGTCATCTTGGCGACCGCGACCTGCTCCATCGCCTTGAAGCAATGGTCGACCATCTTGCCGCCACCGATGGGATCGAAGCCGTAGAAGGCATCCGTCGCGTCGATCGCGTCGCGCAGCTGCGCGGCGAAATCGCCTTCCGAGGAATCGACGACGTATTCGGCGCCCTGGTCTTTCAGCATCTGCGCCTGATCGGGCTTGCGCACGATATTGACGAGCTTGATGCCGTCTTCCTGACAGATGCGGTTGAGCATCTGGCCGAGATTGGACGCGCCGACCGTGTGGAGGATGGCGTTTTGGCCGTCCATCTTGGCATTCTCGACGAAGCCCAGCGCTGTCATCGGATTGACGAAGCTCGACGCGCCTTCTTCCGCGCTGTGATCGCCCAGCGGCAGGCACATGGTGGCATCCGCGATCGCGTATTCGCTGAAGGCGGTGCCGGGGACGCAGGCGACGCGCTGCCCCATCAGCGCCTTGGCCATGTCGCCGTCTCCCGTAGCGACCACGGTGCCCGCGCCTTCATTGCCGGCCGGAAGCCGCCGGCCGTGGCGCGCCTTGGAACCGGAATTGAACGGTTCGGGCATTTTGGCCACGACCTTGCCGGGGGAATAGTCCGCATTCTCGAAATCGGCAGCGCCGGTCAGGATGGCGAGGTCCGACGGATTGATCGGCGCGGCTTCCATCTTCACGAGGACCTGATTGTCCTTGGGTTCGCGAAAAGTGCTTTCCGCGATTTCGAGCGTGAGCGTGCCGTCCGCTTCGAGCGTGGTGAAGAGTTGCTTGCCTGTCGTGGTCATCCTTGGGTCTCCTTTTGCCACTCGCCTAGGGTGTCGTATCCGGTGACACAAGCGGAGCGGGATAATCCGCCCGCACGAAATAGAGCCCGTGCGGCGGAGCGTTCAGCCCCAGCGCCTGGCGATCGCGCGCCGCCAGTGCCTCGCCGACGCGGCCTTCGTCCCACCGCCCCATGCCGACGAGGGCGAGGCATCCCACCATCGAGCGTACCTGGTGATGCAGGAAGCTGCGCGCCTCGGCATGGATGCAGACTTCCTCGCCGTTGCGTTCGACAGCCAGCCGGTCGAGCGTCTTGACCGGGCTGTCCGACTGGCAATGGACCGATCGGAAGGTGGTGAAATCGTGCAAGCCGACGAGCGCCTGTGCGGCGCGGTGCATGGCTGCCGCGTCGAGATCCTGCGGCACCTGCCACAGCCGGTCCTTCTCCAGCGTCAGCGGCGCGCGGCGGTTGGCGATGCGATAGACATAGGCGCGGCCCGTACAGGAAAAGCGCGCGTGCCAGTCGTCCGGCACGATCTCGCAGTGCGTCACCGCAATCGGATCGGGGCGTAGATGTGCGTTCAGCGCCTCCATCAGGCGGAAGGGCGTGATGTCCTTCGCGATATCGACATGGCTGCGCATGGCGAGCGCGTGGACGCCCGCATCGGTGCGGCCCGCGCTGTGCATCCGCACCTCCTCGCCCGTGACGCGCATTGCGGCCTCTTCCACCGCCTGTTGGACGCTCGGCCCGTCCTTCTGGCGCTGGAGGCCGAAGAAGGGCGTTCCGTCGAATTCGAGAGTGAGAGCGAAACGGGTCATGCGGTCAGTCGAAAATAGTCCCCGCGGCCACCTTGTTTCCTCGCAGGAAAGTTTCGAGATCCATCTTCGGCTTGCCGGCACGCTGCAATTCGAGCGGGCGCAGTGCCCCTTCGCCGCATGCGATCGTCAGTTGCGCGTCGAGGACCTCGCCCGGCGATCCCTCGCCATCGACCTTTTCGGCCCGGAGCACCTTTACCCGGTCGCCGTCCAGTTCGAACCACGCGCCGGGGAAGGGCGACAATCCGTGGATCTGCCGCACCACTTCTTCCGCCGGGCGCGACCAGTGGATCCGCGCCTCGCTCTTGTCGATCTTCGCGGCATAGGTCGCCTTGTCGTCGTCCTGCTCCAGCGGATGCAGCGCGGCGAGATCGATCAGCGTGCCGACCATCAATTGCGCGCCGATCTCGGCCAGTTCCTCAGTCAGCTCGCCGGTCGTCTTGTCCTCGACCGGCGTCCTGGCAAAGGCCAGCATCGGCCCGGTGTCGAGGCCCGCTTCCATCTGCATGATGGTGACGCCGGTCACCGGATCGCCAGCCATGATCGCGCGGTGGATCGGCGCGGCGCCGCGCCATTTCGGCAGGATCGAGGCGTGGACGTTGAGGCAGCCGTGTTCGGGCGCGTCGAGCACCGCCTGCGGCAGGATCAACCCATAGGCCGCGACTACGGCCACATCCGCGTCCAGTTCGGCGAAGTGTGCCTGTTCCTCGGCGGATTTGAGCGAGGTCGGATGGCGCACCTCGATCCCCAGATCCTCCGCGCGGCTTTGGACCGGCGAAGGCGTCAATTCGCGCCCGCGCCGTCCGCCGGGGCGGGGCGGCTGGGTGTAGACGCACACCACATCGTGCGCGGCATCGACCAGCGCCTGCAATGTCGGCACCGCGAAATCGGGCGTTCCCATGAAGATTATGCGCATGGCGGAGGGCGGAGCCTTTCTCTGTTCGTTCCGGGCCCCTATCTACAGGGCCATGGCATCGCAAGAAATCGAAACGCTCGCTACGGCGCTGGCGCGCCTGCCGGGTCTTGGGCCGCGCAGCGCGCGCCGCGCCGTTCTGTGGCTGGTCAAGCGGCGCGAAAGCGCGCTGCCGGCCCTGCTTGAGGCCTTGGCGCAGGTCGGCGAGGCGCTGGTCGAATGCGACATCTGCGGCAATGTCGATACGCGCAATCCCTGCGGCATCTGCTCCGATCCGCGCCGCGATGCGAAATCGCTCTGCGTGGTGGAGGATGTGGCGGACCTTTGGGCGCTCGACCGGGCGAAGCTGTTCACCGGGACCTATCACGTGCTGGGCGGGCGCCTGTCCGCGCTCGACGGTGTGCGGCCCGAAGATCTCAACATCGCCGCGCTGATGCAGCGGATCGAAGCGGGCGGGGTGGACGAAGTGGTCCTCGCCATGAATGCCACGCTGGAGGGTCAGACCACCGCGCATTACCTCGCCGAACGGCTGGAGGATTTTCCGCTGCGAATCACCCAATTGGCGCACGGCCTGCCCGTCGGGGGCGAGCTGGACTATCTCGACGAGGGCACTCTGGCGCAGGCTTTGCGCGCGCGGCGACCCGTCTCTTGAGAATCGCGCGGGTCGCGCTTATCTGACGCCGATGGCTATCCGTGAAATCCTCGAAGTGCCGGACCCTCGGCTCAAGACCGTCTCGACCCCCGTCACCGAATTCGACGACGAGTTGAAGACGCTCGTCTCCGACATGTTCGACACGATGTACGATGCGCCCGGCATCGGCCTCGCCGCCATCCAGGTCGGCGTGCCCAAGCGCGTTCTCGTGATCGACCTCCAGCCCGAAGATACCGAGGCTGAGGGCGAGGTGTGCCACCATAACGGCCACGAACACATGCACTATCCGACGAAGAAGGAACCGCGGGTGTTCGTGAACCCCGTAATCCTCGATCCGGCGGAGGAGTTGGCGAGCTATCAGGAAGGCTGCCTGTCGGTGCCCGACATCTTCGCCGATGTCGATCGCCCGGCGCATTGCCGTGTGCGCTATCAGGATCTCGAAGGGGAAACCCACGAAGAGGATCTGGATGGCCTCATGGCCACCTGCATCCAGCACGAGATGGACCATCTCGAAGGCATTCTCTTCATCGACCACCTTTCGCGCCTGAAGCGGAACATGGCGCTGAAGAAGCTCAAGAAGCTGCGCGAAGCCGCTTGAACGAGCCCGACGGGACTCCGCCTGCGCCCGCCATGGGCTGGCACACGGCCTCCGTCGCGGGGCTGCTCTACGCTTTGCTGATGTGCACCTGGAAGCGGATCGACGAAGGTACGGGGTTCGACGAATTGGCGATCCGCTTCGCGATCTATTTCGTCGTGTTTACGGTCGGCTTTCGCCTTTTGATCAATCTGTGGCTCAAACATCGCGGGGCCGGACGCTAGTCCAGCCCCGCAAGGTTCTCGGAAGCCTTGATTACCGGTCCATCGTGTCGAGCGCCTTGCGCACGTCCGCCAGGATTTCCTCGCACATTTTCGCACAGCGCTTGCAGTGCGCATCGTCATGCATGCTGCACAATTCGTGGCAGGCCTTCACCGCTACCAGAACCGCATCGCCCATCGCCTTGATCGCGGGCACGTTGCCGCCCGTACGGCGGCTGCCCATGCGGTAGAAGGCGGTGCAGGCGTCTGACGCATCGAGACAGCGGCGGATGCATTCCGCGCGCTCGCCCGCATTGGGTTCGGCGAGGCAGGCATCGGCGCAGCTGTTCATGATGGCCGCACCATACATGGTGTGCTTGACCGCCTGGCCGAGCTCGTCGGTATAGCCTTCGCCCACTTGCGGGTGGTCCTGGATCATTTCCTTGATCGACATATTTTAAATCTCCTTTCCCTATTGAGCGGACGGGGCTGGGGATTGTTCCGTGCCGATGCGTCGCCGGACTTTCCTACTCAAAGCGTTCCAGCTATGTTCCGGGTATGGATAGTATTGCGATCGTCTTCGTTCTGGCCGCCCTTCTCATCGGCCTGGGGCTCGGTTTCTTCTTCGGCTCGCGCCCGGTGGCGGGATGGAAGGCCCGCCATGCCGCGCGCGATTCCGAAGCGCGCGAGCTGGATGCGAAATATCTTCGCACTTTCGCCGATCTCGAGGCCGCGCGCGAGCGGGCGGGGCGGGCCGATGCGCTGTCGGAAGAATTGCGCGAGACGCGCGCGGCGCATGAGAGTGCGCTGGAGGAGTTGCGGCGCACCAATGGCGCGCTGTCGTCCGAACTTGCGACCCTTCGCGAAAAGACCGCCAATTTCGACGAGCAGAAGCGCCTGCTGGTCGAAGCGCGCGAGGAGTTATTGAAGGAGTTCCAGAACACCGGTTCGGCCGTCCTGGGCAAAGCGCAGGAGGCGTTTCTGGAACGTGCCGCCGAACGCTTCGGCCATTCGGAGCGGTCTTCGGAAGAGAAGATCCGCGCGCTGCTTCAGCCGGTCGGCGATCGCTTGAAGAAATACGAAGATCAGGTCGCCGCGCTGGAGGAAAAGCGCACCAACGCCTTTTCCTCGCTCGCCAGCCAGATCGAACAGATGCGGCTGGGCCAGGAGGAAGTGCGGCGCGAAGCGCAGCGGCTCGGCAATTCTCTCACCAACGCGCCCAAGGCACGCGGCCGCTGGGGCGAGCGGGCGCTGCAGAACGTGCTCGAACAGTCGGGCCTCGCCGAACACACCGATTTCCATCTCGAGCATTCGATCGACACGGATGAGGGCCGTTTGCGGCCCGACGCGATCGTCAACGTGCCGGGGCAGAAGAAACTGGTGATCGACGCGAAGGTGTCGCTCAACGCCTATCAGGCCGCGTTCGAGGCGGATGACGAGGACGAGCGGCGTCGCCATCTCGATCAGCATGCGCGGTCCATGCGGGGCCATGTGCAGACGCTCGGCTCCAAGAGTTATCAGAGCCAGTTCGACGATGCGCCGGATTATGTCGTCATGTTCGTGCCGGGCGAACATTTCGTCGCCGCCGCGCTTGAGCATGATCCTGAATTGTGGGATTTTGCCTTTCGCAACAAAGTCTTGCTGGCGACGCCGACCAATCTCGTCGCCATCGCACGCACGGTCGCGCAGGTCTGGCGCCAGGATACGATCGCGCGCGAGGCAGTCGAGATCGGTAAGGCGGGGGCGGAATTGTACGACCGTCTGGCGATCGCGGCGGAGCATATGAAACGCGTCGGTGGCGGGCTCGAAACCGCAGTCACGAACTATAACAAATTCGTCGGCAGCTTCGAACGCAATGTCCTGTCCGCCGGAAGGCGTCTGTCGGAAAAGGGCATTGAAATCGGCAAGCGAGAGATCGAGGATATTCCGCTGGTCGAAGGCACGCCGCGCTATACGGCCAATGATGTCGAAGCGGAAAACGATGCACCGCGTCTGGAAAAGGTGAGCGATACAGACGCCTAGCGATGTCTCCGGTAATTGGATCGATAAGAGGCTTGGAGCCCGTCGTTTTTAACGGGCTTGTCCTGTTCGGCCTTTTAATCTTCGAATAACCATAGGAAATCGTACCCGGATCGGTCCCAATCGTTTTGCGTCGGCTTGCCTTTGAAGGACGCATCCCGTATTTAAGGACAAGTCGCAATCGAACGTGACCAAGGCACGCCTCGGCGATTTAGAACAGAAATGCCCACATCGTTCGGAACATACAGTCCTTTCGCCCGTCATTGCGGTGAGAGACAAGGAAAGGTTTTTATGCTTATCAAGAAACTGGCAATCGGCACTGCCGCTGCTTCGCTCATCGCGGCCCCGGTCGTCGCGCAGACCGCCCCCGTCACCGGTGAATCGGAACTCGGCGGCGAAAGTATCACGCCCGCATTCATCGTTCTCGCCATCGGCGCGATCGGTATCGGCGTTCTGCTTCTGACCGACGACGATGATGACGATGCTCCGATCAGCGCCTAAGCGCTAAGGACATTCGAAAAACATTGAACGCCCGGCCCTTCAAGGCCGGGCGTTTATCGTTTCCAGAACCTCGTATCCCAGCACAGCCGCAGCGATCGCGGCGTTGAGACTGTCCGCACGGCCCATCATCGGCATAGTGACTCTCAGATCGCAGGCGTCTTCATACGCTTGCGGCAGGCCCCGGCTTTCGTTCCCGACCATGATGAAACACGGCGCGCTGTAAGGTGCACCACGATAGGGTTGCGCATCGCGCAGGCTGGCGGCCACCAATTGTCCCGCAGCACCGCCGTCCGGCCCGCGAAGCCATTCTTCGAATGCCTCCCATGGTGCCTGCGCGATACGCTGAGTGAAGATCGCGCCCATGCTGGCCCGCACCGCTTCGACCGAGAAGGGATCGGCGCAATCGTCGATCAGGATCAGGCCACCGGCACCGATCGCATCGCCCGTGCGCAACATGGTCCCCAGATTGCCCGGATCCCGCAGCGCCTGTGCCACCAGCCAGATATCGGCGGACGATCTTTCGATCCGGTCGAGCGACGTGTCGAATTCCGTGAACACACCCGCGACGGCCTGCGGATTGTCCTTACCCGTGATTTTCGCAAGGATATCCGGCGCGGTTTCGATCACTTCGCCGCCCGCCGCTACGACCTCGCGTTCGAGCGCGTCCAGCAGCGGGTGCGCATCGCGCGCGCTCGACAGCACCAGCGTTTCGGGGATGTGGCCGCATTCGCGCGCATCGGTCAGAAGGCGCAGGCCCTCCGCTAGGAAACGCCTCGCCGCCTTGCGGCGTTTTTTCTCGCGCAGGGCGCGCAAGGCTTTGACGGTGGGATTGGAAAAACCGGTGATCTGGCGACGTGTCATCGAGCGGATCTCTCGCGAGGACGCCTCAGCTCTCGCCGAAACCGTCTTCGATCATCGCGGCGAGGTCGTCGGCAATGCGGGGCGCATCCGGCCCGGCGACGATAAGTTCGACCGTATCGCCTTTCGCAGCGCCCAGCATCATCAGCCCCAGGATCGATCCGCCGGCAGCCTTCGTCCCGTCCTTCGCCACATGGACCTGCGTTCCTTCGGGCAGGGCAGCGACGGCGGCCACGAATTTCGCGCTCGCCCGTGCATGCAGGCCGCGCTGGTTGACGATGGTGAGCGTGCGCCGGTCTTCGCCCATGCTGGCGTCGCCGCTCACGTCGCCGCTCACGTCGCCGCTCACTGGGCCTGCTTCCGCTCGGCCGCTGGCGGCGCTTCGTGCTGGCCGAGAAATTCCGACGCGACCGTGATGTAATTGCGCCCCGCCTCGCGCGCGGCATGCACCGCTTCGGTCACGCCGAGCGTCTTGCGCGCACCGGCCAGCCGGATGAGCATGGGCAGATTGATCCCGGCGATCACTTCGACGCGGCCCGCTTCGAGCAGGGAGATCGCCAGATTGGACGGCGTGCCGCCGAACAGGTCGGTCAGAACGATAACGCCTTCGCCGCTATCGGTTCGCGCGATCGCCTCTGCGATTTCGCGGCGGCGCAGTTCCATATCGTCGCTCGGCCCGATGCAGACCGTGGCGATCTGGTCCTGCTCGCCCACGACGTGTTCCATCGCATCGATGAAATGCTCGGCGAGATTGCCGTGGGTGACGAGGATCATGCCAATCATGCGAACCGTGCTGACTTCCGTTTCTGGTTCAAGCTTCGCAGCGAGACTGCGCCCATGATGATGACTGGATGCTGAGTCAACCGAAAGGGCCTGCTCAGGGAACCGGCCCTTCGACCGTATCGGCGGCCCGCGCGGCGAGATCGCGGTGGAGCAGAGTGGGCTCGTAACCCTCGTCCAGCAGGCGCTTGAAGAGGGATTCTGCAGAAAAGACCGAGCGGTGCCGCCCGCCCGTGCAGCCGAAGGCGACCGTCAGGTAGGCACGACCCTGCGCCGCGTAGAGGGGGATCAACGACTGGACCAGAGCGGCGATCTTCTCGAAAGCGGTATCGAAGGCGGGATCGGCTTGAATATGCGCGGCCACCGCCGGATCGCGTCCGGTCTGTTCGCGCAGTTCGTCGATCCAGTGCGGATTGTCGAGGAAGCGCATGTCGAAGACGAGATCCGCGATCGGCGGCATGCCGCGCGCAAAGCCGAAACTGGTGACGGTGATCGTCAAGGCGCCGGAAGGATCCTGCGCAAACCGTTCCCGCATCGCCTGTTGCAGATGGTTGCGGCCATAGCCCGTCGTGTCGATCACCATTTGCGCCCATTCGCGCAAGGGGGCGAGCAATTCACGTTCGGCGCGGATTCCCTCGCTCACCGGTCGTCCCTGGGCCAGCGGGTGGCGTCGGCGGGTTTCGTTATAGCGGCGCTCGATTTCGGGACTGGCACAATCGAGGAACAGCGTGCCGACCGACAGATCGGATCGCTCGGTCAGATCTTCGAACTGCGCTCTGATCTCGCTGGGCACGAAGCCGCGGGTGCGGGCATCGACGCCGATCGCGAGCGGCGCGCAATGGCCCTCGCTGCGGGCAAGCAGGTCGGGCAGCATGCGGATCGGGAAATTGTCGATCGCTTCCCACCCCAGATCTTCGAGGGTTTCCAGCGCCGTGCTTTTGCCCGCCCCGGACATGCCGGTGACGAGCAGGATCTGCTGCGGAGCGGACGATTCGGCGGTCATCGCGCGAATATCGAAGCCGCGCCCGAAAAAGGGAAGCGGTTAGATGCGGTCATCCCAATCCGTGCAGCCGCAGGGCATGTTCCGCGCGCAGCGCCTGTGCGGCATCGCCCGTACGGAAGGCGATCGCAGGCAGCGCGATATCGAGCAGGCTGCGCTTCTCGATTTCGGGAACGCGCGATGCATTCGGATCGAGCCGAAGGATCAGGGTCAGTCGCGCCGAAACGGCGGGAAACTCCACGATCCCGGCTCCGCGTACCTCGATCAGGCCCCGGATCGCATCGGGCGGGTGGGTCCATATGTCCCCTCCGCGCCGCTCCAGCATGACGCCGTCATCGCCCACGAGCTGCGCGCCGCGATCGATCAGCAGCAGCGCGAGCGTGGATTTTCCGCTCCCCGGCGGCCCTTCGATCATCAGTCCCCGATCGCCCAGCGCGACGCAGGTGACATTGGCTAGCGGCTCGAAATGCGCGCCGCTCATCCTTCGCGCAGTGCGGGCAGGTTGAGGACGAGGCAGGCGCCGTTTTTCCCGTCGGGGCGACTTTCCGCCATCAAGGTTCCGTCATGGGCTTCGGCGATTGACCGCGCGATGGCGAGGCCGAGGCCCGAATGGTTGCCGAAATCCTCGGCCTGCGGGCGGTGCGAATGGAAGCGCTGGAACACCTGTTCGCGCCGCGCTTCGGGGATCCCCGGCCCCTCGTCGCACACGCTCAGAGTGATCCAGTTGTCCGCTCGCGCAAGATCGATAGTGATGGCGCCATCAGGGGGCGAGAACGACACCGAATTGTCGAGCAGGTTGGAGATGACCCGCTCCAGCCGCGAAGGCTCGCCATGAACCCGATATCGGCCTGGCTCGGCATCGAAGAGGACGTGGCGCCCTTCGTTTTCCGAGCGATTCTCGCGCGATCCGATGATGTTGGTGACCAGACTGGCGAGATCGACCGTCTCGAAGGTGGCGCGCGACAGCTCGGCGTCGATCCGGCTGGCTTCGCTGATTTCGGTGACGAGCCGATCGATGCGGCGCACATCGTGGGTGGCGATGTCGAGCAATTGAACGCGCAGCTCCGGATCGTCGACCCGATTCAGCGATTCGGTCGCGCTTCTGAGGCTGGCGAGCGGATTCTTGATCTCGTGCGCCACGTCCGCGGCGAAGCTTTCGACCGCATCGATCCGCATCCGCAGCGCATGTGTCATGTCGGAGATCGCGCGTGCCAGCATGCCGATCTCGTCGCGCCGGTCTGGCAGGCGGGGCACCTCGACCTGGCGATCGCGGCCCTGCCGCACGCGGACGGCAGCCTGCACCAGTTCGCGCAAGGGCCTGACGATGGTCTGGGCGAGGAACAGCGACAGCATCGTCGATACGAACAGAGCCAGCAGCGTCACCAGCGCCACGGTCGATCGCGCTTCGCGCACGCGTTCAGTGATGTCGATGGGATTGCGGGTGATCAGCAGCGTCTCGCCGTCGAGGCCGACGGGCGCGGCGGCGTTGATGACATGCGTTCCGTCCGCCGCATCGCGCAGCACGATCTGGGTCAGGCTTTCGCTGCGCGCTCGGTCGAGTTCGGGCCAGGCATTGGCGTTATCCACCTGCGGTTCGCGGTAATCGGGCAGGGGCGGTGCGCCCACCACCCGGTCGAACCAGCGATCGAGCGTCAGGGCGAAGTCGCGATTGTCCTCGGGCACGGCATCGATCGAGAATGTCGGCGCGGACAGGGCGAAACTGTCGCCCTCCAGCTCGCCATCGGCATCGTAGAGCCGGATGCGCAGGCGCTGTTCCTTGCCGATCTGGATCAGCAGGGCTTCCTGGCGTGCATCGGTCGCCCCGGCTAGCGCCTCGGCCGTGATCTGCGCTTCGACCAGGGCAAGTTTGAAGCGCTCGTCAAGCAATTGCTTGCGATAGAAGTCGAGATAAATGACCCCGCCGCCCAGCAGCACCAGCGGCAACACGTTCACGAACAGGATGCGGCTGGTAAGCGAGAGGCGCCGCGACCAGCGCGGTTTTTCCGCCGCCGGATTGGGGCCCGGCCCGTCCCTCAGGACATTGCTGCGCGCCGGATCGGCCATGGATCGGTCAGCTTTCGGCGAAGCTATAGCCCGCGCCGTAAAGCGTATCGATGGCGGAAAACTGCGGATCGACGCTGCGGAACTTGCGTCGCATGCGCTTGATATGGCTGTCCACCGTCCGGTCATCGACGAAGACGTCGTCCGGATAGGCGGCGTCCATCAGCTGATTGCGGCTCTTGATGACGCCGGGGCGCACCGCAAGCGCTTCGAGGAGGAGAAATTCAGTCACCGTCAGGGATACCGCGCGGCCGTCCCACGTCACCTTGTGGCGTGCCGGGTCCATCACCAGCCGCCCGCGTTCCAGCACTTCGCTGGGGCGGGGCGCTTCGGAAGGGCTTCCCGGCTCGTCCGGCAGGTCGATATCGCTGCGGCGCAGGATGGCGCGCACGCGGGCGAGAAGAAGGCGCAGGCTGAAGGGCTTCGAAATGTAATCGTCCGCCCCCATGGCGAAGCCCGCTTCCTCGTCCTGCTCGTCGTCCTTGCTGGTGAGGAAGATCACGGGGAGGGCGGAATGTTCGCGCAGGCGGCGCAGCAATTCCATTCCGTCCATGCCTGGCATCTTGATGTCGAAGACGGCGAGGTGCGGCGGATTTTCGAGCAGCGCCTTCAGCGCCGCTTCCCCTTCGGAATAGACGCGGGTGGCGAAGCCTTCGGCCTGCAACGCGATCGATACCGAGGTGAGAATGTTGCGATCATCGTCCACCAGCGCGATCACGGCCTGCGAGGCGGTGCGCTGGGGCGCCGGTTGAGCGGTTTCGAGAGGTGCGTCCTGAGTCACAGGGCACAGCTAATCGCTTTGGCGCGGCAAGACAATCGCGAGGCCCTGCCGGATCGACCGCCGAGGATGTCAAAATGGGTGAAAAGCGCAGCGTTTCATCCATCTGTCGCAAACCGGGGCAGACCTGCCGAGGGGAATTTGACGGACGCCTGTGCGCGCTTTATGGGCCAGCGTAAGGTCTGCGCATTCGTATGCAAGTGCCGCCCGCACTTCTTCGCATGCCGGTCCGTCCCAGACATCGAAACTCCCGCCCGGAGACACGCAGTGACCGCTTCGCTTTCCCACACGCTTGCCGACCAGGGTATCGCCACCGATGCCGCGATCCACGCCAATCTCGATTCGGCGCAGCTGACCGCAGCGGCTCTCGAAAACGGCGAAGGGCGCCGCGCCAAGCATGGGCCGCTGGTGGTCGAAACCGGCAAGCACACCGGCCGTAGCGCGAAGGACAAGTTCATCGTCCGCGATGCCGAAACCGAAGAGACGGTGTGGTGGGACAATAACGCGTCGATGACGCCCGAACATTTCGCCGCGCTGAAGGACGATTTCCTGGCTGCGCTCAAGGACAAGGACGCGCTCTATGTCGCCGACCTGTTCGGTGGGTCGCAGCCCGAATACCGCGTCAATGTGCGCGTCATCAACGAACTTGCCTGGCATAACCAGTTCATCCGCACTCTGATGGTGCGCCCGACGGCAGACGAGCTCGAAGGCTTCGTGCCCGAATACACGATCATCGATCTGCCCAGCTTCAAGGCTGATCCCGAACGGCATGGCTGCCGCAGCGAGACGGTCATCGCGGTCAATCTCAGTGAAAAGCTGATCCTGATCGGCGGCACGCGCTATGCGGGCGAGATGAAGAAGAGCGTGTTCGGCGTGCTCAATTACCTGCTTCCGCCCCAGGGCGTGATGCCGATGCACTGTTCGGCCAATATCGGCCCGGACGGCAAGAGCGCGGTGTTCTTCGGCCTTTCCGGCACGGGCAAGACCACGCTCAGCGCCGATGCCAGCCGTACGCTGATCGGGGATGACGAGCATGGCTGGTCGGACACGGCGGTCTTCAATTTCGAAGGCGGCTGCTACGCCAAGATGATCCGCCTGAACCCGGAAGCCGAGCCCGAGATCTTCGCGACGACGAAGATGGAAGGCACCGTCCTCGAAAACGTGGTCATGGACGAGAATGGCGAGATCGACCTCGACGACAACACACTCGCGGAAAATACGCGCGGCGCCTATCCGCTCGAATCGATCCCAAACACGTCGGACGAGAATATGGGCCCGCCGCCCTCGAACGTGATCATGCTGACCGCCGATGCCTTCGGCGTCCTGCCCCCGATCGCGCGGCTGACGCCGGACCAGGCGATGTATCACTTCCTGTCGGGCTACACCGCCAAGGTCGCGGGCACCGAAATCGGCGTGACCGAGCCCGAGGCAACCTTCAGCACATGCTTCGGCGCGCCCTTCATGCCGCGCCATCCCAGCGTCTACGGCAATCTCCTGAAAGAGCGGATCGCCAAGGGCGACGTGGCCTGCTGGCTGGTCAATACCGGCTGGACCGGAGGCAAATACGGGGTCGGCAATCGTATGCCGATCAAGGCAACCCGCGCGTTGCTCAACGCCGCGCTCGACGGGTCGCTCAACGAGGCGGAATTCCGCAAGGATCCCAATTTCGGCTTCGAAGTTCCAGTCGCCGTTCCGGGCGTCGACAGCGGCATCCTCGATCCGCGCTCGACCTGGAATAATGCGGACGAATACGATCGCACCGCGCAGAAGCTGGTGCAGCTTTTCGTCGACAATTTCACGCCCTTTGCGGATCATGTCGACCAGGGCGTGAGAGACGCGGCCCCCGCCGCCGCCTGACCGGTTTCGCCCCACCGGGCGCACGAGTTGGAGAGGAGAGTCCCCGGCCGCGAGCAATCGCGGACCGGGGACCCGTTTTTCCGCCCGCCGATATGATCGTTAGGGAAACGGGCGAAAGCCTGCTAGACCATCCGGGCTGACGTCGAAATTTGCGACGGACTTCGGCTTTTGATCACCGGTCGGCTTCGTTATCGCCGAGCGCTTTTTAGACGACGACTTCCTTTCTTCGGGACAGCTTCGTCCACATCTCCGCCGTGCAGGCGGCGGGTATGCACACGCTCGATAAGGAGCAGCGCCTCAATTACGAGGTCGAGACCGGCCGTAATGGCAAGGCGAGCGCGGTGAATCTGTCCGCCGCGGACTGATCCCCAAGACGAATGCCCCGCCGATCCCTTGCGGTCGGCGGGGCGTTTTCCCGCTTCCCGCGCGCGATACTCACGAAGGACAAGCCGATGAGCCAGACATTCGAATTCTATGACAGCCGCGCCCGCGAAGCCGCCAAGGAGGCGCGCGATGCGACGCTGGAAAATGTACGCCAGCGCAGCCTGCGTGCGGAAAAGACCTGGCGCGGCCTTGCCGAACAGGCGCGCAAGGTGAAGATCGACCGCGAACGGGCCCTGGTCGAACGCGAAGCGAAGCGCCTGGCCGAAGAGGCCGCAGCGCTCGCCAATACGGCGCCCGAAGCCGCCTAACTTCGCGCCCGCGCGATGTAGCGGTCCACGTTCTTCGCCATCACGTCGAGCGGCGCATTCCCGCCGAGCACGACGGCATCGTTGAACGCCTTGAAGTCGTAAGCATCGCCCAGGGCCGTTTCGGCTCGACCGCGCTGCCTTACGATCTCGCTATGGCCCAGCTTGTAGCCCGTGGCCTGACCGGGCCAACTGCAATAGCGGTCCACCTCGCTTACCACCTCGTCGTATTTCGAGCCGTTTTCCTCGACGAAGAACCGACGCGCCCGATCGCGGCTCCAGCGTTTGTGGTGAAGGCCGGTGTCGACCACCATCCGGCAGGCACGGAAGGCGAGGCTCTGAAGATAGCCCAATCGCCCGACCTTGAAATCGTCATAGGCGCCCAGTTCGTCCGCGATCTGTTCGCCATACAGGGCCCAGCCTTCGGAAAAGGCGTTGAAGGCCAGGATCGAGCGGATCAGCGGCAGGCGGTTGGAATATTCCCCCTCCCAGACATGGCCGGGAATGGTCTCGTGATAGGTCAGGTCGGCCAGATCGTATTTGCGGTGCAGGTCGGTGGTCCTCAGATTGATCCACATCCGGCCCGGAATCGTCCCGTCCTTGCTGCCCGCGCCGCCATAGGCTCCCGGCGCGCCGGGTTCTTCCGCCAGGGGCAGGCGGCGGACTTCGAGATTGGGATCGACCAGCGTGTCGAAGGCGCGCGGCATCTGCGCGGTGATCCATTCGATGCGGTCCTTGATAAAGGCCATGATCTCGGCCCGGCCGGGATCGCCTTCGGCGAATTTGTAGCGCGGATCCTGCGAGAGCGCCTGCATCCGCTCGCCCACCGTGCCGGTGGTATAGCCGATCTCTTTCAGGATCGGGTCCATGCGCGCATGCAGCGATGCGAGTTCTTCCAGCCCCTGCTCGTGCACCTCGTTGGGCGAGAGCGTGGTGGTGGTGCTGGCGCGCAGGGCCCAGTCATACCATTCGTCGCCCCGCGGCTGGCTCCACATGCCGGGATCGGAATCGGCCTCCGCCATTTCCAGGCGCAATTCGGCGAGCTGCGCTTCCAGCGCGGCAGCGATCGGGCCGGTCTCCAGAGTTTGCGCGCGATTGGCGTGGCTTTCGGGCATGCCTGCCTCGATCAGCCTGGCGCGCAGCGGGGCGGCGAACAGATCGCCCGCCATCGCCGACTTGATCGTCTCGGATAGCTGGGTGGTCGCTTTCTCGATAAGGAAATCGGGCGGCACCATGCCCATGGCGCGGGCCGCGCGCATCCGTTCGAGCTCGCCCGCGAACACGGCGGGCATGGCTTCCATCCGCTCGATATAGGCATCGGCATCGCTGCCGTCCTTCAGCGGATGCGTTGAATCCATGAAGCGCGGCAGGTCGAGATAGCTGCCGACATTCTGGATCACGACATAGGGTGCATTGCGCCAGCTCCCCACGGCGACATCGCCATAGGGCAGGGCGAACCCGTCGAGCGCGGTGGAATAGGCGCTCTGGACGACGTCCAGATTGGTCACCGTGTCCGCATCCAGCCCTTCGCGCGGGAAGGCGCGGACCCGATCGAGATCGCGGCGCAGCGTGGCGGCATAGAGATCCTGGCCGGTTTGGGACTGGTCCTCCAGTCGGGCGCGCAATTCGGCGTATCGCCCGGTATCGACGCCGAGCGAGGTAGCGCGTTCGGGTTCGTGTTCGAGGAGATTGTACGCCGCCACTTCCAGCAGGCGTTCGGCGCCGATCGCCTGTGCCTGGGCGATGGCCTCGGGACGAGCGGTGGCGGCGCATCCGCCGAGAGTGAGCGCGGTCGTCGCGCCGAGGCCTGCGAGGGCCTGGCGACGGGTGATGTCGAAGCTTTTGGATGTCATGGGCGCGGGTGTGCGCGCCGAGCCCTGACCTGTCAATTAATCGAAAATACCCGGCCGATCCTCAGTCGAGATATTCGGGCGGCACCTTCCCGCCATGCGCCGCCAGTTCGCGCATCGTGCGCCTGTGCAACCAGACATTGTCTTCCGCCGAGCCTTCGTAATCCTCGCGCCCCAGCTCGCTGGCGAGCGCCTTGCGGCTGGCATAATCGGAATCGACATTGATCAGCTTGAGCAGGTCGACGATCGAAGTGCGCCAATTGAGGCGATCGGCGCCGGGCATCGAATCGAGGTGGTTTTCGACGTCGACGGTGTCGATCGATTGCCGTTCGACCACCGGCGCGTCGGCCCAGGCATTACCGGTCTTGGGCGCGGGCTTGCCAGCGGGAGCCGTGCCGGGCTTGGCAGCGGGTCGTGCAGCGGATGGAGCCTGCTTAGCAGGCTCGTCCTTGCCGAAGATCGCGTCCTTGATCGAACTGAAGATACCCATATCGCAACCCTTTCGGTGGTGCGCGCATGATCGCGGCGCATTCGCAGGAAGAACGGGTGTTGGCGAGACGCGTTCCGCAGCTTTGCGCTTCCTTTCGCCGTCCCGTCGCGGCTAGGATGCGGGGCATGACCGATGCCGTGCTCTCGATCGTCGTCCTGCTGGCCATCGCGCTGATCGTGGGCGCGGTGTTCGCCTATCGTGGCGGGTATCGCCGCCAGGCGGTGTTGATGGTTATCCTGGCGCTTGTCGCGGGGATGAATGTGGCGATCTGGACGGTCCCGAACGAAGCGGGCGAAGCCCCGCTCGACCGGATCGAGCGGGGCCGCTGAGGCCGCTTCGGCTGGCGGATTAGTCCGGCAGCACCCAGCGCACCGCGCTTTCGTAACTGCCAGCGATCGGCTCGCCCGAACCGGTGCGCGCCGGCTGGAACTTCGCGCGCCGCTCCAGTAATTGGCAGGTCGCCTGATCGAGCGCGGAATGGCCGGTCGATCCGGTGATCGTGCAATTGGTCACGCGGCCATTGGCGGCGATTTCGAGCCGGAAGCGCGCCGTACCGGTCATCTCGCGGTTGATCCATGACGAACGGTAATCGTCCGTGCTGATCCAGGCGGAAGGATCGTTGCGCGGCTTCGCGCCGACCGAAGGGCCGACCGGAGGCTGGGTCGGCGTGACGCGCGGAGTCGGCACCGGATCGAGGCCGAGCGTCGGGCCGGGCCGCGGCACCGGGGGCGCGGGCGGCAGGATGATTTCGGTCGAATCGAAACGCGGCGCGGGGACCGGCAGGTCGAGCGGGGGTTTGGGGATGACCATCGGCGGAGTGACCTGCGCGACATCTGGCATATTATTGGTCGGCTCTGGCGTTGGTTCCGGCGGAGGGGGCGGCGCATCCTTGATGTCATAGGTCGGGATGAATTCGTCGGGGGGCGCAAGCGTCCCCGAAACGGTCAGTCCGGTGACGATTGCCACGCCGACCGCAGCGTGGATGGCGACGACCCCAGCCATGCTGGCGGGCGACGGGCGGCGGGTCTGGTCGAGATAAGCCATATGCAAGATCCTCTTCCTTTCGCAGCCCGCTTGTTTTGCGACACGATGGGGCGGGCTTACGATGAGAGGATGTTACAACATTACTGGGATGGCAAGCGGTTTCGCGTTGCGGTTTGCAACCGACCGGGCCTCTGTATGGCCAATACGAAAAACCCTCCCGCCCTAAAACAGGGCGGGAGGGTTCGATATCAGACGGATGTGCGCCTTTCAGGGCGCGTCACTTGATCGGGCAGCTCGGGTCGAGGCGGAAGTCGAGATAATTGTCGACCGAGGCCATCAATTCCTTCTGCTCGTTTTCGAAGAAGTGATTGGCGCGCGGGATTTCCTCGTGATGCACGGTGATGTGCTTTTGCGTGCGCAGCTTTTCCACCAGCTTGGTGACCGCCTGGGGCTGCACCACCGTATCCTGCGCGCCGTGGATGAAGATGCCGCTGGCTGGGCAGGGGGCAAGAAACGTGAAATCGTACATGCTCGCCGGGGCGCCGACGCTGATCCAGCCACGGATTTCCGGACGGCGCATCAGCAATTGCATCCCGATCAGCGCGCCGAAGCTGACGCCTGCGACCCAGGTGGTCTGCGCTTCGGGGTGGATCTGCTGCACCCAGTCGAGCGCGCTGGCTGCATCGGACAATTCGCCGATCCCGTTGTCGAAACTGCCCTGGCTGCGCCCGACGCCGCGAAAGTTGAATCGCAACACGGCGAACCCGCGATCGACGAAGGTTTTGTAGAGCTTCTGCGTGATCTGTTCGTTCATCGTGCCGCCGCCCTGGGGGTGCGGATGCAGGATCATCGCTACGGGCGCGCGCGGGCGCGGGGCGGGAGAGAAACGGCCTTCGAGGCGGCCTTCGGGGCCGGGAAAGATCACGGTCGGCATCGGGTGGGGTACCTGTGCGAAAGGGTTGCGGCGCATCGCGCGTGGCGGGCGCCCGGTAGCAAGCTGGAAGTCGCGCGCTATATAGGGTTTTCCCGCAAATTCGCAATTGTTTCGAGCACGTCCCATTCCGACCCCGAACTCCGACCGCATCTATCTCGATCACGCCGCCACCACGCCGTTGCGCCCGCAGGCGCGCGCCGCGATGGAGGAGGGGTTCGGGCTCTGGGCCAATCCATCCAGTCCGCATGGCGAAGGCCGCAAGGCCCGCGCCGCTCTGGAAGACGCGCGCGAGCGGATCAAGACGGCGCTGGGCTGGACGGGCGAGCTAATCTTCACCAGCGGCGCGAGCGAGGCGGCAGCGCTGGCCCTGGGCCGGGCGAAGGGTGGCAGGAGTTTCGTCAGCGCTGTGGAACACGATTGCCTGCCGCAGGCCGCGCCCGGTGCGGAAGTGCTGCCGGTTCTTGCTGACGGGCAGCTCGATCTGGCGGCACTCGTCGAGGCGATTGGGGCCGATCGTCCAATAGTGGCGGTGCAGCAGGTCAATTCCGAAACCGGCAACCGACAGGCGATCGAGCCGATCCACGAGCGGGTTTCCGACGCCGGTGGACTGCTGATCGCGGACTGCGCGCAGGCGGCGGGAAAGTTGACGATCCTCCCTTGCGACATGGCCATGATCGCGGCGCATAAGTTCGGCGGACCGATCGGGATCGGTGCGCTGCTGGTGCGCGACTTTGCCATGCTGGAGCCCTCTGGCGGGCACGAGCGCGGCTATCGGCGCGGGACCGAGAACCTGCCCGGCGTGTTCGGCATGGCGGCGGCGCTGGAAGCCTGCTCCGAATCCTATCTCGACGAAGACGTGCTGCGGGCGTTCGACGCGTTCGAACGCGAATGCCGCTCGGCTGGCGGCACGCCGCTGTCGGATCGCCTGTCCGATCCCACGCCCTATATCCGCGCCATCGCCATGCCGAACCTGTCCGCCACCGCGCAGGTAATGCGGTTCGACATGGCGGGGATCGCGGTATCGCAAGGCTCCGCCTGTTCGAGCGGGACGATGAAGACCAGCCGCGTGCTCGATGCGATGGGCGTCGAACCGGATATCGCAGCGAACACCATCCGTGTGAGCCTCGGCTGGAACACCACGCGCGCCGAGGTGGAACGTTTCGCCGAAACATGGTTAGGGATGGCGCGACCATGATCTATCTCGATTACCAAGCAACCACCCCGCTCGCGCCCGAAGCGCGGGACGAAATGCTGCGCTGGCTCGACGGGCCGGGCGGTTCCGGCTTCGGCAATCCGCACAGTCCCCACCGCATGGGCCGCCAGGCCAAGGCCGCGATCGAAGTCGCGCGCGAGCGTGTGGCGGAACTGTTCCCCGCCGGCGGCCGCGTGATCTTCACCAGCGGCGCGACCGAGGCGATCAATCTCGCCATCAGGGGCAGCGGCACTGGCGGCACCGTCTCCGTCTCCGCGATCGAGCATGCCGCCGTGCTCGACACGGCGCGCGCGGTCGGCAACTGCCACGAATTGAACGTGGCCAAGAACGGCCAGTGCAACACCAAGCAGGATCTCCCCGCCGACACGCGGCTCGTCTGCGTGATGCAGGTCAATAACGAGATCGGCACGATCCAGCCCACGGTCGAATGGCATCGCAAGGCCAAATCCGCGAATGCGCTCTATCTGTGCGACGCGGTGCAGGCCTATGGCCGCATGGAAGTGACCGGTGCGGACATGGTCGCGATCAGCGCGCACAAGTTTCACGGCCCCAAGGGCGTCGGCGCCTTGTGGCTGCGAAAAGGATTGGACATCGCCGAGGTCCAGACCGGCGGCGGACAGGAATTCGGCATCCGTTCGGGCACGCTGTCCCCGGCCCTGATCGCGGGCATGGGCGTCGCGGCGAAGGAAGCGAAGGAGCGGATGGAGCAGGACGCCGATCATGTCGACAAGCTCTGGACCCGCGCCTGCGAGCTTTTCTCGGACTGGGAGTTGAACGGCAGCGCTGAGGCGCGCTGGCATGGAAACATGAACATCCGCCCGGCGGGCAAGAACGCCGGCGGGCTCGACGTGAACCGGCTGATGAGCGAATGCCGCGACGTGATGTTCAGCGCCGGAAGCGCCTGTGCCAGCGGATCGGGCCGGACCAGCCATGTTCTGGAAGCGATCGGCCTGTCGCAGAAAAAAGCCAAGGCCTCGATCCGGCTGGGCTGGGGCCGCTATACCACGATGGACGAGATCGAGACGGCGGCGGCCAAGATCAACGCGGCGGCGAAGGAGCAGGGCGTATGAGTGAGACGATCGGATTGCGCCTGCGTACGCCCAAGGGCGACATCGTCGAAGCGCGTGGGGCCATCGGCGATACGCTGCTGCGCGCCGCGCAGGCCGCCGGGCTTCCCCTGGAGGGGACGTGCGAGGGGCAGATGGCGTGTTCGACCTGCCATGTCGTGGTCGATCCCGAATGGTTCGACCGGCTGGAGGCCGCGAGCGAGGAGGAAGAGGACATGCTCGACCTCGCCGCAGGCGTGCGCCGCACCAGCCGCCTCTCCTGCCAGATCGTGCTGGACGAGACGCTGGACGGGCTGAGCGTGGACGTTCCGACCGAAAGCCACGACGCGCGGCGGTTCTGACGCGGCTCCGCTTTCAGAATCCAGTCGAAAACCCGACTCGCCAGACCAGCTCGGTATCGTCGAGCCCATTGGCCACCCGGTCGTTGAGCATCCAGTAATCGAGCCCCGCCGTCAGCCTGACCGCGCTCGCCGCACCCTTGAACGGATTGGCCGCCACGCCAGCGCCCACTCGGAAGAACCCGAAAGTCGGCGTGCCGCCATCGACGCCGCTGTAGAAACTGTCGGACAGGCCGATCGCCATCGGTATCGACACGGTGACGCCGCCGTCCCCAGAGCCCAGCAGCACGCTCGGCGCGATGGACGGCTGGATATACAGCGCGTCGGGGCGATTGGGCTGGCCGATCTCCTGCACCATGCGCAGGGCAGGCTGAACCGAGAAGCCGCGCGCCTCTGCCGCCTCGCCCCATAATCCGCTGTCGTCGAATGTCAGGGTGAGATCGAAATCGTCGTATTCGTCGAACGAATTGGCGGGGGAGAGATAGCGGAAATAGGTCGCGCTGACGCCCACACGCTCCGCGATCTGGACTGCCCCGCCGATATAGATGTCGGCTTCGTACCATCCGGGCGTGGAGCCGCTGTTCGGCTGGCCGAGGCCGGGACTGCCGCTCTGCATGCTGTTCCAGTTACCGACGAACACGCTCGCATCGGTAATCGCCCCGCCGGTCAATTCCGGTAGCGCGACGGTGAGCGTGGCATAGGGTTGATAGCTCGTCGCATCGGCGAAGGCGACGCCGCGCGAGATATACTGGCCCACCACGCTCGCCCCGAACGAGACCGACACGCGGCCCGGCGCTTCTTCGGCCAGCGGCACGGTCTCCGGCGGCGTCGCGTCGGCCACGGTTTGCGGACCGGTCTGCTCGGGCTGGGCACCGTCATTGGCAGGCTGCCCCTCGGCCGCCGCGAGCGGAGCCGAGCAGGCGAGAAGGGCAAGGGCGCACGATAGGGGCCGGCGGCGCATGGGCTCTAACTCCAGATTCTCGATGTCCGACCACAGCGGCACCGTTTGCAAGGCGGGCGCCCATTCAGCAATCCTCGCGCCGTAGCAAGCGGGATTTCGGTGCGAGGGTCGAGCACCGATCGCGGTAACGCCAAGACCTCCGGCTCGTTCCTACTCGCTTTCGTCCTTTCCAGCGAGGTCCATACGCACCTCGCGCTCGCGGGGAAGGAAGGCCGGGGCAGGTTCGTTCGACGCAGCCGCGTCGAGACCGGCTGCGACCGCCAGCATCCGTTCGCGCAGGCGGCAATGCATCTTCCATCCGCATTTGGGATCGCTCGACCGGGCCATGAAGCGCACGACCATCGCCTGCGCGTTTTGGCCGACGACTTCGCAGATCGCGTCGTCGGGATCGACCACATCCTCGTCCTGCTCGACGAATTCGCGGAACGGGCCACGTAGTTTCTCGACATCGGAGCGATTGTCGAGTTCGAGCTCGACATGCATCATCAAGCTGGCATCGCGCTTGGTCCAGTTCTCGAAGCTCTTGTTCGTGAAATCGCTGAGCGGCGCGATTACGCGGCGTTCGTCCCATGTCCGCAGGCGTAGATGGGTGAAGCCGATCTTCTCCACATAGCACCACTGGCCCTCGTACTGCACCGCATCGCCGATCCGGGCGGTCTGCGCGAAAGCGATCTGCACGCTCGACATGATGTCGCCCAGCAATTTGCGCCCCGCAAACACCAGCACGAGACCGAGCACGCCGGCAGAAGCCAGGATCGAAAAGCCGAGCGTGCTCGAAACATCGCTGGCGACGAGGAGGAAACCGACTGCGGCCAGCATCACCAGCGCCGTCACGATCCGCCTGATCGCGCTCAGTTTAGTGTAATAGTCCCGGTCGTTGCCATTGTCCGGATCTTCGAGCGCGTCGGTCCGCTTGTCGGTCGCGATCTCGAACATGGCTTCGATGATCGACAGACCGATGCCGAGAACCGCCGCGATGATCAGGACCAGTTGCAGCGGATCGAGCAGATCCTTGACCGGGCCGGAGAGGCGGAAAAACGTCTCGCGCACCAGCGCGAACGTTCCGGCGAAGGCCAGCAGGACGGCGGGCAGGTGTACCGCGCGCAGCACGCCATGAATCGTATCGTCGTGCTGAAAACGGCTGCGGAAGCGACGAATGCCGAGATAGGTGAAGAAGGCGGCAAACGCCGCCACGATCAGTATCAGCGGGAGGGCGATGACCTCCCACCAGGCCAATGTCCAGAACGCCTGTTCGCGCAGAAATGGGGGCAAGGCCTTCTCGAACCGGGTCGGCCCATAGGTCTCGTAAAGCGCGGGCACGTTGGCAACCGTCTGCCTGCTGAACACCCAGACCGGCTCTCCGCCCGGCGCCTGCACCCTTGCGATGCGGATCGGCACGGACCGACCTTCCGTCTCGATCTCGGCAAGAGTGATCGAGCGCCGCGGCGTGCCCGCCATCGGATCCTTGCTGCTCGTTTCGGTGTCGACGGCATCGGGCCGGTCGGGAAGGACGGCCCAGTCGATCGCGACCGATCGTTCGAGCAGATCGTAAAGCGCCGCCGTGACGTCGCGCTGCGATGCGTCGGTGCCATCGAGATTGGCAAAATCGAGTGCAGCGGATGCACGCGTCCACTCGCGCGCCTCGCCCGCCGCCATGAAGGTTTCGACCAGACCCATCGGCGTATCGAGTTCGAGCGGCGTTCCCGCGCCGCCGCCGTTCTCGAGCCGGTCGACTTGATAGACAAACGGTTCGGAACTCTGCGCGATGTCGCGCTGGGATTGGGCCCCGAGCGGGACGGCGCCGAGCGCGGCTGTCAGTGCCGTCAGAAAGGCGAACAGGTATGTGCGTAAAGCCGACATCTTTCTCCCTCTGGAAAGCAATGAACGATACGGCCTATGTTTCCGAAACGCTGCGGAAGGCGTTCAAATCATATGAAAAACCCCGCCGCATCGCTGCGACGGGGTTCTCAAAAAAATCGGACTGTGCGTGTGATCAGGCGGTTTCGAGAGCCTTCTCGTCCACAGTCTCGCCGACCGCTTCGATCAGCGCCTTGCTGAAGGCGGGGATGTCGTTCGGATTGCGGCTGGTGATGAGATTGCCGTCGATCGCGACTTCCTGGTCGACCACGTTCGCGCCCGCATTCTTGAGGTCGGTGCGGATCGATTTGTAGGAGGTCGCGGTCTTACCCTTCACGATGTCCGCTTCGATCAGCAGCCAGGGGGCGTGGCAGATCGCGGCGATCGGCTTGCCCGACATGGCGAAATCCTTGACGAGGGCGACGGCGCGGTCTTCCACGCGCAGAAGGTCGGGATTGATCTGGCCGCCGGGCAGCAGGAGCGCGTCATAGCCTTCGCAGCTGCTGACTTCGTCCAGAGTCTTGTCGACCTTGACGCTGTCGCCCCAATCGTCGGTATCCCAGCCCTTGATCTCGCCGCTTTCGAGGCTGACGACGGTGGTTTCGATGCCCGCCTTTTCCAGATTGGCCTTGGGCTTCATCAGTTCGGACTGTTCGAAACCGTTGGTGGCGAGGATGAGGACGCGTTTTGCCATGAGAGTATCTCCATTGAGTTCGTGTTACCGGACTTACGCATGGGGAAAGCATGGCGTTCCGCGCTTCTAGCCGAGCCGGGGCGGTGATAGGGTGAATGGCATGGCTGCCGACAATACCACTGTGATGGACGAACCCGATCCCTTCGACGCGATCGTCGATGCCCCCTTCGACAGCGCGCTGAGCGAACGGTATCTGGTGTATGCGCTAAGCACGATCACCGCGCGCTCGCTCCCCGATCTGCGCGATGGGCTGAAGCCGGTCCATCGCCGCCTGTTGTGGGCGATGCGGCAGCTGAAGCTGAACCCGACCGACGCGTTCAAGAAATCCGCCCGCGTGGTCGGCGACGTGATCGGCAAATATCACCCGCATGGCGATGCGAGCGTGTACGATGCGATGGTCCGCCTCGCGCAGGATTTCGCGCTGCGCTATCCGCTGGTCGAAGGGCAGGGGAATTTCGGCAATATCGACGGGGATAACGCCGCCGCCTATCGCTATACCGAAGCGCGCCTGACCAAAACGGCCTTGCGCCTGATGGAGGGGCTGGACGAGGGCACGGTCGATTTCATCCGGACTTATAACGGCGAAGAGCGCGAGCCGGAGATCTTTCCCGGCCTGTTCCCCAACCTACTCGCCAACGGATCGAGCGGGATCGCGGTGGGCATGGCGACCAATATCCCGAGCCACAATGTCGCCGAAGTGGTCGATGCGACGCTGGAACTGATCGACAATCCGCAGGTCGAACATGCCCGCCTGATGGAGCTGTTCCACGGGCCCGATTTCGCGACCGGGGCGCTGGTGGTGGACAGCCCGGAAACGATCGCTGCCGCCTACGAGACCGGGCGCGGCAGTTTCCGCCTGCGCGCGCGTTTCCATGCGGCGGAGGCGAGCACGGACAAGGATCGCGAGGCGGGGATCGAGCGGCTGGGCGGGGGCCAGTGGCAGCTCGTCGTCGATCAGATCCCCTACCAGGTGCAGAAGGGCAAGCTGATCGAACAGATCGCCGCCGCCATCGCCGATCGCAAGCTGCCGATCCTGGAAGATGTGCGCGACGAGAGCGACGAGAACATCCGCATCGTCTTCGTCCCGCGCAGCCGCAATGTCGATCCCGAGTTGTTGAAGGAAAGCCTCTACAAGCTCACCGACCTCGAAACGCGGTTCGGCCTCAATCTGAACGTGCTCGACGCAACGCGCACGCCGATGGTGATGGGGCTGAAGGAATTGCTGTCGAACTGGGTCTCCAGCCAGATCGAGATCCTCCAACGCCGCAGCCGCCACCGGCTCGATCAGATCGCGAGAAGGCTGGAGCTGGTCGAAGGCTATATCGTCGCCTTCCTCAATCTCGACCGCGTGATCGAGATCATCCGCTACGAGGACGATCCCAAGGCGGTGATGATGGAGGAATTCTCTCTCACCGAACGGCAGGTCGAAGCGATCCTCAACATGCGGCTGCGATCCTTGCGCAAGCTGGAAGAGATGGAGCTGCGGCAGGAGAAGGACGATCTCCTGAAAGAGCAGGACGAGCTCGAAAAGCTGCTCGGCTCGCCCGCCCGCCAGCGCACGCGGCTGAAGCGCGATCTTACAAAATTGCGCAAGGAATACGGGCCGGACACCGCACTCGGCGCGCGCCGCACGCTGATCGCGGAAGCCGAACCCATGGTCGAATTCAGCATGGAAGCCATGATCGAGAAGGAGCCGGTGACGGTGATCCTCTCGCAGAAGGGCTGGGTGCGTGGCGCCAAGGGGCATCTGCCGCTCGATCAGGAGTTCAAATACAAGGAAGGCGATGCCCAAGGGTTCGTCCTGCACGCGCAGACGACGGACAAATTGCTGCTCGTCACCGATACGGGGCGCTTCTTCACACTGGGCGCGGACAAATTGCCCGGCGCGCGCGGGTTCGGGGAACCGGTCAGGAACACGCTCGACATCGATGCGGGTTCGCAGATCGTGGCCGCGATCGTCCACCGGCCCAAACAGCGCCTGCTGCTCGCCGCCGATACGGGCAAGGGCTTCGCCGCGAACACGGACGACCTGCTGGCCGAGACCCGCAAGGGCCGCCAGGTGGTGAATCTGAAGGGCGAGGCGAAATTGCAGGTCGTGCGCCCGATCGCGGCGGAGGACGACCACGTCGCGGTGGTCGGCGACAATCGCAAGCTCGTCGTCTTCAACCTCGAAGAGCTGCCCGAACTCGCGCGCGGACAGGGCGTGCAATTGCAGCGCTATCGCGACGGCGGCCTATCGGACGCGATCACCTTCAAGCTGGAAGACGGGCTCAGCTGGACCATGGGCGGCAAGGAAGGCCGCACGCGAACCGAGAACGAGATGTGGCAATGGAAGGTCGCGCGCGGCGGCGCGGGCCGGATGCCGCCGCAGGGTTTCCCGCGCGACAACCGGTTCGAATAGGGCGCAGTTCCTTCCCCGGTGGGGGCATGAAAAAGGCCGGAAGCGCCCCCCAGCGCTCCCGGCCTTATGCGATCCCGAAAGGATCGGATTTTACATATCGGCGGCCGCTTCGGCGTTGGCTTCCATATCCGCCAGCGCGGCATCGACCTGCGCCATGGTCAGGCGCGCGATCAGCTGGCCCTCGGTCGCGACGAAGTAGTTGCGCGGAACGGTGAATTCGCCCGCATCCTCGGCGCGAACCACGAGAACGTTGTCGCCTTCGACCGTTCCGACGGTGCCCAGCGTCTGGCTGTCGGCGGTCATGATCGTGGCGCCTTCGACCAGCGCTGCGTCGAGCGCGGCATTGGCGGCGGCCATCTGCTGTTCGATCATGGTGTCGAGCTGGACTTTGGTCACGGTGATGGTCGGGCCGGTTTCGCCCACGCCGTACATGTCGACGGCGAGCGGAATCTGATGGGTGCCCGTGTCGAGCAAGGTCTGGCCGTTTTCGACCTGCGTGATCGTACCGACCTGATTGCCTTCGGGCCCGTAGACCGTCGCACCGGCGACGACCTGATCGTTGGCGAGCGCCGGAGTGGCGATCGTCGCGACTGCGAGAGCGAGGGCGGATGCGAGGGTCTTCATAAAGGAACTCCGATTGGTGTTTTTCTACGCGATCCCCCAGACGCGAAAGACGCGCCGGAAGCGGGATCGGGAATGAGGGGCGGCACGAGACGCGAAACGCCAATCCGCTACCGCCGGACGGTCCGCCGCGATGGCGGGAGAGGGCTTTCTAAACGGATGCTGCGCTGCAATGCAACCGTGGGTCCGGTTATAGGGTTTCGCGATTAAGCTGGCCTGAAGCCGCGGTTGCCGCGCGTGCGGTGGCCTTTAACGTTCGGCCAGTTCTTCCGTCAGCAGCGCCTCGATCCGGGCCTCGCCGGGAAAGTCTTCCGCGATCCAGCGCGCTTCGACGGCGCGCATGATCCGCGCGACGTCCGGCCCGGCGGCGATACCGCGCGCCACGATCGTCCCACCCTTCAACGGAAAATGGGGCGGCGTCCAATCGTCGAGCGAGGCTGGCGAGGCGCCGGTCAGCAACAGCCGGTCGCGCGCGCATCCCATCCCCTCGTGATAGGCGAGCGCACGGGGAAGTTGCGCGTCGTTCGGCGTACGTGCCGCCGCGCAGGCGAGGCGTCCGCGCTGCTGCTTCGACAGCCGCAGCCGCGCCGCCACGGTCTCGGCGAGGCTGGGCACTGAGGGCAGCAGCGCGGCGAGGCGGCGGATCGCCTCCGGTTCGGCATCGTGTTCGCGCTCGGTTTCGATCAGACGCGCAAGCGCCGCGATCTCGCTGGCGCGCGATTCGGGCAGGATCACGCGCAGCACGCCTGCATCGTCCATCAGGCGGACAGTCGGCACCGGATCGGGCAGAGCGAGGATGCCGAGCAATTCCATCGCCACGCGTTCGCGGCTGATGCCTTTCAGCGTTTCGGCCAGTTCGCTGCAGGCCGCCAATGCCCCGTCTTCGGTCTCGCGTCCGAAGCGCGCCTGGAAGCGGAAATAGCGCAGGATGCGCAAGTGATCTTCGCGAATGCGTTGGCGCGCATCGCCGATAAAGCGCACCCGGCGCGCCTCCAGATCGGCCAGCCCGCCGAAGAAATCGGTGATCTCCAGCGTTTCTGGATGGGCATAGAGCGCGTTGATGGTGAAATCGCGCCGTGCCGCATCCTCGCGCCAGTCGTCGGCGAAGGCGACCGTCGCGCGGCGTCCATCGGTGCTGACGTCGCGGCGCAGCGTGGTGATCTCGACCGGGCCGGTTTCGAGAATGGCCGTAACGGTGCCGTGCTCGATCCCGGTCGGCACGGTACGGATACCGGCGTCGCGGCACAAATCGATCACCTGTTCGGGCCTATGGAGCGTCGCGCAATCGACATCGGCCACGGGGATGCCGAGCAGCGTGTCGCGCACCGCGCCGCCGACCCAGCGCATCGCGTCGGGCCCGAGCGTCGCGGCAAGCTGCGCAAGATCGGCGCGCTGGGTCCAGGGGGCGGGGGGGAGATCGGTCACTGTGTCGCTTCCATCCATTCGAGGCGGCGCGACAGATTGTAACAGATCGCCGCCGTCACGCCCCAGATGCGATAGCCCCGATAATCGAGTTCGAGATATTGCCGCATCGCGCCTTTCCAGAACACTTCGTTGCGCGTCCAATTGTCCGCATCCATCACCAGCGACAGGGGCGCTTCGAACCAGCTTTCGACCTCGCGCGGATCGGCGCGCAGCGGCAGGTCGGGGGCGATCACGCCGAGCACGGGGGTGATGTCGAAGCCGGTCCCGGTCTGATAGCGATCGGTGGTGCCGATCAGGCGCACCTGATCGCGATCGAGCGCCAGTTCCTCTTCCGCTTCGCGCAAGGCGGCAGTGACCGCGTCCTCGCCCGGTTCCAATTTGCCACCGGGAAAGGCAACCTGGCCGGGATGGTCGCGCATGGTCGTGGGGCGCTGCGTCAAAATGACGCCGGGCCCGTCGTAGTGTGGCCTATCGCTTCGCTGCTTCAGGCCGTTGTTTTCCGGCCTAACGCTTCGCTGCATGAGGCCGGTGGGCCGATCCGTCACCGCGATCAGCACGGCGGCATCGGCAGTCCGCTCGGCATCGGCGAAACGCGCATCGGTCATCAGGTCGGGTATGTCGCGCGCATGGCCCGCTTCGGACAGGCGGACCAGCCGGTCGAACAGGTCGCTCATTCCGGGGCGGGGGGCAGCAGCGAATAGGTTTCGCCGCCGCTCATAACCGTCCAGTCCTGCCCCCGCGCCAGCGCGATTTCGGCAAGCTGTTCGTAGGTCGAGCGGTTCAGGCGTGCCTCGCAGCCGCGCCGGACATGGACGTAGAGCGCGGGCGCTTCGGCATCTCCGGCGGCGCGGATCGCATGGTCCGGCCCGGCGACCACCAGATCATCCGTATTGAGGCGGAAGGCGATTCCATCTTCGACCAGGCGGCAATCGGTGGCGATGAAGCAGGCATCCTCCACTTCGATCGAAAGCTTCTGAAACGGCGTGACCAGCCAGTAGGCGCCGTTCTCGTCACGGGTCAACAGGCCCGAAAACGCGCGCACCATCGCTTCGCGCCTGATCGGGCTGCCATCGTGATACCAGGTCCCGTCGGCGGCGATGCGCATGCCGCTGTCGCCTTCATCCTGCGGCGTCCAGCGTTCGACCGGGGGCAACTTGCGGGCTTCGACCTGTTCGGCGATCTGCGCGAGGCTGAGACCGGCGAGCTCGGGGGGCGGAGTGTAGACCATGTGCGTGGCGTTGGCAGATGCGGGCGGGCGAAACAATCCTCCCCGAACCGGCGAACGGCCTCAGCCCATCCAGGGGCCCAGCATGCCTTCGCGCGGCAGGATGGCGGCGTTGTTCGTGCGGGCGAGCAGGCGGCCCTGTTCGTACGGGCCGGGGCAATGCCAGCCGCCGGTATGCGCAGGGCTGAAGTCCCATTTCCCGTAATAGTCGACATCGCCGATCAGGACCTGCGGCAGCGCGGCGGACGAGCCTTCGCCGAGCCTATCGACAGCCGCGAGCGAGGCGGCCATCAGCGCCTTGCCATACCCTTCGCCCTGCCGCCCCGGCATCACCGCGACCGGGCCGACCATCAGCAGCGGATGCGCCCGCCCGTCGGGATCGGTCAGGGCGACGGGCCAGAGCTGGATCGTGGCGACCAGATAATCCTCATCGTCGAGCGCTGCGAAGCTGAGGCCGGGCAGCCACTCGACGCCCTCACGGATGCGATAGGCGGTGCGCGCCCGGCGCTGTTCGCCGAAAGCCGCGTCGAGGAGATCCTCGATCAGGTCGAAGTCGATCGCCGAAAGCGGCACGATGGTGGGCAATGCAGTCGCCATGGGCCGCGCGGATTAAGGGCGCGGCCCCGGCCTGTCGATGAAATAGCGCTATCCTACCGGCAAGCGGCGCTCGCTGTGCCCGCCGTGACTGGATGTCAGCCCGGCGTCAGCTTGAGCAGCCGCCCGTTGTCGCCATCCTCGAGCGCCCAGATCGCGCCGTCGGGGCCCTGCACGACCTGACGGATGCGCTCACCCATAGGCACGCGTCCGACCTCGCGCGCGGTGTCGCCGTCGAAGGCGATGCGGATCAGCGCTTCGGTCTTGAGACCCGCGACGATCCCCTGGCCGCGCCAGGGCGCGAACAAGTCGCCATCGTAGATGAAGAAATTGCCCGAGGCGATCACCGGGGTCCAGCTGATGACCGGCTTGATGAAGCCATCGTCGGGGCTGTGGTTCGGGATCGGCGTGCCGTTGTAGTTTTCGCCGTTGGAGCGCGTAGGCCAGCCGTAATTGCCGCCTTTCTGGACGAGGTTCAGCTCGTCGCCGCCTGCCGGACCGTGCTCGATCTCCCACAACCGGCCATCGGCATCGAAATCCATGGCGAGAATGTTGCGGTGGCCCCAACTCCAGATCTCGTCGCTGGGCGATCCGCGATCCGCGAGCGGATTGCCTGCGGCGGGCGTTCCGTCGAGATTGAGCCGCACGATGGTGCCGAGCGTGTTCGAAATGTCCTGCGCGGGGTCTTTCTTCTGCCGCTCTCCACTGGAGACGAACATGTAGCGCTCGTCCGGGCTGAACACGATACGGTGCGAATAATGGCCGCGACCGCTGACCTTGGGCGTCTGGCGCCAGATCGTCTCCAGCCCTTCGACCTTACAGCTCGCATCCTGGGTTCCGCAATTGAGCGTACCGCGCCCGACGACCGCGCCGCGCGTGTCGCCGTCACCGGCTTCGACCCAGCTGAGATAGATCGTCCGGCTGCCGACATTGGCGGCGCGCTGGCTGGGCAGAAACGCGATCTCGCCGAGGCCGCCCTGGCCGCCGTAATCGACGCGCGGCATCCCGCTGACCGTGCCGGTGCGGCGGGTTTCGGTGTCGATGAACTTCATCGTGCCGGGCTTTTCGGTGATGAACAGCATGGATGGGCCGGGCGCGAAAGCGGCGGCCCAAGGCTCGTCATAGGTGCCGAATGCCGTAACCTGCGGCTCGCCCATCGGTGTGGCGGTGCCGGTCGCGGGCGTACCGGTGGTGGGTGCGGGCGTCGATTGCGCGGCGGTTTCCCCGCCTGACGGGCTGCCGCAACTTGCGAGCAGGGCGCTGGAGGATAGAAGGGCGGCAAGGAAAGGTTTTGTCGTCATGCTATCGGGAACTCCTGAAGGCGGAATTGGCTCCGCGCCGCTGGTCGCTGGCGTGGACGAGGCCGGGCGCGGCCCACTCGCGGGGCCGGTTGTGGCCGCCGCCGTTGTGCTATGCAAGCCATGTCCGGGTGGCCTCGCCGATTCCAAGGTGTTGAGCGCGGCAGCGCGCGCCAAGCTCGAAGCGAGCATCCGCGCGCGCTGCGTCTATGGGATCGCCGTGGTCGATGTCGAAGCGATCGATCGGCTCAACATCTTCGGCGCCACCATGCTGGCGATGACGCTGGCGGTCGAGCGGGCGGAAGCCGCGCTGGGGCAGAGCGTTGCGGAGGCCCTGATCGACGGAAATCTGACGCCGCAGGGCCGATCGCCCGGCTGGCGCTGGCCCGCGCGCGCCATTGTAAAAGGCGATGCGAAGGAGCGCTGCATCTCCGCCGCCTCGATCCTCGCCAAGGAATATCGCGACCGGATCATGCGCGAGGCGGCGCTGGCGCACCCCCATTACGGTTGGGAGCGCAATATGGGCTACGGAACACGCGAGCATGTCGAGGCATTGCGAACATACGGGCCCACGCCCCACCACCGGCGCAGCTTCGCTCCGGTAGCGCAATTGGAGATGTTTGCATGACTTTCGCCTATTCCGATATCCCCGAACAGACCGGAAGGACCGCGATCGTCACCGGCGCGAATACCGGCATCGGCCTCGAAATCGCACGCGGGCTGGCCAGAAAGGGCGCACGCGTGCTCCTCGCCTGCCGCGACGCCGACAAGGCCAACGAAGCCATCGAGGATATCAGAAGCGGCCCCGAGCGCGCCGATCTCGCCTTCCTCCATCTCGACCTCGCCAATATCGCCTCCGTGCGGCAGGCGGCGGAGGAAGCTTCGCATGAGGAGCGGATCGACCTTCTGATCGACAATGCGGGCGTGATGATGCCGCCGCTCGACCATGCGACCGCCGGGTGCGAATTGCAGTTCGCGGTCAACCACCTCGGCCATTTCGCCTTCACCAGCCTGCTGCTGCACAAGCTGGAACAGGACGGGGGCGGCCGCGTGGTCGTCCAGTCCAGCCTGGCCCATCGCGGCGCAGGCATCGATTTCGACAATCTCGACGCGGCGAAGGGGTATTCGAAAACGCAGTTCTATGGGCAGAGCAAGCTTGCGAACCTGCTTTTCGCCAAGGAACTGGACCGGCGGCTGCGCGCATCCGGCTCCTCGGTCAGCGCCATGGCGTGTCATCCGGGGATCGCGCAGACGGAGATAACGCGCCATTTCGGACCGCTCGGCAGCGTGTTCGGATCGGTCGTCGGGCTCGCGCTCAACAGCGCCGCCGATGGCGCTCTGCCCGCGCTCCAGGCCGCAACCGACCCTGCTGCCGAAGGCGGCGAGTATTACGGACCCTATGGCTTCCGCGAAATGAGCGGCAAGCGTTCGGGCCGCGCCATCGCCAGCACCAAGGCCAAGGATGAAGCCCTGGCGAAGCGGTTGTGGGATCGCTCGGTCGAACTGACCGGCGTCGATCCGGACCTCGCGCCCGCCTGACCTTACCGATCTCGATCGCTCCGGCAGCGAGTCCTTCGCGCCACACCCGCAGCATGGTGTGGCGCGAAAAGACTAGGGGACTCAATATCTAGTCGCGGACTCCTTTCGTTCCGTGCGAGGGCGCTGCGCTCCTTCGCCAACCGCCCGTCGCTTCGAGCTTGACCTCGACTCCGATTGGACTCACCCTGTGGATAAGTACGAAGGACAGGGGCATTCGGTATGGGGGTCTTGGAGACCACGAAGCCGCGCGTGGTTGCGCGCGAAAAGGAAAAATCGGCGGGAAAACAGACGGTTTCCCTGCCTCTCGGACAAATTCTCGATGGCGACTGCGTGGAGCGGCTGCGCCAGCTGCCCGATGCCAGCATCGATCTCGTCTTTGCCGATCCGCCCTACAATCTCCAGCTCGGCGGCGATCTCAACCGGCCCGACGGCAGCCATGTCGATGCCGTCACCGACGAGTGGGATCGCTTCGAAAGCTTCCTGACTTACGACGATTTCACAAGGGCCTGGCTGACGGAGTGCAAGCGCGTTCTGAAGCCCGACGGCGGTCTGTGGGTGATCGGCAGCTATCACAACATCTATCGCGTCGGTGCGATCCTGCAGGATCTCGGCTTCTGGATCCTGAACGATATCGTCTGGCGCAAATCCAATCCGATGCCGAACTTCCGCGGCACGCGGTTCACCAATGCGCATGAAACCCTGCTGTGGTGTTCGCAGGGCGAGAAGGCGAAATACCATTTCAACTACCGCGCGATGAAGACGCTGAACGACGAGCTTCAGATGCGCAGCGACTGGGTGCTCCCGATCTGCAACGGCGGCGAACGACTGAAGGAAAACGGACACAAGGTCCATCCGACCCAGAAGCCCGAAGCGCTGCTCTATCGCGTGCTGCTGGCGACGACCGAGCGGGGCGACGTGGTGCTCGATCCGTTCTTCGGCACCGGCACGACGGGCGCGGTCGCAAAGAGATTGGGCCGCGAGTGGATCGGGTGCGAGCGCGAGGGGCTCTATCGCGACGCCGCGCGGAAACGGATCGCGCGGGAACTGCCGCTCGACGAAAGCGCGCTCACCACCATGCAGGCGGGCCGCGCCGCGCCCAAGGTGGCGTTCGGCGCTCTGGTCGAAAACGGGCTGATCCCGCCGGGCACGCAGGTGTTCGACAAGCAGCGCCGCTGGACCGCGACGGTGCGTGCCGACGGATCGCTGGCTCACGAAAAACAGACGGGCAGCATCCACGGCCTCGGCAAGGACTTGCAGAATGCGCCCAGCTGCAATGGCTGGACCTTCTGGCATTTCGAACAGGACGGCGCGATCAAGCCGATCGACGCGGCGCGCAAGCTCTACCTGCTGGCGGCTGAGGACTGAGAACCGGGCGCGGCGGAACGATGACGGACCGGTCGCGCCTTCCTACCGAACCGGGCGTGCCCTTACTCGAGACCGCGCGCTTCACGATGCGCGCCCTCGAGCGCGGCGATGCGGCTGCGCTGTTGCCGACTTTGGGTGACGAGGCGCAATGCCTTTTTCTCACGCGCGAAGCCTTCGAATCGGAGCAGGAATTATGGGGCTGGCTGGCCGATCCCTCATGGCCCGGCTTGACCTGGATCGCCGTGGATGCGGACGAGGAGGTCGTCGGCCGCTTCGTCGCGGTGCCGGTGGAGGAAGCGGGCGTTTGGGACCTCGGCTATACTGTCTGCGCGCACCGGCAGAGGGAGGGCATCGCGGTAGAGTGTAGCGAGGCGCTGCTTCGGCACCTGTTTGCCGATGGCGGAGCCCGCAAGGCGGTGGCCGAAGTGGATATCGAGAACGTGGCATCGATCCGCACGCTCGAAAGGCTGGGTTTCACACGCGAGGCTTTCCATCCCGCCTATGAGGAAACGCACAAGGGCGTGTGCGATGTCGCTATCTACGGCCTCGATCGCAGCGCCTTTGCCAGCGAGCCGGGATAGAAGCCCGATCCCGTCTCGGACGCCTTGTCACCAGTCCTCGTGCACCAGCCGATCGTCGGCAACGCCGCGGGCTTTCAACAGCGTGCTGACATCCTCCTGCATCGGCGGCGGGCCGCACAGGTAGAAGGTGCCGCCGAAATCGAGATCGGCCTGGTCGAGATAGTCGCTGTCGACCTGGCCGTGATATATTCCGTCGACATTTTCGTCGCTGAGCACGAGGTCGAGCTTGAGGCCGGGCATCCGCTCCAGCTCTTCGCGCAGGATGATGTCCTTCTCGCAGGAATTGGCGAAGATCAGGCGATAGCCGTCGAGATCGCCATGCTCGGCCTGCCGCGCGCGCAGGATCGACAGGAAGGGCGTAATCCCCGCGCCGCCCGCGATGATGGTGCCCGGCCCATGATCCGAAATCGCACCCCAGGCATCTTCGATCAGAACATCCTCGCCGCCCTCCATCTGGCCGATCTGTTCAGTAACTCCATCATGCGTGGGGTAGGATTTGATCGTGAACTGGAGATGCTCCGCATCGGGGAGCGAGGTGAAGGTGAAGGGTCGCTTCTCGTCCCGCCAGCCGTCCCGATCGAGGGCGAAATCGGTCGCCTGGCCGGGCTGAAATTCGTAGCCGTCGGGCCGGATGAAGGTCAGCTCGTTCACGTCGTGGGTGATCGGGCGGATGGACTGAAGCGTCAGGGTGTGGGGCATGGATTTCCTGGAATCGGGGGCGGAGGTTTCGATGGAAAAAGCATCGGCCTCGGTGGCTGGTTCCCGTGCGAGATGGTCGAAGGATTATCGCCGGACGTAAGGCGCTGTCCTACACGGTCGGTTTTCGCTAGCGATGCGGCCATGCCTATCGCCGCATTGCCTTGCCGCCATACCCCTCGCCATCGCACGGATCGAACCGCGAACCGTGTCGCAAGTGTCAACACCGGGCGCGCGACATGACCGACCGCGTCTATATCCGCCCCATCGGTTTCGCCCCCGGTCCGCAGGCCGAACATGGCAATGCGATCCGGCTGGCGGGCGGCATGGTCTATGCCAGCCGCTTTGCCGTGATCCTGCGGCGCGATGATCGGGTCATCGAACGCTGGCTGGCCGCGCCCGACACGATGGCGGAAACGCTGGCGCGCCTGCCCGACAGTGTCGCTGCGGAGGGGGAAGCGCAATGGGCGAATTTGACGCTCGCGCACGCGCCGCTCGCCATCGGATCGCGGACCGTCCGGCTCGACCAGCCGCAGATTATGGGCATCCTGAACGTCACGCCCGACAGCTTTTCCGATGGTGGCCGCTTCCTCGACGATGCGGAGGCAGGCCGGGACCATGCGGCGGCGATGCTGGAAGCGGGCGCGGCGATCATCGATATCGGCGGGGAGAGCACTCGCCCAGGGGCCGAGCGCCTGTGGGAAGGCGACGAGATCGAGCGGGTCGTCCCCGCGATCCGCGCCTGCGCCGCGATGGGCGCCGCGGTCAGTATCGACACGCGCAAGGCGGCCGTGATGGAAGCCGCGATGGAGGCGGGTGCGGGAATGGTGAACGACGTTTCCGGCCTCGCGCACGATCGGCGCAGTCCGGAAGTCGTCGCCGATGCGGCCTGTCCCGTCGTGCTGATGCATGCGCCGGGCGCTTCGGGCGAGGATCTGCATGGCGGCGCGGCTTACGCCAACGTCGTGTTCGACGTGTTCGACGCTTTGCGCGAACGGCGAGATGAGGCAATTGCAGCGGGGATCGCGCGCGAGCGAATCGTGCTCGATCCGGGCATCGGCTTCGGCAAGTCGCTTGCCGACAATCTCGCGCTCATCAATGCGCTGCCGCTGTTCCACGCGCTGGGGCAGCCGCTATTGTTGGGGGCGAGCCGCAAGCGCACGATCGGCGCCCTGTCGAACGAGGCGCCGGTGGATAAGCGGCTAGGCGGCAGCGTGGCGCTGGCGCTGGAAGGTATGCGCGCGGGCGTTCAATTGGTGCGTGTCCACGACGTGTTCGAAACCGTGCAGGCCCGCAATGTCTGGCGCGGCCTGCGCGATGCGGCGCTGACCGATTTCGGCGACTTGCCAGCGTAATCTTTGCCCATCATGGCTTAGGCCAAGATTTCAGGAGTGATACCATGATCCGCCGCCTGCTTTCCGCCAGCCTCCTCGCGCTGAGCGCCGCTGCCTGCACCACCGCTGCTGCCGACGCGCCGACCAGCGCGCCCTTTGCCCCCTATAATTCCGCGATGGCGGGCGAGACCGCGCTGCCGCGCGCACCGCAGGGCGTGGCTTTGGACGAGAGCGCCACACTGACCCGATTCGCCTTTGGAAGCTGCAATCACCAGTCGCGCAGCCAACATATGTGGGCGAAGATCGCGGCGAAAAATCCTCAGCTGTTCATGCTGATCGGGGATAATGTCTATGGCGATCAGCGCTGGAACGGCGGGTCGGGGCTCATGGATCTGCGCAGCAGCTATGCCGAACAGGCGAGCCATCCCGAATTCGCGCGCTTCCGCAGCGAAATTCCCATGCTGACGACATGGGACGATCACGATTACGGCTTCAACGATGGCGGAGCGAGCTTCGCGTTCAAGCTCCTGTCGGAAAAGATCTACGAGACATTCTGGGATTCGAGCGCCCAGGTCCGTTCGCGCCCCGGCGTCTATGACAGCCGCACGATCGGGACCGAAGCGGGCAAGCGTGTTCAGGTGATCCTGCTCGACACGCGCTTCTTCCGCTCCGATCTCGATCGCGGCCCGTATAGCGAGGATCGCCCGCCTCTGGGACCGTATTCGCGGCCCAATACCGGGCCCGACGTGACGATGCTGGGCGCGGAGCAATGGGCGTGGTTGCGCCAGGAACTGGCAAAGCCCGCCGATCTGCGCCTCGTCGTTTCTTCGATCCAGGTCATCACCGACGCGCATGATTACGAGGCGTGGGAGACCATGCCGCAGGAACGCGCGCGGCTTTACGAAATGCTCGGCCAGCGCGCCGGGGGCGGGGTTCTCTTGTTGTCGGGGGACCGGCATGCGGGCGGCATCTATCGCGAACGCATCGGGGGCGAAGAGATGTGGGAGCTGACCAGCTCCTCGCTCAATCTCGCTTTCAACGATACTGCCAGCAACACCGCGCGCGAGCCCGATCCCAAGCGCGTCACCGATTTCATCTCGGAAGAGAATTTCGGCACGGTCGATATCGACTGGGGCGCCAAGGCGCTGACGCTGCGCCTGCTCGGCAATAAGGGCGAGGTCCGGGCCGAGCGGACCGTCGAGTGGAGCGCGCCCTAGAGAGAATAGCCGCCATCGGTCACCAGCACGGTCCCGGTGATGTTGCTGGCCTGATCGCTCAACAGGAAGCCGATCTCGCCCGCGATCTCGTCCGGCGTGGCGAAGCGACCACGCGGCGTGGTCGCCGCCATCGCGGCGAGCGTCGCTTCGCGGCCATGCGCGCTCACGCCGGCGCGGAAATCCTTCGAGCTGTCCCAGATCGCTGTGTCCACGCCGCCGGGCGCGACCGCGTTGACGCGGATACCGTCCTTCGAAACTTCGGCAGCGGCAATCCGGGCCATGTGGGCGACGCCTGCCTTGGCGACTCCGTAGCTGCCGATGCCGGGCACCGGCTTGATCCCGGTGATCGAAGCTGTGAGGACCACGCTGCCGCGCCGGCTTTCTTGCGTAGTCTTGGTCTGCGCGTCCTTATCGCGCATCGCGCGCAAACAGGCGCGCAGCGACAGGAAGGCGCCGTCGAGATTGACCGCCATGCCGCGCCGCCATTCCTCGAAGGAATGATCGGCGATCGCGCCGCCCACACCGATGCCTGCGTTGAGCACGGCGTGGTCCAGCCCGGCGAGATTGGGTTCGAGGTCGGTCCAGAGCGCTTCGTCCGCGATATCGTCCGCGATCGTCTCGACATCGCAGGCCAAGCCGTGTTCGGCGAGCCTGTCACCGTCGCGGTCGATCAGCCAGAGTTTCGATACGCCCTGCCGGTCAAGCCAGCGGGCGCAGGCTGCGCCGATGCCGGAGGCCGCACCGGTTACGAGCGCGCTGCGCCCTTCGAAGGTAAAATTCGTCATGGGGTAAAAGCTAAGCCGCTCAGGCGGCGTTGTCGATGCCGAGATCCGCAAGCTTGCGATAGAGCGTCGAGCGTCCGATCCCGAGGCGCCGCGCCACTTCGGTCATCCGTCCGCGATAATGGCCGATCGCGAGGCGGATCACGTCGGCCTCGATCTCTTCCAACGGACGCAGATTGCCGTCATCGGTGTAGAGCATCACGCCGAGCCCGCGCTGGCGGCTCTCGGTGCGGTCTTCCATGTCGCCGAGCAGTTCGGACAATTGCGGGAAGCTGTCGGCGGTCAGCGCTTCCTGTTCGGAGAAGACCGCGGCGCGGAACAGAACCGCCTGCAATTGGCGGACATTGCCCGGCCAGTCATAGGCTTCGAGCAGGTGTAGCCCGCTATCGGCGATGGAATGGTGGCGCAGGCCCGGTTGCTGGCCGATGCGCGAGAGGAAGAAGCGGGTAAGGGCGGGGATATCGCCGGCGCGCTCGCGCAAAGGGGGTAGCACGATATGCGCAGCGCCCAGCTGTTCGTAGAGGTCGGACGAAAACTGCCCGGCTTCCACCAGCGGAGCGAGCGGTCGGTCGCTGGCTGCAAGAACGCGGATATCGACGCGGAAGCCGTGCTTGGCGCCTGTCGGGCGGACAATGCCGGTTTCGAGCGTTTCGGCGAGGCGGACCTGGATCAGCGGGTCGAGCCGGTCGATCTCGTCGAGGATCAGTGTGCCGCCGTCGCAGCTTTCGAACAGGCCGACCTGGCGATCGAAGGCACCGGGAAAGGCGCCCTTTTCATGCCCGAACAGGAGCGATTCGATCGAACCCGCCGTCGTTCCGCCGATCGAGATGGCGCGCATCTCCAGCTTGGCCCGCGGGCTTGCCGAATGCATCGCGCGCAGGAGCATTTCCTTGCCGGTGCCCGTTTCCCCCTCGACCAGCGCGTGGGCGTGGCCGCGCGCCGCAGTGGCCGCCTTGGCGAGCGCGGTGCGGAAGGGGGGCGCAGTGCCCACCATGGTGTCGAAGTCGAGTGTGCCGACCAGCTTTTCGGCCAGCGGCTGCAGTTCGAAACGCGGCGGTTCGGGCCGGGTCGCGCTGCGCAGGGCGAGCAGCAGGCGTTCGCCAGCGACGGGCTTGATCAGATAATCGGTCGCCCCGGCGCGCATCGCTTCGACGGCGAGGAGGGGCGAAGTGCTCGCCGTGATCATCAGCACGGGAAGCGTGGGGCGGCGCGTCTTGATCTCGCGGATCAGATTGCAGGCGTCGTCGCCCGGAACCCATTGGTCGAGAAGGACCGCGCCCAGGGACCGGCCTTCGGGCGTATCGAGCTTGGCAAGCGCTTCGTCCGCACTTTCGGCGACCAGCGTGCGCCAGCCTTCACGCGCGGCAACCGCGCCGACGAGGCGGCTCTGCACCGGCTCGTCGTCGATCAGCATCAGCAGGCGGGTTTCCCCATCGGCCATGATAGTTCGCGCAACTCCCAAACCCGCGCCGCGATCCGGCACCGGGCTATCTCTATAGCGCCAAATGGTTAAAGAGGCGATTATCCTCCGGAAGCGCGCGGATTTTGGGAAGGCTTGAGCGCGGGCGCGGGCCGCGATACAGGTTGGAAGGAACACAACTCAGCATTCGAAGGAATACCATGGAATCGCGCCAGGACATGAAGTCTGCCAACCGCATGTATGAAAGCTTCATCGCCAATCTGAAATGGTCGGTGCCACTGATCGCCGCGATCGCCGCGATCGTCGTGATCCTGATCGCCACCTGATCGCGCGCCCGTGCGGATCGCGATCCTGAAAGAGACGGCACCGGGAGAAGCCCGCGTTGCCGCGACGCCCGAAACGGTGAAGAAATTCACCGCTCTGGGCGCGACAGTCGCGATCGAGGAGGGGGCGGGGGCCGCCGCGTCCTATCCCGACGAAGCCTATCGCGAAGCAGGGGCGGAATTGCTTCCCACGGCCCGCGCCGTCGCGGATGCGGATATCGTGCTGGGCATCCAGGCCCCGCCGGTCATGGCACTGGCGGGCGCGAAGAAAGGCGCGTGGGTCGCGGCGAGCTTCGATCCCTTCCGTCAGCAGGAGCTGGTGGCGGATTACGCGCAGGGCGGGTTCGAGGCGCTGGCGATGGAGCTGATGCCGCGCATCACCCGCGCGCAGAGCATGGATGTCCTGTCCAGCCAGTCCAACCTCGCCGGGTACAAGGCGGTGCTGACTGCCGCCAACGTCTATGGCCGCGCCTTTCCGATGATGATGACCGCTGCCGGCACGGTGCAGGCGGCGCGCGTTTTCGTGATGGGCGTGGGTGTCGCCGGGCTTCAGGCGATCGCCACGGCCAAGCGACTGGGCGCGCAGGTTTCCGCCACCGACGTGCGCAGCGCGACGAAGGAACAGATCCAGTCGCTCGGCGCGAAACCGGTCTTCGTGGAGAATGTCGCCGGGATCGAAGGCGAGGGTGCAGGCGGCTATGCCACCGAAATGAGCGAGGAGTACCAGAAGGCGCAGGCCGAACTGGTTTCCAGCCATATCGCCAAGCAGGACATCGTGATCACCACCGCGCTGATTCCCGGTCGTGCGGCGCCGCGCCTGATCAGCGACGAACAGATCGCCAGCATGAAACCGGGCAGCGTGATTTTCGATCTGGCAGTCGCGCAGGGCGGCAATGTCGAAGGCTCTTCGCCCGACGAGGTGGTGGAGCGGCACGGCGTCAAGATCGTCGGCTATACCAATACCGCAGGCCATCTGGCAGCCGATGCCAGCGCGCTGTTTGCGCGCAACCTGTTCAATTTCCTCAACGCCTTCTGGGACAAGGACGAGGGGCGCCCGGTGCTCGACGAAGAGATCGGCGATGCGATCCGCCTGACGCGCGATGGCGCTGTCGTGCACCCCAAACTGGCTTCCTAGGCGGGTTTCGGAACTTGCGCTCCTACCGCCCGTTGCAATGGGGACGGGGATAGGAACGAAAGTTTAATCATGAAAACCACTTTGAAACTCGCGGCCATTTCGGCCGCCGCGCTCGCGCTCACCGCGTGTCAGACCACTGTCGGCGCGGATGCCGACGTCGATGCCGCCGGTATGTCCGCCGGGACCAGCGTGATGGTCGGCGGTGCCGCGATGTATCCGAACCGCACCATCGTCCAGAATGCGTCCGCCGCATCGAACCTCACCACTCTGGTCGCGGCCGTGAAGGCGGCTGGCCTCGTCGACACGCTGAGCGGGCCGGGCCCCTTCACCGTGTTCGCGCCGACCAATGCGGCCTTCGACAAGGTGCCTGCGGCCACGCGTACCGCGCTGATGCAGCCCGCCAATCGCGACATGCTGCGCGGCGTGCTGACCTATCACGTCGTGCCCGGCACGCTGACCGCCGCCGACCTGATGCAGCGCATCCGCGCCGGTAACGGCACCGCCACGCTGACCACGGTGCAGGGCCAGACCCTTCGCCTCAGCATGATGGGCAACCAGATCATGATCAACGGCCAAGCCGGTTCGAGCGCGCATGTCACCCAGGGCGATGTGCGCCAGTCGAACGGCATCGTGCATGTGATCGACGGGGTGCTGACGCCTTCGATGTAAGGCGAACCCTCTAAAGGTTCGGGGCCGCGAGCGTCACATGACGTTCGCGGCCCTTTTCGTTTGAGGGATAGCCGATTTTCCGCGCTCGACTTGTCTCCGGGTGCTTGCAATAAAGGGCTCCTGCTTCGGGAGGGGGCTCACTTGGACTTCATCACCATCCTGTCGATCTTCGTGCTGGCCTGCTTCGTCGGCTATTACGTGGTCTGGTCGGTCACGCCCGCGCTGCACACGCCGCTGATGGCAGTGACCAATGCGATTTCCAGCGTCATCATCGTCGGCGCGCTGATCGCGGCGGCGGCAGCGGACGTGCCGGGGGCGAAATGGCTCGGGCTGCTCGGGATCGTGCTCGCCAGCGTGAACATTTTCGGCGGCTTCGCGGTGACGGCGCGAATGCTGGCGATGTATAAGAAGAAGGAGAAGAAGTGATGCTTCGCCTTCTGCTTGCCGCGCCGTTCGCGGTCCTGGCCATGCCCGCCCATGCCGCCACAGGAGAGACCGTAAACCCGTGGGTCGCGCTCGCCTATCTCGTAGCGGGCGTATTTTTCATCCTCGCGCTGCGCGGCCTGTCCAGCCCTGCGACGAGCCGAACGGGCAACCGCTTCGGCATGGTCGGAATGCTGATCGCCGTCGTGACGACGCTGGTGACGCACGACATCGCAAATCTGGTCGAAATTCTGATCGCCATCGCTATCGGCGGCTTGATCGGCGTCACCATCGCCCGACGCATCGCGATGACGGCGATGCCCGAACTGGTGGCGGGCTTCCACTCGCTGGTCGGTCTTGCCGCGGTGCTGGTGGGTTGGGCTGCCTATCTTAATCCCGGCGCGTTCGATCTGCTCGATCCGGGCGGGGCGATCGATCCGGTCAGCAAAGTCGAGATGGGCCTCGGCATCGCCATCGGGGCGATCACCTTTTCGGGCTCGGTCATCGCCTTCTTGAAGCTCTCCGGGCGGATGAGCGGATCGCCGATCCTCCTGCCCGCGCGGCACATCATCAATCTCGGTACTCTGGCGGCCATTCTCGTCCTGACGGCTTTCTTCGCGCATACGCCGGGGGCGGAGGCAAACCTGCCTTTTATCGTCGCGCTGACCGTCGCGGCCTTCGCGATCGGCTTCCTGCTGATCATCCCCATCGGGGGCGCGGACATGCCGGTCGTGGTGTCGATGCTGAACAGCTATTCGGGCTGGGCGGCGGCGGCGATGGGCTTCACGCTCGGCAATTCGGCGATGATCATCACCGGCGCGCTGGTCGGATCGTCGGGTGCGATCCTGAGCTACATCATGTGCCGCGCTATGAACCGCAGCTTCCTCAGCGTGATCGCGGGCGGCTTCGGCGCGGATGCGGGCGGTGGCGGAGACGGCGAAGCCCGCGAACAGCGCCCCTACAAGCAGGGCAGCGCCGACGATGCGGCCTTCATGCTCGAACAGGCGGAGAAGGTCATCGTCATCCCCGGTTACGGCATGGCGGTCGCGCAGGCGCAGCACACGCTGCGCGAGATGACCGACATTCTCGAAGAAAAGGGTGTAGAGGTGAAGTTCGCCATCCACCCCGTCGCCGGGCGGATGCCGGGGCATATGAACGTCCTGCTGGCCGAAGCGAACGTGTCCTACGACAAGGTGTTCGAGCTCGAGGACATCAACAGCGAATTCGCGCAGGCCGATGTCGCCTTCATCATCGGGGCGAACGACGTGGTGAACCCGGCGGCCAAGACCGACAAGAGCTCGCCCATCTACGGCATGCCCGTGTTCGACGTGGACAAGGCCAAACAGGTTTTCTTCATCAAGCGTTCGATGGGCGGGGTCGGCTATGCAGGCGTCGATAACGATGTCTTCTACATGGACCAGACCATGATGCTGCTGGCGGACGCGAAGAAGATGGTGGAGGAAATCGTCAAGGCGCTCGATTGAGCGAAGAGGCGATCCAGTCATGCGGAAGGCCCTCATCCTGATAGTCGTCCTGGCACTCGCCGGAACCGCCGCCTGGCTTTATTTCGGCGGCGTGGAGCGCGTGACGGAGACCCGCGTGCGCACTGCGCTGACCGAACAGGGCGTCCCGCCCCGGCTCGCCGAATGCATGGCGGGGCGGATGACCGACCAGCTGACGATCGGGCAATTGCGCAGCCTCGAACGGCTCGCTCCGCTGGAAGGCGAACCGGGCATCCCGCTTGCGCCCGGCGACGTGATCGCGAGATTGGAGCGGGTGGACGATCCGCAGGCCATCGAAGTGACGGTGCGGGCGGCGGCGGGCTGTTCGCTGGGGATTTCGCTGTGAGATATGCGGCGCTTTTCCTCGCGCCGCTCCTTCTGGCCGGATGCGTCCAGGCCATCGCCGAAAGCCGCGTGCGCAGCGCGTTGAGCGAGGCAGGCCTTAACGACCGGGTGTCCGATTGCATGGCCGGGCGCATGGTCGATCGGCTGACCATAGAACAGCTCAGGAAGCTCGAACGCCTGAAGACCCGCGCCGCGGAGCGCGATCCCGTCACGGTGAGAGATTATCTCGGTCGGGTCGCCAGAGTGGGCGATGCCGAAGTGGTGGCCGTGACCTCGTCCTCCGCCGCGCTCTGCGCCACCGGCTTCGCCGACTGACCTGTCGCGGGCCCGGGTGTCGGAACCCCCCGCTACCCGGATCGTTGTGCCCGAAACGAACGACCTCGCCCGATAGATGGCGGGTGCCACAGGAAGGACGGTGCATTGCGTAAGCTAGGCCTCATAGGGGGGATGAGCTGGGTCTCGACCCGCGCCTATTACGAACGGATCAATCGCCTCGTGCAAAAGGCGAAGACGCCGGTGCACAGTGCACCGCTGTTGATCGAAAGCCTCGAATACGCACCGCTTTATGCCCTGCGCGAGGAAGAAAGCTGGGACGAAGCGGCACGCACGCTGATCGACAGCGCGCGGCGGCTGGAAGATGCGGGCGCAGGCGCCATCGTGATCGCGGCCAATTCCATGCACCGGGTTTATGACCGGGTGGCGGAAGCGATCGGGATCGAGATCATCCATATCGCGGACACGGTCGGCAAGGCGCTGGAAGGGCACGATATCGGCGAGGTGCTGCTGCTCGGCACGCGGCCTGTGATGACCGAAAGCTTCTATCGCCAGCGCATCATCGGCCATGGCGTGGACCTGCTTCCTCCCGACGAGGACGATGTCGAGATGGTCGATTCGATCATCTACAAGGAGCTGATGCTGGGCAAGGTCAGCCGCGATGCCGAACGCGCGCTCAAGACTATCATCACTCGCAAGGAACAGCGCGGCGCGGGTGCGGTGATCTTGGCCTGCACCGAACTGGGCCTGGTCGTGGATACCGACGCGAATGTGCTGCCGGTGTTCGATACTACCGACACGCACTGCCAGGCGGCTGCCGACTGGATCCTGGCGAAGGACTGAAAAGAAAAGCGTCGTAATCTTGTAACACTATTACGATTTTAGCGAAAACTCGACGTCCGCTCTTGCACGCCGGTCCGCAGGCGGCATGCTGCCCTTCTCGTAACTCGGGAAGGGACGTTACACATGAAATCAGGTACTTTGGGTCGCCTCGCCATGGTGAGCGCAATGGCGCTCGCAGCGGCGGGCATCGCCGCGCCGGCGGCAGCGCAGAAGATCGACAACAGCTATATCTGCGTCTTCAAGGAAGGCACGGTGGCGCGTGGGCAGGAGAGGGCCCAGGCGAACGCCGCTGCCGCAAATGCGGGCGGAAACGTCAATCACGTCTACACCCGCGCCATTCGCGGTTTCGCTGCGAACATGTCTGCCCGCGGCGCTGCGCAGATGCAGGCTTCGAACCCGCGCATCGCCTATTGCGAGCAGGATCAGGTGGTGAAGATCGTGCAGGGCAAGCCCAACAAGGGCGGCGGCAGCACGGGTAGCGCTTCCGAAACCACGCCCTGGGGCATCGCGCGCGTCGGCGGGGGGCAGACGGGCGCCACGGGTCGCGCTTTCGTGATCGATAGCGGGGTGGACCTCGATCACCCCGATCTCAACGTCAACACCGCCATGTCGCGCAGCTTCACGCGCGAAAAGAACGGGGATGATGGCAACGGCCACGGCACGCATGTCGCCGGGACGATCGCCGCCATCGCGAACAACAATATCGGCGTGGTCGGTGTAGCTGCCGGTGCGGAAATCGTCGCGGTCAAGGTGCTGACGCGCAGCGGTTCGGGATCGAACAGCGGCGTGATTGCGGGCGTGGACTATGTCGCACAGGTCGGCCGTCCGGGCGATGTCGCCAATATGAGCCTTGGCGGCGGGGTATCCACCACGCTCGACAATGCAGTGATCAATGCCGCAGCCGGCGGGGTGAAGTTCATCCTTGCGGCGGGCAATGAAAGCGACAATGCGGACAACCACTCGCCCGCACGCGCCAACGGGCCGAACGTCTACACCGTGTCCAGCTTCGCGCAGGGCGATAATTGGTCCAGCTTCTCGAACTTCGGCAATCCGCCGGTCGATTACGCTGAGCCGGGCTCCTCGATCTACTCGACCTATAAGGGCGGCGGTTACGCCACTCTGTCGGGCACCTCGATGGCGGCCCCGCACCTTGCGGGCCTGCTGCTGCTCGGCCCGGTGCGGTCGGGCGGAACCGTCAAGGGCGATCCGGACGGCAATCCGGATACCATCGGCATTCGCTGATTTTTCGATCTAGCTTTGGGGGCCGTGCGTCGTTCGCGACGCGCGGCCCCTTTTTTATCGGCGCCTGACTTGAGGTTGCCAATCTGTTCACGTTGCCGCTCGGGCGTAGCTGACCTAGGCGCTCCGCTCGATGGATCGCGCAGCATACGCCTCGGACCCGGCCTTCTCGCGCGGGCGGGAATTTCCCGTAGCGAACGACATCGCGCGCGGCGAAGTGCGCGGACCGCGCAGCGAGTTCCAGCGCGACCGGGACCGGATCGTCCATTCGATCGCCTTCCGCCGCCTGCGCTCCAAGACGCAGGTCTTCGTCGCGCCCGATGGCGATCATTACCGCACCCGCCTGACGCACAGCATCGAAGTCGCGCAGATCGGCCGTGTCCTGGCCCGCGCCCTGTGTCTGGACGAAGATCTGACCGAGGCGCTGTGCCTCGCCCACGATATCGGCCATCCGCCCTTCGGCCATGCGGGGGAGACGGCTTTGTCAGCCGCGATGGCGCAGGCGGGCGGATACGATCACAACGCGCATTCGCTGCGCACGCTGGCGCGGCTGGAAAGCCCCTATCCGACGCATGACGGACTCAACCTGACATTCGAGACGCTCGAAGGCCTCGCCAAGCATAATGGCCCGGTCGCTTCGCCGAACTGGGCGCTGGCCGAAATCGACGCCGCGTTTCCGCTCGATCTTGCCAGCTGGCCTTCGGCGGAAGCGCAGATCGCCAATGTCGCGGACGATATCGCCTACGACAATCACGATATCGACGATGGGCTGCGCGCCGGTTTCCTCCAGCTCGACGATCTGCTGACGCTCGATTTCGTCGCCGATCAGTGGAAGCGGGTCGAGGCGCGCTTCCCCCACGCCGAGCACGAGCGCAAGCTGCGCGAACTGGTGCGTGGGCAGATCGGGATCATGGTCAATGACGTGCTGGAGCATAGCGGGTCGCAGCTTGCAGATGTCGGCAGCGTCGATGACGTGCGGGCTGCGGGCCGGGCCCTCGCAGGATTCTCAACCGCCATGCAGGCCCAGGAACGCCGCCTGAAAGCCTTCATGTACGAGCGCCTCTATTATCATCCCGATCAGAAGCAGACCGCCGAACGCGCAAGCGACGTGATCGCGGCGCTGTTCGCGGCCTATACCGAGGATGCGGGCGCGCTGCCCGAAAGCTGGCGTGTCAGCCTGCCCGAGCGGGAGCCCGAACGCAGCCGGCATATCGCGGATTTCATCGCGGGCATGACCGATCGCTTCGCCATCGACCAATATGCCCGCATCCATGGCCGGGTGCCCGAAGGCCTGCGCAATGTCTGATGCAATGCGCCTGGCGCTGGTGGGCGCGACCGGGCTGGTCGGGCGGCATGTGGTCGAAGCCTGCGTGGGGCGACGCGATCTTCGCCTCGCCGCGGTCGCGCGCCGCGAAATGGCTCTGCCCAAGGGCGCGACCATGGAAATGTTCGTGGCCGAGGCTTCTCATTGGGGGGGCGTCTTCGAAGCCCTGCGCCCGCGCGCGCTGATCTGCGCGCTCGGGACCACCTGGAAACAGGCAGGCGAGGACGAAGCGGCGTTTCGCGCGGTGGATTACGATCTGGTGCTGGAAACGGCGCGCGCGGCAAAGGCGCAAGGGTGCGACCGGATGGTGGTGGTCAGTTCGGTCGGGGCCGATCCGCACGCCAAGCAGTTCTACCTGCGCGTGAAAGGCGAAGTCGAACGGGAACTTGGCCGCGTGGGATTTCACCGTCTCGACATTCTGCGCCCCGGCCTGCTGCGCGGCGACAGGGGCGGAGACCGGCGCCCGGCGGAAAGGCTGGCGATCGCGGCGAGCCCGCTGTTCAACCTGCTACTGCACGGCAAATACGCGCAATACCGTGCCATCGAAGCCGAAACGGTCGCGCAGGCATGCTTGGCTCTGGCCCTGAAACCGGCGCGGGGACGCTTCGCCCATTCCAATTCGGGCATCGAGCGCGCCGCGCGTAGCCTGCCCCTGCCGACGGCGGAACTGGACTAGGAGAGCGCAGATGGCCTGGCAAACCGTATTCGGGATCGCCAATGTCTGGGCGATGATTTGGTGGGCCGGACTGATCCTGGCCCCGCGCTGGGCGGCCTTGCTGTCGGGCGTGCTGTTCGCCGGGATAGGACTGCTCTGCCTCGCTTACGCCATCCTGCTCGGCCTGATTGTGAGCGGTACGGTCGATCCCGTCGGGGCGAGTGGCGGGGCCGATTTCACCACGATTTCCGGCGTGCAGGCGATCTTCGCCAGCAAGGGCGGGGCGGTGGTCGGCTGGATCCACTATCTCGCCTTCGACCTGTTCGTCGGCCTGTGGATCGCGCGGGATGCGGATGCGAAAAACTTCTCCCGCCTGCTTCAGGCGCCGATCCTGCTCGCGACCTTCCTGGCGGGCCCGCTCGGCCTGCTGGTCTGGCTGGCGGTGCGGGAACGGCGAGCGCGGCAGGGCGGACGCTGGCAGTGAAGCGCCACGCGCCTGCCACCGCGCGCAATGCCGAGCCGCTCGCGAACGTTCTCGCAAGCGAACTGCCCGAAAAGGGTCTGGTTCTGGAGATCGCCAGCGGGACGGGAGAGCACGCGGTCTTCCTCGCACGACGTTTCCCGCAATTGCGCTGGCAGCCGAGCGACCGGGACGAAGGGGCACTGGATTCGATCCGCGCCTGGGCCAGCGAGGCGGCGCTGGAAAACATCGCCGATCCGATCCTCCTCGACACGGCGAGCATCGAATGGCCGATCGAGCATGCCGACGCGCTGCTTTGCGTCAACATGGTCCATATCAGCCCGTGGGAGGCTACCGAGGGATTGTTCGCGGGCGCGGCAGAGGTTTTGGGGCGGGGGGCGCCCCTGATCCTCTATGGGCCCTTCATCGAAGACGGCGTCGAGACCGCCGCTTCCAATCTGGCATTCGACCGAAGCCTGAAAGACCGGGATTCGCGCTGGGGTTTGCGCAGGCTGGACGATCTCGATCGCCTGGCTGCGAAGCATCGTTTCGTACGCACCGAGCGCCACGCCATGCCCGCCAACAATCTGGTTCTCGTCTACCGACAGACCGAAGGCTGACTGGCGGACTGCGGAGCACCCGCCGGAAAGGGCGGAATGCTACCTGAATCAGGTGGCGTTATCGACGTCGTTCGCGACCGATTCGAGATCCTGCCCGATGCCGCGCACCGTGTTGCACGCAGCGGTCGAGATGGTCATGGCTGCGAGGCCGAGGGCGATGATGATCTTGCGCATGGCGATAAATCCACTCTTCATGATTGAAGCCGATCCCGGCTCGCGCTCAGACTAGCCGGGGCGATCTCTCCGAGCCAGTCGGCTATTCCAAGTCGTCGCGCTAGCGGTCTTGCCGTTTCGCGCGGCTGAACCATATGGCCGTGCTGTGACCGAACCCGATTTCCTGCTCTTCGCCAACGATGCGCAATTGCTGGCAATGGGCGGCGGATTGCTCGTTCTGCTGGCAGTGATCGCGCTGGCGATGGATCGCCGTCGGTCGCGGCGCAAGGATATCGACCGGGTCGGCTGGGTGCCGTGGACCGGGCTGTTCCTGATGCTGGCTGTGCTTGGCGGCGGGATGCTGGCGCTTGCCCTGCCGGTGGTTATCGCGGGATAGAAGCGGTCAGAGGCAGGCTTCGAGATAGGCCTGGTCGAAGCCGAACTGGCGCGCCTTTTCGAGCGTATAGGGTCGCAAGCCGCTGGAGCGGTATTCGCCCATGATCTTGCCATCGTCGCCTTCGTCCAGATATTCGAATTTGAACAATTCCTGCGTCACGATCACGTCGCCTTCCATCCCGATCACTTCGGTGATGTTGGTCGTGCGGCGCGAACCGTCGCGCAGGCGCTTGACCTGAACGATCAGATCGACGCTTTCCGCGATCTGGCGGCTGATGGCTTCCTTGGGAATCTTGATGTCGCCCATCAGGATCATGTTTTCCATACGGCCGAGGCACTCGCGCGGGGAATTGGCGTGGAGCGTACACATCGAGCCGTCATGGCCGGTGTTCATCGCGGCGAGGAGATCGAAACACTCCGCGCCGCGAATTTCGCCCAGAATGATCCGGTCGGGGCGCATACGCAGGGCGTTCTTAACGAGGTCGCCGATGGTGATCGCGCCCTGGCCTTCGAGGTTTGGCGGGCGCGTTTCGAGCGGCAACCAGTGCGGCTGCTGCAAGCGAAGTTCCGCCGCGTCTTCGATCGTCAGCACGCGTTCGCCCGGGTCGATCATCTTCGACAGGGCGTTGAGCATGGTCGTCTTGCCCGAGCCGGTACCGCCGGAGATCACGACGTTCATGCGGCACGCGCCCGCGATCTTGAGCGCGGTGGCCATCTTCTCGCTCATCGAGCCGAAGCCTTGGAGCATGTCGATCGTGATCGGCTTCTCGGAGAATTTACGAATCGAGATCGCAGTGCCGCGCAGCGAGAGCGGCGGGACGATCACGTTGACGCGGCTGCCATCCTTGAGGCGCGCGTCGGCAAGCGGGGTGGTCTGGTCGACACGGCGGCCGACCTGGTTCACGATCCGCTGCGCGATCTGGAACAGGTGCTGTTCGTCGCGGAACTGGATCGGGGCGAGCACCAGCTTGCCCTTCTTTTCGATATAGGTCTGCTGCGGCCCATTGACCATGATGTCCGACACGTCGGGATCGGCGAGCAATTCCTCGAGCGGACCGAAGCCCAGCAGCTCGTCGACCAGCACCTTTTCGAGCGCGAACTGTTCGCGCCGGTTGAGCGTGACCTTGAGCTCGGCCAGCACTTCCAGAATGATCGGGCGGAATTCTTCGGACAGCTCGTCCTTGGTCAGCGTGGCGGCGGCTTCCGGATCGACGCGTTCGAGCAGGCGGGGAAGCACCTGTTCCTTGATCTTGTGGACGCTCGCTTCGAACCCGCCGACCTGCGAACTGGTGTCGTGGACCGCGTTCATGCGGTCTTCTAGACGCGCCATCGCTTCGGATTTCTGCGCGCCGCCGCCGGTCTGCGGCGAGAGTGCGTCGTCGGGAAGCGGTGGGAACTGCTCGCCTCCGTCGCTTTCGGGTTCGAATTTCGGCGGGGCGGGCGGGCCTCCGCCGCGCATCGGCTTGGCGACTCCGAATTGCGGACGTGCGCCGGAGGACATTCCGCCCGGTCCGTTCTTTCGTCCGAATGCACTCATTCCCGACAACCCCCAGGCGCGACTGTATTTTCCGGCATGCTTAGAGGCGCGGTTTCCGGCGCTCTCTTTCGAGAGAAGGTGAATAGTTTGGAAACCTTAATTTTTCCTAAGCCGATGTTCTCACCCCGCTAGGGCGTACCGTGCGCTGTCGCCAAAGCGGAGTGGCATGGTTAAGGGCGATTGCTTCGCTATCGCAAAGGCCCTGCAATCATCATGCAACAGGATGACAGAAGCGGATTGCTGCTTGCCGCCTCGGGCTTCGCCTCGCTTTCGGTCGGCGATGCGATCGTCAAGACGATGGCGGGCGAATGGTCCCCGCTTGCCGTGGCGGCCTTGCGCTTTTCGATCGGTGCGATGGGGCTGGCGTTCTTGCTGTTTATCAAGGAGGGGCGCTCAGGCTTTCGGCCGAGCAATCCCTGGCTCCAGGTCGGGCGTGGGGCGTGCCTGGCCGGTGCGACGCTGTGTTTCTTCTCTGCGATCTTCGCCATGCCGCTGGCGACTGCGATGGCGCTGGCCTTCGTCTCGCCCGTCTTCGTCGCGATCCTGAGCGGGCCGCTTTTGGGCGAAAAGGTGCGTCCTCTCGTCTGGGTGGTCTCGGCGATCGCTTTGTGCGGCGTGGCATTGATCCTGCGGCCCAATCTTGCGGCCCTGGGCATGGTGGCGCTGTTGCCGCTCGCCTCCGCAGCCTTCTTCGCCCTGATGGTGATCATGAACCGGGCCAGCGCCGGGCAGGGCAGTTCGCTTTCCATGCAGGCATTCATCACATTGGGACATCTCAGCGGCGAGCCGAGCCTCGCTGTCGGGGTGCCGGACTGGAGCGTCGTCGCGCGGTGCGCTCTGGTAGCGCTGACCGCCAGTAGCGCCCACTGGCTCGCCTATCTCGGGACGATGCGCGCCGGTGCGGCGACCATCGCGCCTGTCACCTATGTCCAGATGCTGGTCGCGACAACGCTGGGCTATGTCATGTTCGGCGATGTGCCCGATCTGGCGACATTTGCAGGCGCGGGCATCATCATCGGAGCAGGGCTTCTCCTGTGGTCGCGCACCGCTGCACGCGCTCCGTCGAGGGAACCGTCCGGGCTGACCGGGCCGAAGTGATCGATCCGGTTCATTGATCCTTTGGGGATTCACGCTAGAGCGAGGGAAATCTCGAACTTTGTGAATTCAGGACCTTTTCTACCATGTGCGGAATCATCGGTATCGTCAGCGACAGCGCGGTCGCGGATCGGCTTGTCGACGGCCTCAAGCGGATGGAATATCGCGGCTATGACAGCTCCGGCGTCTGCACCATCCACGATGGAGACCTGATCCGCCGCCGCGCCGAAGGCAAGCTTTCCAATCTGGTCGAAGAGCTGAAGCGGCAACCCGCACCGGGTGAAATTGGGATCGCGCACACCCGCTGGGCGACGCATGGCGCACCGAACGAGACCAACGCCCATCCGCATGCGACCGAACACCTCGCCGTCGTCCACAACGGCATCATCGAGAATTACAAGGAATTGCGCGCCGAATTGCGCGGCGAAGGCCGTACGCTGGAAAGCGACACCGACACCGAAGTGGTCGCGCACCTGCTCTCGCGCGAGGTCGAGAACGGTGCTGCTCCCGAAGACGCGGTAAAGACTGTCCTTCCGCGCCTGCGCGGCGCCTTCGCGCTGGCGATCGCATTCCGCGCACATCCCGACATGCTGATCGGCGCGCGGCTCGGCTCGCCTCTGGTGGTCGGCTATGGCGAGGGAGAGACCTTTCTCGGTTCCGATGCGCTGGCGCTCGCACCGCTGACGCAGCAGATATCCTATCTCGAGGAAGGCGATTGGGTGGTGGTGCGCCGCGATGGCGCGCAGGTCTTCGACCAGGAAAACAATCCCGTGGAGCGCGAGATCACCACCTCCGGTGCGTCCGCCGCGGCGACGGAGAAGGGGAATTACCGCCACTTCATGCAGAAGGAAATCTTCGAGCAGCCGACCGTGGTGGCGCAGACGCTTTCCTCTTACATCCACCGCGCGGACAATTCGGTGGCGCTACCCCAGTTCGATTTCGACCTGTCGAGCGTGCGCCGGGTGACGATCGTCGCCTGCGGCACATCCTTCTATGCCGGCCTCGTGGCGAAATACTGGTTCGAACATTTCGCGCGCGTGCCGGTCGATATCGATGTCGCATCGGAATTCCGCTATCGCGAACCCGTGCTGGAAGATGGCGGGCTGGCGCTTTTCATCAGCCAGAGCGGAGAGACCGCCGATACGCTGGCGGCCCTGCGTCACTGCAAGGCGAACGGCCAGACCATCGCCGTCGTCGTCAACGTGCCGACCAGCTCGATGGCGCGCGAAGCGGACCTGCTGCTGCCGACCCATGCCGGTCCCGAAATCGGCGTCGCCTCCACCAAGGCGTTCACCTGCCAGCTCGCCGTGCTGGCCGCTCTGGCCGCACACATGGCCGTGAAAAAGGGGCTGATGGACCGCGCCGAGGAAGAGGATGTGGTCGCCCACCTGCTCGAAGCGCCGGCCTGCCTCAATGCCGCGCTCGATCACGACGACGATATCGCCGCGATGGCGCATCTGATCGCCCCGGCGCGCGACGTGCTGTATCTGGGGCGCGGACCGGATTATCCACTCGCGCTCGAAGGGGCGCTCAAGCTGAAGGAAATCAGCTATATCCACGCCGAAGGTTATGCCGCTGGCGAAATGAAGCACGGCCCGATCGCCCTGATCGACGAAAAAGTGCCCGTGATCGTGATCGCGCCGTCCGGCCCCCTGTTCGAAAAGACCATTTCGAACATGGAGGAAGTCCGCGCTCGCGGGGGACAGATCGTGCTGATCTCGGATGCGAAAGGGCTGGAGGATGCAGGCGAGGGATGCCTGGCGACGATCGAAATGCCGCGCGTCCATCCGCTGATCGCGCCGCTCGTCTACGCCGTCCCGGTTCAGCTGCTCGCCTATCATGTGGCCTGCGTCAAAGGCACCGACGTCGATCAGCCGCGCAATCTGGCGAAATCCGTCACGGTCGAATGAGGATTTTCGATGGGTAGGGATCGGCATATCGCCGGTTCCTGCCGATGCCGGGAAAGCCCTGGTTTACTTCGAAATAACCTTTTTCCGGCTATTGCGCCGGCGTGAGCGAAATGAAAGATCCAGACACGGAACCGGACCGCCTGAGCGTTGCTGCGGTGATCGGGCTCTCGCAGTCCGGCGCGGATGACTGGTCGGCGGTGCAAGGGGCCCGATACGCCCTTCTGTCGAAACGGATTTTCGCACGGCAGGTCTTGCATCTGGCGGGGATGGTGCTGGTCATCAGCCAGTTGCACAGCAGCGTTTCCTGGGCGGTCCTCGGCGCGTGGGCGGCGGCGCTTTTTGGCGTCATCGCTTATGGAACGGTACTCGATCGCCAGCTTTCCGATGCCGACAAACGGGTCTTCACCCGCAGCGAATACTGGCGGCATACCGCTCTCCTGGCGCTGAAAGGCATCGTATGGGCCAGTATGATCGCGTATCTGGCGGTCAGGGGCGACGTTCTCGGAGCCATGATCGTCTGGGGCGTGACGGCTATGCTGGTCGTGACCTCCTCGGCCAGCCGGTTCAGCGCTCCGCTCGGCGCGATCGCGTTCTGTTGCGCGATCGGTCTGATTTCTACGATCGCTTTCGCATTCGTCGGCGCCCTGGTTCCGGCCGCATTGGCTTTCCTCACCGCTTTGCTCGGGGCAGGTGCCTCAATCGAGACAGCCTGGATTTCGATGAGTGCCCAGGTCGCTCAGTCCGGTATGGACGAGAAGAGCAAGGTCGTATCCTTCCTGCTGCGCGAATATGAAGATTCCGACGCGGATTGGCTCTTCGAGCTCGATCCCGCGCGGCGGCTGCGATCGGTGACGCCGCGCCTCGCTTTCGCTCTCTCGCGCGAGCTCGACGAGATCGAGGGCGTATCCTTCATTCAGCTGATTGCTGGCGAAGCCTGGGAAACGGGAGATTTTCCGCCCAGCCTCCACGTCCTTGCCGACAAGCTGAAGCGGCGCGAAAGTTTTTCCGATCTTGTGGTCGAAGTCTCGATTGCGGGCAAACGGCGTTGGTGGGAACTGTCGGGCACGGCGATCACTGCAGCGGATGGGAGCTATGCGGGCTTCCGCGGCGTAGGATCCGACGTGACGGAACAGCAGGAATCCTCGGCCAAGATCGCCTATCTCGCGCGCTACGATACGCTCACGGCACTTCCGAACCGCCTGATGCTCAACGAAAGCCTGGGGGCGGCTCTGCGGTATTCCGAGAAATGGCGCACGCGCTGCGCGTTTCTGATGATCGATCTGGACCGGTTCAAGGCGGTCAACGATTCGCTCGGCCACCTGATCGGGGACCGGATGCTGGCGGAAGTCGCCAAGCGCCTGAATTCGCTGATGGGCGAAAACGAAATGTGCGGCCGGCTGGGCGGTGACGAATTCGCCGTCGTGATCCGCGACGCCGGGGACCGCGCCTATGTCGAGAAGGTCGCGCGTTCGATCATCGAACATCTGTCCGAACCCTATCAGATCGATCATCATGTCCTGTATGTCGGGGCCAGCATCGGGGCCGCGTTCGGTCCGCGCGACGGACGCACCGTCGAAGAACTGATGCGCAACGCCGATCTTTCGCTCTATCGCGTCAAGGACGAGGGCGGCGGGCAGTATCATGAATACGAACCATCGCTTCACGCCACGGCCGAGGAGCGGCGCCAGCTCGAACTTTCGCTGCGTTCGGCTCTGGCCAACAACGAATTGTATCTGAACTATCAGCCGGTCGTGAACGCGCGTAGCGAAAATCTCGTCAGTTTCGAAGCGCTCGTGCGCTGGAACAGTGCAGAGCATGGCTTCGTCAGCCCGGCCAAATTCATCCCGCTGGCCGAGGATACGCGCCTGATCGTGCCGATCGGCCAATGGGTGATGCAGCAGGCCTGCATCGAAGCGGCGAACTGGCCGGAATACGTCAAGATAAACGTCAACGTCTCACCCGAGCAATTGCTGGAGCCCGATTTCGCCACCACGGTCGTCCAGGCCCTTTCGCGCAGCGGCCTGACACCGAACCGGCTCGAAATAGAAGTGACCGAAAGCATCTTCCTGCGCGATGCCGATGTCGCGCGGCGCGCGCTGGAACAGGTGATGGCGCTGGGCTGTTCGGTGGCGCTCGACGATTTCGGCACCGGCTATTCTTCGCTCGGCTATCTGCGCAAGCTCAGATTCTCGACCATCAAGATCGACCGCACTTTCGTCCAAGGTGCTTCGCAGAACAGCGCGGAAAGCCTGGCGATCATCAATGCAGTCGTGGCCATGGCGGGCAGCCTCGGCATGACGACGACGGCGGAAGGCGTGGAGACGGCCGAGGAAGCGGCGATGATCCGCGACATGGGCTGCACCAAGATCCAGGGCTATCATTTCGGCAGGCCGATGCCGTCCGAAGATGCTCGCGCGGTGTTCTCGCGTGCGGAAGCGATCCGCTCCGCCTGAGCAGCCTCAGGCTTCGGCGAGCGCTTTCACGGCGCTTTCAAACAGAACTAGCCCGTCTGTTCCGCCATGCGCCGGATCGACCGCGCGTTCGGGATGGGGCATCATGCCGAGCACATTGCCACTTTCATTGAGGATACCCGCGATCGCGCGCTGCGATCCGTTGTAGTTTTCCCCATAGCGGAACGCGACGCGGCCTTCGCCTTCCAGGCGATCCAGAGTGTCCGCGTCGGCAAAATAATTCCCGTCGTGATGGGCCACCGGGATGCGGATCGACGCGCCCTGTTCGTAGCCGCGCGTGAAGACCGATTCGGTGTTGTCGACCGTCAGATCGGCGGTGCGGCAGATAAAGGTCTGCCCGGCATTGCGCATCAGCGCTCCCGGCAACAGGCCCGCTTCCGCGATCACCTGGAAACCGTTGCACACGCCCAGCACCGGCACGCCGCGCTCCGCCTCGCGCTTGACCGCGCGCATGATCGGGCTGTTCGCGGCCATCGCGCCGCTGCGCAGATAATCGCCATAAGAAAAACCGCCGGGCAGGGCGATGAAATCCAGCCGCTCTGGCAGGTCGCTATCGCCATGCCACACGCGCAGCGCAGGCGTGCCGCTCGCGCGTTCGAGCGCGACCGCCATGTCGCGGTCGCAATTGGAACCGGGGAAGGTGACGACCGCCGCGCGCCAGCTCATCAGCCGAGCCTTTCGATGCGATAATTCTCGATCACGGTGTTGGCGAGCAGCTGTTCGCACATCTTCTCGAGCGCTTCGTCGCTGGTCGAATCGGCGACGTCGAGTTCCACCGTGCGCCCGATGCGCACATCATCGACACCTTCGAAGCCCATGCCTTCCAGCGCGTGGTGGACGGCGCGGCCCTGCGGGTCGAGCACGCCGGGTTTCAGACTGACGAGAATGCGGACTTTCATCGGGAGGACCTGCCTTTCGTGGGGTCTGGCCGTATGGTCGGGATCGAGCGCGCCTATGCCGCCCTGCGCGGACAAGAGCAAGGCGTCAGGATGCGGGCGCGTCCGGCAAGACCTCGATCACGACGGCCCGCGCCGGATCGAGATAGCGCGCGGCGAGCGCCTGAAGCTCGGCAGCGGTGATCGCCTCCTGTCGCTCGGGCGCCATCAGCATACGCTCGCGCTGATCCTCCTCGCTCTGGGCGCGCGCGGTGAATGCCATCCAGCCGCCATTTGTCTTGAAGCGATTGGCGAGCCCTTCGAGCAGGGGGCGGCGCGCGCGTTCGAGCGTGTCTTCGTCCGGCCCTTCGGCAATGATCCGCTCGATCGTCGCGACCATGGCCGCGCGCGCTTCGGCGATTTGCGCCACGTCGACCTCGGCACCGATTCCGAAAGTACCGTACCCGGTATAGGCGTCGGACTGGCTGCTGGCGGACAGCGCGGAATAGGTCTGGCCCAGTTCCTCGCGCAATGTCTCGGTCAGGGCCAGATCGACCACTCGCGCCAGCAGGGTGAGACGGCTCGACAGCTCCCAGTCGCTTTGATCGGCGGTCGGCCAGTAGAAGCGGAGCAGCGCCTGATCCGGCTCGCCGCCATGAGTGAGAGTGAAAGTCTCGCGCCGGTCGGTGAAGCTGCGCTGGCGCTGTCCCTGATCGTAGGGGCGGAATTGCGCCTCGCGCTGCGGCAAGGCGCCGAAGGTCCGCGCCACCAGACGGATCGCTTCCTCCTCGTCGAAATCGCCGACCATCGCGATTTCGAGCGCGCCGTTTTCGAGCCGGTCCGCGATCGCTTCGCGCAAGACTTCGTAATCGAGCGCGCGATAGGCCTCGATCGGCTGGCGGGTGAAGCGCGGATCGCTGTCCGACAGGATCGGGCCGAGCCCTTCGGACAGGGCCGATTGCGGCGTGCGCCCCAGCTGCGCGAAGAAATCGTCCAGCGACCGTTTCCACGGCCCCAATCCTTCGGCGCGATAGCCCGGATCGGTGAGGTAGGCGGCCATCAGCTGCAATTGCAGCTCCAGATCGCCGGGCGTGGTCGTGGCGTTGCTCACGAAGACTTCATCGCCCGCGCCGAACGAGGCCCCGACCGAACGCCCGGCAAGGATCGACTGCAATTCGTCCCGGCTATGACGCCCGAGCCCGCCTGCCGACAGCAGAGGCGTCAATTCGACCGCGAGCGGTTCGGCGCGGCTTTCCAGCAATTTGCCGCCGTCGAGCGTCAGGCGCACCATTACCCGGTCGTCCGACAGGTCGGTGGTCTTCAGATTGAGCATCGTCCCGTTGGCAAAACGCAGCGTGCGGATACCGAGATCGGCGATCCGTTCATCCTCCACGATTGTGCCCGGCGGGCCGAAATCGGTGTAGGCGAATTGGCCGACATCGCCCTCAGCCGGCGCGGACACGGGCTTTTGGAGAGCGGCATCGACTGCTGCGCGCACCGCGCCAAGCCCGCCTTCCGGCGCGACCCGGCCCGAAAAGCGGATCAGGGGATCGTCGAGAGCAATCGCATCGGCGCGCATCGCGGCTAGGACAGCTGCGGGCGTGATCTCCGATTCGTAGCGCTCGTACAGCGCGTAGTCTTGCGCGGGACCGGTCGGCACGCTCTCGCCGCGCGCGATCCGGAACGCTTCGGCGGTGAAGGCCGCGTTGCTGCGGGTGGCCGCGTTGGCGCGCGCATTGTCGAAGGCGGTACGCAGATTGGCGGTCTGCTCCGCGATCTCGCCCGCCGTCGGCCCGTGTTCCAGCATGCGGCGATATTCCTCGATCACCGTTGAAATCGCGCGCGGCCATCGCCCTTCCTCGCTTGCCGCCATGAGCTGCGTGCTGCGAGCCGCTTCGAAGAAATTCGACGTGGCTGCCGAAACACCGCGAAAGGGCGGGTCTTCGCTTCGTTGCAGCCGTTGGAGACGACGGCCCAATATGCGGTTGCCGACCGCGCGCAAAAGTGTGTCGCGCCGATTCGTTTCGGTGTCGGGGCGGTCAATCCATACGCCGGTGCGCCCGATCGTGACCTGCTCTGTCAGCGCCGGGTCGAGATAGATGGCCTCGCGCCCGCGATCCGCGCTCTCCACTGGCCCGGCGGAAGGCTGGTCGGGCGATGATGCCGCCTGCCAATCGGCGAAGTGGTCCGTGATGGCGGCCTCGACCAGATCGGGGTCGAAATCACCGACAACCACCAGCACCGTGTCGCTCGGTACGTATTCGCGTTCCCAGAAGGCGCGCAGGCCTGCAGCGTCTGCGGCCGCGAGCGTCTCTTCTGTTCCGATCGGGATGCGCCGTGCAGCGCGCGAGCCGGGATAGAAGAATTCGAGCGAATCGATAGAATTGCGCAGCGCATAGGTGTTGCGCGTGCGGCGCTCTGCCAGGATCACCCCGCGTTCGCGCGCCACCGCTTCCTCGTCGAAGGTCAGTTCGCCCGCCGTTTCGCGCATCAGCATCAGCGCGGTGTCGAGCAGTTCGGGATCGGCGCGTGGCAGGTCCAATTTATACTGCGTGCGCTCCATTCCGGTCGACGCGTTCGTGTCCGCTCCGAAGGCGAGGCCCAGTCTTTCGAGCAGTTTGACCATCTCGCCCTCGGGCACATTGGTCGATCCGTTGAACGCCATATGTTCGACGAAATGCGCGAAGCCGAGCTCTTCCTCGCGCTCGTCCAGCGATCCGGCGGCGATCTCCATGCGGACCAGCGCCGTATTTTCGGGCCGGTCGTTGCGGCGGATTATGTAGCGAAGGCCATTGTCGAGCTTCCCGAAGCGCCAGGCGGCTTCGGGCGCGAATTCGCTATCGGCAAGATCCCACAGCGCCGGATCCCAACTGGCGGCAGGCTCTGCCACCTCCGCAAGGCCATTCTCCCCCGCAGCATCCTGTGCGGCCAAGGGTGAGGACAGCAGGATGATAGGAAGCACGGCGCGACGCAGGATAGGCATGCCCCGTGGTAACCGTATCCCGCCGATCTGTCGAAGGGTCAGCCCTTTTTCTTGGGCTTCCCGCTCCGCAGGCGGCCGCGATGGGCGGAAAGGTCGAACACTTCGCCCGGGCCGCTATCCTCTTCCTTCAACAGGCCGAGGCGGCGTGCGACCTCGCGATAGGCCTCTTCCTCGCCGCCCAGATCGCGGCGGAAGCGGTCCTTGTCGAGCTTTTCGCCGGTGTTGATGTCCCACAACCGGCAGCCATCGGGCGAAATCTCGTCGGCCAGGATGATCCGGCTGTAATCCTGATCCCACAAGCGTCCGAATTCGAGCTTGAAATCGACCAGCCGGATATCGATCGCGGCGAACATGCCGCACAGGAAATCGTTGATGCGGATCGCCATGCTGGAGATGTCCTGCATCTCCTCGTTCGAGGCCCAGTTGAAGCAGGCGATATGCTCTTCCGCGATCAGCGGATCGCCCAGCGCATCGTCCTTGAAATAATATTCGATCAGCGTGTGGGGCAGGGGCTCGCCCTCTTCCAGGCCCAGACGCTTGCAGATCGATCCGGCTGCGACGTTACGGACCACGACTTCGATCGGCACGATCTCGACCTGGCGCACCAATTGTTCGCGCATGTTGAGGCGGCGGATGAAATGGGTGGGCACGCCGATATGGGACAGGCGCGTGAAGACGTATTCGCTCACCCGGTTGTTGATCACGCCCTTGCCGTTGATCGTGCCCTTCTTCTCGGCGTTGAAGGCGGTGGCATCATCCTTGAAATACTGGATGATCGTGCCAGGCTCGGGCCCTTCGTAGAGGATCTTGGCCTTGCCTTCGTAGATCTGGCGGCGACGTGCCATATTGGGAAACCCCCGGAAGCCGAATAGAAGACGCCCCGGCGCGGTGGAATCGCGTGCCGGGGCAAGAGCGGGTTGCCTTACATCAGCCGGCAGGTGGAGGCAATCAATGCCCGCGCACAGTTGGGCTTCCGTCCGTCTCTTCCACCGCTTCGGCTCGCTGGCCCTTGAGATGCTCGATCAGCCGACCGAGCGTCGCGCGCTGGACGAGCACGCTGAAGAGCACCGCGCCGAAGGTGGCGGCAAGGACGAGATCGCGCACCGGCCCGGCGGGCAGCGACAGGGCGAGCGCGATCGAGATGCCGCCGCGCAGGCCGCCCCACCACAGCACCCGCGCCGCACCCTGTTGCTGAAGGCGGGCAGCGGGGATGAGCTTGGTCGAGCTGGCGACCGCCACGGCCCGTGCCGCCAGCGTCAGGGGAATGGCGACGATCGCCATGATGACCTCGTTGGTGCCTGGAACCAGCGCAATCAGCTCCAGCCCGATGAGCAGGAACAGGACCGAGTTTAGGAGCTCGTCGACCAGCTCCCAGAACTTGATGACGTAATCGCGGGTCACGTCGCTCATCGCGTAAGTGACGCCGTGATTGCCGATCAGGAGGCCCGCGACGGCCATCGCCAGCGGGCCCGAGATATGGAGCGCGCTGCACAGCGCATAGCCGCCCATCACCACGGCGAGGGTGATCAGCACCTCGATCGCATATTCGTCCATCCCTGCGAGTGCACGATAGCCGACATAGCCTGCCGCGAGGCCGACCAGAACGCCGCCGCCCGCCTCGATCGCGAACAGGCGTGCGCCTTCCGAAAGGGAGAAGTCCGCGCCCGTAACCGCCGCGCCGAGCAGGATGGTGAAGACGACGATGCCGACCCCGTCGTTGAACAGGCTCTCGCCCGCCACCGCGCTCTGGAGCGAGAGGGGGACGTTTTCTTCCTTCAGCACGCCGAGCACGGAAACCGGATCGGTCGGTGCGATCAGTGCGCCGAAGACGAAATACCAGATCGGTGCGATCGAAAGGCCGAGCAGCAGCCCGACGCCCCATACGGCAAGGCCGACCAGCACGGTCGATACGATCACGCCGACAGTGGAGAGCAGCAGCACCGGCAGCCAGGCGCTGCGTAAGCGTTCGAGATCGACATGCAATGCGCCTGCAAACAGCAGGAAGCTGAGCATGCCCTGCAAAAGCGTATCGGTGAAATTCAACTGCTGGAGCAGGCGGGCCACCGTGTCGTCCAGCGTGATGCCGGGGATGACGGTGTTCGCCACCATCAGCCCGATTGCGCCCAGCGCGCCCATCACGGTCAGGCCGATGACGTGCGGCAGCTTCAGAAAGTGATGATTGAACCAGCCCAGCAGGGCCGAGGCGACCACCAGGATCGCCGCCATGTCGAAGGCGGAAAGCGATGCGGAGGCAGTCTCATGCATGCGATCCGCCTTACGAGCGATGGCGGCGAAGGGTAATCCTTTTTACGCGCCCAGCTTGGCGGCCGTCTGCGCCACGCGCTTGCCGAGATAGCGGGCACCGGCAAGATCGGTCTCGGAAGGCTGGCGCGAACCGTCGCCCCCGGCGATGGTGGTGGCGCCGTAGGGCGCGCCGCCTTTTACCTCGTCCGTGCCCATCTGATCCTGAAAGCCATAGTCGAGCCCCACCACGGTCATGCCCATGTGGAGCAGATTGTTGAGGATCGACCACAGCGTCGTCTCCTGCCCGCCATGCTGGCTGGCTGTGGAGGTGAAGGCAGCCCCGACCTTGCCGATCAGCGCGCCCTTTTGCCACAGGCCGCCGGTCTGGTCCCAGAACGCGGCCATCTGGCTGGTCATCCGGCCATAGCGCGTGGGCGAACCGACGACGATGCCGTCATACTCGGCCAGCTCGTCCGGCCCGCCGATGCAGGTATGGCCTTCCATCTGCTGGAAGCCGGCGCTTTCCACCACCTCCTGCGGCGCGGTTTCGGCGACGTGGCGGATAACCGCCTCCGCACCGCCTTCGCGAATGCCTTCGGCCACCGCCTCCGCCATTTTCGCTGTGTGGCCGTAGGAGGAATAATAGAGCACCAGAATCTTGGTCATGGATCGGTCGTCCTGTCTGTTGGAGAAGGGAGGTTCGTCCGATCAACCAATCGGCGGCCACCTTGGTTTCCACAAAGCTGCATGGTTCGTTCATCGCGATTGCGATGCCGAATTACGGTGGGCGACCTGATCGGGAAAATGGTGCCTCGGGGCGGATTCGAACCACCGACACCACGATTTTCAATCGTGTGCTCTACCAACTGAGCTACCGAGGCTTGCACTCTTGCGGCGGCCCTCGAAAGGAACCGGCGAGCGGTTGGAGCGCCGCCCTATGGCGAAGCCATGAGAGCTTGGCAAGGGGTTTTCGGCGCGCGATTCAGTCGTCTTGCCCGCCGGTCACCTCGGCGGCGATTTCTTCCGGCAGGGCAGGGCGCCCCGGCACGGCATAGCCATCGCCGAACCAGCGTGCCAGATCGCGGTCGCGGCAGCGTTCGGAGCAGAAGGGCGCGTGTTCGGACGTCCTGGGCTTGCGGCAGATGGGGCAGGGTTTGGCGGCGTTAGTCATGCGGTACGATCTGGGCGGCGGCAGCCTCGAGCGCAAGTGCGGGTTCGATCGCCAACCGTGTCGGTCGCCCGGTGCGGCGCTCCAGTTCGGCCAGCCATTCCGGGCGCAGCTTCGCCTTCAAGGCCGGATGGACCGTCAGCAGCGTGATGCCCGGCCCCTCGACCCGCTCGGCCCGGCGCAATGCCAGACGTGCCGCTGCACCTGTCCGCCCGCGCTGGATGCGTTGCAGCAGCGAAGGTCGCGCAAATCGAGCGACCAATTGGACGAAACCGAACCCGTTCATCGCGGTGCGCTCGTGCGCCCAGCCGGAAAGTGCCCGGTCGAGCGCATCGTCCGCGGCCTTGCGATCGGCTTTCGCGGCGAGGGTCGGGAAATCGACCCCGATCGATCCCCCCATGTCGAAGCGTCTTAACGCGGTGCCGATGGCCGGAACCGCTGAGAGCGCGAGAGAGCGCGGATCGCCCGCGCCATCGACGTCGATCAGCGTCATGGCGCTGGTGTCGAAGAAAGCGAGCTCGCCGTCGTCGAACGCGGTCGCCCCCTGCCAGGCTTCGAGCCAAAGATCCTCCCACGCGCTCCCGTCGAAGCCGCGCACGGATCGGGCCTCGAACCCTTCGCCGCGCAATTGCTCGACCAGTCCCGGGGCTGGGCGGGGCGGGGATTCACTCGGGCGCGCATGGGCGAGCTTCGTCCGGTCGCGCTCTCGCAGCGCTTCACGGGTTATTTCGACACGGATCGGCGCGCCTTCCTGTGCGGCGCGTGGCAGGCGATCGACCAGCGCGTCTTCGCCGTTCGAAAAGCGCACCGTCCCCCGTCTGCTGCCCTGATGGCGCGAAGCGAGCACGGCATCCTCGACCTGGCCAGCCGCCAGCCGACCCGGCCACAACAGCCGTGCCGCAACGATCTCGCCCTTGTCGATAAGAACCGCGCGTTCTTCGCCGATTCCCTCTTCGACCAGCCACTCAGCCAAGCCGGAATCCCGCCGATTTGAGAAGGGCGCGCGTTTCGTAAAGCGGCAGGCCGACGACGCCCGAATGGCTGCCCTGCAACCAAGAGACGAGCCCTTCCGCCGCGCCCTGAATGGCGTAACCCCCGGCTTTCCCGTCCCATTCCCCGCTTGCGAGATAGGCGGCAATCTCCTCTTCGGAGAGGCGCTTGAACTTGACTGCCGTCTCGCTCAACCGTTCGCGGATCGTGCCGTCCGGCGCGCGCAGGGCGATGGCGGATAGGACCGTGTGGCGCCGACCGGAAAGGAGTTCGAGGCAGCGCCGCGCGGTCGCCTCGTCTTCGGCCTTGGGCAGGATGCGGCGCCCGGCGGCGACCACCGTGTCGCCTGCAAGGACATGGGCGTCTTCGCTCGCAGCGGCCTCGGCCTTTTCGCGTGCCATGCGTTTGGCATAGTCGCGCGGAAGCTCCGCCTTGGCAGGCGTTTCGTCGATATCGGCGGGAGCGATCGCATCCGGCGTCACGCCCAGCCGCGCGAGCAATTCGCGGCGGCGCGGGCTGGCGGAAGCGAGAATCAGGCGCGGCGCGCTCATCGAACGAGCCTCCGACTGTGTCGACTTATTGCGGGCCCGGACCGCCACGGCCCGGCATGAAGCGATAAGTGATGCGCGCCTTGGTGAGGTCGTACGGCGTCAATTCGCACAGCACTTCGTCACCCACCAGCACGCGAATGCGGTTCTTGCGCATCTTGCCCGCGGTGTGGCCCAACACTTCGTGACCGTTTTCGAGCTCTACCCGGAACATCGCGTTCGGGAGCAACTCCACAACCCGGCCGCGCATTTCGAGGAGTTCTTCTTTGGCCATGTGTATCCTTGTCTCGGGAAATATCTCGGGCAAAGCCGAATGGGTCGTATGCGCCGGGCACGCTTGCCCGGCTGGGCGCGCGCTTTAGCCGCGCGCGGGATAAAAGGGAAGAGGGTCGGCGCAAGTCCGACCAAGTGTCGATATGGTTCGACCGGCGTCGAGTGCAAGCTGTTTTCGTTATGGTCGGTTCACGCCGCATGCTGCAACAGGCGTGGGCGCCGGGGGGCGGACAGATTTTTATCGAAGGCTCGTTCATTGCACTTCACGACACATGGTTCGATCCTGGCTCTGGTTGTCGCGTCGCTCGCAGCCACCGCGCCGCAGCCCGTGATGGCGCAGGACACGGCTCCGTCTCAGGACGAGGAACCTGCCGGGGCGCAGGATGAACCGCAGGCCGAACCGGTAGTCGACGCGGCGAACACCATCGTCGTCACCGGCACGCGGCTGCGCGGACAGCTCGACGTGGATCAGCCACCGATCGCGGAATTCAGCGAGGAAGATATCGCCGCTTTCGGGGCGGGCTCCATCGCCGACGTGCTGGAAGCGATCGCGCCCGCGACCGAGAGCGGCGCGCGCGGCGGGCGCGGAGGCGGGCGGCCGGTGTTTCTCATCAACGGCATCCGGGTGTCGAGCTTTCGCGAGTTTTCGAACTATCCCCCCGAAGCGATTCAGAAGGTCGAGGTCTTCCCCGAGGAAGTCGCCCAGCGCTTTGGCTATTCTGCGGATCAGCGCGTCGTGAACATTATCCTCAAGCCCAATTTCAAGTCCGTGACGGCGGAGGTCGAATACGCCCAGCCGACACGCGGCGGGTTCTCCCGTAACGAGCAGGAAGCGACTTTTCTGCGCATCGGCGAGAAGGGGCGGCTCAATTTCAATGTCGAATTCGAGGACACCACCCTCCTGACCGAAGGCGAGCGCGGCCTGACGATCGAGGGGCGCGAGGACGAGGCCTTCTTCCGCAGTCTGATCGCCGACAGCATGAGCGCAGAGGCGACGGCGAATTACGTCCGCGCCTTCATGGACAGCGGCGCTTCTTTGAGCCTCAATGGCGCTTTCAATCACAGCGAAAGTCTGAGCCTTTCAGGTCTCGTGCCGGGGACTGATACTCCGATCGAGCGCCGCAGCGATACGGACACCGCATCCTTCGGCAGCACGCTGAGCGGCGTTCTGGGCGATTGGCGATCGACTTTCACGGCGGACGCGGTGGTGGCGGACGGGCAGACCGAAATCGACCGACGCGACGGGACGGGCTTCGATGTGGCGGACAGCCGCACCTGGTCCTTCGTCAACAAGGCCACTTTCATCGGCAATCCGCTGGAACTGCCTGCGGGCGAGGTGACGACGACGCTGGATCTCGGCTTCGACTGGAGACGCATCGAGAGCAGCGACACCCGCGCCGACAGCGACCTCGAACTGACGCGGCGGCGTTTGAACGGCGGCGTGAACCTGTCGGTCCCCATCGCCGAGCGCGACGGGTTTCTGGGAGCGATCGGCGGCCTCAGCGCCAATCTGACCGCAGGAATCCAGGATCTGTCCGATTTCGGCGCGCTCACCAATTGGAGCGCGGGACTGACATGGTCGCTAACCGACAATCTTTCGCTCACCGCGACGCGGATCGTCCGCGAAGTCGCGCCGAGCCTGACCGAGCTGGGCAGCCCCCGGATCGACGAATTCAACGTGCCGGTGTTCGATTATGCGCGCGGCGATACGGAGTTCGTGACGCTGATTACCGGCGGCAATCCGAATCTGCGCGCCGAGACCCAGAAGGACTGGAAGGTCAGCGCCAATTACGAGCTGCCCTTCTGGGAAAATACGCGCATCAATGTCGATTACGGCATCAACCGGTCGAGCGATGTGACCTCCACGCCGGGCTTCGGTGCGGCGTTCGAACAGGCTTTCCCCGATCGGGTGCAACGCGATGGCGACGGCACCTTGCTGGCGATCGATCGGCGGCCGCTGACCCTATTCGAAACGCGCAGCCGGGTATTGTCTTTCGGGATCAACACGCGCGGCGAGATCGGCAAGGCGCCCGAGCCGCGCGAAGAGCGTGGGGGTCCGCCCGCGCGAACTGCGCCAGGCCAATCGAGCGGCCAGTCCAGCGGCCAGGGCGGCGGGCAGGCCAGTGGCCAAGGCGGCGGCATGATGATGGATCCGGCGCGCATGGAAGCGATCCGCAAGGCGTTCTGCACCGTGCCCGAAGGCGAAATGCCGGACCTGTCGCAAATTCCGGAACCGTTCCGCGCCCGCCTCCTCGATGCGGATGGCAATCCCGACCCAGAGAAGATCGCGCAGGCCCGCTCACGTTTCTGTGGGGAGCAGGCCGAACAGACCAGCGAACGCTTCGCCGCCATGCGGACGGCGATCTGTGCCGATCCTCCCAATCTGGAAGGGCTGCCCGAACAGATGCTGGCGCGCCTCAAGAACGAGGCGGGCGAGATCGATCCCGAAAAGCTGGCCGCGCTGCGCGCCCGCATGTGTTCGGCGGAAGGGGCGCAGGCTTCGGGTGAAGGATCTGGGCGCGGCAGCGGTGGCCGTCGCCGGGGTGGCGGCATGTTCGGCGGCAATCCCGAGGATACCCGCGCGCGCTATTTCCTCAGCCTCAATCACAACATCACGCTCGAAAACGAAGTGCTGCTGTCGCAGGGCGGCCCGCTGTTCGACCAGCTCGACGGTGACGTCCTGGCGGGCGGCGCGATCCCGCGCCATACCGCGCGGCTCGAAGGCGGCATCTTCAAGCAGGGATACGGCTTGCGCCTGTCGGGCAATTACATCGGCGAAGCGCGTCTCAACGGCTCCGGCCTGCCGGGATCGAGCGACTTGTTCTATGGCGATCTGGCAACATTCGACATCCGCGTGTTCGCCGATCTCGGTCAGGTGCTGAAGAAGGAAGAGGGCTGGCTCGACAGCTTCCGCGTCTCGTTCCGCGTCGACAATGTGTTCGATGCGCGCCGCCGGGTGGAGGATGAGAACGGGGTCGTGCCGGATGCCTTCCAGCCCTTCCGCATCGATCCGACCGGTCGCTATATCGGGGTGGACCTGCGCAAGGCGTTCTGACCGGCCTAGATCGCCTCGCCTGCGGCCTTCCCGCTCGCCCAGGCCCACTGAAAATTGTAGCCACCGAGCCAGCCGGTGACATCGACCGCTTCGCCCACGGCATAAAGGCCGGAAACGCGGCGCGCTTCCATGGTCTTGGAGGAAAGCTCGCTCGTGGCGATCCCGCCAACCGTCACTTCCGCCTTGGCGTATCCCTCGCTGCCATTGGGCGTGAAGGTCCATGCCGACAGGCGTCGTTCCGCATCGGCCAGCTTTTTGTCGGGGGCGTTGCCAAGCTCGCTGGCGATGTCGATCCGCTCGGCCAGGATATCGGCGAGGCGCTGGGGAAGGCGTTCGCGCAGCACGGTCCGCAAAGTAATGCGCGGGCTCTCACGCTTCAGCGCCAACAGCCAGCCGGGCTCCCGATCGGGCAGGAAATCGACCGTCACGGTGTCGCCGGGCTTCCAATAGGAGCTGGCCTGCAGAATGGCCGGGCCGGACAGCCCGCGATGCGTGAACAGGGCCGCTTCGGGGAAACTGGCCTTGCCCGCTTTCGCCACGACCGGCGCGGAAACGCCCGAAATTTCGCGGAACAGCACTTCCTCGCCGCCCAGCGTCAGCGGGACGAGGGCGGGGCGCGGCTCCACGATCTTCAGCCCGAACTGCCGCGCCAGATCGTAAGCGAATCCCGTCGCACCCATCTTGGGGATCGAAGGGCCCCCGGTGGCGATGACCAAGGCAGGAGCGGCAATCGACCCATCATCGGTCTCGACCGTGAAGCGATCATCATCACGCGAAACCGCCGTCACGTTCTGCCCACATCGGATCGTTACACCGCCTTTCGCGCACTCTTCCAGCAGCATGTCGACGATCTGCTGCGCCGACCCGTCGCAGAACAACTGGCCGAGCGTCTTTTCATGCCACGCGATCGCGTAGCGTTCGACCAGATCGAGGAAATCGCGCGCGGTATAGCGGGCCAGCGCCGACTTGGCGAAATGCGGGTTGGCGGACAGATAGTTTGCAGGGCCCGCGCCCAGATTGGTGAAATTGCAGCGCGGGCCGCCGCCATCAGGCCGGCAGCACCCGCACCCAGGATTATCGCATCGAAGTTCTCGGTCATCATCCGACCGGAAGGCTGGTCTTCGCGTCCTGTCGTCCCGCGACGAAGTAGAACACGGTGCCGAGGACGATCAGGCTCAAAAACACCAGCACCGCCTGCGTATCGACCTGAAGCGCGACGTAGAGGCTGACCAACATCGCCAGCAGGGCGCAGACGGCGTGCACGGGGTTTATCCGCCCCTCGCGGTGTTCGATCACCGGCAGGGCCGCTGCGCAGATCGAATACGTAACAAGCCGGATCAGCGTGCCCGCTACGGCCAGCACGGCAAATCCTTCCCACATGCCGAATGCGATCGACGCGCCGCCTGTGAACAGGATGGCGTTGGCGGGCGTACCGTATCGCTTGGATACGCCCATGAACCAGCGCGGCAGCATGCCCCGCTGCGCCATGCCGTAGAGAATGCGGGGCTGGGTGGTGGCGCCGTTGAAATTGTTCGCCCCGATGCTGAACGCTGCGGCGACGACGATGGCGAGCGATCCGACCTGTCCCATCGTTTCCAGCGCGGCCCCGGCCAGCGCGTTCTCCTCGTTGGCGACGGCAGGAGCAATCGCGAGATAGGCCCAGATCACTGCCATGTAGAGCGCGGTGACGCCCGCCACCATGGTCACGATGGCGCGCGGAATGTCCCGGCGTGGTTCGCGCATCTCGCCAGCCGGTTCCACCACCGCTTCGAACCCCATGAAGGCGTAGAAGGTCAGCAGCACGACCGTTTCCACTGCGCTGAATTCGGGCAGGGCGAAGCCGATCGCCGGATCGCCCGCGAACAGCGCGGAGACGACGAGCGCAATGAGCGGTACGACCTTGATCACCGTCATCACACCCAGCGCGCCGACTGCCCGGCTCATGCCCACCAGGTTGACTGCAGTGATGATGCCAAGGATCGTGGCGATGGCGCCCATCTCGATCACCGGATCGGCCATGGCGGGCCACAGCGCCGCCATATAGGCGACCATGACGCTGGTATTCGCCGCGGCGGTCACGATGGCGCTGGCATAGCGCGCCCAGCCGGACTGAAAGCCGACGAAGCGACCGAAGGCGGCCTCTCCGTACAGGACCGGCCCGCCGCTGTTCTCGAACTTACCCGCCAGCCAGGCGTAACACAGCGCCAGAGGCATGAAGGCGGTTCCGCCCAGCAGCATCAGCCAAGGCGCGAAGCTGCCGACACCCGCCGCCAGCACGGCGGGCAGAGCGAAAATGCCCGCGCCGATCATCCCGTTGATCGGGAACAGGGCGGTGCCCCAGAAGCCGATCATGCGCGGCGGTGCGGAAGCATTGCTGGTGGGAAGGACGTCCATCGCCGCCGGATGGCGTGAAACAGGGTGTTAGACAAGCGCTCTCGGGCGCGCACAAGAGTTTGAGAAAAACGTGCGCGCGCACTATCTCCCACGTCATGTCGCGAACGAAAGCCGGTTCTCCCCACGATCCCCGAGGCAGCGGGCGTTTCAACGAAGAACGCGCGACCTACACGGTCGCGAGCGCGCAGCCCGATCTGGAGACGGGCGTGGGGGTCATTCGCGACACGGTGAAGACATTGAAACCGCGCCCCGGCGTCTATCGCATGCTCGATACGCGCGGCGATGTCCTGTATGTCGGCAAGGCGCGCAGCCTGAAGGCGCGGGTGGCGAATTACACGCAGGTCAAAGGGCTCTCGAACCGGCTCAAGCGGATGGTCAGCCAGTGCCGCGCGATGGAGATCGTGGTCACCAATTCGGAGGCCGAGGCGCTGCTTCTGGAAGCGCAGTTGATCAAGCGGTATCGCCCGCCCTTCAACGTCCTGCTGCGCGACGACAAGAGCTTCCCCTTCATCCTTCTGCGCGCCGATCACGCCTTTCCGCGCATCCAGAAGCATCGCGGCGCCCGCCGCGCGAAGGGCGATTATTACGGTCCCTTTGCCAGCGCCGGATCGGTCAACAAGACGTTGAATGCGCTGCAGAAGCTGTTTCTGCTGCGCAGTTGTACCGACAGTTTCTTCTCGAACCGCGATCGGCCCTGCCTCCTGTATCAGATCAAGCGCTGCTCCGCGCCCTGCGTAGGGCGGATCGATCAGGAGGGCTATGCCAGCCTGATGCGCGAGGCGAAGGACTTCCTCGGCGGCAAGTCGGGCGCGGTGCAGGCGAGCATCGAGAAACAGATGGCCAAAGCCGCGCAGGACCTGGATTTCGAGACGGCGGCGATCCTGCGCGATCGTTTACGCGCGGCGACCTTCATCCAGGGCAGCCAGGCGATCAATGCGAGCGGCGTGGGCGATGCGGACGTGTTCGCGCTGTCGGCCAAGGGCGGGCAGATGGGGGTCCAGGCTTTCTTCATCCGGGGTGGGCAGAACTGGGGCCATCGGGCGATCTTTCCCAAGAACACCGGCGATGTCGAAGAAGCCGAAGTGCTCGCCGACGTTCTGCTCCAGTTCTACGAGGAAGTGCCGCCGCCGCGCACGATCCTCGCCGATCGGGAATTGCCCGAACAGGATCTGATCGCCGAGGCGCTGGCCGAAAAGGCGGGACACGTTGTCGCCATCTCGATCCCCCAGCGTGGCGATCGGCGCAAGCTGATGCAGCAGGCCACCCGCAATGCGGTCGAGGCGCTGGAGCGGCGGCTGGCGGAAAGCGGGACCAAGGCCAAGATCCTGCGCGAACTCGCCGAATTCCTCGAATTGGACGAAGTGCCGCAGCGCATCGAGGTTTACGACAACAGCCATATCCAGGGATCGAAGGCGGTCGGCGCGATGGTGGTCGCCTCGCCCGAGGGGTTCGAGAAGGGCCAGTACCGCAAATTTAACATCAAGAGCGCGCAGACCAATGACGATTTCGGAATGATGCGCGAAGTGATGGGGCGCCGCTTCCGTAATCTATCCGAACACCCCGAAGGTGAGGAAGGGAAGAAGGGCAGCCACGAAACCGTGTGGCCCGACCTCGTCCTGATCGACGGCGGCAAGGGCCAGATGTCCAGCGTGCGCGATACGCTGGAAGAAATGGGAATCGAACGCGTACCGCTGATCGCCATCGCCAAGGGGCCGCATCACGGGCGCGAAGGGCGGGAGGTCTTCCATTTTCCCGACGGGCGCGAAAAAACCTTACCGGTCAATTCACCATTGCTGTTCTATCTCCAGACCCTTCGCGACGAGGTGCATCGCTACGCCATCGGCGCTCATCGCGCCAAGCGCAGCCGGGCGATCACGGCCAGTCCGCTGGACGAGATTCCCGGTATCGGCCCGGCCCGTAAGCGTGCGCTTTTGCTGCATTTCGGCACTGCCGGGAAAGTCCGGGCCGCTGCGCTCGAAGACCTTCAGCGCGCGCCGGGAATCAGCGAGGGCGTGGCCCGGCAGATCTATGATTTTTACCATGCGGGCGGTTAGGTTTTCTAGCCCGGCAGCGAGGGAAGCCGAATAACATCCGTTATGGCTTAAACGGGTTATTTACGACGTTGGATTAGGGGCAGGGGGACTGGAAAGAACCCTTGAAAACCCGGACCCGTCCTCTTTTTGCCTCCGAAAGGCTCCGCCACGCGGCCATCGCCTTGATATTGGTGCTGGCACTGGCGCCTTTGCGCTTTCTGGCACCGATTGACATCACCATCTGGTCGCTTCAGACCAAGATGTTCGAAAAACCGGTGGCGAGCGACATGGTGTATGTCGATCTTGAACCGCGAGGAGATACCGAACCCGAAATTGCGGCTTCGCTGAACCGCCAGATCCTCGCGACCGTTCGCGCGTTCGAGCGCGCCGATGCTCAGCTTATTGCCGTCAACGTGCCCCTCAGGCGCAGCGATTCGCCGGATGTCGATCGGGCGCTGCGCAATGAGCTGACACGAAACCGCGAACATGTTCTTCTTACTCGGGATCAAGCCGCCGACGGGCTCCGGCGACGCTATCCTTCTTTGTGGACGCGACTGACCGAAAACGGAACGTCGTCTCGAAGAATGATCGCTCCCGACTATGCGATCCGTCTAGATGATGTTTCGCGCTTCGATAGCGCGCAGTTGATGGGCGGAAACGCAACGTATCCGCAGATCCCGGCGGGCGCCAAGGTCGTCATCGGCTCGCAGCATGATTTCCGGGCTCCCGGCCCCGGTGTCACGCCTTCGGGTCTGATCCATATTCTGGCCGCCGAGACGTATAATCAGGGAAGCGGCGCGATCATCCGATGGCATGTCCTTGTGATTGCGATCTTTTCCCTGCTGCTTGCGAGCGCTCTCAGCCGTCTTCGTTCGTTTGGTCGCATGCAGGCCTATGTCGGTATCGTACTCATAATCTTGGTCGCCATCGTTGTGGCCGCCAAGTTCGGAGTTCGTGCCGAATTCTCGGATCCCGTCGCCCTTCTGGCGATCTATGGAGGGCTAAGAGCTCTCGCACGGTACAAGCGTCGCCATCTGCTGATCGAGCCGCGCAGCAATTTGCCGAATTTCGTGGCTCTGCATCGGGATTTGGGAGGCGATGCCGTCGCACCGCAACTCGCCATCATCGTGGCCAAGGTGGCACGTCTCGATTCCGTTTTCACAACTCTGAGTCCGAGCGAACAGCAACGCTATCTGCGCCAGATCGCCGATCGTCTGGCATTCGGTCAGAGCGGCAGCACCATCTATTACGATGGCGGTAAGTATTTCGCATTCGGCCTGAAGACCGCGCAATTCGAAGACCTGGAAGCGCATCTGCGCGGGCTGCGAGCGATCGCGACGCAATCGGTCGAGGTCGGTGCAAGATTGTTCGACGTTTCCATGACCCTGGGCGTCGATCAGGATGTCGACCGAACCGTATCGAACCGCCTGAGTTCGGCGATTGCTGGGGCGGATCGGGCACGCGAAGCCTATCGGCCCGTGTTCATGATCAGCGACTTCCAGTCCGATGGTGAGGATTGGGATCATTCCCTCCAGACACGTCTCGAACAGGCGCTGTCGCACGATCGGATCGATATCGCCCTGCAGCCACAATTCGATTTGAAGAGCGGCACTATTGTCGCCGCCGAAGCCCTGGCGCGGTGGTTCGATAACGAACAGGGACAGGTTCCCCCAGAGCGGTTTATCGGCCAGTGCGAGAGGGTCGGTAGATTGGACGAATTGACCGAGCGCATCCTTTCCAAGACGCTCGATGCGGTCGAAGCGATGGCGGTGCATGCGCGCGCGCCTGAGGTTTCGATCAATATCTCTGCCATTCAGCTCGCCGACGAGGCAATCGCCGATCTGATCGAGCGTCAGCTCGTCCCGCGCGCGATCGACCCCAGCGGCATAACGATCGAGCTGACCGAAACTGCCAGGATCGATAATTTCGACGTGGCAAGACGTACGATCGATCGGATCAAGCAACTCGGCCTTCGTTTCTCGATCGACGATTTCGGCATCGAGACTGCCAATCTCGAAACGATTTACGAATTGCCCTTCGATGAAATCAAGATCGACCGGCTTTTCATCGGCAATCTGCGCCAGTCTTCCAAGGCGCGGGCGATCACAGCCAATCTGATTTCTCTGGCACGCGATAGCGGCATGGTCTCGGTCGCGGAGGGAATCGAGGATAACGCGACTCTCGAAGTGCTCAAAAATCTGGGCTGCGATCGTGCCCAGGGCTATTTCCTGTCGCGGCCGATACCACCGCGCGAATTGATCAAGTTACTGAATTCGAAAGGTGAAGGATCTGACGGACGAAGACATCTTGGTTAACGATTGACAAACAAACATGGTTAACGCACTCTTCTGTGGCTTAAACAGAAGGGGCACTATCATGTGGAGCATCTGGAAATGGCTGCTCGGTTGATTTGAATCGCCGACATTCATACACGTGAAAAGGGCTCCCAAATGGGGGCCCTTTTTCATTGAACGCTAGACGCTTGCGGCGGTGACGTTCGCCGCTATCGCTCGCGTTTCCGCACCATTCCTTCCTGCGCGACGCTTGCCACCAGGTCTCCCTCGCGGTTGAAGATTCGCCCCCGGTTGAAGCCACGATTGCCGCCGCTCCAGGGGCTGTCGGTAACGTAAAGCAGCCACTCGTCGGCCCGTGCCGGACGATGGAACCAGATCGCGTGGTCGAGGCTGGCGCCTACCAATTCGCCGCGCATCCAGCTTAGCCCATGCGGAAGGACGCATGTACCCAGTAGCGTAAAATCACTGGCATAGGCGATCACCGCCCGGTGCAGAGCGCGGTTCTCCTCGATCGGGGGCAGAGTGCCCACGGCGCGGAACCAGCTATGGTTCAGGGGCGCGCGCGGCTCGCTGTTCATCCAATGCAGCTTGTCACTGGTCCGCATTTCGATCGGGCGCGGGCGAAGCATCAACGCGCGCTGGCTTTCGCTCATCCGATCGCCCATCTTCTCCAGCATTTCCGCCCGCATCTCGCTATCGGGTCGCAGATCCTCGGGCGCCGGGACGTCGGGCATCGCCGCGTCCTGATGCTCGAGTCCATCCTGCGGACGCTGGAAGCTGGCCGTGAAATTGAGGATCGGTTTGGACGCACCATCGCGCTGCTGGCTGGCGATCACTCTGCGATTGGCGAAGCTGCGACCGGTGAAGTCGGCGGAAACATCGTAGCCAAGCGGACTGCCTTCGATCCCGCCTCGCAGAAAATAGGCATGCAGCGAATGCGCTTCGAACCCGTCAGGCGCACACGCCTGCGCGGCCTGTAATGCCTGTGCGATGACCTGCCCGCCAAAGACCCGCCCCACGCCACCGGGCTGGCACGGTCCGTCGAAATGGTCCGTCTCGCCCGATCGCTCGACAGTGAGGAGACGGACGAGGCTGTCGTTCAGGGCCTGGGGCGAGGAGTCTGGGGCAGGGTCGGTCACCTCTCGCGCCTACGCGCCCCGATTCGCTTCGGTCAACCCGCGCCGAACAGGCTGCGATAGGCGCGATAGGAAAAGGATTTCGCACGGTTCGCATGCGGCCAGCGTTTCGGCGCGCGGAGATTGAAGCCATAGCGCCGCGCGATCCCGTTGAAACAGCGCGCGTCCGATTCACCATAGCTCCATTCCGAACGCCAGGTAACGGAGAGCGAGATGGAGCTTTCCGGACCGTTGCGGACGAAATGCGGCGCCATCACGGGCACGTAGAGCGCTTCGCCGGGCGCCAGCGAAAATTCGGTGCCGCCTTCGAGCAGGTCTTCGGCCCACGGCAATTCGCGCGGACCGCCCAGGTGATAGCTTTCGTGCACGCGGTCCGGGGCGTAGCGCGGATCGCCTGCGGGAAATTGCGTCATGGCCTTGTTACCGGTCAGCTGGAGCAGAATATTGTGCTCCGGATCGAAGTGATAGGGCGTGACCGCGTTCGGACTGGAAATGAAGACGAATGCCTGGGGAGTAAGCAACTCACCGGTTGCCGATTCGATCTGGGGCCGCAACTGCTCCAGCAATTCCATCAGCAGCGATCGGTATTCGGCGACCTGTTCGATATTCTTCAGCACCGCCCAGCTATTGCTTGAGGCGATGCGGCGTATGGTCTCGCCGATCGAAAGTCCTGTCCCGCCCGGCTTCCCATCGATGCCGACCGGAAGATCGCCGCGATTATATTCGATCGACGTTTCGGGAAGGCTTTCCGCGAGCGATGCGAGCCCTTCGAGCGACAGGCGCGCATCGGCGGTCAAGCTGTGCGTCAGCTTGTGCGGCGTTTCCGGATAATTCCTTGCAAAGGTTTCGCGGGCGGAACGCGGAAAGGTCTGGGCGAGCGACATGTCGTGTACGGTCATGGGCGTTTCTCCAGGCGGCGACCCTCGATACCGGTCAGAATGGATCCTGCGATCCTGCGCAGTCGGCCGCCGATCGGGATCGAGACTTTGACGATTTCCCGCCGATCGCGCCAGATGTGATCGATCATGGGATGATCGGGCGCGGCGCAGCTATCGGTCAGCGCGATGTCGTCGCGATCGAGAAGGGCAAGGTTTTCGAGTTGAAGCAAGACGCCGGGCGAAAAGCGAGCGAGGTCTTCGTCATAAGCGGTCTTGAAGCTGAAGGCGTGCGGGGGTGCCAGGAAATTGGCGAGCATCACCACGGGCCGGCCATCGAGATGAAAGGCGAGGCGCTGGAGACGCCCGGCCCCGGCGGCACCGGTCAGGCTGGCGCGGAACATGGCCTCGGTCCGGTGGTCGCTGGCAAGGGCCGATCCTTCATCGCCCTTCCATCCGGCCCGTTCCAGCCGGAGAAATTCGTCGATCCAGCTTTCCAGGCCTTCTGCATCGTCGCGACAACCGAATTGGAGTTCGCCCTCTTCCTCGAGCCGTCGGCGGCGGCGTGCCCAATCCTTGCGACGTTTCTTGCTGGCGGCAGCGACGAGATGCGCTTCGGGAGACGGGCCATGGTGCAGCACCGCTCGTTCTTCGCGATGCACGATGGAAGGAGCACGATTCGTCCGCGCGCAGACCGAATTCAGAGTGGCGAGGGCGGGGCTGGCCGCAGGGCATCCGCCAAGATGCAGAAAGGTCGACAAGCCGCTTTGCGCGTCGGCCCATGCAAGCAGCGCGGTCCAGAATTCGTGTTCGAAACCGACACGGATCAGCGGTTCGCCGCAGAAGCTGTTGGCGTGCTGCCAGCCTGCGAGATGCGGGAGGGGCCGCCCATGATATGTACGTGCAGCGAGGATCGGCAACAGGCCAACGAGCCGACCGCCGCTGACCAGCGTCGCGAGCCTGACACGGCCTTCAGGATCGAACGCGCGCAGGCCGGAAAGGATGAACCAGTCTTCGTTGAACGGGTTGGGAGAGACAGAGGTCCGCCCCAATTCCTTCCATTGTTCGATAAAGGCCTGCCCTTGGCATTCGGGCCAGGGCAGGGCGGAAAAGCCATTATCCAGATGCCCGACCGCGCCGAGCGCCGGTGCACCGCGCCCTTCGCTTCGCCATTTGCCGGCCCCCGGTCGATCGACTTGCGTCATTGCCATCCCATGCTCCCTCCCCGCATGGAAGTTGCAAGGCCCTTAGCAGCCCAAGCGCTTAAACTTGCTTAAGGCTGGAGGCCGAACCCTGCCGAACGAATAAGGGAGCGGCGGACGCTCGGCCCGCCGCTCCCTTACGAAGATAGTTCGAATGGCTCAGTTCAGATCGTGATGTCCAACTCCTTGGCCATCTTGACCGCCGAAGCGTCCAGGGCCGGTTTCGATGCGAAATCGGGATCGGACGAAACATAGGCCGGATTGTGCTTTTCCAGCCAGGCCGCAGCCGCGCCCAGCCATTCGATGCGAGTATAGTCGTAGGGAAGGTTATGCGTGTTCTTCGGCTGTTCGAGATACACGAAATCCTTGCCTTCCTGCTTGCCCGCACTCTTGAGCGCGCTGACGAGCGTGCGAGCCTGTTCGACCGGAACGCGCGCGTCGCGCACGCCATGGACGATCAGGATCGGCGCCCAGTCACCCGATGCGTTTTTCGCGGGGCTGACGGAATCGAGATCTGCCGCACCCTTTGCCAGATAATTCGAGCCGAACTTGCCGAGATATCCAACATCGTAACGCCGCATCAGGCCGAGATCGTAGACGCCAGCGCCGGCGATCGTGCAGTTCCACTTGTCGGGATCGCGCTGGGCCGCACGAGCCGAGGCATAGCCGCCATAGGACCAGCCCATCATGCAGGCGCGGTCCGCGTCCACCACGCCCTGCTGTGCAAGGTGGGTGATCGCGTCGTTGAGATCGTCCTGCATACGCAGGCCGAACCCATCGTCACGGCCCTTCTTGATCCATTCGCTGCCATAGCCGCCCGAGCCACGATAGTTCGGCTGCACCACGACATAGCCCTGTTCCGCCATCGCCTGCGCCCAGGGTTCGAACTCGGCATTGTCGCGAGGGCCGAACGGGCCGCCATGCGTGATCATCACGACCGGCAGGTTCTTCTGGCCCATCCGATGGCGCGGCATGGTCACCGCCGCTTCGATCATTTCGCCGTCGCTCGCCCGATAGCGCACCATTTCCACCGGGTTGAGCTTTGCATCCTTCAGAACGTTGTTCGACCAGCCGATCTGGCGGAAATCGCCCGACTGGATATCGTAATAGTAGAATCCACCGGCCTGATTGGTTTCCGCGACATAGATGACCAGCTTGGTCATGTCTTCGCTGGTCGAAATGATGCGGGCGTTATCCTTGCCAAAGGAATCGTCGAGGATCTGCTCCTGCACGGCCTTCAGCTGCGGGTCGAAATATTTGACGCGGCTGCGATCGGTCACATACGAAACGCTTCCGAGGGCGTTCCCGTCCTTGTTCGCGCTCGTGCCGCCGACATCGTAGCCTTCGACACCGAAGATTTCCTCCACGATTTCCATGGTCTGCATATTGACCTTGTAGACCTTGGTAAAACCGTCGTGATTGCTGGTCGCGATCGCCATGTCCGGTTCGTCGAGGAAGATCGAGGGGCTGATCCCGGCTCCGGTGAAGTCCTCGTCCTTCACCTTCTGGACAGTCTTGAAGTTTCCGCTGCCATCGGAACGGTAAAGCAGCCGGTCCTGTCCGGTATCGCCATCATAGCTCGATCCGCCGCGGATGTTGCCGTCGCCATCAGCGAACCAGCCGTAAACGGCGAGGTTGGGGCGCTGCACGCGCTGGAACTTGCCGGTCGCGACATCGACTTCGACCACTTCGGGGCGATTCCGGTCCGCGCCGCTATCGTAGCTCAGATTCTGTCGTTCGAGCAGGAACTTGCCGGTCGAATGATCGACATGGAGGATGGTGCTGGCATTACCGCCACTGTCCCGCCAGACCAGCGGTTCCATCTTGCCAGTGTTTACGTTGAACGACACGAGGCGCGCCATGTCGCCCCGCTGGCCGCCGAAATTTTCGCGGCTGACCAGCTGGAAGACGATATGATCGTTCCCGATCCAGCGATAGAAGCCCACGGTACGATCCCCGGCTTCCATGAATTCGCCGGACGAAGCGAAGATCTTCGGCGTCGGATTTGCTTCATCCAGATTGAGGACCGCGTAGACTTCCTGACCGTCATTGTTGATGGTCATCGCGAGGCGATTGCCTTCGGGCGAAATGCGAACCTGCTGCGTATTCGGCAGGGTGCCGATCTCCGAAATCGGCATGCGCTTGTGTTCCTGCGCAGCGGCCTGCGCCACCGCCGGTGCCGAATTCGCGATGCCTACAGTACCCAGCGCCCCGATCGCGAGCGCCATGGCGAGGCGGCTAGAACCCCGTCGTGCGGCTTTTCCAAAAATAGTCATATGCGTCCCTCCAGTCGAAATCCGTCTTGTCCAAGGCGCGCCAACAAAGGCGCTGCCACGGGGCGAACTGAAACAAACACAATGTTTTTCTTAAAGGCCCCGCTCCGGAGCGAAATAATACGGATACGAGGACCTCTTGCAAGGAAAAACCCCGCCGGAATCGCTTCCGACGGGGTTCGCTTTCACTGCGAATTGAGACGATCAGCCGGCAGCCAAGGCTGCCAGCAAAAGCAGAGCGACGATATTGGTAATCTTGATCATCGGATTGACCGCCGGACCGGCCGTATCCTTGTAGGGATCGCCGACCGTATCGCCCGTCACCGCGGCCTTGTGGGCTTCGGAGCCCTTGCCGCCGTGATTGCCGTCCTCGATGTATTTCTTGGCGTTGTCCCACGCGCCGCCGCCTGCCGTCATCGACAGCGCGACGAACAGGCCGCCCACGATTACGCCGAGCAGCAGGGCGCCGAGAGCCGCGAAGCCGTTTTCCTGCCCCGCGATCAGTGTGATGACGAAATAGACCACGATCGGCGCCAAAACCGGCAGCATCGAGGGCACGATCATCTCCTTGATCGCGGCCTTCGTCACCAGGTCCACCGTGCGGGCGTAATCGGGCTTGCTGGTGCCCGCCATGATGCCGGAGTCGCCCGCGAACTGTTCGCGCACGTCCTTGACCACATCGCCCGCCGCGCGGCCCACGGCGGTCATCCCCATCGCCCCGAACAGATAGGGCAGTAGCGCGCCGAGCAGCAGCCCGACGATGACGTATGGGTTCTCAAGAGAGAAATCGACGTCCGCATTCGGGAAGAACTCGGCCAAATCGGTGGTGTAGGCGGCGAACAGGACGAGAGCGGCGAGGCCCGCCGATCCGATCGCATACCCCTTGGTCACCGCCTTGGTCGTGTTGCCCACTGCATCGAGCAGGTCGGTCTTTTCACGCACGCTGTCGTCGAGGCCCGCCATTTCGGCGATGCCCCCGGCATTGTCCGTGACCGGCCCGTATGCATCGAGCGCCACGACCATACCTGCCAGCGCCAGCATCGCGGTGGCCGCATAGGCGATGCCCATCAGGCCGGCGAGCTGGAAGGTGGAGATGATTCCCGCCACGATCAGCAGAGTGGGCAGCGCGGTCGATTCCAGGCTGATGGCCAGGCCTTGGATCACATTGGTGCCGTGGCCCGTTTCCGAAGCCTTGGCGATCGATTTCACCGGGCGGTAATTGGTGCCGGTGTAATATTCGGTGATCCAGATGATGAGCCCGGTGATGGCGAGCCCGATGACCGAGCACCAGAACAGCGCCCAGCCGGTCAGCGTCACGACCTGTTCGGTGACTCCCTCTTCGGCCAACGGCGCGCCCGGATCGACTCCGGTTGCCTCCGCCCCGATGACGGCGTCCATCCCGCCCAGTGCGTAATTCATGACCAGCCAGATCAGCGGGATCGAAAGCACGGCGGTGACGGTGAAGCCCTTGTACATCGCGCCCATCACGTTCTGGCTCTTGCCGAGCTTGACGAAATAGGTGCCGATGATGCTGGTGAGGATGCAGGCACCCCCGATGAGCAGCGGCAGGGCCATCATCGGCAGCAGCGCATCGCCCAGCCGCTCGCCGAACAGCAGCGCGGTCAAGACCATGGTGGCGCCCACCGTGACGACGTAGGTTTCGAACAGATCGGCGGCCATGCCTGCGCAATCGCCCACATTGTCGCCGACATTGTCCGCGATGACGGCGGGGTTGCGGGGATCGTCCTCCGGAATACCGGCCTCGACCTTGCCAACGAGGTCGGCGCCGACATCGGCGGCCTTGGTGAAGATTCCGCCGCCGAGGCGCGCGAAGATCGAAATCAGCGAAGCGCCGAAGGCGAGCCCGACCAGCCCGTCGATCACCGCACGGTCGTTCGCGGCGTAGCCCGCCGGACCGACGAGATACCAGAAAAACACCGCGATCGCGAGGAGGGCTAGGCCCGCCACGAGCATGCCGGTGATCGCGCCCGCACGGAAGGCGAGGGTGAGGCCCTGTTGCAGCCCGCTTTGCGCGGCGGCGGCGGTGCGGACGTTGGACCGCACCGAGATGTTCATCCCGATAAAGCCCGCCACGCCCGACAGGATGGCTCCGATGACGAAGCCGACCGCCGGGATCGCGCCCAGAAACACGCCGACGAGAATGGCCACGACCACGCCGACGAAGGCGATCGTGATATATTGCCGCTTCAGATAGGCTTGCGCCCCTTCCTGAATGGCGGCGGCGATTTCCTGCATACGGGCATTGCCCGTACCCGATGCCAGCACCTGTCGGCTGGTGACGAAACCGTACACGACCGCGAGCAGGCCAAGCACGATGGCTATCCAGATGAGTTCCAAGTTCCCCTCCCACATTTGTTTTTATCGTGTCTCCCGGCGAGGGAACGCCGGTGCACATAGGGGAAAGGTATAAGCGGGGAGGATTGCGTGGCAAGGCGCAATCGCGCGGGCTTTTATGCGTCGTCGGGCCCGCGCCGCGCAATTTTCCTAATGGCTGTACCCGAGCCCGTCGGAGCGGGAGAGCGCCTCTCCGTCGAGGATGAGGGCCGGCCCCTCCGCCACGACCGTGCCGATCCGGCTGGCTGCGATCGGAAGCTCGACATCGGCGGGCGCGGTGAACAGCAATTCGTAATCGTCGCCCCAGCGCAGGCACTCGTCGCGGCGCGTCGGATTGGCGACGGGTATTGTTGAGCTGTCGACTTCGATGCGCGTCCCGCTCGCTTCGGCCAGCCGCCAGCAATCGAGCAGCAACCCGTCGGAGACGTCCATCATCGCGGTGACGATCGGCGCGAGAGCGCGCCCTTCGCACAGCCGTGGGCGCGGGCGGCGATAGGCGAGATCGTGCTCTCCTTCGGGTCTCTCGAAGCCGAGCATGGCACACCCGAGGGTGCCGGTGACATAGACCGCATCGCCCACCTGCGCGCCGCGCCGGTCTGGCACCGGGTCCGACGTTGCGCGCCCGATCGCGGTGCAGCCCCACACTCTGCGCCCCTCCGCGCGGACTGTGTCTCCGCCAAGCAGGGGCACGTCGTATTCGGTAAGTATCTGGCTTAGGCCTTCGACGAAACGGTCATCGCCTTCGCCGAGCATGTGGCCGACGAGAACACCCACCGGCTCCGCGCCCTTGGCCGCCAGATCGGACAGATTCACGGCGATAAGCTTCCAGGCGATATCCGCCGGATCTTCGCCTTCGCGAACATGCACACCTTGGACGAGCGTATCGTGCGTGAAGATCAGGCGCTCGCCTCCGACAGCGATGATCGCCGCGTCGTCCCTGAACTCGCGCGCCGCCGGATGGCTGGCGAGCGAGCCGAGCGCGGCGATGAAATCGCCTTCCGTCAGCGCCCGGCATCCTTGGCGACCGCATCCAGCACGCCGTTGACGAATTTCGCCTCGCGATCGTCGAAGAAGGCCTTGGCCACATCGACATATTCGCTGATCGCGGTGGCTTTGCTGATGTCCGGGCGCGCGATCAGTTCGTATGTGCCCGCGCGCAGGATCTGGAGCATGGTCTTGTCGAGCCGGGCGAGCGTCCACCCTTGCGCCAGTCGCGCGGTCAGCTTGTCGTCGATCTCCTCGCGCCGCGCGTCCACGCCGCCGACGATATCGTCGAAAAAGGCGACCTCGGCATCGGCATATTCGTCGCCTTCGATTTCTCGTCCAAGCCGATGCTGATGGAATTCGTCGAGCAGGCGGGGAAGCGGGGTCTTTTCCATGTGGCGCTGATACAGCGCCTGGACGGCGGCAAGGCGCGCGGCGCTGCGGGCCTGAGAGCGGGAGTTGCGGCTCATTTCAGTCTCAATTCGATGGATTTGGCGTGGGCGGGCAGGCCCTCGGCATGGGCGAGCGCGACGGCTGCCGGCCCGATCGCAGCGAGTGCCTCGGGGTTCGCGTCGATGAAGCTGGTGCGCTTCATGAAGTCGAGCACCGACAATCCGCTGGCAAAGCGCGCGCGGCGCCCGGTGGGAAGGACGTGATTTGGCCCGGCAACGTAATCGCCGACGGCTTCTGGCGTGGTCCGCCCCAGGAACACGCTGCCCGCATGGCGCAGCTTCGCGAATAGCGGTTCGGGATCGGCCACGGCGAGCTGAACGTGTTCGGCGGCGAGGCGATCGGCGAGCGGGATCGCATCGTCGAGCGTGTCGACCACCACGATCAACCCGTTCGCCTCCCAACTCGTTCGCGCGGTCTTTGCAGTCGGCAAGCTCATCAATTGCAGGTCCACTGCATCTTCGACCAGTTTCGCGAAGCTGCGGTCGTCGGTGATGAGGATCGACTGGCTGGTGGGATCGTGTTCCGCCTGACTCAAAAGATCGGCGGCGATCCAGTCGGGATCGTTGTCCTTGTCGGCGATGACGAGGATTTCGCTTGGGCCCGCGACCATGTCGATGCCGACCACGCCGTAGAGCTGGCGCTTGGCCTCCGCGACCCAGGCATTGCCGGGTCCGGTCACGACGTCGACGCGGGCGATCCTGTCCGTCCCGTAGGCGAGTGAGGCCACGGCCTGCGCCCCGCCGACCCGCCAAATCTCGTCCACCCCGGCGATATGCGCCGCAGCGAGCACCAGCGGATTGCTTTCGCCCTTGGGCGTGGGCGTCGTCACGACCAGCCGGTCGACGCCCGCGACCTTGGCGGGAATGGCGTTCATCAGCAGCGAGGAGGGATAGGCCGCGCGGCCTCCGGGCACGTAAAGCCCTGCCGCCTCGACTGCGTTCCAGCGCGCGCCGATCCGCATCCCGATATCGTCGGTATAGTCGCGGTTCTGGGGCAGCTGGCCTTCGTGATAGGCGCGGATGCGATCGGCGGCGAGCTGGAGCGCATCGCGCAGGTCGGGGTCCAGCGCGGCGTGGGCCGCGGCGCATTCTTCCGCCGTGATCCGCCAGTCGGAATCCTCGGTCAGGCGATGGTCGTCGAAGCGCATGGTGTATTCCACCAGCGCCTTGTCACCCCGCTCGCGCACTTCGTTGAGGATGCGGCCGACATCGCGCGCCACGTCGGCATCGCTTTCGCGCCGGTCGCGCACCACGCGTTCGAACGCCCGCTCGAAGCCGTCTTCTCCATGGGTCAGGAATTGCATCAGGCGACTTTCCTTTTCGCGGCATCGGCGCGGAACGCTTCGACCAGCGCGCCGACGCGGCTGTCGGTCTTGAGTGCGGCGCGATTGACAATCAGGCGGGCGGAGATGTCGAGAATGCGGCTGGTCTCGACCAGGCCGTTTTCGCGCAGGGTGGTGCCGGTCGAGACCAGGTCCACGATGCGCCCGGCAAGGCCCAGCTCCGGCGCGATCTCCATGGCTCCGTTCAGCTTGACGCATTCGGCCTGGATACCCTGACGCTCGAAATGGCGGCGGGTGAGGTTGGGGTATTTGGTGGCTACGCGCAGATGGCTCGCGCCCGACACATCGCGCGCGCCATCCTTCGGTTCCGCGACGGCAAGATGGCAATGGCCGAAATCGAGGTCGACCGGAGCGTATAGCTCCGCATAGTCGAACTCCTCGATCACGTCCGATCCCACAATGCCCAATTGCGCCGCGCCATGCGCCACGAAGGTCGCCACGTCGAAGGCGCGCACGCGGATCAGGCGCATGTCCTCCCGCGTGGTCGCGAAGGTAAGCGACCGGTTCGCCTTGTCGTGGAAGGCGTCTTCCGGCACCACGCCTGCGCGCGCCATAACGGGCAGCGCCTCGTCGAGGATGCGCCCTTTGGGCACGGCGAAGGTAAGCTTTTGCGGCATGGTGCGGGCAGATAGGCAGCGGTGGGACAAAGGGCAACACGAATGGCCGACGCGGAATACAAAGTGATGGATCCGCAGGCGCGCGGACCGGAGGCAATCGAGCGCGCCTTCGAAAACCAGGTGGCCTATTGCCGCGACAACGGCGCGCCGATCACTGCCAGCGTCAATCAGGCCTTACGCGAACTGATCGAGACGGATCGCGGCGGCACGGTGATGCTGCGCGTGCGTAAATGGGCCGGGCCGCCGCTTGCCGATGCGCTGCCGCTGCGGCTGGCTGGCGGGCTTCACGCCTTGCACCTTACGGGGGAGGAACCCGCGCTCGCCCCGATTTACGACGGGCTCGGCCCCAACGATGCGACCGCATTGGTTGCCGATGCGATCGAGCGGAACGAGGCCTTCCTGCTGCCATGGCTGGACGGGCCGCCGCAGACGAACGAAGCGGGCCGCAGTTGGGGCTACGCTGCGGCGATGCTGTGGCTCGCCGACAAGGGATTGCCGGCAGATTTCTCCCTGTTCGAGATCGGCTCCAGCGCGGGAATCAATCTGATGATGCGCCGCTATCGTTTCGACCTTGGCGGAGTGACCGTGGGACCGGCGACCTCCGGCATGCAGTTGAAGCCCGAATGGCGCGGCGCGCCCCCTCCCGACGCGCATTTCGACATCGTCGGTTCCAAGGGGTGCGACTTGGCGCCGGTCGATTTGACCGACCCGGACCAGGCCCTGCGTCTCAAGGCCTATATCTGGCCCGAATTCACCACGCGGTTCATGCGGATGGACGCTGCGATCGAGGCGGCCAACCGCTTCCCGCCCGAGATCGCAAGGCAGCGCGGCCGCGACTTCGTCGCGGACATGCTCTCGGGCGAAACGCAGCCCGGTGTCACGCGCGCGCTGGTGCACTCGGTGGTATGGCAATACGTGCCGCAGGAAGAGCGCGAGCGGATCGAAGCGACGATTGTGGAGGCTGGCGCCTCGGCGACCGCAGAGGCTCCGCTGGCATGGATTTCGCTCGAGGCCAATCGCGACACGCACCGCCACGAATTGTGGGTGCGGTATTGGCCGGGTGGCGATGCCTGGGTGAAGCTTGCCACCGCCCATCCGCACGGGGAATGGGTGGAGTGGGTCGCCTAGAGCGCAATCACTCGCCCTGCATCTTCTCCATGTATCCCTTCGCCACCATCGCGGCGACCTGATCGAGCAATTGGTCCGGCGTGCGGCGTAACTCGCCCATCGCTTCTTCCATTCCCTCGGCGACGATGATCTCGCGTTGGTTCAATGCGATCGCATCGACGATCCGCTTCGCTGCTTCCTTGGGCGGAATGCCGTCGTCGATCGCCTTGTCGCTTTTGCCGCGCCGTTCCCCCTGGCCCGTCAGCGCATTGCGGCTGACATCGGTGGCGACCGATCCGGGGCACACGACATGGACGTCCACACCGCTCTGCGACAATTCGGCCCGCAGCGCGTCAGCATAGCCGATCAGGCCGAACTTCGCGGCGCAATAGGCGGTTCGCAACGGCACGCCGACCTTGCCTGCGATGCTGGAAATGAAGACCAGCTTTCCCGATCCGCGCTCGACCAGATGGGGCAGCAAGGCCTGGGTCGCGGCGATCTGAGCGAGGAGGTCGATTTCGACGATGTCGCGATAGACCTTGAAGTCCGTATCGACGGCAGGGCTGCGCTGGGAAATCCCCGCATTGGCGACGAAGATATCGACGCCGTGCCATGCCACCGCTTCTTCGCTCGCCCGCTGCATCGCGGCCTCGTCGCGTACGTCGAAGGGAAGCACGAGTGTTTCCGTGTCCAGCGATTGGGCGACCTCGCCAAGCCGCGCCTCGTCGCGCCCCGACAGGATCAGCCGCGCCCCGCGTCCGGCCCAGTCGCGCGCCAGCGCCGCGCCGATGCCGCTGCTCGCGCCGGTGATCCACACGGTCTTGTCGTCGAAACTCATAAATTCGTCCTCAGGGATAGGTCACGGTCTTGGGGGCGCCCTCGGGCAACGGAATGAATTCCTCGGCATCGCCCGGAACCGCCGGAAAGCGGCCTTCGCGCCAGTCCTGCTTCGCCTGTTCGATCCGCTCCCGGCTGGAACTGACGAAATTCCACCAGGCATGACGACGTGTGGCGAAAGCCTCTCCGCCGAGCAGCATGACCCGCGCTCCGCCAGCGCTTTCCAGCGTCATCTCGCGGCCCGGCTTCAGCACGGACAATTCATAGAGTTTCAGCGCGATACCGTCGATCCGCGCCTCGCCGCCGACCAGCATTACGGCACGCTCGTCCGCTTCGTCTTCGATCGGGATCGCCCCGCCCGGTTGCAGCAGGATTTCGGCGTAGATCGTGGCCGCGTGAGTGGTGGTTGCAGCCCGTTCGCCCCATAATTCACCCATGATCACGATCGCCTTGCTGCGCCCGTCTTCGATCACGGGCAGGTCGCTGATCGCTTCGAACGCGGGGTCGATTTCTTCGCGGCCATCGGGCAGGGCCAGCCAGGTCTGCATGCCGTAAAGCTTCGGCCCGGCATCGCGCTCTTCCTGAGGGGAGCGTTCCGAATGCACGATCCCGCGCCCGGCGGTCATCAGATTGACCTGGCCGGGCCGGATGGTGGAAAAACTGCCCAGACTGTCGCGATGGTCGATCGCTCCTTCGAACAGCCAGGTCACTGTGGCGAGGTCGATATGCGGGTGCGGGCGCACGTCCATTCCCGATCCCAGGTCGAGCTGTGCGGGGCCGAACTGGTCGACGAAGATGAACGGCCCCACCATGCTCCGCGCCCGCGACGGAAGCACGCGGCGCACCTGAAACTGGCCCAGATCGTGAGTGGTCGGTGTGAGGGTCTGGACGATATTGCTCATGAGGCGTCGAGCTCCGGATAGTGACGGAAGATACCGTCTTCGTTGAAGGCGATCCGGCGCTCGCTGTCCAGATAGCGGGCGACGCCTTCGATCTTGGCGACTGCGTCGCGGCAGGCGACAAGGCGTGGATAATCGGCCTCGATCGCCTTCATCCGCTGAGGAAAAGCGTAGCGCAGTCCCTCGATCAGCTGGAACAGCGAGGTATCGACATGGCTCCAGCTCTCGCCCGCCATGAAGGGGCCGTCCATCACGCCCAAGGCCTGTTCGAAATGGTCGAAATATTTGGGAATGCGTTCCGCGCGGAATTTCTCCGCTGCGATTTTGGCCGCGTCCTTCTGGTCGTCGTAGTAGAGGCTGCCCGCAATCGGATGGTGAACGTCATGCACTTCGGCGACGATGTCGGTGATGGTCAGCTGCAGCTGGACGAGGTGCAGGTCGGTCGCCGCATCGCCGGTGCTGCGGCCATGCTTCTCGTTCAACCAGGTTACGATATGGGCGACCTGCGCGATGGCGAAATCGCTCTCCCGCTCGACGAGATAGGGGGGGGGGCATAAGGGGCGAAGCCGTTTTCGGCGCGCGCTTCCATATCCTCGACCAGCGCCTGCGCATCGGCATCGCGCGCACGGTCGCGCCAGCGAAGGTCCATAGCGGCGAGGAACAGGCGGACGAATTCGCCGCGCCCCTGAATGCCGGGCCAATACCACAGATCGTACGGCGGCTTGGTCTCGTCGCTCAAGGTAGCGCTGCTCATGGGGTTGGGGCCGAAGCCTGAATGGCGAGCGCGTGGACGCGCTCGCCCGGAATGTCGCCCAGTGCCTTGTTGACCATGCGCTGGCGCTCCACGCGGCTTTTGTCGGCGAAGGCCGGCGCTTCGATCGCGACGGTGAAATGCGATTCCCCGCTCCCGTCGTCGCCCATGTGGCCGCTATGCTTGGCGCTGTCGTTGATCACTTCGAGCCGGGTCGGACTGAAAGCTTCGGTGAGCAAGCGCTCCATTTCCTGCTGGACGGTTTCGGCCATGCGTTCGATCTCCTGTATCCGGGCTTTGCATATGCGTGCCCAATCCCCATTCTCAACCGAATGCGGCAGACAAAGTTTCATGGACGATACGAGGCGGACGGGCGGGTGTGCGAGCATCCGGCCTGCAACGAACCGGGGGAATTCCGCGCGCCCGGCCACGGCCACGGCTTCGACGGGCCGGGTGGCTGGCGCTGGATGTGCCTCGATCACGTGCGCGAATTCAACGCGGGCTATGACTGGTTCGAAGGGATGAGCGCGGAAGAAATCCTGCATGCGCAGGCCCCGTCGAGCGGGTGGCGGACCGAGAGCCCGACCTTTCGCGCCAATGCGGGCGTCGACGGGATGCCGCGCTGGACCGATTACGACGATCCGCTCGACGCGATCGCGGCGCGCGCATCGGGGATCAAGAGCCGGGCGAAGCGCCAGGCCGATCTCGCCATGGATGGGCGGTTTTCGAAGGAAGAGGCCAAGGCCCTCGATACGATGGGGCTGGGGCTCGATACGGATCGCCAGCGCCTGCGCCGCCGTTATTCGGAGCTCGTGCGCCGGTATCACCCAGATCGCAATGGCGGCGATCGCAAGTTCGAAGATAGGCTGGTCCGCGTGGTCGAGGCCTATCAGGTGCTCCGCAAGAGTTCGGCCTTCGCCTGAGCGCGCCGTCAGCTTTGCCGGAAGGCCCAGCGCAGCGTCTTGCCCATGCCCCAGGTCGCGGCGCGGGCGGGCAGGGCGGACAGGCCGGGTCGCTCCAGCCCCAGCATGGATCGCGCGAAAGGCGGTAGCAACGCCACTGCTTCGCCGCCGAGCATGGCCTGCACTGCCGGTGGCGCACCTTCCGGCCGCTGGTTGAGCACCAGATCGGCGATCTCTCGCGCTTCGGGGCTCGTCGTCAGATCGCTTCGCAGGTCGCGGAAGATCGTTTCGGCCTCGTTGCGGTCCAGCGGGACCGGATCGGCACCAAGAGCGCGGGCGATCACGGCGAACTGGCGATAATATTCGTCCTGTTCGTGCCCCGGCATGCCCGGACGGACGTGGCGCAGATAAGCGGCGAGGAAACTGGTCGCCTCCGCCACATGCACCCAGGCGAGCGTGCGGGGATCGGTGGCGGAATAGGGTGTTCCGTCGGGTAGCGTTCCGCCCACTTTCGCGTGGATACGATTGACTCGCTCGATCGCCTGCATCGCCTCGTCCCGATGGCCGAAGGTCGTCGTCGCGATGAAGCGCGCGGTGCGGCGCAGCCGCCCGTGCATGTCGGCGCGGAAATTGGAATGGTCGAGCACGCCTTGCAGCGCGTGGGGATGCAGCATCTGCAACAGCAGCCCGCGTATCCCGCCCACCATCATGCCGACGACATCGGCATGGACCATGCGGATCGGGCTGTCCTTCTCGAACATGGCCTCCCCCGATGGCGGCACCGGCTGTTCCCCGCTTTGCGCATCGTTGAACACCGCGCGCACCCTGCCGACAAGGGCGAGGCGCAGGCGTTCGGAAAGGGGATCTGTCGGCATCGCTATCCAATATAGGGTTGGCGCTCGCAGGATAAATGCCTAGGTCCGCCTGCGATGAGCGACACGACCGACAAAAGCTTCGAACCTTCCGCCAAAACCGTGCTGACGGCGCCCGACACCACGGTGGACGTGCGCGAGACGTTCGGGATCGATATCGACTGGCAGGTCCCGGCCTTCTCCAAGCCGGACGAGCGCACGCCCGATCGGGACGACAGCTACGTGTTCGAACCCGATACGACCATGGCGATCCTCGCCGGGTTCGCGCATGATCGCCGGGTGATGGTGCAAGGCTATCACGGCACGGGCAAGTCGACTCATATCGAACAGGTCGCCGCGCGCCTCAACTGGCCGTGCATCCGCATCAATCTGGACGCGCATATCAGCCGTATCGACCTGATCGGGCGCGATGCGATCGTGCTGCGCGACGGATTGCAGGTGACCGAGTTCCGCGAAGGCCTGCTGCCTTGGGCCTTGCAGCACCCCGTGGCGCTCGTGTTCGACGAATACGATGCGGGCCGCCCGGACGTCATGTTCGTGATCCAGCGCGTGCTGGAACAGCAGGGCAAGCTGACGCTGCTCGATCAGAACCGCGTGATCCGGCCCGATCCGAACTTCCGCCTGTTCGCGACCTCCAACACGGTCGGCCTCGGCGATACGAGCGGCCTTTATCACGGCACGCAGGCCATCAATCAGGGGCAGATGGACCGCTGGAATATCGTGGTCGGCCTCAACTATCTGCCCGCCGAGACCGAGCAGGCCATCGTCGCGGCGAAGAACCCCGATCTCGACCCGAAGATGCTGGCCGACATGATCAAGGTCGCCGACCTGTCGCGCCAGGGCTTCATCAATGGCGATATCTCGACCGTGATGAGCCCGCGCACGGTCATCACCTGGGCGCAGAACTATGCGATCTTCAAGGATGTCGGCTTCGCCTTCCGCCTCAGCTTCCTCAACAAATGCGACGAGGAAGAGCGGATGCTGGTGGCCGAATACTACCAGCGCGTGTTCGGCGAGGACCTGCCCGAAAGCGTGGTCGGCAAGGGTTAAGCTTCGTCCCACTAGAAATGACTGTGTTGTTAGACTAGCACAGTAGGCGATGGGCCTGTTCGATTCCTTCCGGCGCAAGCGTAACGACGATGCGGAGCCTGCTCCGCATCGCGGATATTTCGCGCTGCATGACGGGCTGGGCCCCGATCCCGATCCCGACGACGATGACGACGAGCGGTTCACGGGCTTCCGTCCCGATCCCCGCACGCCAGCCTATGACGACTGGGATGCCCGGCTCGGCCATGTCGACCAGGCGATCGAGAGCGAGGAGCGGCGACGGCTTCCGTGGTGGCGGCCCGCTTACTGGCGCGACCGGCGCAAGCGCTGGTGGGCGGTTCGTATTGTCGCGGCCGCGATCGGCGTATTCATTCTGCTGGTCGCCTGGCTGGCGATCACCGCGCCGCTCAACAAATCGCTCGAGCCGATTGCGCCGCCGCAGATCACGCTTCTGGCTGCCGACGGAACGCCGATCGCGCGCAATGGCGCAATCGTGGACGAGCCGGTAAAGATCGCGACGCTGCCGCCGCATGTGGTCGAGGCGTTTCTGGCGGTGGAGGATCGGCGCTTCTATTCGCATTGGGGGATCGATCCGCGCGGCATCGCGCGTGCCGCCTGGACCGGATATGGCGGCGGATCGACCATCACCCAGCAGCTCGCGAAATTCACTTTCCTGACGTCCGAACAGACGCTGACCCGCAAGGCGCGCGAGATGCTGATCGCCTTCTGGCTGGAAAGCTGGCTGACCAAGGACGAAATTCTCGAACGCTATCTGTCGAACGCCTATTTCGGCGACAACGTTTACGGCCTGCGCGCAGCGAGCCTCCATTTCTTCTATCGCAAGCCCGAAAACCTGACCGACAGTCAGGCGGCGATGCTGGCGGGGCTGGTGCAGGCGCCCTCGCGCTACAATCCGGTCAAGCATTACGAGCGGGCCGAACGGCGGATGCAGACGGTGGTCGGCGCGATGGTGGCGGCGGGCTATCTGACCGAGGCCGAGGCGGCGCGCATTCGTCCGCCCGCGCTCGACGTCAGGACCAAGAGCGACCTGCCGACCGGCACTTATTTCGCCGATTGGGCCCTGCCGCAGGCGCGCGAGCTGGCGGAAAGCGGTTACGAACGGCAGACCCTGACCACCACGCTCGACAGCCGGTTGCAGAATTTCGCCCGGCAGGTGACGAGCCGGGCTTCTCTGGGCGGCGCACAGGTGGCGCTGGTGGCGATGCGGCCGAATGGCGAGGTGGTGGCGATGATCGGGGGCACCGATTACGCCAAATCGCCGTTCAACCGGGCCACGCAGGCGAAGCGCCAACCGGGATCGACCTTCAAGCTGTTCGTCTATCTCGCCGCGCTTCAGAACGGCTGGGATCCCGACGACCGGATCGACAACACCGAGATCGTGCAAGGCAGCTATCGCCCCAAGAATGCGCTGGGCCGCTATTCCGAAAGCCTGCTGCTGCGCGAAGCCTTCGCCCAATCCAGCAATGTCGCTGCCGTGCGCCTGTATGGCGAGGTGGGGAGCGAGGCGGTGATCCAGGCGGCACGCGATCTCGGCGTGTCGTCCGCGCTGGCCGAAGGCGATCCCAGCCTAGCGCTGGGCACCAATACGATGAGCCTTCTGGAGCTGACCGCCGCCTATGCCGGGATTGCGGGCAATGCCTTCCCTGTGGAGCCGCACGCTTTCGTCCGGCCCGAGCGAAGCTGGTGGCAGAAATTGATGGACGGGCCGGACAGCCTGTCCGGCCGCCAGCACGAGGCGATGGAGGCCATGCTGCGCCAGGCGGTCAATTCGGGCACGGGCCGTGCCGCCATGCTGTCGGTCCCCAATTACGGCAAGACCGGCACCACGCAGGACAATCGCGATGCGCTGTTCGTGGGCTATGCGGGCGAGGGCGAGGACCGGCTGGTCGTTGGCGTCTGGGTTGGAAACGACGACAATTCCCCGCTCGGCAAGGTCAGCGGCGGCACGGTGCCTGCGCGCATCTGGAGGGATTTCATGCGCCAGGCGATCGGCGCTGCCCCCGCACCGCGCAGCAACCCGACCGAACAGGCCGATCCGGGCGGGCCGGTCGAACCGCTCGATGTGCCGGACGGTGCGGATATCCCGATGGAAGACGGCTCGCGCCTGCAGATCCGCGAAGGCGAACTGATCTATTCGACCGATCTCAATGGCGAACCGTTCGACATTCGCCTCAACGAAGGGGGCGTACGCGTCGATTCGGAACGGATCGAAGAAGCACGCCGCCGCGCCGAGGAGATACGCCGCGAAGCCGAGGAGCGCGCGGCGGACGTCGAAAACTTCTAATCCGCGTCGCGGATCATCACGTTCATCACCGCGCTGGCGATCGGCTTAAGCGGATCGTCCTGCCACGCTTCGACCGACAGATTGGCCGTGCGCCGTCCCAGCTTGACGATGCGCGCGCGGGCGAAACTGCGCTTTTCATTGCCGGCGCGCATGAACTGGACCGTGATGTTGATCGGCACGAAACCGGCCTCGCGCCCGCTGCGGGCCAATGCCGCGCGCAGCACGCCATATCCCGCCGTTTCCAGCAGGCCGCTGATCGCGCCGCCATGCAGCGCGCCGGGGCGTCCCAGCACCGCTTCGGAAAAGTCCACCCGCAGCACGGGCGCTTCCCCGTCCCACCGGTCGAGCGAAATGCCGAGCGAGCGGGCATAGGGCGTCAGCAGGGCGATATCGGGTGTGTCAGCCACGGGCCGTCTCCCCGCTCGTTTCCCTCGGCAGATCGACGGTGCGCTTGTCGACCGTCATGAAGACCGCCTGCATATGCGCGACCGGATCGTCCGGATCGCCGTCATGCGCGATGCCGCGCACGAAAGCTGCGGAGCGCGTTGTACGATAGCACTGGACGCGCCCGAAGACCGAGGCTCGCTCGCGCGCGGGGCGGGTGTAATCGACCCGCAGATCGAGCGTGGCGATGGCGCGGAATTTGCCCATCCGTGCCCAAATCGACAGTCCACCGGCCATGTCGAGCAGGCTGACGATCGGCCCGGAGGCGAGCACGTCGCGGCCTTCCTCGCCCAGCAGATCATCGCGCCAGGGCAGTTCCATCTCCACCCAATCCTCTCCGTGATCGGAAAAGCGCAGGCCAAGCCAGCCATTATGGGCGCGCGATGCCAAAAAGGGCGCGGCGGCGGCAAGATCGAAGGCGGTTTGCGTGTCGGACATGGGCGGGCGTCTGCCCGCCGGATCGGGGAATGACAAGCCGGGAAAACGGCCGGGCGGTTAGAACGCGCTGCCCGCGAGGCTGTCGATCGCGCCCTGGAGGCTCATATCCTGACCGATAAGGGCGGCCTCGGCGCTGGCGGTGGACCAGCGTTCGTCCCACAGCAGCACCGGCAATTCGAGAGCCGCTGCCAGATTCTTCGCATAGGCGCGGCTGGCCTGTGCACGGGGGCCTTCGCTGCCGTCCATATTGCGCGGCAGTCCGATCACGATCCCGGTGACGGAACGTTCGGCAACAATCTCGCGCAGCTTGCCGCAATCCTTGGTGAACTTGCCGCGTGGGAGCGTCTTGCCCGGCGTCGCATAGCGCCAGCCCGCATCGCAGGTCGCGATTCCTACCGTCTTGGTCCCGAGATCGAGGCCCAGCAACGTGCCACCATCGGGCAGCGCATCGCCGAAATCCCGCGCGAAATCGGTTACGAGCGCTGGTCGATCCATGCCCGCACCCGCTCGACTACGTCGGCCTGCACATTCGCCCAGAACAGGGGGATGTCGTAGACGTGGTAATTGTCGCCCGGCAGCACGCCTTCGCCCATGCGCGGGGGATCGCCGATCAGGAGGAGGCCGCGCTCGTCGCAGCGTGCCGGGACGGCTTCGGGCACGAGATCGGCCCGCGTCATCGTCTCGTCGGGCACCAGCGTACCCAGATTGCGCGACGCCGGTGCCGAACCGCCGGTGCCGCCGGTCAGCGGATTGACGCACAAGATCGGGCCTTCGCCGCGCGGCTCGCCATCGAAGCCGGGCGTGCTGGAATAGCGGCGCATGATGAAATCGGGATCGCCCCCGTCGGCAAAGCTCGACCACGATAGCACACACTGGGTCTGCCCGGCGGCAGCACAGGCGGGGAAGGGCAGTTCGGGCAGGTCGTGATCGACCGAGATCGGCCAGCCGGGCGCGTAGACGGCTGCGATCCGGTCGCTGACGGGCGTGCCGCGAACCTCGTCCATCAACAGGCGCAGGACATGGAGCGAGCCCTGACTGTGGCCCGCAAGCACGATGGGCTTGTCGGGATCGACGCTGTCGAGGAAATAGCGGAAGGAATCGCGCACGTCGGCATAGGCGGCGTCGATCGCCATCACCGCTTCGGGCCTGTCGGTCAGAAAGGCGCCGACCGCCGCCTGGCGATAGCGCGGAGCCCAGATTTCGTCGGCACGATTGAAGGCGCTGGCCATGCCGCGCAGGAACAGGCGCGCGCGATCGTCGGTCAGCCCGTCTTCGAGCGAGGCGTTCCAGTCCCCTCCCGCCTGGATGTAGCTTGTTGGGGGCACGAAGAAGACCGCGAAATCGGGGATTTCCTCCGCCTCGACCGGGTCGGCTCGGCGGCTGCTCTCGGGCTCCAGCACCGGCGCGGATGTGCCGAGGCCACGTTCTGCGGCGGGCGCTTGCGGGGAAGGCGTTTCGGTCGCCGAGTCTTCCGGAACCGGGGCGAGGGCGGGCTGATAGCGCGCCGGATCGTCGGTGCCGAGGCCCGGGCGCGAATACCACATGGCCGGATCCTGATAGGCGTTTTCGGCGAGCGGTTCCTGCTCCACGAAGTCCCCGCGCGGAACGAAGGCGATTTCGGTCGCCTGCCGCGACCAGATCGACAGCGCGATCGCGCCCAGGATCACGAGGACGATCAGGACAGCAATGACATACAGGAACTTACGCGCCACTCTTGGACCCTTCCGCAAGGCTCGCGACCCGCTCGCCCTTGGCCTCGTTCTCTTCCGCGCGGCGTTCCAGCGCGACCTTGAGCATCGCAAGCAGCGGATCTGCAAGGAAGATGCCGATGATGCCGAACAGCACCCCCATCACCAATTGCGCGGCAAGGACTAGCGCTGGCGCGAGGTCGACCGTCTTTTTCGCGATCATCGGGATCACGACATAGCCATCGAAATTCTGGACGAAGAAATACACTGCGATGGTGTAGATCCCCATATCCATCCCGCCCGAAAATCCGACCAGCGCCATCAGTACGCCCGACACCAGCGCGCCCAGATTGGGCACGAAGGCGAGAAGGCCGGTCAGGATTGCCAGAAGCGAGGCCATCGGCACTGCGCCGATCCCGACCAGTGGAGCCACCCAGGCGAGCATGATGTACGTGAACACGCCTTCGACGAACATGCCGAGCAGCCGCCCGGCCATGAGACGGCGCAGCGTATGCGCCATGCGTGCGACGGTGACGTGGAAGGAATCGCGCCGCTCGCGCGGCATCATCCAGGCGACGCCGCGTTCGTAAAGCCTGGGCTCCACTGCGACGTAGATGCCGATGATCAAAATCAGGACAATGGTGGTCAGGCCGCCCAGAATACCGCCCAGCGCGCTGGTCAGGGTGCCGATGCCGCTGGTGATGCTGCCCGCGTAGTTCTGTAATTGGCTTTGATCGATCTGGAGGCCCTTGCCTTGCGCCCAAGCCAACAGGTCTGAAATCTGTCCTTGGACCAGCTCCGGGAACTGCGCAGCTTCGTTCGAAATCGTCGAGCCCGCGAAATAGCCGAGCCAGACGAAGAAGAGCACGGAGAGGATCAGCACGAGCGCCACGCGCCAGGCGCGTGCGATTGGCAGAATACGTCCGAGCAGGCGCGCGCCGCCATCGATCATGGCGGCAAAGACCAGCGCGCCGAACACCACCAGGAGCGACCGCGAGATATAGACCGTAAGCGCGATCAGGCCGATCACCCCTGCCCAGACGAGGGCCCGCCGCATCTCTTCGCGCATTACCGGATCGGTCAGGCGGGAGGGACTGGTTCCGATTCTGTCTTCGCCCTTGGCGTCTGCGCTGCCGTCAGCGGAAGAATCGCCGTCTGCCATATATCAGTCCTTCGAAGCGCGCGCGGCGGACTCGACGATGGGTGGGCGCAGAGTGGTAAAGGCGCGGCCTTCCCGTAGTGAGGTGAACCAGCTGATCGGGTTCCAGTTCGTCGTCCCGTCGAGCGAGAAGGTGATGAATTCCGCACGCCCGCCGATATTTTCCAGCGGGATGGGCCCGCCAAGGCCCAGCGCGTCGAGGCTGGCGCGGCTGTCTGCCGAATGGTCGCGATTGTCGCCCATCACGAAGACATGGCCTTCGGGGATCACGATCTCGGGATAATTGTCGAGCCCCTGATCGAGATGGTCGATGATGCGATAAGTCGCCCCATTGGGCAGCGTTTCGCGCAGGATCGGCATTTCGCACACCCGTTCGCCCGATGGCAGGGTGGTCTTCATTTCCGGATAGTCGTTGCAGGTCGAATTGAGATCGACCGGAATATCGACCGGCGGCTCGACCTTCTGGGGCACGGGCACACCGTTCAGGATGATCTGGCCGTTCCTGACCTCGAACCGGTCGCCCGGACGGCCGACCACGCGCTTGATGTAATCCTCGTCCCGCTCCGGATGGACGGGGATCACGATGTCGCCATATTCGGGCGTCGATCCCATGATCCGCCAGTCCCCACGCGGGGCGAGGTGGAAGCTGATCGAGGACCAGTTCCAGCCATAGGGATATTTGCTCACGATCAGGCGATCGCCGACCAGCAGGTTCGGCATCATCGATTCGGACGGGATGTAGAACGGCTTCGCCACCAGACTGTGGAAGGCGAACACCGCCAACAGCATCACCAGAAGCCCGCGCAGTTCGGCCAGCCAGTTGACGTTTTCCTCGCCATCTTGCGTTGTATCGGAAGCGCGTTTGGTCACGGCGGGGGAGCTACTCATGCGGGGAAGGCCTCGATGATCACGAAGGCCTGCGCCCATGGGTGATCGTCGGTGAGGGTGAGATGAACATGCGCCTCATGGCCGGGCGGCACCATTTCCGCAAGGCGCTTTGCAGCCCCTCCGGTCAGCGCGAGCGTGGGTGCGCCCGAGGGAGCGTTGACGACGCCGATATCCTTCATGAACACGCCGCGCCTGAAGCCGGTGCCGACCGCTTTCGAGAACGCTTCCTTGGCGGCGAACCGCTTGGCGTAGGTGCCGGCGATGGTGAAAGGGCGCTTGCGCGCCTTGGCGCGTTCCGTCTCGGTGAAGACACGATTTTCGAAGCGTTCTCCGAAGCGGTCGAGAGAGGACTGGATTCGCTCGATATTGCAGAGGTCCGAGCCGAGGCCGATAATCATGTCGCGCGCACCAGAATAGCGATGAAAAGGGCCAGCATCATCCAGTGCAGGACGATCTGCGTCTTGACGAGCGGATGGTCGATTGTGCCCTTCGCGAGCTTCAGGGAACCGCCGTAACCGAACACCTGGACCAGCGGCCAGCCGATCGCGAAGGCGAGCAGGGTCTGCCGACTCAGCGCGAAGCCGAGCAGGGCGAGGCTCAAGAGAAACGGAATCGCTGCGGCGAGCGCCAGCACACCGTCCCGCGATGACGAGGCTTTCGCCATCAGCGCGCGTCGTCCATCAATTCGCGCATGTGCCGCACTGCCTGTTCCAGGCCGACGAAAACCGCCTCGCCCACCAGGTAATGTCCGATATTCAGTTCCGCGAGCTGGGGAATGGCGGCGATCGGCTGGACGTTCTCGTACGTCAGCCCGTGGCCCGCATGCGGCTCGATCCCGTTCTTGGCAGCAAGAGCGGCCATATCAGCAATGCGCTTCAGCTCGCGGGCGGTCCGCTCGCTGTCGCCGGATTCGAAGGCGTGGGCGTATTCCCCGGTGTGAAATTCGACCACCGGCGCGCCCAGCCGCAGGGCCGCGTCCAATTGCCGCTCCTGCGCCTCGATGAACAACGAGACGCGGATATCGGCCTCGCGCAGGCGATCGACGATGGGGGCAAGAGTGTTATGCAGGCCCGCTGCATCCAGACCGCCTTCGGTGGTGCGTTCCTCGCGTTTTTCGGGGACGATGCAGGCTGCATACGGCGCATGGGCCAGCGCGATGGCCAGCATTTCCTCGGTCGCCGCCATTTCGAGATTCAGGGGAAGGTCGGTCGCTTCCTGAATGCGTTTGAGATCGGCATCGCGGATATGCCTGCGATCCTCGCGCAGATGGGCGGTGATCCCGTCTCCGCCCACGCTGGCCACGATCTCAGCAGCGCGCACCGGATCGGGATGATCGCCGCCGCGCGCATTGCGGATCGTGGCGACGTGATCGATATTTACGCCCAGGCGCAGGGGAGAGCCGCGCGTCATCTCAGGCGCGGCTGCCGGGCTTGGTCACGGGAATGGCGGCGAGTTCCGGCGGCACATCGTCCTCTGCATAGGTCGGGAAGTTGATGTCGAGCAGGGGATAGAAAGGCACGCCCAGATCGACCGACCCATTGCTGCGGTCGACCAGCGCCGCTTCGGCGATCACCTCGCCGCCTTCGCGCGCCACCGCTGCGATCGCCTCGCGGCTGGATAGCCCCGTGGTCACGACATCTTCCACCATCAGCACCTTCTGTCCCGCTTCCAGCCGGAAGCCGCGCCGCAGATGAAAAACGCCGTCGGGGCGCTCCAGAAAGATCGCGTCTTTTTCCAGCGCGCGGCCGATTTCGTGCCCGATGATAAGCCCGCCCATGGCCGGGCTTACCACCATGTCGATCCGGTTGCGCAGCTCTCGCGGAAGGCGCTGGACCAGCGCGCGGGCCAGCCTTCCTGCGCGCTCGGCATCCATGAGCACGCGCGCGCATTGGAGGTAATGCGCGGAATGGCGGCCGGAGGAGAGCAGGAAATGCCCTTCGAGCAGGGCTTCGCTGGCGCGAAATTCGGCGAGGATGGTTTCGTCTGTCATGGGGTCGTTCATGGCGCGGGTTCAAAGCCTGTTGTGGTGCGTTCTGCAAGCCCCATAAGCGCCTGGGGCAGACTGCCGCTCTTCGAGCACCGGGCGCGAACCGGGTTGGGTTCCCAGGCAAAACGTATTTTTTTCCCCGCGCGCTTGAGGCCGGGGCAAACCGCGCTTATAGGCCGTTCCGAACCGGCCCGTGGGCATAGGGCGCTTATGCGCTGCCCAGGACGTTTTTCGATCACGGGGAGCCCTCCTGTCGCGTGAAGGGGCACCCGCCTAGCGAAGCGGAACAGCATGTCGATCCTTAATCCTACCGCATCCCGCCCCGGCCTCTCCCGCATTCTTGCGGGCCTCGTCGTCCTGTTGGCGCTCGCCTTCGCGGCCGCCTTCGTCGCGGCGAACCCGGCGCAGGCGCAATCGGAAACGACCCTGCAGTCCGGCGATCTGGTCGCTCCGGCTCCGGCGATCACGCCGCCCGCCGCGCTCGAACAGGTGCCCGACGATCAGGCGGCCGGAGTCGCCGATCCCGATGCGGTCGTGGATCCGAGCAGCAGCTACACGCCGATGGCTCCGACCGAAGGTAAGGGCATGCCGGTCTATGCCGGTATCGACGTGCAGGACCAGCATTCCGAAATCGGCAAATTCGCGCGCGGCCTTCACTTCGGCCTGTTCTGGGTGATGGTGGTCATCAGCGTGTTCGTGCTCGCTCTGCTCATCTGGGTGGTTGTGAAGTACAACCGCCGCGCCAATCCGACCCCGTCGAAGACGACTCACAACACCGCGCTCGAAGTGGCCTGGACGCTGGTTCCGGTCCTGATCCTGGTCGGTATTGCGATTCCCTCCATCTCGCTGCTGGCGCGTCAGTACGAAACGCCGCCGGAAGATGCCGTCACCGTCAAGGCGACCGGGTATCAGTGGTATTGGGGCTACACCTATCCCGACAATGGCGGGTTCGAGATCATTTCGAACATGAAGGACGAAGCGCAGGC